>JABLTR010097581.1_pt1 | contig 13078 bp, 9 predicted proteins | sample 7160071 | NCBI WGS metagenome assembly JABLTR01 (sample SAMN14651230, study PRJNA627086) | human gut metagenome | isolation source: feces | host: Homo sapiens
CGCCAGGCGCCCCAAACACCCTGCGCCTCGCGGCGCGCGCCGCGCTCACGCTACGCCTGCGCGTCGAAGAACGCCTTCACCTTCGACAGCGCCTCGGCGAACACGCGCTCCTCTTCCTCGGAAAGATCGGCCAGCGCCTCGTCGATCATCTGGTGGTGGAACAGGTTGTGGGCACGCAGCACCTGCCTACCCTTCTTGGTGAGCGACACGAGCACCTTGCGCCGGTCGTCCTCGGCGCGCGTGCGCTCGACGAAGCCCTTGTTCGCCAGCTTGCTCACCGCCGTGGTCAGCGTTGCCAGCGTCACGTTCAGGCGCGCGGCGACCACGTTCATGGGATTGCGCTCATGCAGGCCGATGGCCACGATGGTATGCACCTCGGTGATGGTCAGGCCATGCGTCAGGCGGTTGTCGAGCGACTGCTCCTCGATGCGCAGGATGGAGTTGAACGTGCCGGACAGCAAGCCATCAATCTCCTCGCGCCTCTTCCGAGATGCACTTGAGCCTTCGCCCATGCCTTCCATCCTCTCACTTCTCCTCGCTTGCCGCTCCCAGCGCACGCATCATATCGCAGTCGGTGAGACAATCAAAGGTTTTCTCTGTTTCGAGTTCGTCCCGCAGAGCCGTCAGCAGCCACGCGCCAACCGAAAGTCAAGGCGACGAGAACGCGGATCGGCCGATGTCAACACGACGGGAACTCGCTGGCCCAAACGGTAGGTCGTTCCGGTATCCTGCCCGATCAGGCGATACCGTTCCGGGTCGAAGGCGAAGTACTCGGCACCGAGGTTCTTCGCGGGAATCAGCCCCTCCACCGTATTGTCGAGGCGCACGTACAACCCGTATGCCGCCACGCCCGAAACCGTCGCGGAAAACGACCGGCCTATGAACTGCTCCATATACTCGACAAGCTTGACTTCCTGCGATTCGCGCGCAGCCTTCTCGGCCTCGCGCTCCATATCCGAGGAGTGCTCCGCGATCCACGACAGCGCCGAAACCTCTTGGTCGAACTTCTCTGGGCGGCGGCCTATCTGCGCTTTGAGCATGCGATGCACGACAAGGTCGGGATAGCGCCGAATCGGAGAAGTGAAATGCGCATATGCGGCGCTCGCAAGCCCATAATGCGAATCGCATACAGGCCGATACACAGCGCGTTTCATGGAGCGCAGCACGAGCGATGAGACAAGCTCGCCTTCGGAACGGTTCGCGCTGACGGCGAGGATGCGCTGCAGCTCACGCGGATCGCCAGCAATAAGCTTGTTTCGATCGACGGCATCGAACCATGAAAACTCCTGGAACACCGGCACAAGCCCTTCGAGGCTCTCGGCCGCCGGCCGCTCGTGCACGCGGAAGATGCCCGGGAATCCGGCACCGCACAGGTGCGCAGCCACCGTTTCGTTCGCAAGAATCATCGCCTCTTCGACAAGAGAGGTCGCATCGGTCTTGCGCCTCAGATCGACGCCGATCGGATGATCGCCATCATCGAGTTTCACACGCGCCTCAACCGTATCGAAGTCCAAACCGCCTGCCGCCTTGCGCGCCGCCGCGCGCCTTTGCGCAAGGAACGAGAGCTGCTGGAGACGCCAAGCAAGGCCGTCGTGGAGATTGCCGAAATCCGCATGATCCCCAGCGTACGGGCATTGTGCGGATTCCTGCGAGCTCGCGTCCGAAGCGCTCTGTCCGGGATTGCCCGAGCACTCGTCGAGCAGGTTCTGCGCCTCATCATACGCAAGCCGTGCGGCCGAGCGAATGACGGCCGGATACAAATCATAGCCCACGAGCCGCGACTCGTTGTCCAGGTACAGATCCGCCGTCATCGTCAGCCGATCCTCGTTGGGCCGCAGCGAGCACAGATCGCCCGATAGCTCCTCGGGCAGCATGGGGATCACGCGATCCGCCAGGTAGACGCTCGTCGCCCGTCTGCGCGCGTCGAGATCGATCGAGGAATTCCACGGCACATACCGCGACACGTCAGCGATATGTATCCCAAGCCGCCACCGCGCAGCCGAAATCCCGCGCACATCCACGGCTTTTGAACCGGTCAAACATCCTCCAGCAGCAGAACGTTCGCCCTCGACCCCGAAGATGCCATGCTCGCCGCCGACAGCCGAAACTCGCTCCAACGACAGGGCATCGTCGAAATCACGAGCATCAGCGGGGTCGATAGTGAACGTGAAACGGCCCCGCAGATCGCAATACCCCTCTTCGAGCGCCGCATCGACATCGAGTACAGCGGCCCTCGCCTCAGCAAGGGCGCCTTCTGAAAACGACGTCTCCAGCTTGTGGCGCGCGATCACGAGATCGACGAGCGCACGCTCGTCGTCGGCGTGTCCGAGCACCTCCTCCACGACGCCGGTTGCGGCGGAAGCGCGCGAGGGGAACGTCGAGATGCGCACGCGCACAAGCTTCCCGTCCTCGATATCGGGCCTATCAGCTCGCATCGTGAACACATCGTAGGGAATGCGCGGATCCTCAGGGACCACCACGCCAAAAGGTTCTGCCACCTCGTAGCGGCCGATCAGGGTATCGTGCGCACGATCGATGACGCGCAGTACCCGAGCAGCCGGCTTCTCGTCCGGGCGATGCGAATTCCCGTTCGCGCGACTGCCGCGCTTGCTTTGCACGGGCAACAGCGCAAGCTCTACGAGGTCACCGTCGAAAGCGCCGGCCATCTTCGATTCGGGCACGTAAAACTCGCCCTCCGCTGTACGAACGAAGGCGAATCCTCCAGGCCGCACGTCCAGTACGCCGCGCGGGTTGCTGCGCGGGCTTCGCCGCGTATGCGAACGCGAGCGCGGCACGTCACTGCCGAACGAAGGATTGGGCGGTCTCGACCGCCAACGTCTTCTGATTGTCGACGCCTTCGGAAAGCGCGACGGCCACATCGGGCGCGACGCCCACTCCGTCGATATCATGGCCGAGCGGGCTCTTGTAGTAGGCCGCAGTGTATCGAAGCGCGCCGCCAAAGCTCAGCTCGCGCGTCACCTGCACCGATCCCTTTCCGAGCGTCGTCTGCCCCACAAGGGTCGCGCGCTGGTTGTCCTGGAGCGCAGCTGCGAGAACCTCGGCGGCGGCAGCGGTGTTGCCGTTCACGAGGACAACGAGCGGCTTATCCGTCGCGACTGCGCCCGTTGCGGTTTTCGTCGTATCCTCCGCTTCCTTCGTCTGAATCTTCACGAGCGTGCCGCTTTTCACGAACAGGCTCGCGATATCCACCGACTGCGTGAGGAAGCCGCCTGGATTGTCGCGAATATCGAGTACGAACGAGCTGGCGCCCTGCGATTCAAGATCCGAAACGGCAGACTTTACCAGCCCCGCCGCGTTCTGAGTGATCTGCTTGAGCCGGATATAGCCCACCTCGTCTATCAGTTCCGACTCTACGTTTCTAGCCTGGTAGTCAGAGCATTCGAGGGTTGTTGTGAACTCGTCGCCACCTTCGTCGTCGAGCGTTTCGGCTCGTCTCCAGGTGATAACGACACTCTCGCCCTCGTCGCGTTTGAGAGCGGAAACCACTTCCGTCATCGTCCAATCGTGCTCGCGATCGCCGTCGATCGCCACGACGAAATCGCCTGTTCTCACGTCGGCAACCTGCGCTGCAGACCCCTCAAACACGTCGACGGCATAGGCGCGGCCGTTGAACTCGGAGAACAGCACCCCTACTCCCGCATAGGTGCCCGAACTATCCTGGAGCAGAGCGGCATAGCGGCTCGAATCGTAATAACGCAGATATGGATCCTTGGTCGTGTCTGAGAACGCATCGAGCACGCTGGAGGTAGCCATGCCCAAATCGTAGGAATCCAAGCTCTCCTCATCGAGAATGCCTTCGACTTCCTCAACGCGAGCGCCGAGCGAATTATAGGTATCGCCCGAAGTCGTGGAGCCAGGATTGCGATCGACATCGACCACGAGGGAGGAGAATCCAAGCGATTCGAGCAGCGGGGAGTCCCCTCGCACGAAGAAGCCTATCGCGAATGCGCCGCATACCGCGATAACGGCGAGGAATGCCTTGAGAAGACGCAGGTTGCGGGTCCGCGCTTTACGCGCGGATGCCGCAACCTGCTTGTTATCGCTATGCTTTGCGACCATGGCCTTCCGGCGCCGTTACACCTTGAGATAGCGGCGCATGGCAAAGGCCGAGCCGATCAGGCCGATTAACAGGCCCGAAACCGCCAAGAGCACGTATATGAGCAAAAACGTGCTCGCACCGATATCGAACGACAGAAATGGGATACCCTCCTGCAACCGAGGCAACACAAGATTGCGCAAGAGCTCCAGCGCGCCCACGGCCAGCAGCGCCCCGATCACGGCATGCAGCGCGCCTTCCATAAGGAAGGGCCCGCGAATGAAGCCGTTCGACGCTCCCACGAGGCGCATGATCGCAATCTCCTTGCGACGTGCGAGGATAGCCAGGCGGATGGTGTTGTTGATGAACACCATCGCTATAAAGATGAGCAGCGCGATGAGCGCAATGCCGATATAGCGCACGTAGTTTGTAAGCGTGAACAAGCGCTCTACTGATTTCTGCCCGTACTTGATCGACTCGGAAGGATCGTCGTCATCGGCGATGCCCGCGTAGGTAGAGTTGCCGCGCAGCGAATCAGCCACCTGCTCGACCAGCTGAGGATCAGAGAGCTCTACGTCGATAGAAGCCGGCAGCGGATTCTGCCCATCGAGCGTATCGATGATCTCGGAACCCGACGACTGGGAGAATTTCTCAAGCGCCTGGTCCTTCGTCGTGAACGAAACCGTCTGCACGCCCTCGAGACCCCGCACGAAGCTCATGACCGAGTCGATATCGTTTTGCGAAGCATCGTCGGCGACGTATGCCGTAATGGAAACCTCGCTTTCCACCGACGACACCACCCGTTCCACAACGGAGCCGCCAACAAGAAAGGTTCCGATGATGAGCAGCGATAGAAAAATGGTCACGATGGAGCCGAGCGCCGTCGAGAGGTTGCGCGTGAAGCCCGTCAAAGACTCCTTGATGAAGTACGCAAAACTAGACATCGAAGCCGTACACCCCCCGGTCCTGATCGCGGGTCAGATTGCCGCGGTCGAGCGCGATGACGCGCCGGCGCATATTGTCCACCATCTCGCGGTCGTGCGTGGCCACGAGCACCGTTGTTCCCGTGCGGTTGATGCGCTCGAGCAAGTCCATGATGCCGCGCGACGTCTGCGGGTCGAGGTTGCCTGTCGGCTCGTCGCACACCAGCAGCGGCGGGCGGTTCACGATGGCGCGCGCGATGGATACGCGCTGCTGCTCGCCGCCGGACAGCTGGTCAGGGCGCTTGTTGAGCTTGTCCTGGAGCCCGACGAGCCGCAGAACCTCGGGCACTTGCGTCTTGATGACATGGCGGCTCTTGCCGATAACCTCGAGCGCGAACGCCACGTTCTCAAACACGGTCTTGTTCGGCAGCAGTTTGAAGTCCTGGAACACGCAGCCGATGTTACGGCGCAGATAGGGCACGCGCCAGTTGCGCATGGTGGTCAGATCCTCGTCGGCCACGTAGATGTGACCCTGCGAAGGCTTCACCTCGCGGATGAGCATGCGGATGAACGTGGACTTGCCGGAGCCAGAATGGCCCACGAGGAAGATGAACTCGCCCGCGTAGATCTGCAAAGAGATGTCGTTCAAAGCCGGCTTGTTCGGTTGTGCCGGGTACACTTTCGTCACATGGTCAAACGTAATGACAGGGGTGCCCGTCTGCTGGGGAATGTCCTCGACTTCCAGCACCGGCAGCGAAGCAGACAGCTGAGACGTCGTCTGCCGCGCGGAGGCCGCATGAGCGCCGCCGCGCCGCGAAGGACGCGCAGGAGCCCCTTGGCTGATGTCGTTCGTCACAGAATGCTCCGTTCGAATAGTGATGTACTGAGACTGTTCGAATTTTATCAGACTTGCTTTCGGGCGATGACGTTCTTCACAGCTTCGACAATCGCGCTCGCATCGAGGGCAAAGTACCCCATGAGCTCCTCGAATTCGCCCGATTTGCCGAACATATCGCGCATGCCCACGAACTCGACAGGCGTCGGCAGTTCGCGCGCGAGCGTCTCTGCAACGGCTGATCCAAGGCCGCCCATCACGCTGTGCTCCTCGGCAGCGACAACGCATCCGGTCTTGCGCGCAGAGGCGACGATCGTCCTCTCGTCGAGCGGCTTCACGCTGAACGCGTCGATCACCTCGGCCTCTATGCCTTCGGCAGCCAGCGCTTCGGCGGCCTTAAGCGCCTGCTCCACTTCTACGCCGCAGGCGACGATCGTGACGTCGGCACCCTCGCGCAGCACGTAGGCGCGACCGAGCTCGAGCTCCACATCGTCGGCGTAAACCGCCGGCACGCTCGCACGTCCCATGCGCACATACAACGGGCCCGGCGTTGCTGCAGCCAAGCGGATGGCGGCACAGGCAGCCGCATAGTCGGCCGGCACGAGCACGCGCATGTTCGGAAGGCCCCGCATGAGGGAGACGTCCTCAAGCATCTGGTGGCTGCCCCCGTCCGGACCCACCGAGATGCCGGCGTGCGTGGGGGCTATCTTCACGTCCAGGTTGCTGTAGCACACGGTGTTTCGTATCTGATCGTAGGCGCGTCCCGTGCCGAACACGGCGAAGGAGCCGGTGAAGGCCACGTGGCCGGTAACTGCCAGCCCCGCAGCCACGTCGACCATGTTCTGCTCGGCGATGCCGCAGTTGAACAGGCGATCCGGATAGCCAGCGTCGGCGAGCTTCTTCGTGGTGGTGGACCCTGTGAGGTCGGCATCCACTGCAACCACCGGCGCACCCTCAGCGGCAAGCTCGGCGAGCGTTGCGCCGAAGGCGGCGCGCGTGGCGCGCTTAACCTGAGCCTGCTTCTCGTCTGCCAGCTTAATCACGGCCGACCTCCTCTCCCGTGCGCCCGGCCAGCTCAGCGAGCGCCTCCTTGGTTTGCTCCCCGTTCGGCGCCTTGCCATGCCAGCCCGCCTGGTTTTCCATAAACGACACGCCCTTGCCTTTTACCGTGCGCGCGATAACCGCATGCGGCCTACCTGAACGGTCGGCTTTTGCCGCTGCGAGCGTCTTAACGAGAGCGGGAATATCGTGGCCGTCCACCTCGTGCACATCCCAGCCGAACGCCTCGAACTTGGCACGCATGTCGCCGGGGTCACACACGTCGGCAGTGCAGCCGTCAATCTGCAGTCCGTTGCGATCCACGATGGCCACGAGGTTGTCAAGGCCTCGATGGGCTGCGAACATGGCCGCCTCCCACACCTGACCCTCCTGGCACTCGCCGTCGCCAAGGAGCGCAAACACGGCCTGCGGTTTTCCGTCCAGCTCGAGACCGACAGCAGCGCCCGCGGCGATGGAAAGCCCTTGACCGAGCGAACCCGTGGACACCTCCACGCCAGGCAGCTGGTTGGAATCCGGATGACCCTGCAGGCGCGTGCCCAGCTTGCGCAGTGTAAGCAGCTCTTCGCGCGGGAAGTAGCCGGCCTCGGCGAGCACGGCGTAAAGCGCAGGCGCCGCATGCCCCTTGGCCAAGATGAAGCGATCGCGCTCTTCCCAGTCGGGACGCTCGGGATCGTGCTCGAGCACACCTCCGAAGTACAGCGCGCAGAGGATGTCGGCGCACGATAGCGACCCGCCCGGGTGCCCGCTGCCCGCCTCCGCGATCATGCGCACGATGTCGACGCGCATCTCGTTCGCCCGTCGTTCAAGCTCGGTCATACCGGTTCCTTCCATTATTGGGACACCCTCCATTTGTGGTAGCCTATCACGAACTCCTCCAGGTCGCCGTCGAGGACGGCGTCCACATTGCCCGTCTCCACGCCGCTGCGCACATCCTTTACCAACTGGTAGGGATACAGCACGTAGTTGCGGATCTGGCTGCCGAACGTAGAGTCCATGCGCTCGCCGCGCAGCTGCGCGAGCTCCTCCGCCCGCTTCTGCTCCTCAAGCTCATAGAGCTTGGCTTTGAGCACGCGGAACGCCGCTTCCTTGTTCTGCAACTGGGACTTCTCGTTCTGGCACGTCACCACGATGTTCGTGGGGATGTGCGTGAGGCGCACGGCCGAGTCGGTGGTGTTCACACACTGGCCGCCGGGGCCGCTCGAGCGGTACACGTCCACGCGCACGTCGGCGGGATTGAGGTCCACTTCGATGTCGTCGGGCAGAACCGGCAGCACCTCCACACCCGCGAACGTGGTGTGGCGGCGCTTCTTGTCGTCGGTGGGGCTGATGCGCACGAGGCGGTGCACGCCGTTCTCACTCTTCAGCATGCCGAAGGCGTTGCGGCCCTCGATCTGGATGGTGGCCTTGTCGAGGCCTATGCCCTCGCCGGGCACCACGTCGAGGATCTGAACCTTCCATCCCTTGTTCTCGGCGTAGCGCGTGTACATGCGGTAGAGCATCTCGGTCCAATCCTGGGCTTCCAGGCCGCCTGAGCCGGGGTTCACCGTAAGGATGGCGTCGCCCCCGTCGAAACGCTCCGAGAACCACGAGCTGATCTCAAGGGAGTCGAGCAGCCCGTCGAGATGTGCAAGCGCATTCGACGCCTCTTCGGCGAAGGCCTCATCCTCGTCCGCGAGCTCGAAGGCAGCGCGTGCGTCATCGAGGAGCGCCACGGCGTCCTCGTATTCGGCGATGGTCTCACGCAGCACGCTTGCCTGCTTCGAAACGCTCTGCGCATGCGAAGCGTCGTCCCAGAACCCGGGAGCTGCAATCTCCTTATCGAGCGCGGCAAGCGCGGCTCTTTTATCTTCGATATGCAGAAAGACGCCGGCGTCGCTCACGCGCCGGGCCGCCGACTCCACATCCTTCTCGTCCCTGTCAGCCATCGTCGACCTACATATCTCTTCCGTGGCACTTCTTGAACTTCAGCCCGGAGCCACACGGGCACGGATCGTTGCGCCCCACGTTGGCGAACGGATCGTCCTTGTCTTTGACATAGGTCTGAGGCTTCGCGGGTGCCGGCTTCGGCGGCGTCTGGTCGGCGCCGGCATTCGAAGCCTGGGCAGGTGCCTGGGCGCGCGCAGCAGCGACTCCCGTTTGCTCGAGCGCCTGCTCGGGAGACGAATAGCTCACCTTGCCGTCGAGGGGGCTCTTCTCCTCGGCAAGCGCAGGCTGCTCCTGCTTGACAGCTACCTGCAGACGAAGCAGCGTGCGCAGATAGTCCTCGTACATGGAGGCCGTAAGGCTTTGGAAGGCGTTGTACGCCTCGTTCTTATACTCGACAAGCGGGTCACGCTGCCCGAAGGCACGCAAACCGATGCCGGCTTTAAGGTAATCCATCTCGGAGAGGTGCGCCATCCAGCGCGTATCGATTATACGCAGCATCACCTGGCTCTCGAGCATTTTCACGATCGGCTCGCCCAGCTGCTCGGCTTTCTCGGAAAAGACGGTCTCCAGATGCTCGACGACCGCATCGGCCAAGAGCACCGGATCGTCCTCATGATCGGCGGCTTCCGCAGAGAAGTCCGAGCGGCCCGTCATGTTTGCGACCCAGACGTCGACCGCCTTGAGATCCCAGTCGTCGCTCGGCGTCTTGTCGGGGCAGTTCTCCTCAACGACGGCCTCGACCGCGTCGCGGATGATCCCGGGGATGCGCTCGTCCATGTCCTTGCCGTCGAGAATGGCGTTGCGCTCGTCGTAGATGGCGACGCGCTGCAGGTTCATCACGTCATCGTACTCCAGCACATTTTTACGGGCTGCGAAGTGCATACTCTCGACCTGGCGCTGGGCGCCTTCAATGGCCTTGGATACCATGCCGGCCTGGATGGGCATGTCTTCGGGCATATCGGTCTTCTCCATCATGCGCGCGATGGAGTCCATGCGATTGCCGCCGAACAGGCGCATGAGATCGTCCTCAAGAGACAGATAGAACTGGGTGGTGCCCGGATCGCCCTGGCGGCCGGCGCGTCCGCGCAGCTGGTTGTCGATACGGCGCGACTCGTGGCGTTCGGTGCCGATAACCGTGAGACCACCCGCGGCGATCACCCGGTCGTGCTCGTCGGCGCACGTGCGCTGCGCCTCGGCGAGCGCGGCGGCACGGTCGTCCGCAGACGGAGCGCACGCTTCGCCTTCCTCGGTCTCCGCGTCCTCCTTGAGTTCGGGATCGAAGCCCTGGGCACGCAGCACGTCGTCGGCCAGCACGTCGGGGTTGCCGCCCAACAGGATGTCGGTGCCTCGGCCGGCCATGTTCGTGGCGATGGTCACGGCCCCCACGCGTCCCGCCTGCGCGATGATGTGTGCTTCACGCTCGTGGTTTTTCGCGTTCAGGGTCTCGTGCTTGATACCGCGCTTGTCGAGCAGGCGCGAAAGCTTCTCGGAACTCTCGATGGAAACGGTGCCGATGAGGCAGGGTTGGCCCTTCGCATTGCGTTCAGCCACATCGTCAGCCACGGCGTTGAACTTGGCTTCCACGGTGCGGTAGATGAGGTCGTCCTCGTCCCGACGGGCTACAGGCCGGTTCGGCGGAATGGCCACGACCGGCAGTTTATAGATCTGGCGGAACTCGGCGTCTTCGGTCATGGCGGTGCCCGTCATACCTGAAAGCTTTTCGTAGAGACGGAAGTAGTTCTGCAGCGTGATGGTAGCGAGCGTTTGGTTTTCTTCGCGCACCAGCACCTTTTCTTTGGCTTCCACAGCCTGGTGCAAGCCCTCCGACCAGCGCCGGCCTTCCATGATGCGCCCGGTGAACTCATCGACAATCTTCACCTCGCCGTTCGTCACGACATAGTCCACGTCGCGATGGAACAGGAACTGCGCCTTCAGGGCCTGCTGGAGGTGGTTCGCCAACTGGCCCGACGGATCTGCGTAGATGTCGTCGATGCCGAGCATCGCCTCGATCTTCTCCAAGCCGCTTTCGGTGGCGTTGATGGTTTTCTTCGCCTCGTCCATCTCGAAATCCTCGTCGAGGCGCAGGCGGGGCATGACGCGGGCAAACTTGTTGTACGTCTCGGCCGCCTGCGTGCCGGCGCCCGAGATGATAAGCGGGGTGCGCGCCTCGTCGATGAGGATGGAGTCCACTTCGTCGACGATGGCGAAATGGTGGCCGCGCTGCACGCGGGCCTCCGCGCGCGTAACCATGTTGTCGCGCAGGTAGTCGAAGCCGAATTCGCTATTCGTGCCGTACGTGACATCGGCGGCATAGGCCGGAATTTTCTTCTCGGACCGCATCCCGTTCTGGATGAGCCCCACCTCCATGCCAAGGAAGCGGTAGATCTGGCCCATCCATTCGCTGTCGCGCTTGGCGAGATAGTCGTTCACAGTCACGATGTGCACGTTGCTGCCGGGAAGCGCGTTCAAGTAACCTGCCAGCGTCGACACGAGCGTCTTGCCCTCGCCGGTCTTCATCTCGGCAATTTGCCCGTCATTCAAGGCCATGCCGCCGATGAGCTGCACGTCGAAGTGCCGCAAGCCCAGCGTGCGCACCGACGCCTCGCGCACGGCCGCGAACGCCTCGGGCAGCAGGGTATTCAGGTCCTCCCCCGCCTCTGCCCGCTCCCGCAGCGCCGAAGTGAGCGCACGCAGCTCGGCATCCGACTTCGCCTGCATGTCCGGTTCGAGTCCGTTGATCTTCTGCGCCGTGGCCTCGTAGTTTTTCAGTTGCTTGCCCTCGCCGAGCGTGAGCAACTTGGATAGGAATCCTGCCATGTATGCGCCATCCTTTTTCGCGGGTCGCTGCACGTTCGCGACGTTCGCCCGCAGCGTACCCGCGTCGTTGAAACAGTTGAATACAGCACGTGTTACTCTAGCATATCGCACCTGGCCTCAGAGGAAATCCATAGGGCGCGCAAGGCGGCGCGAGACCCCTCGCGCACGTGTGCCAGAATGTCCGCCGATGCCGAAGACGCGGGCGAGCCGTCCGGCGCTACCCTTCGGCTGCGTGCGGGCGGAGCGAAGCACCCGCCCGAGTTGTAGGCCCACGAGGACGGTCTTCGCTCCCCGCGGGCCCGGATTCCCTCTTCGCAGCCCCAGATTCTTCCGCCGCGCTGCCGCGCGCCTAGCGGAGCACTTCTTCTGCCTCGATGACCTCACGATACAGGCTCATCGTCTCAAGGGAGGGATCTATTCCCAGCTCATCGGCTAAAAATCGGCGGCACGAAAAGTACGTCTCAAGCGCGGCGGTACGCTGCCCTGCAGCCACCTGAGCCCGCATAAGCGCAGTATAGGCGTCCTCGCGGGTCCGATCACGCTGGTGTGCGGCGCGCGCGAACCACAGCCCCTCCTGCACGTCCCCCGCTTCGACGAGTCGCGATGAAGCTGCCACCAACGCATCGACCAGGCGGTTGCGATAGTCGACGCGCATGCTCGCAATAGCCGCGTTATCGGAATCGCTCGGCATCAGATCATTGGAGAAGCGGTCGCTCACCTCCGAAAACAGATGCACCCAGCCACCGTGCCCCGGCCGCTCGAACAAAAGTTCGCGACACACCTCGTCGATGCGCATGACATCGCTCGAAAGCAGGCGCGCATCGAGGCGCAGGCCCTGCTGCTGGCGGATGAGGTAGGGGCAGTCTCCCGAGGGCGTCGTCAGCGCGCGACGCAGCATCGACCATATCCCGTAGAAGTTCTTCCGCGCCGATTCCAGGTCGCTTTCTGGCCAGATCAGGCTGACGAGCCGATCGCGGGAGAACTCGCGCCCGCGATTGAGTACGAGCAGCGCGAGTAGGGTCTTGACCTTCTGTCGTCGGAAGCGCGCCGGATCGACGGGAGCATCGCCGATGCGCACTTCGAAACACCCGAACAGGTTGACCGTCAGCGTCGGCGCTTTCGATGCGAGGCCGACCCTCAAGGGAAGCTCGGCCTCGGCGCCGAAAGCGCCGGGAAGAGCCGCGAGCGAACGGCGGCGTTCGGCCCGCTCGCTCTCGATGCGCTCGCATGCGGCGCGCTGGGCATATAGCGTCATCTCGATGCTGCGCACCGCCAACGCCGCGCGCGCGTCCAAAGCGGGCAGCGCAACCGCGCCCCGCTCGCATGCCCGCTCGAACGATATACCTGCGACCGCCTCGTACAGCCGCATTGGCCCCCGGACGGACGACACACGCGATCGGACGATGGCGGCGAGACGATCGAGCACCGTGGCGGGACACGCGGCGGAATCGCCTCGCAGGC
>JABLTR010045370.1_pt1 | contig 13076 bp, 12 predicted proteins | sample 7160071 | NCBI WGS metagenome assembly JABLTR01 (sample SAMN14651230, study PRJNA627086) | human gut metagenome | isolation source: feces | host: Homo sapiens
ATTCATCGATACCATGCTTGATGAAGCTGAACTTCCAAAGACACTGACTTCTTATTCTCCATGCTTCAGAAAAGAAAAAGGAGCACATGGAATTGAGGAACGTGGGGTATACAGAATCCATCAGTTTGAAAAACAGGAGATGATTGTAGTCTGCAAACCGGAAGAGAGTATGCAGTGGTATGATAAATTGTGGAAAAATACAGTTGATTTATTCCGCTCCCTGGATATTCCGGTGCGCACATTGGAGTGCTGCTCAGGAGACCTTGCAGATTTGAAAGTAAAATCTGTGGATGTAGAGGCATGGTCACCGCGCCAGAAAAAATATTTTGAGGTTGGAAGCTGCTCCAATTTAGGAGATGCGCAGGCGAGAAGACTGGGAATCCGGGTAAAAGGAGAAAAAGGCAAATATTTTGCACATACATTGAATAATACAGTAGTGGCACCTCCGAGAATGTTGATTGCATTTTTGGAAAATAATCTTCAGGCAGACGGAAGCGTAAAGATTCCGGAGGCTCTGCAGCCGTATATGGGCGGAAACAAGGAGATTGTGCCGAATAAATAGAATGATTTGGAGAAAAAAATGCACCAATATCTAAAAGCCATTGGTTTTGGGGGTCTTCAGACACGAAAAGAATTGAAAGAAATTCTAAAACAGGCAGAAGAAAAATTTACACATCAGACAATCGTGTCTTATCATCCGCATGAGGATTTTTGTGAATTTCAGAAAGAATACGGACAGAGTATTGGAATCACACTGTGCGGAGAACTCGATGAACAGGAAAATTTCGATATGAGTTATTATTTTCCATACTTCGAGGGCAGCGGTGTGACGACTTATGCTGAAATCTCCGTGGAAAAGAAAATTGAGAGAGAACAGTATGTCGGAGTGTGTGAGGACCCGAAAGTAGGAATCAGCCTGATATTTACCCTGCAGAATGGGGTAGAATATATGAGAGAGAGACAACTGGGATTTCTCTCAGGTCTGGAGACTTCGGTGACATTTGCAGGTCTCGCACTTTCGGGGATGATTTTATTTCCGGTAAAGAAAGATGAGAGACAAATAGAAAATGAAAAAGAAGCTTCCCAGAACAGAAAACGGCTTTTGAATGCCGCAAGGAGCGGGGATCAGACTGCTATCGAGACATTGACTCTAGATGACATGGATATTTATTCTAAAGTGTCAAAACGTCTGGTGAGTGAGGATATCTTTTCAATTGTGGATACATATTTTATGCCGTACGGCGTAGAATGTGATTTGTATTCCATTATGGGTGAAATCCTCGCTGTGCGGGAGCGCGAAAATACCCTGACAAAAGAAAAATTGTATCAGATGAAGCTTGACGTCAATGAACTGCAGTTTGACATCTGCGTACCTGCAAAAGAAGTTATGGGCGAACCGGAGATTGGCAGAAGATTTAAGGGCACCATCTGGCTTCAGGGATATATCAATTTTTAAAAAGTTATTGAGAAATTCAGGTAATTATGCTATATTGTTAAATGTGTCCTTCCGGTAATAGTAAATATTTGAGAGTGTCCTTTTGGAAGATTCCAGAGCAGTTGACACCAGGCAGGACAATACGTATCATTTAATTAATTTTTTAAAATGTCGCTATAGCTCAGCAGGATAGAGCGACCGCCTCCTAAGTGGCAGCCCGTTCAAGTCCAAAACTGAATAATTTGGTTGTAGCGGTTGCATAAAACCGTTATAATATAGATAAGTTCCTGTAGCTCAGTAGGATAGAGCGATTGCCTCCTAAGCAATAGGCCGCTGGTTCGACTCCAGTCAGGAACGTATAAACGCCATGAATCTAAGGATTTGTGGCGTTTTTTCTTTCAGAAATTCATGCGTGAATATAAAATGCATAAATATTGATTCCTGCTAATTGGACTTGAACTGCTTTACCACCTTCTGCTAATAAAATCAATGTGTTTGCTAATAAGAAAATTAGCAAATTCTGTGCTAATAAGTTATTGAGCCAAAAGCTGTGCCAGTGTATTAGCCAGCTCAGGCGATTTTTTCAGCTGCTCGATTAAGTTATTGATGTCTATTTCTGCTTTTTCAGGCTTCTCGTTTGGAAGAGGAGGATTGTATTTGCTCAGATCCGGATTAGCGTAGAACGCTGCATCAAATTTCTGAGCATTTATTTTCCTATCCTCATCAAGTATATGAGAATAAACCTCCGTAACCATATCTGCCTGAGCGTGTCCAGTATCTCCCTGAGTAGCTTTAATATCGCCATGGTTCAGCTTGAGTTTATATGTTGTACTGGAATGTCTGAGTGAATGGAACACTACATTAGGTAATCCGGCTTCCTCACGAAGTTCTTCAAAAGCCTTCAACAATACCCTTCCCTCACATGGGCGACCATTCGCAAGAGCGACAACAAGATTGAAGTCCTGATATTCGTCACCGAGAAATTCTTTCAGTTCATCCTGTGCTTTTCTCCAATCACGAAGAATATAAGCCAGTGTTTTCGGTATCCACACACGCCGGATGCTGGTGTCGTTTTTTGGCTTTTTCAGAACAACCCTGGTTGATGTATTCGGCATCAATGGCGGAAAGATATAATAGACATCTTTCTGATCCAGGGTTTCCAGTGCCCGTTTTGAAACTCTGAGCAGCTCTTTTTTAATATCAATGTACGCATTATCTTCTGCGATTGCTTCATCAGAGATATTTACAAGATCCCAGGTAAGTCCAAGAATCTCGCCTTCCCTCATAGAGCAGGCAAAAGCAAGATTTATTGCTACGTACAATTTTCCATCTTTGCAGCTGTTAAGCGCTTTGCTGATGCTTTCTGCCGTCCATATATCACGTTTTTTGTATTTGGTTCGGGGAAGTGCATCGGAAAGCTGAAAAGGATTTTTCCCGACAAGCTCCCATTTGACAGCCTGTTTAAATGCAGTAGAAAGAAGTTTGAAGATTTTTTCAATCGTTGCCGGTGGAAGAAATTCACTTTTGGGCTTACGGTTCCTGACAATCACAGGTTTTGTTTTTGTCAGTGTTTTGTAGTAAGAATCGACAAATTTCCGGTTCACCTTCTGAATTGGTGTCGATCCTATAATCGGATTGATGTAGTTGCTGATTAATCCTAAATTACTGTCGTAGGTAGTAAGTCCCCATTTCTTTTCACCGTATAAAGTTACGAAATCATATAGAAAATCTTCTACTGTCTGTGCAGTAGGAGCAATAAATGTTCCATTCTCCTGCTGATTTTCTATTTCTACTTTCCGTTTATTTGCGTCTTTGTAACTTGTAAAGGTTTCCCATTTCTGTTTCTTTTCGCCTTGTGGCGTATCATAATAATAAACGACAGAATAATTCTTTTTACGCTTAATGATTGTAGCCATACGTTTTTCTCCTTTATTCAGGTCTGCCGTTCAGCCAGTCCTCAAAGGATTTTTTATTTACCCGTATAATTCTGCCTATCCGTTTGGAAATAAAGAAATTCTGTTCGCATAATTTATAAGCTGATTTTTTACTTATTCCAAGAATGATGGCTATATCACTTACCGAGTAAGTATCAGATCCACCGGATGATAAAGCAGATGTTTTTGAGTAGTTGGTTTCTGCTGTCATTTATCCTCCTTTCAAAGAACAGCAGGAAAAACGTATAACTAAGACATCCTCGTGCCATTATTATACGTTTTTTCTGCCAGGTTGTAAATTTCGTATTCATGATAATTCAAGTCAAAAAGGTTAATTCTCCCTGGAAGCCAGTTCCTGCGCCTTCCCAAGCCGCGTCTTCGGCGTTGCTGTGCAATCTTAAAGCCTGCAGGCACGCATCATGCTGCACTATCTGCAGGCACCCGTATCCCTCTTCCGGGAGTGTATGGAATTTTCAAGGTACTCTATTTTGCCATTTGTAAGGAAAATAGCGGAGAAAATGCAGAATGTGTAAAAAAAATAAAATAAAATAGAAAAAAGCTGCCCATGTGGACAGCCTTTGAAAATTATTTATGTCTGGCAGCGAGCCGATGTAGTATACTGATTACAGCGATCATATCCTCGTCGTCGAGCTGCTTTAGTAAGTCAGCCGCTTTTTCGTATAGAGGAAGATTGTGAAGAGCTGTATCGAAGAACTGGCAGGGAGTTACTTCCAGATATTCGCAGATTTCCAGGAAGTTCTCCATGGTAGGCAGGGAGCGCCCGGAAGAAATGGACTGGATGTAACTTTTGTTTTTGCCGAGATCCAGGCTCATCTGATATTCGGATACATTCTTTTTTATCCGCAGTTCGGTAATCCTGTCACCGATAAATTTTTTCTCCATGTCATCCACCTCTCTTCCTACATCTTCCTTCGATTTTAAACTATTTACTTCCGGCAAATTACGGAATAAAATAGAGTTATTCACTATATAAATGCTCATATTACGGAATATAACCGGAATTTACTGCTATATACCTGATTGCAAAAAATGTGATAGAACTGCTGTTTTAGGGTATGATGTTAATGAGGTGTTTTTAATGAAAATTATAGGTACGCAGGAAGAATTGAAATGGGTCCGCAGGGCGCTGGCAAACAACTGTGAGGGATGTATCTTTGAAGAACGATGTAATCAAAATGCCAGTGAGGAACTGAAGAAGCATGGAAAAACTCTGACAAGCTGTGAGGAATTTATGGCAAGACAGATCACGTTTATCAGCGAGGAGGAAACAAAAACCACAAAATAGGATATTTATACCGTTATTGCATACCATATATAGTATAAAACAAATTGACAGCACCTATATCCTGTGCTACTATACTGATATAGTTCTTTTTTATGCGTTCCCCGGCGGGGGATCATGTTTTGGGATTTTGAGAAATCCCGTACATGAAGAGGAAAAGCAGGAGCTTTTCCCGGCATAAGTTGTTTATGTTTGTAGTGAAGTGTCACCGTATGCCTGAAATGGCTGTGTGGCACTTTTTTTGTTTTATCGGTGAAGAACCAGATTGGAAAAGGATGAATGGAGAAAACAAGAGGTTTCTCTGCTCATCCTTTTTTATTGCCGTTTATCCGGAAGAAAATGTTTCTGCCGGATTTTTGTGTATGTGTGTGGCCTGCCACAATCAGCTTCGGCTGTTTATGGAAAAATATTTTAAAGAAAGGTGGAAGAAACAATGAATGAAACAATGGTTTACGCAGATGGTTTTGAAAAGACATTTGCCACGGCGGATGAGATGCTTGATTTTCTTTCAAGAAGAGGGAAAGCCTCAGAGTGGATCCGCAAGCCCATCCGGGCCCTCCGGCTGGTGCCGCTTGAAAAAGAGGCGGGCAACCTGGAGAACGGAGATGAAGAGATGGAGGAGATCCTGAAGGATACGGAAAAGCACACCCGGCTTGTACTGAAGGTACGAGGCGAGGCATATCCGGTCCGGAACTGTGCGATCCAGACGATCTTAGGACGTGCCGGTATCGGCGGGGACGGCCTGCGAAAGCTGGATCTGGCAACCTATGCAAAGGTTGTGAATTGCTGCCTGAAAGCAGCGAAAGGGGAATGCCTCATCAAGATTGCGGATGGAAAAGTCTCTGCAGTCCACGGAGGAGACGCCCATGATTACAGCGTACTGGACATGAAAGCAATCTTTGAGATGACCAGTGAATATCTGCACACGAATTTCAGTGGAAGCGCTTATCTGGAAGGCTCCGGAACCTATGACCATTCCGTCATGAGTGCCATGTGGACGCTTTCCGGGAACCAGGAGCTTCTGGACACCTACAGGGATGCGCTGGACCGGTACGGAGTAAGCGGAAAGAATCTTACACCGGCGCTGCGCCTGACCACTTCTGATGTCGCAGCCAGCGGTGTCAATCTGTATCCTATGCTGCTGACAGACGGGAACAACCATACGCTCAGCCTGGGAAGTCCGATCACTCTGGCGCACAGGAACCACAGCACAATCCTGGATTACCGCAACAATTTGAAAGAAGTGTATGCAAGATATCAGGATGCCACAGAGCGTTTGGCAGCGCTTCTGGAAATCGAGATCCATAACCCGGTGAACTGCTTAAGGTTACTGATGAAAAAGCTGAAAATCAAGGCGGCGATCCGTAATGAAGTGGTGGAGATGTATGTGGCACAGAACGGGGAACAGACCTGTACGGCCCATGACCTTTACTATGCCATGAACGAGGCACCCTTCTATGCCGCCTGCCAGGGATTTACCGGCAGCCAGCTTTTGCGGATGGAGGAAAACCTGACCAGGGCCCTTGCCATGGACTGGAAGGAATTTGATGTATATGGCGCCGTTAAGTGTTAAGGAGGAGCTTATGAAACAGATGTTACAAATGGATTATGAACCGGAACAGGTCGTGGATATCAGTACCCTCTCCAGAGAGCAATGGCTCGCATTCCGCCGTTTGGGTATCGGAGGCAGTGATGTGGCCGCTATCATGGGAATCTCGCCTTTTGTTACCAGCCGTGATCTTTACTATGACAAGATCGGCGTTACCCCGGTGATTGAGGAACCTGAAGCCAACTGGGTTGCCAAGGAATTTGGACACAGACTGGAGGATCTGGTAGCGGAGATTTTCTCTAAGAAAACCGGCCTGGAGGTGTTTCCCGTGCGGATTATGTTCCGGCATCCGCTTTACCCGTTTATGCTTGCCGATATTGATTTCTTTGTGCGTATGCCGGATGGCAGCTTTGCCATACTGGAGTGCAAAACCTGTAATTATAACGCCAAAGAGAAGTGGGATGACGGGAAAATCCCGGAGCACTATGTCTATCAGGTGCGGCACTATATGTCGGTGGTGAACATCAGTCATGCATTTATTGCGTGTCTGTGGGGAAATAACGAGAACGACTTTGTATACCGTTCTCTGGAGCGTGATCTCATGGAAGAGCAGGATATCATCGAGCAGGAAGGATATTTCTGGCGTGAATTTGTAGAGAAGAAGGTGGAACCGCCGTTGGTGGGAAAACCGGATCTGGTGCTTGCCAGCATCCGCCGTTACAGCGGCTATGCTGATAAGTCGATCCCGGAAATCCCGATCACAACGCTGGATTCCAGAAGCCTGGAAAAGTATCTTGCTTTATCAGATGAAAAATCTCGTTTGGAGAAGCGCAAGAAGGAAATTGACGCAGAACAGCGTGCGATCAGTGTTCCCTTTGTGGAGCTGATGGGACAGGGATGCAAGGCCTTTCTGGAAGACGGAACCAACCGTTACAAGATTACCTTTAACCCGACACGCAGGACGATGATCGGGAAAGAAAAACATGAAAAGCTGAAAATGCAGCATCCGGATATTTTCAAAGAGTATGCTACAGAAACAGAAAACCGGATCTTCCGGTTAAAGAAGGAGGCGGCGTGATGTTAAAAGGAAAAAGAGCGTATATCTGCTCTCCGTTGTCTGCAAAAACCCGGGAAGAACGAATGTTTAACATGGGGCTTGCGAAGGCATATCTGGATACGATCAGAGAGGTATTCCACTGCCGCACGTATGCCTCCCATGCCTATCTGCCGCTGATGCTGGATGACACCATACCAGAGGAACGGAAGCTGGCGCTTTCCATTGGAAAACAGCTTTTAGACTTCTGTGATGTGCTGATTATCTGTGGCGGCAGGATTTCTTCCGGCATGGAAGGAGAAATCCGTTATGCCCATGATACCGGGAAGGAGGTGTACTGGCTCGAAGGAGGCCGGGATCCGTTTCAGTTACGGAAGATAAAAAATTGGAAGGAGATCGAATATGCGGTGCAGATACCGGAAAACCATATTTCTGAATGAGGAGAATGGATACACCATTGCGGTGTTTACGACGAAGGATGCTTCTGTACCGCTTGCTGCCAGAGACAAATACTTACAGGGCCAGAAAGTGATCGGGTTTACCGCCATAGGCTTTGACCTGCCCCAGTCTGACCAGATCGAGATTGAGATGGAAGGACAGTGGGAAAAGTCCAGCCACGGCCTGCAGTATCAGGGGGAAAATTTCATGGAGATCGTGCCGCGCACGAAGGAGGGGATCTTAGGATACCTCTCCTGCGGTTCTGTAAAGGGTGTGGGGCCAAAAGTTGCAGAGGCCATTTACAAAGAATTTGGCCTTAATACGCTGGAAATCATGGAAGAACATCCCCAGGAGCTTCTGAAGGTAAAAGGAATTTCCCAGAAAAAGCTGAAGGGGATTGTGGAGTCCTACGGAAAAAACAAGGTGTTCCGGGAACTCATGACATTCCTGGCACCCTATAAGGTAACGCCTAAAAAGGTGAACCTGATCCTCCAGCGGTTTCGCAATGAGTCCGTGGAGATTGTCCGTCACAGGCCTTATCAGCTCTGTGCTGTGAAAGGGTTTGGCTTTTTAACAGTGGATGCCATTGGACGGCAGAACTGCCAGGCACTCAATGATCCCATGCGGATTTCAGGCTGTCTCTCCCATCTCATGGAATCAGCCATGAAGGAGGAGGGACATCTGTTCCTGGAGCGTCCGGAGCTGATCCAGCGGGCATATACCATGCTGAACCAGGATCTTCCGAATCAGGCAGTGACAGAAACAGATATCCAGCGGGTACTCTACCGGCTGGTGATGCAGGAAAGCATTGTGGTAGACGGCGAGCGGGTGTATGTGAAGAAACAGTATGAAGAAGAAAACCAGACTGCTTCCATGATCGCCCGGCGTCTGTTGGACCAGGGCGAGGCGTATGACATCGAAAAGGAATTGGCGCAGGCCCAGACTGCCCTGGCGATCACCCTGTCAGAGAAGCAGAAACAGGCAGTGCGTATGGTGTTCCAAAACCAGATCAGTATTATTACCGGTGGGCCTGGGACCGGGAAGACCACCGTGTTAAAGGTTATCCTTTATATCCATGCCAAGGTCTGCCGATCACAGGTGCAGCTCATGGCTCCTACGGGGCGTGCGGCACGCCGGATGGCGGAAAGCACCGGGCATGAAGACGCCTCAACGATGCACATGGCTCTGGGGCTTCTGGGTGACTCTGCCGATTATGAAGACGCAGTAGAATATCTGGAGGCCGGTTTCTTAAATCTGGATGAAGTATCCATGGTAGATATGCATTTGGGATATGAATTTTTCCGCAGGGTAAAGCCTGCCTCCCGTATCCTGCTGGTAGGCGACGTAGATCAGCTCCCTTCTGTGGGAGCCGGTGATGTGTTCCGGCAATTGATCGGCTGCGGGCTGATCCCTGTGACGGTGCTGGATCTGGTATTCCGCCAGGGAAAGACCAGCAACATCCACTTAAATGCCCGTAAAATGTTGGCAAACCGGACGGATTTTGGGTTTGGCGATGATTTCCAGTTTATCTCCTGCAATTCGGCAGATGAGACAGCAGCCATGGTACGCCAGCTTTACCAGGAAGAGGCCGCAAGGAACGGCCTGGACCATGTGCAGATCCTGACACCCTATCGGGTAAAGACGGTAAACGGCGCTAACGAGCTGAACCGGAGCCTGGAGGACCTGATCAATCCGCCAAGTCCTGGGAAAAAGGAACTGTCCGCAGGGGGGCAGACCTACCGGGAAGGGGATAAGGTGCTTCAGAACAAGAATACGTTGATGGCCAGCAATGGGGACCTGGGAAGGATTACGGATTTTTATACGGATGAGGAAGGAACCGTAAAAACGGTGATCGAATTTCCGGATGGACGTGTCGTTACCTACGAGACGGAAGATCTGGAGATGATTGAACACGCCAATGCCATTACCATACACAAGTCCCAGGGATCCGAGTGCGATATTGTCATCATCCCCTGGGTGAGAGCCTTTTATATGATGCTGAAGCGGAATATCCTGTACACAGGTATCACCCGTGCAAAGAAAAAGGTGTATCTGGTGGGGCAATGGAACGCAGTCTGCCAGGCAGTCCATACGGATGATGCCGGCAGGCGCAATACAGCTCTTGGGGAGCGGATCACTCGTTACTATTATCAATACCTGAATGAACGTGAGCCGGAACAGCTTCGGCTTGCGGTATAAAAATAATTTCCACTTATGAAGAAAGGCAGGCTATTCCTTATGTAGAGGGATATCCTGCCCTGTTTGTGAAAGGAGCAGATGTATGAACGAATTACTGTATCAGAAAAATCAGGCAGTGGCGGCTTTGAACCGGGTGGAGGGATTTGAACCTCTGGAATTTGCCCGGACGATCAAACAGGAGGATCAGGAGGACCAGCTTTACCTGGATGTGAAGTATCGGAAACTCTGGTTCCGTCTGGCTAACCCTTTGGGGCGGATCGCCAGCAAGATTGTTTGGTTTAATGAGAATGCGGCGCTGGCAGAGGCAAAGGTCTATCTGAACCACACGGATGCACCGGAGAATTATATTGCCAATGCTTTTTCCATGAAATTCCGCTCAGAGGATCCAAAGTTTGGAGATAAGTTCCTGGAGATGGCAGAGACTGCCGCTGTAGGACGTGCGCTCTCTGATGCGGGTTATGGCGTCCAGTTTGCGGACGTAGGAGAAAGCAACGATCCGGCGCAGGTGGATGCGGGGATCCCCGTACCAATGCAGTATCCGGAAGCAGGGATCTCTCCCTATGGAGGAGAGCCGGTTTCTACCGGACAGCCTGGCTACAATAGCCAGAATCACTATGCAGGGAATACGCCTGCAGGAAATATGGTATATCCGGGAAGTACGGCAGAATCCAGCCCCAGCCAGAGCATGATGAACCAATTTTATCATCAGGCACAGGCGCAGGGAAATATGATGGGAGCGTCTGCACAGCCGATGAGACCTTCCGCACCTGTAAAGGATAGTCCTCTGGATGGAAACCTTCCTGTGGAAGAGCTGGTGAAGCGCATGACCTATGAACAGGCGAAAGCCGTTGTCATCGGAGGAAAAGGAAAATTTGGCGGGAAATCCATGGGTGAAGTAGCGGTGGAAAGCCCTTCTAGCCTGGATTATTTCGCTTCCAGCTACCGGGGACATAACAATCTGATCCCGGCGGCAGCCAGGGTTCTTTTGAGCCAGGCACTTCCAAAGGCTGGCTAATCATAAAATATAACTTTCCGCAGTCTTTTTTAGGCTGCGGAAGAAAGGAGGTCGGACCTGGATGTATGATATGACCGGGTTTGATTATGACATCACCGATGTCGCCAACCTTTTGCGGCTGCATAAGCGCCGTGGGAATTATTATGACTGCCCGTTCTGTGGCGATACCAAAGGGCGGCTGAATATCAATCCGGCAAAAAACGTCTTTCGCTGTAACCGCTGTGACAAATCCGGCGGGATGCTGCAACTTTATGCGGACTTGCATAACCTGACCTACCGGGAAGCAAATGAGGAAATCCGAGAGGCTCTGAATAAGGGAGAATACCGCCAGGTGCGTCAGGCAAAGGCACAGGAAGAGAAGGAAGAACCTGTGCAGTCAAAGCTGGCGCCGCTGGATGTCCGGCATCACACCTATTCGGAAATGCTCAATATATTTCCGATATATGGAGTACATAGGGATAACCTGTTTTCCCGCGGTCTTACAATGGAACAGATTAAGGAGCGGAAGTACCGGAGTATGCCCCTCTATGGTATCCATTTGATTATAGAAGAACTGCTGAAGAAAGGGTGCCAGCTGGAAGGTGTACCAGGCTTCTATCGGGATGAAAACGGACAGTGGACAATGAATGTCAAAGCAAAAAACTCCGGTTTCCTGGTTCCTGTGGAGTCCATGGACGGAAAGATCCAGGCGTGTCAGATTCGTCTGGACCATCCCAGGGATAACAACAAATATCTCTGGTTTTCCAGTGCTGGCTATCCACACGGTGTTTCCTCCGGAAGCCCGGTTCATGTGATCGGAGATCTGGATGTGGAAAACGTCTATCTGACAGAGGGCGGGCTGAAAGGCTCGATTGCTCATTATCTGTCTGGGCATACATTTATCTGTCTGGCAGGCGTGAATATGTACCGGAGCCTGCGCCCGGTGTTGGAGGAATTTCAGCGAAGAAAGATGAAATTTCTCTTTGAGGCGTTTGACATGGACAAGAAACTGAAAACCGACTGTGATAAGCATTATCATAAATGTTCGGTCTGCAGTGAAAAGGGTACGCCGGAAAACTGTCCGTATAAGGTGGAAAAGCGCCGGATCATCCAGAACGCCTGTGGAAAAGTCTATGGGATCTGCCAGGAGCTGTCCCTGCCGGTCAGCCGTATGGTCTGGGACCAGGGTGCGGATGGAAACTGGAATGGAAAACTCAAAGGCATTGATGATTATTATTACGCAAAGAGGGCTGCACAGACAGCCCCTTTGCAGGAACAGAAGGGAGTGGACATATGAAAAAGGGAGAAAAGCTGCTGTTTCTGGCAGGGATCCTGCTTGCCATCGGCGCTCTTGCTTTTTCCGCATGGAAACTAAGAGGAATCTATGGTGAATACCAGGAGGGCAAGGATACCTACGAAGAGCTTGCTTCATTTGTGGAGGAGCCGGAGGACACACCAAAACCAGACGGGGGCGAACCAGATGCAGAACCGGACGGATATTTGAAGATTGACTTTGAAGGACTGCAGGCTGTGAACCCGGACGTGATCGCCTGGATTGATATTCCCGGCCTATCCATCAGTTATCCGGTGGTACAGGGAACCGATAATGCTTATTATCTGCATCATCTGTTTACCGGGGAGTACAACAGCAGCGGCAGTATCTTTGCGGACTGGCATAACCAGCCGGATTTTGCGGATCCGAACACCATTGTATACGGCCACAATATGAAAAACGGCAGTATGTTTGGAACCCTCTCCCATTATCAGGATCGGGCTCTGTGGGAGGCTTCTTCTTATTTTTACCTGTATGTGCCGGGGAAGGTGCTGAAATATCAGATCTTCTCCTGTTATGCCGGGTATGTGGGGAGCGAGGCTTACACCTATGCGTTTCCGGAAGAGACAGACTTTCTGGATTTTCTGAGGAAGATCCGTTCCTATGCGGGATATGATACCGGTGTGGAAGTCGGGGAAACAGACCGGGTGGTGACACTATCCACCTGCGTCAGCTCCAGCCGGGATCATCGGTATATTGTCCACGGGAAACTGTTAGAGGAAATAGAAAATTGAAGCAAAGAAACGTAACTGAAGGCTGTGCCGGTATGGGAAAGGAAGACACCATGCCGGTCATTTTTATGGAGGAAAAGATCATGTTGGAAGCTGAATATGAGAA
>JABLTR010084715.1_pt1 | contig 13050 bp, 9 predicted proteins | sample 7160071 | NCBI WGS metagenome assembly JABLTR01 (sample SAMN14651230, study PRJNA627086) | human gut metagenome | isolation source: feces | host: Homo sapiens
GGCTGACCGGCGCGGACGGCCTGCCTGGGCGCTCCTGTTACTGCGACGCTTTGCAGCGGTTCTTCCGCGAGCGGGCCGGCCGCCTGCAGCAGGCCGCCGCCATCCTGGCGCGCTGGCGCTGAGCCGCTTTTTCCCAAAACGAAACCGTCCCCCCGCCGGGCATCCGGCAGGGGGACGGTTTTTTCTGTGTGGTTCACTGGGAGACCGGGGAGCCTTTTTCCTCCGCGTCCTCCCGGGCGGGCTCTTCCTGCCCGCCGCCGATGAGCTTGTTCTGGGCCATGACCCGGTATTTCGCCGGGCTCATCCCCTCCGCTTTGCTGAAGCGCTGGGAGAAGTAGCCCAGCGACGAGAAGCCGGTGATCGAGGCGATCTGCTTGATGGCGAAATCCGTTGTGCGCAGCAGATACTTGCTCTCCTCCAGCCGCAGCGTCTGGACGTACTGGATGGGGGACATCCCGTAGCTCTGGCTGAAAATGTGGGCCAGATAATACTTGTTGACCTGGATCTTCTGGGCCAGCTGGTCCAGCGCGATGTCCTCACGGAAATGGGCGTCGATGTATTCCTTCGCCGCGGCGGCCTTGTTCTGGTGGGTCAGGTCGGCCTCCTGCACGCGGGAGGTGATGTTGGTCTGCCGCATCAGGCAGATGAGCAGGATGTCCAGCAGATGGCCGCACACTTCCTCGTAGTCGTTTTTCTTGTTCTTGGCCTCCTGCAGCATGGCCAGCAGATACCGCTGGATCTCCTCGGCGGCTTCGTTGAAGTGGATGATGCTGAAATCCTGCTTCGGGTCCAGTTCGGCGCTCATCTTTATCCCGCGGATGCCGAGCACGATGTATTCCAGCGGATCGTCCACCATGCTGGTCTCCGTGTGTTCGATGTTCGGGTTCAGGATCACCATGTCCCCCACGGACACCTTATAATAGGAATCCCGTATCTGGAATTTGCCCGCACCGCCGATGACATAAAACACTTCGGTGAAATTGTGCGTGTGGGGGAAGCTGTACCAGTCGCCATTATATTTTGCGGAACTGATGTATAAAAGTTTGGCTCCCGAATTATGCAGCTGAAATTCCCGTTCTGTAAAATCGTAGCGATCTGTGCTCATAACGCACCCCGATTTCCGACATCTTGCTTTAATTTCACAGGTTTTGTGAAATGGTTTGTAATAAGTATACATATTTTCGCAGGAAAAAGCAACTGTGGAGCACCCGCAAAATAAATAAAATGTCCGCCGGGAGGGGGCAGGGGGCGAGGCACATCCTTCCTCTGCCGGCGCATCTGTAAGGCATTGAGCCGCCGGGGCAGCCCGAAACCATCTGAAAGGCGGCGCGGATCGTTTCATTTGAGCGCAAAAAAGCAGCACCAGCCCGCTGCTGCGGCGGCTGGTGCTGCTTTGCTTTATATAGTGCGTCCCTCAGTTGTCCCCTCGGTGATAGCGGATCTTCATGTTCTCGGAGGCGTTCTTGAGGATCTGGGCAAGGGCCTTGTCCGACTCCTCCTTGACCATGCCGGCGATTTTGCGGTTGGCCTCTTTCAGAATTTCCACCGGCTCGCCCTGCCGCACCTTCTCGTCGTACTCGTACAGCAGCTGCTGACCGCGGTTCATCACGGCGTTCACATACCGCTCGTCAAACAGCAGCGCCTTTCCGAAATGGGCGTCGGTCAGCGCGGCGATGAGCCGGCTGTGCCAGTACATGCTGTCGGTGGAGACCGTTTCGGTGGTGCCGCTGAGGTATCCCGGGAACTCGGTCACATTGGCGTACACCGGGAAGCAGGCCGTGAAGCCGCTGCCGCCCATGGACAGCCACTCCACGCCCTGAACGGCCGCCGGCAGATACCCGCGGATCTGCATGATGCCGCAGACGTCGCTGTTGGGCACGCCGATGGTGCGGTACTTGCCCTTGCAGGCGGCGGTCTTGTCGTAGGGGTCGTAGGGCGTTCCCTGGTAATAGGAGCCCAGCAGATACCGCACGTCCTCCACCGTCACCTTGCGCTCCGGCACAAAGGACCAGGGGATGTCGTTGCTCTCAGGGGTGAAGTCGGCGCTGTCCCCGTCCCACTTGTAAGTGCGGGGCAGGAAATACCGGGCCATGAACCAGGCGCGGGGGGTGTTGTAAATGTGGTCCGCGTCGGAGTGGGAGCCGAAGGCCAGCCGCGGATTGAACTCCGCGCCGGTGTCCAGCGCCAGGCGGTACTTCTCCACGAACTCCCGCAGGTCTTTGGAGCAGAGATTCTCTTTCTGCTCGCCATAAGCGTCCGCAAAGTCGAAATGGTCCAGGCCGAACTGGTTGGGCATCACCACCACCCGGTCATCCGGCACCCGCCGGGCGATCCAGTGATGGCCGCCGATGGTCTCCAGCCACCAGATCTCATCGGCGTCCGCGAAGGCCATGCCGTTGGGCTCATAGGTGCCGTACTCTTCCAGCAGCGCGCCGGTGCGCAGCACGCCCTCCCGGGCGGAGCGGATGTAGGGCAGCACCAGGGTCACCAGGTCCTCCTCGCCGATGCCGCCGGGCACCTCTTTCGTGCCGCGGCCCTTCTTTTCCTGATAGCGGACATAGGGGTCCGCGCCCACCACCCGGGCGTTGCTGGTGATGGTCTCGGTGGCGGTCATGGCCACGTTGGCCTCGTTGATGCCGCAGGCGGGCCATACGCCGTTGGCCTTGGACACGTTGGGGCAGTCGGTATAGCGCAGGGCCTTCTCCGGCAGCGCGACCGTCAGGTGAGAGATGACCGTTTTGTAGGTGGAAGCTCCCTCCCGGGCGGGGTGGGCCAAAAGGCGCTTGGCTTCAAAGGCGCCGTCGTCGTTGCGGGCAATGATGGTGGAGCCGTCATGGGTGGCTTCCTTGCCCACCAGAATCGTTGTACAGGGCATATGCGTCTCCTTTTCTTATGTGCATCTGTTCGGAATCGTTTTTCCGCCCCGCGGCAGAGTTTCGCAGCCGGGACTCGACGAAAAAACAGTTTTTCCCCTCTGATTCGACGCATTTATCATAGCACGGATGCCGTGCCGTTTCCAGCCCCGGGACGCCGGCGTTTTTGCATAAAGAAACCCCGGGAGACTATCTCCCGGGGTTTGGCGGAGATGGAGAGATTCGAACTCTCGCGCGTTGTTTAGACGCCTACCGCATTTCGAGTCCTGCGCCGAAAAGGCTCTTGTGGAACAGGGCGGGTCAGAGCTGGTCAGTTTGTCCCCGGATTTTCGGCGGTTTCAAGCCGTTTTCGCGGGGCCAAAGCCCGAAAAATGGCCTTGGTACGAATCAAACCGGCATCCCCCCGTTTTGGCCCCGTTTGGCAAGATTTTTTGGAAAAATGCAAGATTTCATGCAAGATAATTGAGGGCCGTTTTGCCGGATGAACACTGGATTTTCGCCCCGCCGCCGGAAAACGGATTTTGCCAAATGCAAGATTTTGGGCCGATTTTGTGTAGTATCTTTCCGAGTTTCAACAATTTGTATAGTTTTGGCGGAAAACATGGTGGTTCTCCGGGTCCAAATTCAAAACAAAGGAGAACCCCAAAATGAAGAAAAGCAACCTCTTTCAAGACACTCTGGAGCGGGAAATTCAGGACCTGCTGGCGCCCTATCCCGACCCCATGGGCCGCACCGACTTCCGCAAAGTCTGCCGCATCGGCACCCGCACCTCGCTCTACCTGCTGCAGAGCGGCCTGGTGCCCTGCGAGAACACCGGCAAGCAGACCCGCTGCTACAAGATCGCCAAGGCCGACGTGGCCGCCTACCTGCGCCGCCGCCTGGCTGAACCGGCGTACTACACCCCGCCCAGCGGCTGGTACAGGAACTACCCGGCCCATAAGCCCCCGGCCTTCAGCCTGAACGGCGCCCTTCTGCTCACCGACGCCACCCGCCAACGGGTGCGCCGCTGGTATGAGAACCTGCTGACCCGCCAGCCCGACGTGCTGGACGCTCATCAAATTGCCCGCGTCACGGGCTACGCCTCCCGCACCGTCAGCCGCTGGTGCACCGAGGGCAGGCTCAAGGCGTTCCCGCACCAGCACACCTATAAAGTGCCCAAAGAATAGCTGCTGGAATTCCTGACATCGGAGGACTACAACAGCATCACGAGAAAGAGCAAGGAGCACTACGCCATGATCGCTGCTGTGGCGCCGAAGCCCAGGAGGCCCAGGAAGAAACCGTGATTCGTACCTTGGGGAGCTGCCCCTTTCCCGCCTGATTCTAAGTGTCGCCTGCCGGCGGCTTTGTGCCTATAACAAGATAAAAGCGCATGGTACCTGTCATAACGGTACCATGCGCTTTATCGCATCATATGCTATGTAATCAGAATCGGACAGGCACTTTTGAATGCCGGATAAACCGAGAATAGTCCTCTACATCAAAATCACAATATTCCAGAAAGTCCCGAATACTTATTTCCACCAAATCGCTTTGAACGGTCGGGGAGATCATGATCCCTTTCACAGCTTCTGCCGAAAACTGCAACTCTAAAAACGGCACCAAAATATTGTTTCTCATTTGAAATTTGTAAACGCCCGCTTTTTTCAATTCCAGCAATCGTTCATTTGGCACCGTAATAACAATACGAAATTCGCGCTCCTGCTTAAAATAGTCTCTTTTTATAAAATACAGATAGTCACCTGTGCTATCCTTTGCAAAGCTGCACGTCTCCCCATTATAAAAATAAATTGGTAAAGCATTTAGTCTCTTCTGATTGTCCGCTATCCTCTTTTCCACCTCTTGCAAAGACAAGTTGCCAGCAACATCTTTATTGTTAGAATCACCACCTTCAACAGCAGTGAGGAAAAGCTTCGCAAGCGATAAGAGTATTGTCGTCGGTACGCCACCGATAATAGTCCGTCCGTACTTGGAGTCATTGTCCTTACTATAATCCACTATACCAAAAGAAATGTCACAGCCATCCAAAACAGAGTTTGAATGCAAAATGCTTGCTACTAATTTTTTGTCATTAAATTCAATGTTGTATCCTTGGTTATTGATTTCCTTGGTATAGTAGTTCCACATGGGAAGAGAATCTTCTTCAATGGAGAAGCAGCACACAAATGTCTGCTTTTCTTGCGATAAAAAAGCTGTATGGAATTTTTTCCTTTCTTCGCTGGACGCACCCACCTCTTTTGCCATGCTATCCAATCCAGCGAGAATTTCGTCTTTGTCGTTCATGTAATGGATGTTGGTAAAGCGAAGCGTTTTATGCTCCAAAATCCCCTGCAAACCACCAATAGAGGTGTAGTGGAATATCCGCCTATCGTTTGTGCCTTTGGGAAAAAGCACCTTGGAACTTTCCAATTTAGAGTAATCAATTTGCGTTTTCCTTGGGGCAATCTCCATTTTGACACCTCGCTTTATATCTCTATAACTGCAACTTACGGCCTTGTTTTTTCCAGTATAGCACAAAGCAAGTGACATAAATAGTACCCTATTTTGCTATCTTCATTGGTCTTTCGCAGAAACAAAAAACGCCGGAGCCGCTTCTCGCAGCCCCCGCGTTATTCTTTATTTTCGATATGCCGCGTACCGGCGCAACTGTTCCCGCAGCAGATGTTCTACACGCTCCAGCACGGGGCAAGGATATAGCGACTCCATGTCCACCAGCGCGGTGGTGATGTCCGCGTTTTGGATGTACAGTTCCAGCTGCATCCCATACAGGCTTTCCGCCGCCTCCACCTGCGCCTCGAAATCGCGGTCAAAAGGCTTTGCCTCCACGGCGGCGATGCACTGGTACAGATCCCTCTCAAGCGGGTAGTCGTGCAGGTCGGACAGCAGCGCCAGGCCGTTGTCGAAGACCGGGCAGAGGCGGAAGGCCCCTGTCTCCTCGTTTCGCAGCACAGCCAGGTTGTTGGTGTGCCGGTCCTCATTGAGGAACACCATATCCAGTTCCAGCAGCAGGGTCAGATAGGGCCCCACGTTCCGCAGGCCCGTGGCGCTCTCCACAAAATCCACGGTGTAGCGGATGCGCTCTTCCGGCCCGGACAAGTTTGCCAGTTCCGCCGCCAGCCCCCGGCCCTTGTAGGCGCGGTGGAGCCGCTCGAAGGGCACCAGCATCTCCTGCCTGCCTTGAAAGCTGCGACTGATGCAGCCGGGCGATTCCCCGGCCTCATACTGTATCAGAGCAGGATCATATCGCACAAACTCCGATATATTGGTCTTTTCCAGCAGGCGAGATATGACTATCTCCGCCAGGGCTTCATACCCCATGTAATCCGCCTTGTACCACAGGTCTCCCCGGTGCCATTTGGGCTGGTCGCCCTTGGATGTATGCCCCTGGATGGGCTCCCGGCCGGCCGCCGTCAGATCAATTCTTTTCATGGGCAGCGCCTCCCGTCGGGTAATACCGGAATTTCAGCCACAGATCATCTTCCGCGGTGCGTCCATGGGTCTTCTCCACGATCTGGAGCGGATCGTAATCGGTAAGGCCCAGCGCCCGCAGTTCCGCCTTTACATTTCCCCGGGTAACCGGAAAACACCGGCTTTTCAAAAAGTCCTGGAAGTCTGCCCAGGTGGGATTCTCTACCACCCCAAATGCCCGGTGGAGGAGGTCATCGGTGCGGTTGCGCACATAGACTTTCTCCCTGAGGAAGTCCACATCGATCAGCGTGCAGGGGCGATGGCCGCACATATAGGTCATCCGCAGGGTGCAGCCCTTTTTCGGTTTGGGGTTCACGTACTTGGCCACGATCTGCCGGGAGGTGCCGAACCGCTCGGCCACCTGCTGGACCGTGCAGCCCTGGGCCAGCAGCTTCTCCATAGCGCCCACATCGGCAGGGGTGAACTTCTTTTTTCTGCCGGCGTTTCGGGTGTTTTTGGTTTTCAGTTCCGCGGCGATCTGCTCCAGCTTTGCCACATCGTCGGTTCCAAACAGGTCCACACATAGCTTTCGATAGTCGGTCGGCATCGGCCCACCCCCATATAACGGAACTTAATTAATTTAATTCTATTATATCAAACATGATGACAGTGTCAAGGAGCCGGGCAAACGGCTTTCTAATCATCATTCTAACATTCTAACAATCATTGCTAGCAAATTGTTAGAATGGCAATGGTGAACCGCCATCTGCACAACTTTTTCTTCTTTTCGTGTGACGAGCGGACAAAGTTGTGCTTTTTCCGTTGGCATCCTTTAAAATCTTATGGTAAACACGACTATTATTGCCTTCTCTTCTTATTCCACGCCGAGGGCTTTGAACACAGCATCCTCAGCGCTACTGTAAAAGATCAGGTTGAAGCTGCCAATCAAGTCGGCGGGAACCGTACCCAATTCTGCAGCGGAAGTCATCGGCAGCAACACCTTTTTGGCCCCGCTGTCCAGGCAGACCTGCAAGGCGTTTGGCAGCTCATCCACCTTGATCATCGTGCCGCTGATGCTGATCTCGCCCAAAACAGCAGTGGAACTCAAGACCGGTTTACCCAGGGCGATAGAACACAGCGCGATCAATGTGGGAAGCGCTAACTTTCCGGTCATACCAATTCCCTGTAAGTCCTGGTAATTGATGATATAGTCCTTTGTGGACGTGCTGATAGAGCCGCTGATGCGTCCACCATTTGCCTTTAAGTAGTTGAATGCCGTATTTGTGGCTTCCTTCGCATCCCGATCTGAACCAATCCCGGTACGCTCGAACTTTCCGCTTCCCGGGAGCATCTGGCTCTCCAGCCGGAAAACGCCAATCATGCCAGATCTGCCCCGGCCCACTGTATAAACCTGGCCAGGATTGCACATTCCTTCGGGGATCAGCTTGCCGCCGCCCTGCTCTGGCACAGAGACGTAGTGTTCCTCAAAGGTTTCGTTGTCCAAGTAAGAAAAGTTCACATCGTAGAACTCCATACCGCCTAGTTTTTTCAACTGCTCTTTGACACGGCGGCGCATCTCCAATGCGATCTGAAGGATTTCTTCCAATTCTGTCTTGTCAAAAAGTCCATCGGGATAAACCAACTTGACAAGCCCGCCGACCATTTTCCGCACCGCGATGGTGTCGCGCTGGTTGAGGTTTTTTCCCAAATGGAAATACCGATCCAGGGCGTCTCCATACTGCTCTTTGCGAAGTTCCCGCAGGAACTCCGCCAGGTAATCCGTGATAAAACCGTAGTCATCGGTGAAGTGCTCCGGGCGGAATTTGGGAATTTCCCAACCCGGAATGTAGCAGTGGATACGATCCAAGAACGCGGTGTCCGTACCCATTTCCGGCGGGAATGGGTCAAAGAGACTGGAGGTTTTCAGCAGCACGTCCACGATCTGGTTGATATTGCCCACAAAGACCATCGAGGCGTTTGCCGCCTTTTCTTCTTTACCACGCGCGAAGGAGCCGGACGCCATATAGTCCTTCATGATCTGGATGCCGTCCTTATCCTTAAAGCGGATGCCGGCAACCTCGTCGAAGGCTACGCAGTCCCACAGGCCCACCAGCCCCATCGTATGCTTCCCCATGTTGTAGAACAGGTTGGCAACAGTCGTCTGCCCACCGGAGACCAGAATGCTGTTGGGAGACACCTCTTTGTACAGATGGGATTTGCCGGTGCTGCGCGGCCCCAGTTCGCAGAGATTGAAGTTGTTCTCCACCAGCGGTACCATACGCAGCAAGAGCAGCCACTTTTCGCGGTAGGTCAGTTGATCCGGCTCCATGCCGATGGAGCGCAGCAGCACATCGATCCATTCTTCCTTGGAAAACGCTTTACGGCCCTTTTTCAATTCGTCAAGGTCCACATGAGGCATCTGGATCGGTGTCAGTTTACAGATACTGATAAGAGATTCGTTTTTCTTTTTTGGCTTTCGATCCTGAAGGATAATATCTGATTCCTGCTCGTTGTTGTATTCAAGCTGGACAATGCACCAGATCCCTCCGCATAAAAGCCGGTCGTACTTCTCCGGATATTCCTCGGAAATGGGTACACCACCAAGGCCCAAATTTGAGAACCGGGCCTCATAGTAGTCATATCTCAGATTCAGCTCTACCGTCACCTGGTCAATGATGGTCATCGTCCCGCGCTGGCGCAGCCGGGAAAGCACCTTTTCTGATTCATCGGGGCGCACATAGTTATCTGCCAGGATACGCTTGACGGTCTCCACACCTTTTTGGATGATCTCATCATCATCCACGCTGCAATACTGGCCCAGCAAAAATTCCAGAACGTAGGTAGGAACATTTGCCCCTTCCTTGATTTTCTTTGTCAGATCCTTACGGACGATTTTTCCGTCAAAATTCTGGCGCAGCTTTTCTTTAATTGCTTCGCGGGTATCCACACTCGTATCAAACTCATCCATTGTTTTTACTCCTTAGAGACAGCATCTCAGAAGAAATTAAAGTCGTCCACCGCGAAGGCTATGTCGATTTGGAATTCTTCCTTCACCGGCGCTTGCAGCCCGCTATCATCCGCAATCACCAGGAAATATGGCAGTCGGTTGCTGTACTTTTGGGACCGCAGGTTGAAATTGCATCGGAATGTTCGCTCCTGAGCATTCTCACTGGTCTTATCGGCAATGATCTTTCCGGTGTCGCTGATCTTCTTGCCATTCTCATCCACAAAGTACACCAAATACTGTGCCGCTTCACGATTACCACCCACAGCTTCCGTCTGGTAGAAGTTCAGCGAGAAAATCATATTGCTGATTTTCCGGTTGGCCGACAGCAGGCTGACCGTCACCGGTTTGGTGTCGATCTTATCCCGGTTGCGCTGATATTCCTTATAGGAATTTCGCAGGAACTGGAACTCCAGGACCGGCACGACCATCTCCTGCAGACTGATGCCGCCATGCACGTAATTGAGACCGCCGCCCTTTTTCCTGATGCGGACAGATTCCCGTGGTGTAAACGCCTCATAGTCAGTGGCTCCATCCAGAAAGCGGACTGGCATCAGATACTTGGGCTGTGCGCCCTTGCGCGTGATCAGATAGCGGCGGTCAACCTCCACATCCTGCTCATCGAGGGTGGTTTTGTCCGTTTTGCTGTCCTCTTTCAGCGGGCTGTAGGTATAGAGGAATCCATGGTCTGCGGTAACGAGGATATTCGTTCCTCCAAAATCGTTGACAATGATCCTCGCCAGATTCTTGATCTCGCTGATCGTCTGATCACAGGCAGAAAAGACGGCATTGTCGGAAGTGTGACCAGTCTTGTCAATAACATCATGATAGATATAGACAACACTCATGCCCTTGACCAGTTCTTGCCGCTCCTGCCGTTTCATCCCAACAATACTCTTATATTTCAGCGCGACACTGGCGGGGTTGGCTGCTTTCAGCAACTTGTCGCGGTATCCGTCCTCTGTGGGTTCACCATCGGCCAGCACAGCCAGGGTACCGTCGGAGCGTGGCTTGACCTCCAGTTTCTTGTGGGGCAGAAGCGCCGCCATACCATACTTGGTCACGGCGGGGAACAGCGCTTCACAGCTGCCAAGGGCCACCTTGCACTGCATTTCTCGTTGGAGCTCCTCAGCCAGCGAGGCGGCCACTTCATATCGAAGTCCATCCGATATAATTACAAAAATTCTGTTCTCACTGGAGCGCACCTTTTGCGCGTAGAAATCCGTCTGCTGGGGCACCTCCAGAATACGCCCGTATTTCTCCAGGTTTTCCGCGCAGGAATCCGACCAGTTCTGACCCAGTTGGCCCAGGAACCAGTGGGTATACAACCCCTCCACCTTGTCCGCCACCTGTTTGAACAGATCATCCAGAGCCGGGTGAGATTCCATCAGACTGTGCTGGAAGCACAGATGGAACAGCCGGTAGTAGGTATCCATCCGGTAGTAATCGGAAGTATATTCCTGCCAGATGCGATGAGGTTCTACGGTGTGGAATCCGGCGGAGTGCTCCGCAAAGAACGCCTGCATATTTGCCACCTGAAGCAAGCCCTCGTAATAACTGGCAACGCTCTGGTACCAGGGCATGGTGCGGCGCTTTTCCACTACGAGCCGGATATACTCCGCCTGGATAATATGGTCGCCGATCTCTTTCATCAGGCTGATAAGAATACACTCATCGATGCAGGGAAAACATGCGGTGTCCACCAAATCCTCCACCGCCAATTGAGAAAAGCGTTGGGGCAGGCGGGCTTCCTGTTCCACATACCGGGCAGTCTCATATACTTTCGTGGTATTCTGACTGTGCAGCCAATCAGAGACAAAATCGTAGCAGTACGCCTGATGTGGGATGGAGATAAAGGCGTCCAGCCCGGCCAGGAGATCAGCGTGCATGGTGCGGGTGGCTGCGGTGAGCAGCAGATGGATCGCCAGCCTGCCCAGGCTGGTATCCTCTCCCTCGTTGTACCCGGTACCTTGGGCCACCATCACCCAAAAAGCCTTATCCGCCCCATAGTTTACAAAGCTCTGATAAACGCTGTTTGTCTCCATCTCCAGACCAGCGTCAAGGACGGCCCGGAGGACCGCGCTCGGCTGCAAGCGGCCACAACCGCTGAGCGCCGCCATGACCGCCAGATTCATCTGCGTAACGCTGGAAATGTCACCACTGAGTTTTTTGACCGCGTCGCGGCGGTCTTTGGCGCGGAAAAATTTCTGGTATTTCTTGACCTGATTGCGGATGATCGGCGTAGCAGGCAGACCCATCTCATCCATCCAGATGGAATTGAGGTCAGCGCGGAACTCCTCGCTATACAGCTGCACATTGATGAGCCAGTTGTCATCGTCCTTGGTAAAGGGGCGCGGATCGTAGACAAGGAAGTTGGAAGTCAGATCATCCTCGCAGAGCAACTTTTTGACGGCGAAGGTGTTGCTGCCGGTCAGCGCCACGATGGTGGCACCATCCAAGGCCAATTCCCCGACCTGGTCCTCAAATTCCCGTTCTTCGTCGTACCAGAAAATGATTCGGCGCTGATAAAACTCCGGCAAAGGTGCAGCAAAACGGCGGATCAGATCTTGTTTAATCATATCAATATCCATGCTGCCACCTCCTTTTTATGTATTGATTTATTGAAGCAAGGGCGCAATTAACTGAATCAAAGCATTAACCGCCGTACCAAATTCGGCAACACCTTTTACCGCATCTTTTACATTGGTTAACACCGTAATCGCTGTTTTGAGCATTCCCTTTTTGGGCTTTTCAGCTGCGGCCTCCGCCTCAATAACTTCCAAGCTCTCCGAAACAGCTTGCCTCTCCTCTGCCCCAAGTGCGTTTGCACTTGTGCGTACTGCATCAATCAACGTTTTTAGCTCATTTGTATTAAGCCCAATATTAGCAGTCGCCGTTACAGTTGCATTATCGTTTGCAATAATTGCTTGTCCGTTTTGAACCGTTACGTTATATACTATCTTTTCGTCAAGACCCATATCAATTCCTACTTTCGTAAGATAGCGTTCAATATGACGAATTAGCACCATAACAAAGCGTTCATTAAACGCTTTGATCTTATCCTGATATTTATTTGAGGAAGAATACCCCATGCCGATCCCATACTGTACCTCTATGGATTTTTCCACGATATATTGTAAGACTGCATAAACATTTCGGACTTCTTCTTCATCGGTATTTCCTGTAGAGAAAATCATTCTCCCATAAGAAGATTGTACTTGTTTAACTTCATCCTCTAAGTCCCAATCACACTGTCCGCAGCCGGTGATATAGTCGGAAATGATTGGCGTGCAATTAATAAAATTCAAAAACTTTCCGAGCACATCCGTATAATCATGAAAATCGGCTTGCAGCAAACGATTGGAGATGCTGTTAAAATCATACTCAATTTTTTTTAAGTCTTTCTTATTCAATCTCATAGTTTTTCACCCCGCAAAACGGACAGTATGCACCGGCCATTTTTAATAATGGTTTGATTTTGGCAGTGCGACCACAACAGGGAAAAGCCGTTACCTCTAATGCTTCTATTCCAGATCGAATAGGATCTTCCGTCTCATGTTTTGGACGATTTCCAGCCTTAAACTTAACGATACTGTTTTTCTTGTTATGGCGTTCCAAGTCCTTGAACGCATCATATATCATATCATTGACCTTGTTTTTGACCATCCGTCTTGCAAGTTCTATCACATCTTCCGTAACATAACTATCGCTGATTAATCCACAGCTGGGGCAGAATATATGCAGCACTCCATCATCCTCTATATCAAA
>JABLTR010081618.1_pt1 | contig 13002 bp, 12 predicted proteins | sample 7160071 | NCBI WGS metagenome assembly JABLTR01 (sample SAMN14651230, study PRJNA627086) | human gut metagenome | isolation source: feces | host: Homo sapiens
AGGCCCCCACTTCGGGGAGTGCAGAGGGGCGTAGCCCCTCGCATCATAAAGTAGTAGGCCGGGGGGGAGGGGCGGCGCCCCCTCTTGCAAAACCCGCCGTTCTGCTTTATGATAAAAGCAAAGAAAAAAGAGAGGAGCCTTGCCGATGGAAAAAATCACCGTTTGGACAAAACAGCACCGGGCTGTCCTCGAGCAGCTCGAACAGGTGGGGCGCTATACCGCCAAAAGGGAATATGTCCTGAAGGAAAACGAGGACTGCTCCCGCTTTGTGCTGGAGGCCTATAACTGGCTGGTCAAGCACAGCCCGCTGGCGGCACAGAAACCCGCCGATGCCGACTATCCGGTCTGGCTCTCCTTCAGCCGCGAGGGCACCTACCTGCCGCAGCCCAACACCGTCATGCTGGAGCTGCAGGTGGACCCCAAGCAGGTGGTGCAGGTGCCGGTGGCAAAGTGGGGGATGATTCTCAACTACTCCTACATCCCGAAGGATGAGGCCGACGCCAAACGCCACCGCCGGCTGCTGGAGGACTATCACACCAGCGACACCCAGGCGTATATGTCCCAGTTTTACCCGCAGATCAAGCGGGAGATCATCGACAGCTGGGACCGGCTGTTCGACGACGCGATCAAGGTAAACAGCGACCAACGATATGGACTGATATGGGAGATCAGAAAAGAATGGATTGTAAGCGTGACAAAATAACCCTCTATTCCCCACAGAGCAGCCAGGTGGCCGAGATCATCCGCCGCGAGGGAGTCTGCTTTTCCAGACCGGAATTTATCTCCAAAAAGTACGGGGAGAGCGCCCCGCTGTTTTTGACGGCCTACAGCTGGTTTGTCCGGGAGGCGGCCAAGATCGTTCCCCCGCCGCCCGGCGCTTCCTTCCCCTATTGGGCGGTGGCCGACCCAAAGAGCGTCGACCGCTCGGCCGGCGGGGAGCTGCTGGTGCTGTCGGTGCCGGCCGATCAGGTGATTCTGTTCGACCTGTACGACTGGAACAAAATTTTGCAGCTGCGCCCGCTGACCGACGACCCGCAGGAGGAAAAGGAGCTGCTGCAGGAGCTTTCGCTGCGGGGACTGGACTTAAACAAGGTGATGCTCTCCAGCTTTTACCCGGATTTTCGGGAGCAGATTTTAGCGAGCTGGCAGCGGCTTTTCCGTCACCATCAGGCCCTGCTGCAGGGGGATTGCAGCGGCGTTGGTGCGGTGCAGGCGGCGCTGTGGTGCATCCGCCGCGAGTGGGTGCTTCAGCGCTGAAAGCTTGAGCGCTGCTGCGGCAGCGCTCAAGCCGCTGCCCCAAAAAGGACAGCGAAAAGGCCTGTCAAGCGGTTTGACAGGCCTTTTTCTTCTGAGGTGTGTTTTTTGAGGAGGGTAGAGCAAATACTCAACGAACGATGCGGCTTCGTTCCTCTTGTTGAGTACATCTTTATTATACCGCGCCCGCAAAATTATTTGTTAAGGCCCTGTAAATGGCCTTTAAAAAAATATTGCTTAAAATGTTAAAATGAGAGCCGCCCGCAAAAACGCTGCCAAAAGAGCGCGAAACCGGGCGGAGAGGAGGCAGCAGGATGGAAAAACGGCTGCGGCAGGGAAGCTAGAATCCCGCAAGCAGGGTGCCGACCAGGATGCCGAAATAATTTCCCAGCACATAGCCCAGCACGCCGACCAGCATCACCGGACCGATCAGCTGGTTCCAGCCCTTGGAGATGGCCATCGCCGCGGCGGTGGTCGGGCCGCCGATGTTGGCGTTGGAGGCTAAAATAATCTCCTCCAGATTGAAGTGGAACAGCTTGCCGAAGAGCAGCGAAAACAGCATGTTCACCGCCACGATGATCAGCGCGTAAATGAGCAGCACCGGCGCCTGGGTGAGGATGCTGACAATCGAAGCCGGCGCGCCGATGACCGCAAAAAAGATGTAGATCAAAAAGGTGCCGATCTCGTTGGCGCCCGGCGCGTCGTTGAACGCCTTGGGGAAGGCGGTGGCGCAGATCATGGTCAGGGTGGTCATAATCAGGTACTTGTTGCCCAGCAGCTGGTTGAGGATAAAGCCCGCGCCCTCGGCGGGGAAGAGCCGGGCGAAAAAGTTTGCGATCGCGGTCGAGACCGCCACGATGATGAAGGTGGCGGCGATATCAAAGGAGATATTCTGCAGCGAGATGGGACGCGCCTTCCAGAATTCCCCGGTGCTGCCGCCCTGTCCGGCCTCCACCTGGTCGACCAGCGGGTGGGCGTAGTGCCTGCGGAAAAAGGCGATGGACGGCATGGCGATCAGCACAAAGAAGTAGAGCGCCATCAGCAGGTTGTCCGCCACCACCGCCTGGGAGCTCATCTGCCCGGAAGCGCCGAAGGTGTCGGCCATCGCGACAAAGTTGACCGAGCCGCCGATGTAGGTGCCGGTGAACATGGCGGCCACCTTGTACAGCTCCGGGAACAGGTTGTGCAGCAGAAAGAATCCGCCCAGCGCGCCGACGGTGGTGCCCACCGAGCCGATGAGAAAGATCAGCAGCAGCCGTCCGCTTTCCCGGCCAATGCGCTTGATGTTGCACTGGAACAGCAGCAGCGGGATGGCCAGCGGCACGACATAGTCCCAAACGGTGTCGTACACCGCCGATTCGGTGGGGATGACGCCGAAGTTGGAGAGGAGCATCATAGAAATCAGGGCGATGACGCAGCCGGTGACCTTGGCGGCCCAGCGGAAACGCTGCTCCAGCCAGATGGAGAGGGCCGCCACGCCGACCAGAATGGCCCACAGCGCCCAGGTGTTGTCCGAATGGATGAGTGTGTTCATGGAAAAAAACTCCCTCGATTGTATTTTCTCCATTGTATCATATTTTGCCGGGGCTTGTCGATGAAAAAAAGGAGCTCCCGCGTTGAGAGCTCCTTTTTTGCCGAAAAATTCAGCGCGCGTACACTTCGCACAGCGCGTCGAAGGTCCAGAACGCCTTGCGCGCCGGGCGCTGGAGGGCGGTCTGCGGGGTGATGATGAGCCGCTGGCCGTTCCAGCGCAGGTCGATGGTGATTTCCTTCCCAAGGGTGCGGATGGTCTCCATCACGCTGGCGGGCATGTTGGTGTAGTCGGCGGGGACGTGGACGCGCACCTTTTCGCCGTTCTCGGCGGCGCGCAGGTCGGATTTTACATCCATCCAGAAGTTGTACCGCTCGGTGGCCTCCACATCCATCGGGTCGGGGCGCTCGGCGGCTTCCAGCTGCTGGACAGCGGCGCTGCCGGTACCGGTGGAGGGGGCGGAAGGTGTGCCGGTGCTGGGGACGGACGGCGTACTGGGGTCGGTGGCGGGGTCGGACGGCTGCTCGGGCTGAACAATCTGCACATTCTGCAGTTCGCTGCTCTTGAGGGCAGCCTGAATCATCGCGATTTTTTCATCCGACATGCTGGGGACGTAGATCGTTTTCAACGCATCGCAGCCCGCAAAAGCATTGCTCTCGATGCTGTCGACATCGCCGGAGAAGGTGAGGGTGGTGAGCGCGCTGCACCTCTCAAAAGCATTGTTCTCAATGTTGCCGACATCGCCGGGGAAGGTGACACTTTCGAGCGCCTTGCAGCCCGAAAAAGCACCGCCTCCGATGCTGCCGACATTGCTGGAAAAGGTGACGTTTTCGAGCGCGATGCAGCTCCCAAAAGCAGCAAACCCAATGCTGCCGACATCGCCGGAGAAGGTGACGCTTTCGAGCGCGCCGCAGACCGCAAAAGCATAGTATCCAATGCTGCCGACGTTGCCGGAGAAGGTGACGCTTTCGAGCGTAGAGCATCGACAAAAAGCAGTGTCCCCGATGCTGGTGACAGGGTAGCTTATCCAGCCCTTTTTAATCGTTGCCGGAATGGTGATCTCGCCGCCTTGAAAGCCTAAAATTGTACCGGTGACGGTGATAGAATTCTCGTTCAACTCATAGACGATTCCCTGATTGTCGGTGTAGGCGTTGTCCTTCCAACTTCCTGCTGTTTCCTCCGATGTTATCTCTGTCGGTTCGGTTGTCTCAGGTGCGGCCGGCTCGCCGTCCGCAAAGGCGGTCACGCTGCCCAGCATCACTGCCGCCAGCAGGAGGGGCAAAAAACAGGTTTTCCAATTCATGTTTTCCCAACTTCCTTTCCTATCAAACGGCCCGGTCAGCGCCTTTAAAGGCGGCAAAAGGCCATGGCCTTTTGTTTGATTATAGCACGCCGGGAGCCGCTTCGTCCAGACCTGTTGTTAAAAAATCCCCAGCGCCTCCTTGAGCGCCTGCAAGGTCTCTGCGCCATCCTCCAGCGCAAACAGCGCGCCGTAGCTGACCGAGTCGTTTTGGATGAGGAGCTGACTTTCGGTCATACTGATCTGGTAGTGGGAGACGTTGTCTGCCTCAAAGCTGACCGCGCCCTTCAGGGTTTTGTCCTTGCTCACCCGCTGAAAGCTGTCGGGCTGGACGGTGATGTCGCCCAGCATCTTCTGGACATAGGGAGAGCGGGAGGTGTCGGTGACGGCGGGGAAGTCCTCCACGCCGGTCTGCCGCTGGAAGGAAACCCGGACAGAGGGCGCGTCGATGAGCTTGTACAGCCAGCTGGGGTGCTGGGCAGCGCCGTCCAGAGATTGCTCCACCGCCTGCCAGAGCTGGTCGTCTGCAAGCTGCACGGCCATCTGCGGGGCGTTGACCGAGTCGCTTTCCAGCGTGAGCAGCGCGGCGTCGCCCTTCTGCTCCAGCCGCAGCCGCCCATAGCCGCTGGAGAGGGTGAGGTAGGGCGCGGTGCTGGTTGCCTGCTCCAGCTCATCCAGCGAGAGGGCGGTGCAGGAGAGAGCTTGCAGCGCCTGGTCGATGGGCGCGCGGGCCTCTTTTGTCAGGCCGTCGGTGGTGGTGTAGGTGTGGGCCATTTTGTCGACAAGCCGGATAGAGGGGGAATCTTTCAGCACTGAGACAAGCTCGCCCTTGTCCTGGCTGGAAAGGGTTTGCAGCAGCTCGAGCAGCGGCAGCAGCTGCTGCTGCCGATTGCCGCAGCGGAAGGGGACGTCGGTGTAGTCGCCGAGCTTTTTGCCGTCGAGCATCATCAGGTAGTTGTCCAGCCCGTACAGGGTGTTGTAGGTGCTGACCTGTTTGCCGCTGTGGATTTCCAGCGAAAATTCGGTGATGTAGTCGCCGATGTCGTAGCCGGTGACGGTGGGATTGATGGTGGCGGCCTGTGCGCCGCAGTTGGAGAGCGCCGCGCAGAGCTGGCGGATCGTTTCGGCGTCCTCGATGAGGTAGACCCGTCCGGTATAGGCGCCGTCGTAGCTGGTGCCGTGCGGGTAGGCGTAGAGCAGGATGTAGTCGACCTGCTCCGCGGCGGGGACGTTGAGGTCGTACAGCGCGGCGATGGCAGGGATGTTAGTTTCCCCATCCCTGGTAAAGTAGTCGATGATGGCCTGCTGGCCCGCCTCGGTGACCTGATTGGGAATGTCGCTGGCCGGGTAGGAGGTGGCGCGGACGGGGCTGGCCAGGGGCAGCAGCATCAGCAGGGAACAGAGCAGTGCAAACCATTTTTTCTTCATCAAAGATGCCTCCTTTATTTGTACAGATTCCTTTATCTATTTCGTGTCCTTCTGCTTTCATTTTACTGCAAGGGAAAGCGGTTTTTCTATCCTCGGCATGTAGAAAATGGAGGGGGAAGTTTGTATACAAATTGTAAATTCGTAAATTTAATTATATAATGCGATTGACAAATTTCATAATCTGATTTACAATAGTTTCAGAAACCATGGGAAGGAAGGTGCAGAAAAAAGATGAGCAAAAGCGTATACAGCCTGGTGCTCAGCGACGATGTGGTGGCGCAGATCGACCGCGCAGCCTACGCGCTTGGGACCAGCCGGTCCAACCTGATCAACCAGGTGTTGGCGGAATATGTCTCGCTGATTACTCCGGAAAAGCGCCGCAAGGATATCTTTGATTCTCTGGTCTCGGTGCTGGGCGGCTTCGAGCCGTTTCAGGTGCAGGCGCAGGGGTCGGACAGCATGCTCAGCATCCGCAGCCCGCTGCGCATCAAGTATAACCCCACCATCAAGTACACGGTGGAGCTGTCGCTGCACAGCAAAAGCGAGCTGGGCCAGCTGAAAATCATGACCCGCACCCAGTCCCAGACGCTCATCGAGCTGCTGGACGCCTTTTTCTACCGCTTCTCGCAGATCGAGCAGCGGTATATCCGCGGGCTGTTCCCCGAGGTGACGCCGCACTATCAGGTCGGGCAGGGGCGGTTTATCCGCAACTTTTCGCTGCTTAAAGAGGGCAGCAAAAACAGCGAGATCGGCACCGCCATCGCCGCCTACATCCAGATGATCGACCGGGCACTCAAAGGCTGCCTTGGCGCCGACAGCGGGGAGTGGGACAGCATCATCGAAAAAATTTATCTGAGCTATTTAAAGGAAACACCGATTATTTGTTAAAGTCATAGAATAAAAACAGAGGATACACTCCACGAAAGGAGAGAAATTGATCGTATGAACGCACAAAAGTTTACCCAGAAATCGCTGGAGGCAATCCAGGAGGCAAACAACCTGGCGCTCTCCAACAACAACATGCAGATCGAGCAGGAGCACCTGCTCTACGCCCTGCTGACCATCGACCAGAGCTTAATCTCCCAGCTCATTAAAAAGATGGGCAAGGACCCGCAGGCGCTGGCGCAGGCGGTCAAGCAGGAGATCGACAAGATGCCCGGCGTCACCGGCTCCGGACGGGAGGCGGGCAAAATCTATGTGGCGCAGGACGTGGACACGGTGCTGGCCAAGGCCGAGAACATCGCCGACTCGATGAAGGACGAGTACGTCTCGGTCGAGCACATCATGCTCTCGCTGCTGGAAAATCCAAACCGCAACCTCAAAGAGATTTTTAAGCTGTTCGACATCAGGAAAAACGACTTCCTGAAGGTGCTCCAGGAGGTGCGCGGCAACACCCGCGTCACCAGCGACTCGCCGGAGGGCACCTACGACGTGCTCAAAAAGTACGGCCACGACCTGGTGGAGGACGCGCGGGAGAAAAAGCTGGACCCGGTCATCGGCAGGGACTCCGAGATCCGCGACGTCATGATGATCCTGTCCAGAAAGACCAAGAACAATCCGGTTTTAATCGGCGAGCCGGGCGTCGGCAAGACCGCCATCGCCGAGGGGCTGGCCCAGCGCATTGTGCGCGGCGACGTTCCTGCCAGCCTGAAGGACAAGACTATCTTCTCGCTGGATATGGGCTCGCTGATTGCGGGCGCAAAGTTCCGCGGCGAGTTTGAGGAAAGGCTCAAAGCGGTGCTGGGCGAAATCAAAAAGAGCGAAGGCAAGATCATCCTCTTTATCGATGAGCTGCACACCATCGTCGGCGCAGGCAAGACCGAAGGCTCGATGGATGCGGGCAACCTGTTAAAGCCGATGCTGGCCCGCGGCGAGCTGCACTGCATCGGCGCCACCACCCTCGACGAGTACCGCCAGTATATCGAGAAGGACGCCGCGCTGGAGCGCCGCTTCCAGCCGGTGATGGTCAACGAGCCGACGGTGGAAGACACCATCTCCATCCTGCGCGGCTTAAAGGAGCGGTATGAAGTTTACCACGGCGTCAAGATTCAGGACGCCGCGCTGATTGCCGCAGCCACTTTGTCCAACCGCTATATCTCCGACCGGTTTTTGCCGGATAAGGCCATCGACCTGGTGGACGAGGCCTGCGCGATGATCCGCACCGAGATGGACTCGATGCCGATCGAGCTGGACGAATTAAACCGCAAGATCATCCAGCAGGAGATTGCCCAGGCGGCGCTGAAAAAGGAGGAGGACAAACTCTCCAGGGAGCGGCTGGAGACGGTCACCAAGGAGCTTGCCCAGCTGCGCGAGCAGTTTAACTCGATGAAGGCCCAGTGGGACAACGAGAAAGCCGCCATCACCAAGGTGCAGAAGCTGCGCGAGGAGATCGAGCAGGTCGGCGGCGAGATCGAGCGCGCCGAGCGCGAGTATGACCTGAACAAGGCAGCGGAGCTCAAATACGGCAAGCTGCCGCAGCTCAAAGCCGAGCTGGAAAAGGAGGAGAAGCTGGCCGAGGAGGCACAGCAGTCCAACCTGCTGCGCGACAAGGTCACCGAGGAGGAGATCGCCAAGGTGGTCGGCAAGTGGACCGGCATCCCGGTCGCCAGAATCATGGAGGGCGAGCGGGAGAAGCTGCTGCACATGGAGGACATCCTGCACGAGAACGTGGTCGGACAGGACGAGGCGGTGCGCCTGGTCAGCGAGGCCATCCTGCGCTCGCGCGCCGGCATCTCCGACCCGAACCGGCCGATCGGCTCCTTTTTGTTCCTCGGCCCGACCGGCGTCGGCAAGACCCAGCTGGCCAAGACGCTGGCCAAGACCCTGTTCGATGACGAAAACAACATGGTGCGCATCGACATGAGCGAGTACATGGAGAAGTACTCGGTGTCCAGACTGATCGGAGCGCCTCCGGGATATGTCGGCTATGAGGAGGGCGGCCAGCTGACCGAAGCGGTCCGCCGCCACCCGTACTCGGTCGTTCTGTTCGATGAGGTCGAAAAGGCCCACCCGGACGTCTTTAACGTGCTGCTGCAGGTGCTGGACGACGGCCGCATCACCGACTCGCAGGGCCGCACCGTCGACTTTAAGAACACCATCATCATCCTGACCTCCAACCTCGGCTCCTCCTACATCCTCGAGGGCATCACCCCGGAGGGAGAGATCAGTCAGGAGGCCAAGGATCAGGTCAACGCCCTGCTCAAATCGAGCTTCCGTCCGGAATTCTTAAACCGTCTGGACGAGATTGTCTTTTATAAACCGCTGAGCAAGGAGAACATCGGCAGCATCATCGACCTGCAGATGAAGGACCTCAAGGAGCGGCTGCAGGCAAAGCAGATCACCCTCGAGATGACCGATGCGGCCAAACAGTACATCATCGACAACGCTTACGACCCGGTCTACGGCGCGCGTCCGCTCAAGCGCTTTTTGCAGAGCCATGTCGAGACGCTGCTGGCCAAGAAGATCATCGCCGGCGAGATCGGCTCGGACGACGACAACGCCGAGATGTTCTTAGTTACCATCGACGCCGAGAACGGCGAGCTGGTGGTCAGATAAACAGAAGCTGCCCGGACAAGGAGAGTTTTTATAGGGCGGGGGCGCTTCCCGATCAGGGAAGCGCCCCCGCTTTTGCGTTGCCCCCAAAAGCGATTTTGGTTTACCCCCTTTTCCCTGTGCGCCCCTTGTGGTACAATAGCCTTAACCGAACACAAGGGGGAGAAAAAGAAATGGCAAAAAAACAGCGGCTGGACAAGGCCATCGCCATGCAGGGGGCGCTTTCCCGCAGCGAGGTCAAGACCCTCATCCGCAAAGGGGAGGTCACCGTCAACGGGCAGGTGGTCAAAAGCGCCGACTTTGGCGTCGATTTTGACAGCGATACGATAGCGGTGCAGGGCAGGGAGCTGACGCTGCGCCAGCATCTCTACCTGATGATGAATAAGCCCAAAGGGGTGGTCAGCGCCAGCGAGGACAGGCACGAAAGGACGGTGGTGGACCTGGTGCCCGAGCGCCTTTTCCGCAAGGGGCTGTTTCCGGCCGGAAGGCTCGACAAGGACACCACCGGCTTTGTGCTGCTGACCGACGACGGGGCCTTTGCCCACGACATCCTCTCCCCCAAAAAGCACATTCCCAAAACCTACCACGCGCTGGTGGATGGCCCCATCACCGAACAGATGGAGCGGGATTTTGCGCAGGGCATCCGGATCGGCCCCGACCAGACGCTGCCGGCTTCGCTCAAAAAGCTCTCCTCCTGCGAGCGGGGAGACTGGGGGGAGGTCATCCTGCGGGAAGGGCTCTACCACCAGATCAAGCGAATGTTCGGCGTCTACGGTTTAAAGGTGCTGGAGCTAAAACGGGTGAAGATGGGGCGTCTCCCGCTCGACCCAACCCTCAAAGAGGGCGAGTGCCGGGAGCTGACACCGGAGGAATTGCGGCTGGTCGCTTCGCGGGAGGAGGAATAGAGGATGGGATGTCTTATCTGTGAGCGCATTGGGCAGATTGAGCGGGGAGAAAATCCCTACTTTGTCTGCGCGCTTTCGACCGGGTATGTGGTGCTGGGCGACCACCAGCGCTTTCAGGGGTACACCCTGTTTTTGTGTAAGCGCCATGTCACCGAGCTGTATCAGCTGCCGTGGGGACTTCGCACCCGCTTTTTGCAGGAGATGTCGCTGGTGGCCGAGGCGGTGGCGGCGGTCTACCGCCCGGAAAAGATGAACTATGAGCTGCTGGGCAACGGGGACACCCACCTGCACTGGCACCTGTTCCCGCGGGTCAGCGGGGACACCCCGCAGCCTGGTCCGGTGTGGTGGCTGCCGCGGGAGGAGATGTGGAACGACGCCTACCGTCCAAGCCGCAAGCAGCTTGCTAAAAGGACAAAGCAGCTGCGGGAGGAGATCGAGCGGAAGCTCTGCACGCTGCCGCCCCTCATGCCGGGGGAGGGGGAGCAGGATGAATAAGCAGCCGATGAGCACAGAAAAGCTGCCGGCAGCGTTTTACCTGCAGGATACCGTCGAGGTGGCCCGGCAGCTGATCGGCAAGAGGCTGGTGCACCGCGTAAACGGGCAGGAGCTGTCGGCCATCATCTGCGAGACCGAGGCCTACACCGGCTTTTCGGACAAGGCCTGCCACTCCTATAAGGGCAGGACCGAGCGCACCGAGGTGATGTTTGAGGCGGGCGGCAGGGCCTATGTCTACCTGATCTACGGGATGTACTGCTGCTTTAACATCACCACCCGGGAAGCGGGGGTGCCGGAGGCGGTGCTCATCCGGGCGGCCCGTCCGCTCGAGGGCATCGAGACGATGCGCGCACTGCGCCAGCAGAAGAAACCGGTTAAGAGCTTAAACGAAAAGAATCTTCTCTCCGGCCCGGGCAGGCTGTGCAGCGGGATGGGGCTGGGCCGCGAACACAACGGCCTTGCGCTGACCGGGGAGGAGCTGTATCTTTGTGAGGGGATCGCGGTGCCGCCGGAGCAGATTGCGGCCACCAGGCGGATCAACATCGACTACGCGCAGGAGGCACGGGACTTTTTGTACCGCTTTGTCGACACCAAAAGCCCCTGCCTCTCGCAGAAATGGAAGGGGGAGACACGATGAGCGGACAGGATGAGGCAAGACAGCTGCGCAGGCGCGCCTGCTGCCTGACCGGCCACCGCGCGCTGCCGTCCGACCCGGACGAGCGGATGGAGCTGACGCACAACCTGCGCAAGACGGTGGCGCGGCTGGCGCAGGAGGGCATCCAGGTGTTTTATACTGGCGGGGCGCTGGGCTTTGACACCCTGGCCGCCGTCACAGTGCTGGAGCTGAAGGCGCAGTTCCCGCAGATTCAGCTGTATCTGGCGGTGCCTTACCCTGGACAAAGCCAGTATTGGTCCAAGCTGGACACCCGCCTGTACGAGCAGATTAAGGAGCACGCCGACCGGGTGTATATCGTCAGCCCGGAGTATGCGGGCAGCTGTATGAAAAAGCGCAACTACTTCATGGTGGACAACAGCAGCGTCTGCGCCTACTATATGGTCAACCCCACCCGCAGCGGCACCGCCCAGACGGTCAACTACGCGCGGCGTTCGGGCTGCAGGCTGATCGACCTGATGCGGCCGCAGGGCACAGCCTTGCCGCCGAAAGATGGGCAGCACGAGGAGGTTGTGCGCTGGAACGAGCAGGTGGTGGTGCGGGAGATTGGCCCGCAGGAGGAGTAGAAAAACAGAAAAGGGGGCCCGCGCACAGCCGTGCGTGGGCCCCCTTTTGGGTGAAGGAAGAAAGACTAAAGCTGCTGCTCGGGATAGGCAAAGCCGTGCATGAAGCCATTTTCGGCAAAGATGGAGCAGATATCCCCGCCGATGACCTTGCCGCGGTAGATCAGGAGGTTGGCGCGGATGTAGTCCTTCTGGCCGGGGTAGTTGAGCACCTCATAGGTGTAGCGGCAGACCTCCTTGCCGCGGTAGCCGCTCAGGTCAAAGCCCTGGGCGGTCTGGATGGCGTTGTAGTTTTCATAGACATCCCCGAAGGTTTGGGGGATCACCACCGACACCACCTCGCTCGGCTCCTCGCTGACCTCCCAGCCGTAGCTCTTTAGAAAGGTGATGCGGGCAAGGTTGTTGGGCGCCTCGGTCTCGTGGGTTTGGGAGGCCTGCGGGGTGCTGCCGGGGTCATTTTCCTGCCGGGAAGAAATCTTCAGCAAGGTCAGCAGCAGAAAGACAGCGGCAGCGATGACCGCGAGGAACAGCAGTTTTTTGACAATCGTTTTGGGCCTCAGCGAGCAGATGAACATGATCGGGTTCCTCCTTTGGCAAAGTATTCCCGCGTCGCCTCAAAGACCTGCGGGGAGAGGATGAGCAGGGCGGCGAGGTTTGGCAGCAGCAGGCAGGCGTTGAGCAGATCCGCCAGCGAAAAGACCAGCGGCAGCTGGGCAAAACAGCCCGCCGCGCAGCCGGTGAGGAAGAGCAGCCGGTAGAGCGGCAGGGCCATCCGGCTGTTGGGAAACAGATATTCGATGCAGCGCTGCCCGTACAGGCAGAAGCTGATGACCGAGGCAAAGGCGAACAGAGAGACGGCCACCGCCAGCATCCTGCCGCCGGCCTGGCCCATCACCAGGGTGAAGGCCGCCTGCGCCGCCGAAGGGCCCAGCGGCACCCCGCTTGTGAGGATGGCCAGCGCCGTCACCGAGCAGACCAAAATGGTGTCGCAGAACACCTCGAAGATGCCCCAGAAGCCCTGCTCCACCGGGCTGTCCGCCCCGCTGCAGGCGTGGGCGATCGAGGCGCTGCCAAGGCCGGCCTCGTGGGTGAAGATTCCCCGGGCAATGCCGACCCGCATGGAGACAAAAAAGCCGGAGACCCCGCCTGCCGCCGCGGAGGCGGGGGAGAAAGCGCCGCTGACAATCTGTGTAAGGGCGTCGGGGATATTCTGCCGGAAGGTCAGCAAAACCACCCCGCAGCCCACAAGGTAGAACACCGACATCAGCGGCACCAGCGCCGTGCAGGCGCGCACCGCGCGG
>JABLTR010022958.1_pt1 | contig 12989 bp, 9 predicted proteins | sample 7160071 | NCBI WGS metagenome assembly JABLTR01 (sample SAMN14651230, study PRJNA627086) | human gut metagenome | isolation source: feces | host: Homo sapiens
ATCTATTGGAACAAACCGAAGTATATAATACCTATGGTCCTTCTGAAACAACAGTATGTGCTTCATATTACCACTGTAATAGAGGTACGGTTTTGACAGATGGCACTTATCCTATTGGACATCCTATAAAAGGGGTTGAAATACATATATTAGATCAAAAAGGAAATAAATTACCTGCTGGAGAAGTAGGAGAAATCTGCATATATGGAGACGGTGTTTCTCTTGGATATATTGGAGATCACGAAGAAGAAAACAAAGCATTTGAAAGGCTTTCAGATGGCCGTATAATGTATAGAAGTGGAGATTTAGGGTATTCACTTTTAAATGGAGATATTGCATTTCTTCATAGAAAAGATACGCAAATCATGATCTATGGAAAACGTGTAGAAGTATCCGAAGTTGAATCACGGCTTTATCAATGTAAAGATGTACAACAGGCAATTGTCCGCGCTTTTACAGATGAAGACGGACTTTCCTATATGACAGCTTATGTGGTTCCAGCAAACAATAATATAAAAGTATCTGCAATAAAAAAGGAATTATCGGAACATCTAACTGATTTCATGATTCCAGAATTTTTTGTAAAAATACCGCAAATTCCACTAAATACTAATGGAAAGCCTGATATGACAAAGTTGCCGGTTGTAATGAAAGCAGGGATATTATAATGAAAATTGAGATACGTAAAGCGGAACTTACTGATATAGAGCTTTTAATACAATGGCGAATGCAAGTATTGCATGAAGTATTTTCTATTGCAAAAGAACAACCGTTGACGCAATTAGAATGTGAAAACCGTATATATTATAAAGAAGCACTGCCATCAGGAAACCATATCGCCTGTCTTGCCTATATTAATGAAGAAATTATTGGTTGTGGTGGAATGTGTTTATACAAAGAGATGCCGTCACCGGATAACCTATCCGGACAATGTGCCTATTTAATGAATATTTATACTAAACCTGAGTTTCGCGGACATGGCGTTGGTAAAAAGGTAGTCAAATGGCTTATAGGACAAGCAATGCAGCGTAATATATCAAAAATTTATTTAGAAACATCACAAGCTGGAAAAAATTTATATAAAAAAATAGGATTTATTCCAATGCAGGATATGATGAAACTATCTTTATCTATATATAATAAAACTAATGAGATATAAATATAAATAAAGCCAATTTTTTTATTTTAGATTTATTATGTTAATCAATAAATCAATATATTATGATATAGATAATATTGTAAGTTAAATATATAATAATACATCAAATATACAGCGATATTTTTAATGAATAGGTTTTATTTTTTGCAGAGAATAGATCGATTTATTACAATTAAATATGTAAGCAACTGCACATACAATAAAGAAATATGGTAGACATTCATAACCAAATATTTCTCCACCAATTAAAACAGGAGCAAAAAATGTATTTGTAGCGCTGCCGAAAACAGCTGCAAATCCTAGCGCTGCAGTAAATATTACAGGCAGACCAAATAAGCTGGCAATAATTGCTCCAAGACTTGCTCCAATAGAGAACAACGGCGTTACTTCTCCTCCTTGAAATCCAGCTGCAAGTGTAAGTATGGTTAAAATAAATTTTAATATCCAGTCCCAATTATATACTAATCCATTATTAAAACATTCCTGAATTAAATTTGTTCCTGATCCTGAATAACGTCCTTTATATAACAAAAGAAATAGAGCACTTAATCCGATGCCGATCAATGCAATACGAAGCATCGGATTTTTAATTTTATCAGCTAAAAACTGTTTAGTTTTTCCCATAGACCATGCAAACAGTCCTCCAACCAGTCCAAAAATAGCGCCTAATATGAAAAGCTTTATAAGCAGAGTTCCTGTAAAAGAAATATCACAAGATAATGCAAATTCAAATTTATTCATTCCTAAAGCCTTAGACATCATACTTGCTGATATGGCAGCGGTAAGTGTAGGAAAAAGCGCTTCATATCTTAATTCACCGGCAATTAAAACTTCCATTGCAAAGACAATTGCTGCTAACGGCGTTTGAAATAAACCAGCAAATCCAGCAGCCATACCTACAACAAGAAATATTTGAGATACATTTTTAATAGGTAAATGTCTGCCTACCCAATGAGAAAATGTCGCGCCGATTTGAACAGCAACACCCTCTCGACCTGAGCTTCCTCCAAATAAATGTGTTATCCATGTGCCTGTTACTACAAAAGGAATCAATCTCAAGGGAATAACCGTTTCTTTCCCATGCGCTACTTCAAATACAAGATTCATCCCTTTATTGCTATTTCCGCCAAAGCGCTTATAGCAATAGGCAATTAAAATGCCAGCAAGCGGTAAAACAGGTATTAAATATATAGCATATGCTTCTCTAATATCTGTCAATTTAAGTAAAACTTCACCAAAAACCGCATCAATACAGGCAACTATAATTCCAATTGGAATACCTAATATACCTAATAATAATTGAAATGCATAAGGTTTTCCTATCTTTTCGACTAATTTTTGCACACCAATCTACTCCATTCTAGGCAGCTACTATTATTTTTTATGGCTTATTTAGCATTTGTTATAATATGATTAATTTTTATTATTTTTAGTATATTTACTTTGTTCCTCATTTAAAAAAATAATTAATTATATTTAGTCCATATCTGAAAAATAAATTTTTTAAGAGCACATAAAGATTATAACGTAAAACACTTGACTCATTAAATTTTTATTGCTTTACACGCAAAGGAGCTGACAATTTTTGCATATATTCAAAAATTGTCAGCTTAACTGTAAATATTTCCAGGCAAAACCAGGAGTTTTTCATAGGCTGGCATAGTTCTCCACTATTAACCATGCTTCACGTCGCATCGGTACTGTCTGATACTGCACAAGTTTGTTGCTTGTTGCCCATAAAATTGTTCCTCATGCTCTCTAAATATCAACTGATACTGGAGTTTATCTTCCTTCAGCTGTCGTTTGATATACTTTTCATTATTTTTTGCGTTCTTATCCGTCGTGTCCATATTATATCTACAGCGCCGGAACTACCTGTACTTATTCTTCAATTCAGGATATTTTTCATATATTATCTAACTGCTTTTTACCTTTAAGTATCCCATGAAACTAGATATCGACACTTTTATCAAAATTACTACCTGCATATATACATTATCCGGACAGATCCCCACCTGTACTATTTTTATCTTTTCCCAACCACACAGTGTTCTCAAGATTTTCCCCACTTCTCGTCTCTTTTCTTTGTAGAATAACATTTTCCTGTTCTTCGGCACAAATGCTATTTGGTATAAATAATACAATATATAAAAATACGCGGATATGTTTAAAGAAAATACTCTATGTTACGGTACCCTGAAAGAGGGGGCGCCCGCGTGCAGCCATATTACATATGGCTGCTTTACGCAAAATAATTATGGCTATAAAGATGCTGAGTATTTAAGATAACGCTTATTTCCCTTTTAATCTTACCTGAGTTCCTAAAAATTATTTTGCTTTTAGCGCATCAAACGATGCGCTCCGCGGGCGCCCCACTTAAACGGTACCTTTTATGTTACCTATTGCTTTGTCTTATTTGCTTTTTTATTTATTCTTTTTTTCATTGAGTAATTTATTTTACCTTAGGCAATACTATATGATATTTTCAGTTCCAGCTAGTATATTAAACTGTTCACGTTATTTATTTCTAATATTTTTCTTTTGGTAATGACCTTGCTGTTGTCTGGCTGCAAGTTTATTATGGCTCCAAAAAAAGTTTCTTGTCCTTTTTCTCGCTAAAGTATTTTCTGCTACAGCAACATAACCGGTAGTTGTTTGCAAGAAAAATGACTTCTGCATGTATGCAGAAGTCATTAGCTTTTAAAAGCAGTTCCGGATAAACCGAGGGAGTACTTCATTCCCATAATTTAGTATATGCAAATAAAGTGTTTATGTCAATATAAATAATGGAAAAATACACTGCAAAAATATTTATTTTTCTATTTAAACATCAAATTTATCATCATAATCCGTACCATGCTTTTCAGATAAATGATCATTTAAATTTATATTATCAATAATTTTTTTATCTTTTCCAAATAATCTTTTTTTATCTTTTTTCTTAACTGTTTTATTAATATCTCCATTGGTTATTATCGTATCATCAGATATATAGTCTAAATCAGAAAAATCATCTGTAACATTATTTATATCTTTTTTCTTAGTCTTTTTTATTTTAGACATGGCAATTGATAAAGGATTAGTTCTATGAAGTGATAAAATTTCTTTCTGTATAATTTTCGAATTATTTGGTAAACTCCATATAAAATCGAGCATTGATTCATAATCATAAGGAGCAAAACTTATACATTCTGCCCCATATTTTTTATAATCAGATACTTCAAAAGCAAGACTTACAGCCATTGCAGCCATAGTTTTCCGACTATCGTCCAAATCTTTTGCAAGATATGTCATTAAAGCTTCACGTAAAGTTTTTTGAAACAATGATAAACTAAATGTTTCCAACCGTACTTCACGCATAACCTGATATTTAATAGCTGCAAAAGAATCATAATCTGATGGATTTGCTAAAATAAGCGCTATAATTTTTGTCGCCATCTCACGTTCAGCACGTTTAGCCGTTTGTGTGGGCATTGGAATACTCTGTGGTTTAGAATCCTTTGGCATCATAGGTACTAATTGCCTAATATCATTTTTAAATGAAGGATATAATTTTATAAGATTTTCCATCCATTCAATAGATGCTAAAATATCTTCTGGTAAAGAAGAACGTGATGAAGATACCATCTCTGTTGTATATTTATATATGCAAAGTAATTTTTCATAAGTATACATACTTAATGGATCAAGTTCATCTTTAATATGTTTATTTACAATATTAATAAAATCATAAGCAAATCTATAAAAGTTTCTCAGCTGTGATAAATCAATAGAGCTTTGATTTAATAATTGGCTCATTCTTACAAATTCTGCTACTGATAATGATTGATCACTAGAAAATAATGAAGCAGCCGATAATCTATTTTGACTTTTTATATTTTCCACTATACTGGTTTCAGTAAAACATAAATTATATTTTATCTTAGGTATACCGGCTACATAAGTAATATAAGAAAATCTTAAAGCCGCATGAATAGGTAATACAGAATAAGCAAGGCTAATAATCTCCATTGGAGAAAAAGATTCATCTATACTCATATATTTCATGCTGTTATCAGCTATTATATTCATAAGGCTGCCATATGCATTTTGCAGCATTGTACCGCTTATTTTATCTGGTATTTCAATACCTTTACATGTTAAAGGCAATGCATTTAATGCCTGTGCTGAATTATCCGTCTTACTAACCGGTCCATTTTTAAAAGCTATTTTTGAAACGAAGCAAGGATCCTTACTTATAATTTTAGCTGCATCAATATTTGATACAATATAATTATGAAAATAATTATGTGGATAGGGATAAACAGGCGGATCTCCATTAGGCAGTGAAGTAGCTTTACCAATAACTATAGTATCAACAGTTAATGGAGTTGCATAAATAGCATCGTTGCCATTTAGATTTTTTATACTGCATATTGTTCGCTCTAAATAATCGCATACTTCCTTTATCATTTCTTCAGATGCCGCTATTAAATGCATACCGTCTTTATCGGCTGAATATATGTGCTGATATACCTTACTCATTGTTTCCTCCATGAAATATAAATTACTGTTATCTATTTACCAAATATTTATCTGTTATTACTGGTAACAAATTTAACAAAGATAAAAAATATAAAAATGGTTCTTCAAATCTAAATGGATTATATAAATCATAAAAAAAGCTGTTATCTGTTTCAGGATTATGCCCAAGCGATGAAATACAAAAATATTCTATTTTTCGTCCGGAATTATAATATCTGCTTTCAATATTACTTATAAAACCAGGATCAGCTAATTTAAGTAATCCTCTTACTGCACTGCTTCTGATCCTGTTTTCATCATAATTAAATCCATTTTGATGAGTATTAATATAAGGCCTTTTAAGATATTCATCAATATCAAGCGTATTTATATTTAATGAATTATATAAATCTTGTCCTTTTATACCTGATGCTTCTTTTACCGATGATACTATCCATTTATTTTCATCAATAAAACGTTTAAGCAGATCGCATTTAGTTATTACTAAAGCTGTAGGAATATTCCATGCGCGAGGATATCTTTCTAAAAAGAAATTCGAAAAGCATTTTTCGAATGATGTATTTAAATTTTGCCTTCTTCCAGCTTCATGTGTAAAACATGCGATAATATCCTGAGCATCTATGCAATATATAAGACCATTTAAAGTGGCTAAAACATTGTCTGTACAATTATCAAATATCAGATTTTTATATTGATTTAAAGACATATCCAGAAGCTGTATAGCCGCATTTGGTGCATAAAATCCTTTATTATTAATAGATTTATTAAATAAGCCTTTAGATTTTTCTTCAACTTTTCTTCGAAATTCTATTGTAAGCGGATAAACTGCATCAATATTATCATATTCGCTAGATAAATCACCGCATTTAAACCCTTCGGTAATATCCTGCAAATAATCAAAACTGACATGGCTCATCTTATCATAAAACGGCGCAAAATTATATTTTTCTGCAAGCATATTAGGTATTTCTGATAAATATTGCCTTATAAGTGTACTTTTACCGCTTAACGGCGATCCGGCAAAACCTAACCGGAATATTTGTTCAATTCCAGCACAACGTGGTAATTCTGTTAAACAGTTTTTACACAGCCGTATATCCAACAGCTTGCCGTCGGCATTTATAACAATCGGTACATCTTTTGTCCCGGATATTACTTTTATATCAGGTTCAAATTCATAATATATATCATCCTGAACATTATCTATCTGATCTTCTAACGTATCATCTAAAATATTATTTTCATCCATCCATACAACCTGTCTGGCAAAATCAGTTATAACCTGTCCGCATATGCATTTATATGGAACTAAACCGTTTTTTTGTAACTTACCCATATCTCAGCTACTTTCTTAAAGATCCTTTATATATATAAAGAGTTTATTCTTCCGGAACTTCTTCAACAGCATTTTCACTATTTGTTAAATCAATAGCGCTTTGAAGCATTTTTCTTGCAAAAGGAGCTGCTGAAGAACCTCCTTTTGAGGATTCGTCAAGGCATACGCAAACTACAAAAGGATAATCTTCATTGCGTATCGCAGCTATAAACCATGCAGTATCTTCTCTGCCGTCACCCCATTGAGCTGTACCGCTTTTTCCTATTACGTTCATGCCTTCTATATATGCTTTTGAACCGCTTCCATTGGAAACAGATTGCTCAAGCATATCAGCTAAAGTTTCAGCAGTACTAGAACCAAACATTGCAAAAGTTTCTTCCGTTTCATGTTCTTTACCGTCTATTTCAAAGAAATAAGGTAATACGCTGTCTCCACCGGATGCTATATATCCATATATAACTGCCATTTGTAATGGGGTTGTACGGCAGGTAGCCTGGCCAAATGCTCCATATAATTTATCTATTGATGATAATCCATTAAGCTTATCAACTTCACCAAACACACCGTCTGCAACATTATATTCGCCATAAGATACAACACTATTAAATCCACAGTCTACTAATCCCGCTTCAAATACATCATTAGGTATTTGTGATGCTAATGTAGCAAAATAAATATTACAGCTTTTATCAAGTGCAGCTTGCATTGATTTTACTGTACCATGAGTAGAATGGCATTTTACTTTTACTCCATCTATTGTTGCCGTACCAGGACATTTACATGAAAAATCAGCTAAACTTTCATCATAATCCAATGCAATAGCCGCTGTAACTGATTTCATAGTAGATCCAGGCGGACGTAAATATGCGATATTTTTATTAATACCTTTACCTTGCTTGTCAGAAAAGCTCATATATTTATTATCTTCATCCATAACAATACCTTCTAATGTTATAGGGTCAAATGTAGGTTTTGATACAGATGTTAATACTTCTCCAGTTTTATAATTATACATAAAAATAGAAGAAGTAGGATAATCAGCTAAAAGCTCCATTGCTTTTAATTGCAATGATGTATCGGTTGTCATACGAATATCATCACCTGAAACAGGCAATGGCAATAAAATTTTCAGCGGATTATAAATTGTATTTTTATTAATACCAAGTAGTTTTTTAGCTCCTGCTCCAAGCATAGTTGATTTAGATACAGCTGTTAATTTTATATCAGGGCCAATAAGTGACGCGTATGCGCTGTTATAAGCAGCTCCTTCGTTCCATTTCCAGCCTTCGCGGCTGCCATCTAATAATATTTCACCGCTCCTGTCTAATATATTTCCTGGGGAACTATATGACATAACCGAATAATAATCAGATGCGCTATATGACCATTCCATATTAGCTGCTTTAACCGATCTAAAAAAGAATACTGCCCAAATAATAAACAGTCCTATTATAAATAATATTCCTGCAAAACGCCGCGCTTTACGTTTTGATTTAAGTATCAACATGTACAGCACGCACCTTTCTTCCTGAAAAAGCCATAATAATTCCAATTAATCCCGCATTGCATATAGCGGCCTGTGTACCGCTGGAAAGCGCCGGCAAACATATACCTGTAAGCGGTAAAGATGTAAGATTACCGCCTATATGAATTATAACAGTAAAGCTTAAGATAGCTAAAGCGCTGAATACAAGCAATGATTCCTGTTCCTTTTGCCTGGATGCTATTTTTATTCCATAAACGATTATTGCAATAAATGCGCCTGTAATAGCTAATCCAAGCAATACTCCTCCAGCCTGTACAGCCGACATAAATGCAAAATCTGAATAACGCTCTCTTGCATTAGCTGTCGCAGCTCCTGAAAATCCTCCGCCATACCATCCTGTTGTATTAATTAATCTAAAGAATTTTACAAATACTTCTGCATTATCTAGTTTTGCACCTTCTCCTAATGGATCAAGCCATATAAGCACACGGCCTTGCAGTAAATCTACAACGAATATTAATACAAATGAGATTAAAAAGCTGGCCGCAGACAATATAATCTTCCAAAACCATGATGATGACATACATAAAAAACATACCATCATCATTCCAGCAATAATAAGCGCTGTACCAAATTCTTTATTTATAGCTCCCATAAGACCGATTATAACAGCCTGTATGGCTAAAAATCCAAAATGCCTCATTGGTATTACGCTGGACCTGCCAATAATCTTCAGTTTAGATCCAACGTTTGGTTTAAGGCACCATGCTGTAATAAACGGAACTGCTAACTTGATAAATTCCGACGGCTGTAATGGTCCAATCCAATTATATGTACCATATGTCTGCCCGCCTATAAGCCTTGCAGCAATTAAAAGTCCTATGCTTCCTATAGCAAAAATTGCCGCTATATAGCCTGAATTCATTATACCTGTATAACGTATTATCAGGAATATTACTATAAAAGCTGCCATTGAAATTAAATAATCAAAAATGAATTGTATTAGCTTTTCACCTGTAGCATCTGCTCCAAACTGCAATGAAAAGCCTATCATATATAAAATATTGTATATATACAATATTGTCATATCAACCGTTTTAAATATTACTTTAAAAAACAATGTAAATATCAATACAGCTATATATGCCGCTACTAAATATACAAACGCAGCAAGAGACATACCAGCGCTTGCACAAGATAAACATGTCCATATTAAAAGTAATATTGAACTAAATACAAATAATCCGCCCAGATATATCCCCTCCTCTTAACATAGATAAACGAATTTATTAATACTCATCATCTGTTACATCAGTAATCATTTCCGGCGTTAATTCATTAATCATTAATGTTTGTTTTCCTATTGTAAAAACATCTCCTGGATACATGCTTATATATGAAGAATGATTTTCATCAATTGGTTCACCATGCATATGAATAGTGCCTTTATTTATATAAAGATGACATTCTCCATCATCATGCACTTCAAGAGTACCGGCAAAATGCGTTCCTGTATTTGTTATCCTAAGTTCAGAGAAAGGTGAAGTACCCATAGAATATGTTCCCTGCCCTAAATTAACATTTACACAGGCAGGCCATTTTTGTTTTGTTGCTGTAAGACATCTAAATTCAATTAATAACTCGTCCCGGCCCGCATCATAATTAGCTTTAACTCTTATTTGACGCACTACAGCTTTTATTATAAGCGCTAAAAATGCACATAAAAAAACAAATTGAAATAAATATGACAATACCTGTAAAAAGTATTGCATAATATCACTTCCTATCGGAGATATAAATTACTTCTTAATCTTAATAATAAATCATAAAGTTGAAATATTATGTCAAGATTCGTTTATCGGCCATTTACCTGCTATATTTGACGTATTTGTATGAAGATTATCTACAACTTTCATATTGCTTGCAAAAGAACATAAATTTATCGCATCAAAACTGGATTTATGCTCTCCTATTATACCATATCCATAAAATGAACCTTTACAGGTATCGGTACCTTCATTATAAACTACAAGATAATTATTCCCATCTTTATCCGCAAGGATATCATTCTCATATATTTCTATACCCTTCCAATCGCCTATTTCATTACCATTTTCTATCCATTTTGCTTTATGTCTGTCATCAAGCATATCCCATTGTGTACCGTCATATGCTCCTGTAAATTGGCAGATTGTATCCTGATCTATTTGTATAAAATCATCTTCACTGCCAATTGGTAATATTCTATAATCGCCTTGTCTATATACAAGCCATCCATATACCCAGCCGCTGGCATCATCTTTTAAAGCTTTAAATTTTATAGATCTCATATATTACCTCTCCTTATAGAAGTATTTAAGATATATATTATATATTTTACCATAATATTAACTAAAATACTATAAATAAATTATAATAGTACTATATAAAACAAATTATACACATAGCAAAATAAAACAACAAGCATTAAAATGTTAATATTGTCAATATAATTATTCAAATTATTCTATAATTTATTAATATTTTATTAAATAAAATATTAAGCTTGACTTTTTAATATGCTTGTATTATCATATTATAGCACTTTAGTTATTTTATGGACGTTTAGCTCAGCTGGTAGAGCTTCCGCTTGACGTGCGGAAGGTCAGCGGTTCAAGTCCGTTAACGTCCACTTAAACTGCAGTGAATAAATTTATTACACTGCAGTTTTTTATTATTAAATTGTTTTTATATGGTAAATTTGTCTTGACAATTTAATAAAAATTATTTATAATAATAAACGCTGATTTTATGCCGCTGTGGTGGAATTGGCAGACACAAGGGACTTAAAATCCCTCGATGGCAACATCGTACCGGTTCAAGTCCGGTCAGCGGCATTCAGTATAAAAGGATAAAACCAGTTTTTGCTGTGTTTTATCCTTTTTTTATTATCTATATCTTGTAAATAATCTATTAAAATCATATATTTTAATTTGTAACACAATATCAAAAAGACGAATAGGATAAAAATAAAAAATAATTATGGCGGTGATAATCTTGCATAATTGGTTTTTTTATATCCTTGAGCCTTTATTATTAATTATCGCTTTATCTACCGATGCATTTGTAGCAAGCTTTTCATATGGAACAAATAAAATAAGAATTCCATTTTCATCTGTAATAATTATTAATATTGTCTGTACTGTAATATTAGCAATATCATTATTTTTTGGATCAATACTAAGGCCATATTTACCAGAAAAACTTATTAAAATAATATGTTTTATAATTCTAATTATATTAGGAATTATAAAACTATTTGATAGTTCTATAAAAGCATTAATTAGAAAATATAAAAATATACATAAAAAAATATCTTTTTCAGCTATACATTTAAAATTCATATTAAATATATATGCAAATCCAGAAGAAGCTGATAAAGATTTATCCCATATATTATCCGCTTCAGAAGCTATATCTCTTGCTTTAGCCCTATCTCTTGATGGATTAGCTGTTGGTTTTGGAGCAGCTTTAGCCAATATAAATTGTTTTGTAGCAATAATCTTCTCATTTATCCTGGGTATGTTATTAGTTATGCTTGGATGTTTTATTGGTAATAAATTAGCTGAAAAAATTTCTTTTGATTTATCCTGGTTAAGCGGAATATTACTTATAATATTAGCAATATTAAAATTATAAACAAAAAAGATCCCCGTCATAAACGTGAGCGTCAAGTTGAAATAAAGTAAAAACCTCGAACACGGCTTGCGCGTTGAGGCTTTCGACTGATCGGAGTAGAATTATGAGACTTGAAAAATCCAGTAAAATCAGGAGTTTATTATCTGTAGAAAAGATACTGTTCACCTAAGATAACCTTATTGTTTCTTTCCATAGGGACGTAAGCCGGATAGATGAACCGTTGGATAACCATCATAAATTTTTGTTTCATATTAGTCTGCACGCATTTCCTTAATTAAGTTAGTAAGTATTTTGTCGTGTTCCTCTCCGCTTATTGGTTGTGCTGATATCTTTATCTCGTCGTGAAACTGCATCAAAATACGGACGGCTTGCGCACTGCCTACGAGTATAAGACGATTCTGAGCATCATCAAGTTATGCGTGTTCACCTTTCATGAGTACATTATTACTAATAGCTTTTACATAATTTGTATAGTACTCTTCTTTGAGTTTACGCTCCTCAAATTTTAATTGACTTCTTTTTGTGAGATAATTTGTAATAACGGAAGTAAGTATCCCAACTAATGCGCCGACATTAGCAACAATGATTTCTGTATTCTTTATGTCCTATCCCTTTGTAACATAAACCCCAGATAATGTTTGTATTATATCATGTCCAACAAATCCTGTCACTCAATTTGTTTTCAAGTATAATTATAGAACTTTGTCTTATTCGTTTCCTTGTAAACTTGCATAATCTGAGTATAGCAAAAGGCCGCCGACTTTTGTCGGCGGGCTTCTTTAGTAATGCGAGAGACGGGACTTGAA
>JABLTR010113628.1_pt1 | contig 12981 bp, 10 predicted proteins | sample 7160071 | NCBI WGS metagenome assembly JABLTR01 (sample SAMN14651230, study PRJNA627086) | human gut metagenome | isolation source: feces | host: Homo sapiens
CCTGTTTATCGAGGCGCAGGCCACGCCGCCGTCAGCCAGCGCCTCGATAAACAGGGCGCAGAAGGCGGGGCCGCAGCCGGAGACGGCGCTGGCGGCGTTGAGAAGGCCCGGGTCGATCTGGTCCACCAGGCCCGCATGGGAGAGAAGGCCACGGAAGGCGTCCAGCTCCTCCTGGGAGACCCCGAGGCCGTAGTACTGCACCACGCCGGCGCCCACGCCCACAGGGGTGTTGGGCATCAGGCAGATGACGGGGTACTCGCCCCCGGCCAGGGTCTGGATGGCCTGGGCGTCCAGACCGGCGGCCATGGAGGCCAGCACAAAGCGGTCCCGGCGCTGGGCCAGGATGGGGGCGATGTCAGAGAGCATGCCCGCCATCATCTGGGGTTTCACCGCCAGAAAAATCAGCTCACAGTCCTGGGCCACGGTGTGGTTATCCGCCGCCTTGGCCCCCAGCTCCTGGGCCAGGGCCTCCGCCTTGGCGGGAGTGCGGTTGGCCAGCACCAGGCCGGTATGGCCTCCGGCGGCAATGGCCCGGGCCACGGCGGAGCCCATGGACCCCGTGCCGATAAAACCGATGGAAGAATACATCAGGAGAACCTCCTTTGGGAAAACGATATTTTTACATCTATATCATAGCACGTTCCCTGTCCAAGGGCAATCGGGAAAGGGGAGGGGAACGCAACTTCAAAAAATCTTAAAGGCTTCTTAATTGACTTTGAGAGGGGGACAGAATATGCTTAGTGTACTAATACAGTTCATACAGACAGCCGGGAGTTTTTCCGGCGGAAAGGAGGGGCAATCATGCTCAATCTGGATTACCGGGACGCCCGGCCCATCTATGAACAGGTGCGGGACGGTCTGCGGCGGCTCATGGTCACAGGGGCCATCCAGGAAGGGGAGAAGCTGCCCTCAGTGCGGTCGCTGGCCAGCACCTTGGCCATCAACCCCAACACCATCCAGCGGGCCTATGAATCTCTGGAGGCCGAGGGCTACCTGTACTCGGTGCCGGGGAAGGGGTCCTTTGCCGCCCCCCACACCGGGGTGGATGGAGAGCGGCGGGAATCCCTGCTGCACCTGTTTGACCAGACGGCGGCAGAGCTGTTGTACCTGGGCGTCACCGGGGACAGCCTGCGGGAGCGCATCGGCACCTTGGAAGGAGGAGCGGCAGTATGATCAAAGTCAACAACGTGGTCAAGACCTTTGACGGCTTTCGGGCTCTGGACGGTCTGACCATGACGGTGGAGCCCGGCTCCATTTACGGCCTGGTGGGGCCCAACGGCGCGGGCAAAAGTACCATTCTGCGCCACATCACCGGCATCTACCGGCCCGACTCGGGCTCGGTGATGGTGGACGGACAGCCGGTATATGAAAACCCGGCGGTGAAGAGCAAGCTGGCGGTGATCCCCGACGAGCTGTACTACTTCAACTCCGCCTCTACCCGGGACATGATGAAGTTTTACCGGGGGCTCTATCCCCAGTTTGACGACAAGCGCTACCAGGCCCTGCGGGAGGCCTTCCCCGAGGTGGACGAGCGCGCCCCCATCCGCCGCCTGTCCAAGGGCATGCAGAAGCAGTCCGCCTTCTGGCTGGCCCTGTGCTGCAATCCCCAGGTCTTGGTGCTGGACGAGCCGGTGGACGGCCTGGACCCGGTGATGCGCCGCCAGGTGTGGTCCCTGCTCATGGGGGACGTGTCCCAGCGGGGGACCACCGTGCTGGTGTCCTCCCACAACCTGCGGGAGCTGGAGGACGTGTGCGACCACGTGGGCATCCTGTCCCACGGCAAGGTGCTGCTGGAGCGCTCTCTCACCGACCTGCAGGACAACGTGGTCAAGCTCCAGGTGGCCTTTGACCAGCCCGAGCTGCCCCCTCTGCCCCAGGACCTGCGCCTGCTGCACACCAGCCAGGTGGGACGGGTATATACCCTCATCGTCCGGGGCAACCCCAAGCAGGTGAAGGAGCAGGTGGCCACCCTGAACCCCATCCTGCTGGAGGCCCTGCCTCTGAGCCTGGAGGAGATCTTTATCTATGAATTGGGAGGTGAGGACTATGCGGTCCGGGACATCGTGCTTTAATTCCACCCTTTACCGCAAGACCATGGGGCGCTTCTGGCCCCTGTGGGTCCTGTATGCCCTCATGTGGGCCCTGGTCATCCCCATCAATCTGCTGAATACCTATTTCTCGGTGAATTCCGTTGTGGACCTCATCGAAGCGGATCGGGAGCAGTGGCTGCGGGAGGCCGCCCAGTCGGCCTGCGGCTGGGTCCAGCCCGGCGTGCTCATCGCCTGCTGCTTTGGGGTGCTGTGCGCCATGGCGGTGTTCGGCTACCTGCATAACAACCGCTCCGCCTGCATGATGCACGCCCTGCCCATGCGCCGGGAGACCCTGTTTGTCACCCAGTATCTGGCGGGCCTGTCCTTTGCCGTGCTGCCCCACCTGGCCGTGGCCCTACTCACCACCGCCGTGGAGCTGGTCATCATCCCCTCCACCTCCCTGGGGGTGTGCCTCACCTCCCTGTGGCAGTGGGCGGCGGGACAGAGCGCCCTGGCCCTGTTCTTCTTCTCCTTTGCCGCCCTGTGCGCCATGCTCACCGGCCACATCCTGGCCCTGCCCGCCTTCTACGGCATCTTCAACGGTCTGGCCATGGGGCTCTATGTGCTGGTCACTGAGCTGATGCGCCAGTTCTTCTTCGGCTACATCTCCGGCGGCCCCGGAGCGACCCTGGTGGAGTATCTCACCCCCGTGTACGCCCTGATGGAGGCCACCCGGAATATTCAGGGGGAGAATGGCACGACCTATCTGGAAAAACCCTGGATGCTGGGCGTCTACGCCGCCGCGGGCCTGGTCATGGCGGTCATCGCCCTGCTCCTCTACCGCCGCCGCCATGTGGAGACGGCAGGGGACGTGGTGGCCATCCCCCTGGTGCGCCCCGTGTTCAAGTACAGCGTCACCTTCTGCGTGGGCCTGGCCTTCGGCATCATCACCGCCGCCTTCTTCGGCTGGCACAGAGACCCCGTGCTGCTGTCGGTGTGCGTGGTACTGTGGTCCGCCGCGGGCTACTTTGCCGCCGAGATGCTGCTGAAAAAGTCCTTCCGGGTGCTGAAGGCCTGGGGCGGCTGCGTGGCCTCTGTGGCCGTGATGATCCTGCTGTGCGCCCTGTGCTTCAATGATGTGTTCGGCGTGGAGACCCGGGTGCCCAGTCAGGACCGGGTGGTCTCCGTGTCGGTGAGCAGCAGCATGAGCTACCCCTACGATGAGGGACAGCTCAATCTGGACAGCATGACCGATCCCGACCAGATCGCAGAGGTCATCGCCCTGCACCAGGCCATTGTGGACGACCGCTGGCGCAGCGACATGGACGGCAGCGGCTATGAGCCGGGAGACGACAGCTTCTATGTGGACATCACCTACACCCTGGACAACGGGTCCACCCTGCGCCGCAGCTACAACGGCATTCCCCTGCGGAAGGCCGAGCTGGAGCAGGAGGGCAGCATCACCGCCGCCGCCCAGGCTCTGACCCAGGACCGGGAGCTGATAGAGCTGTGCTATGGCTTTGACCGTCTGGAGGAGACCGGCCGCATGGTGGAGGCCTACCTCAGAAATATCCAGCTGCTGGACACCATGGGTATGGATGCCGAGGGCGTCTGGTCCCAGGAGGACCAGTACTATCTGGAGGGCAAGGACATCTCCGGACTGTGGCAGGCCGTGCGGGCCGACTTTGACGCGGGCAACATCGGCATGCGCTACCTCTTCGACGACCAGACGCGCAACGAAAACACCTACGTCACCGATCTGTACTTCCACTGGGAGATCCCCGGTCCCCGAGGCAGCACCAGTTACAACGATCTGGCGGTCACCCTGACCCCCAGCGCCCGGAACACCCTGCAGTGGCTGCGGGACAACACCGGTCTGGACACCGACTATCAGCTGGTGCAGCACCAGTGGCAGGAGAGCTCCCAGGAGTACTACCCCGACACCCAGGAGGTGCCCGACGGGGTGTACTAAGAGGAGTCTGCCACCCAGGCGGTGGGGGAGTCTGCCCCGGTGATCTTCTGAGAACAACCCGTTCCCGGTGCTCAAAAAAACCATATCCATTCAGGCGGCCCTTCGGGGCCGCCTTTTTGCGTTTCCCCGGGCCGCCCACACTTTTTCTCCGGCTTTCTCCCCACGGCACAGACCCGGCCGGACTTTTTTTACAAATTCAGAGCAGTTTTTTTGTAGGAAAAATCAAAAGAATGATTTTGTCAAAAATTTAACGAATTCACCCTGGGAAAATGGACCACTTTTCTTCAAAAGGGGCGATTTTGTCACCCACAGACAGAAAGGGGGCCAGAAAGCGCAAAAAATTTTATTGATTTTTCCAGATTCCTTTGATATGATTCTCTCAAGAGCGGACCTGGGCGTCCAGGAGACGCCACACAGAAAAACATGATTTTGGAGGTAACAGAAACGATGAAAGAAGTCTATGTTGTCAACTGCTGCCGTACCGCCATCGGTTCCTTTGGCGGAAGCCTGAAGGACGTACCCGCCGCCGAGATGGGCGCCGTGGTCATCAAGGAAGCCCTCAACCGCGCCGGCCTGAAGCCCGAGCAGGTGGACGAGGTCATGTTTGGCTGTATCCTCACCGCCGGCCTGGGCCAGAACCCCGCCCGTCAGGCCGCTGTGAAGGCCGGCATCCCCTTCCAGGTCCCCGCCTACACCGTTGGTATGGTTTGCGGCTCCGGCATGAAGAGCGTCATTGAGGGCGCCCGCAGCATCCTGGCCGGCGACGCCGACGTCATCGTGGCCGGCGGCACCGAGAACATGTCCGCTGCTCCCTACGCTCTGCCCGCTGAGCGCTGGGGCGCCCGCATGGGCGACAAGAAGGTCGTGGACACCATGATCAAGGACGGCCTGTGGGACGCTTACAACAACTATCACATGGGCACCACCGCCGAGAACATCTGCGACGTGTGGGGCATCACCCGTCAGGAGCTGGACGAGTTCGCCGCTTCCTCCCAGAACAAGGCTGAGGCCGCTCAGAAGTCCGGCCGCTTCGACGACGAGATCGTGCCCATCATGATCAAGAAGAAGAAGGAAATGGTGGAGTTCAAGGTGGACGAGTTCCCCCGCGCCGGCGTGACTCCCGAGAGCATCGCCAAGCTGCGCGGCGCCTTCCCCGTGGGTCCCGAGGGCGTGGAGGACGAGATCGTCCACACCTTTGAGCCCACTGAGGTTCACGCTGACGACGCCAAGAAGCACGAGCAGCGCGTCACCGCCGCCAACGCTTCCGGCATCAACGACGGCGCTGCCGCCATCATCCTGGCTTCCGGCGAGGCCGTGGAGAAGTACGGTCTGAAGCCCATGGCCAAGCTGGTCTCCTGGGGCCAGGGCGGCGTGGATCCCAAGATCATGGGCGTGGGCCCCGTGCCCGCTTCCCGTCAGGCCATGGAGAAGGCCGGCCTGAAGATCGAGGATATGGACCTCATCGAGGCCAACGAGGCCTTTGCCGCTCAGTCCATCGCTGTGGCTCGTGAGCTGCACTTCGACATGAGCAAGGTCAACGTCAACGGCGGCGCCATCGCTCTGGGCCACCCCGTTGGTGCTTCCGGCGCCCGCATCATCGTGACCCTGCTGCACGAGATGGCCAAGCGCGACGACGCCAAGAAGGGTCTGGCTACCCTGTGCATCGGCGGCGGCCAGGGCGTGGCTACCATCTTCGAGAAGTGCTGATTCTTTTTTCGAGAAAAAAGAATCAAAAAAGCTTTGTGCGAAACTCCGTTTCGCCTCTGCGCCCCGCTTTCTTGAAAGAAAGCTTGGCAAAGAACTTCCTGCGAAACTCCGTTTCGCTTCTGCGCCCGTTTTGAACACAAAACGTGGGAGTGACCATTCCGGTCGCTCCCACGTTTTTTTATTTGGACTGGGGAATTCCGCTGCCTCGGCGGGCCGATGAGACATCGGCCCCTACCCCAAGTACGTTAGCCTTTCCGTAGGGGCCGGTGTCCCCACCGGCCCGCTACAATAATTGTCCAACTCCTACGGCTGCTTGCACCAGGCGCGCTTTCCTGGTCCAGCTTGCCGGGTTTTCTTTGGATTTGCCCAGCCAGCGGAAGCGGCGGGGAAGCGCTGGCACTCCTCGGAGCCAACCCCCGGCGATTCTTTGGTTCCTTTCTGATCGCTCAGAAAGGGACACCTCCGCAAAAGGAAGCTTCTCGTCCCGCTCTTTTTCTTGTAGACATAACCCCGCCACCTGGGGCATAGAGTAAACTGACACACAGGACAAGGGGTGGTACCATGGGGGACAGGAGAAGGCGGAACAGGGAGCTTCGGCTGGGGCGGTGCCTGCGGCGGGGGATCGGGTTGGGGCTGGCCCTCACGTCGGTGTGGGCCCTGACGGCCACCGTGGACCTGTCTCAGGCCCAAACGGCCCTGGAAACCTGGGCCCAGCAGCCCCAGCGGGTGGTAGAGGTGCTGTCCAGCCAGCTGGGGGAACTGCCCCAGGACACCGCCCTGGCGGGGCTGGAGGGCTGGGGGCGGCTGCTGGTGGAGCAGTCCGCCCTGCTGGAAGCGGGGGTGGAGCCGGTGGAGGAGTACCGCCGGGGGGCGGACCCCCTGCAAGACGGCCCGGAGCCCATGGAGGCCCCCGATGACGACGACCAGACGGAGCTGGAACTCCAGGCCCCCACGGAGGATGACGGGGTGCTGGAGATGACGGGCGTGGGCAAGGAGGGAGGACAGTACCTCCAACAGGATGGGATCTACCTCTATAACCGCACCAGCAAAAGCCTGACTCCTTCGGTGCTGTCCGAAGGAACGGTGCGGCCCGCCATGGGGGAGGGGCCCCAGATTTTGATTCTCCACACCCACGGCAGCGAGGCCTACACCCAGTCCGACGGCCAGGTCTACCAGGAGAGCGACCCCTACCGCACCACCGACTGCCAGCACAACGTGGTGCGAGTGGGGGAGGAGATGGCCGCCGTATTCCGTCAGGCGGGGTTCGAGGTGATCCACGACACCAATCTCTACGACTATCCCGCCTACAACGGGGCCTACGACCGGTCCAAGGCGGCGGTGAAAGAGTGGCTGGAGAAATACCCCACCATTCAAATCATTTTGGACGTCCACCGGGACGCCCTGGTGGGCAACGACGGCTCCATTTATAAGTTGGTCTCCCAGGAGGACGGGGGCAAGGTGGCCCAGGTGATGCTGGTGGTGGGCACCGACGACGGGGGCGCCAACCACCCCAACTGGCGGGATAACCTGGCCCTGGCGGCGGCCTTCCAGCGGGAGATGGCCGCGGACTATGTGAGTCTGGCACGGCCTGTGGTCCTGCGCAGCAGCAGCTACAACCAGCAGCTGTCCCCCGGGTACCTGCTGGTGGAGGTGGGGGGCCACGGCAACACCCTCACCGAGGCGGTGGCCGGGGCGCGGCTCTTTGCCCAGAGCGCAGCGCAGGTGTTGGGAGGGCTGTAGGGGTTCCTTTTTGTGTTCTTTCCAGCAATGGAAAGAACCAAAGATTGCCGGGGGACGCCGCAATCGGACCGGCGGCAAAACCGCCCGGTCCTCCATGTCGGCTTACCCCCGGGCCCCCGTTACGGGGGACGCATTCCTGGGGCCGTTCCTCGCATCCGGCGCGGGCAGGGCAAACGATTGCCGACCCTTCCGCGCCGCTGCCGCTGGCCGGAGGGTTTGGGAGAGCCGTCCGGCTGGACGATGGAAAGCGCGCCTGGTGCCAGCAGCCGTAGAAGCTGGTTCGGGGAACGGCGGGCCGGTGGGGACACCGGCCCCTACGCCAAACCTTTGGATTTTTGCGGGCGGATGGTATCCGCCCCTACGGAGTCAGCAGCGGGAAAGCCTAAAAAAGCCCGGGAGGGTAGGAAATTCCCGCGTCCAGACAGCGGAGATGGCAAATCAGCACCTGACGAATATATCCGGCGGTGGTGCGGTTGGAATTTTGGGCCAAAACCCGAATTTTTTGATACACGTGGAGAGGAAGCACCACAGAAACGCTTTTTTTCTCGTCCGTCATATCATTCACCTCAGAGACATATTAAGGGAATATCCCTTAAAAGGCAATGAGCAGGGCGGAACCACCTCATAATAGGCGTGAGGTGATAGGATGCTGGAGCATTTACGGGCGCTGCGGGAGGACCGGGATCTTTCCCAGCGGGAGATGGCGGAGGTTCTGCGGGTGCATCAGACCACCTATTCCGACTACGAATTGGGGCGGCTGAATATTCCCATTCCCACCCTGCGGGAGCTGGCGTTGTTTTTTAATACCAGTGTGGATTACATCATTGGACTGACCGAGGACCCCAGGCCCTATGCCAGGGCAGGGGAATTTCACCGCATGAGCTGCGAATAACAAAAAACGTGGGAGCGACCGGAAAGGCCACTCCCACGTTTTGTTTTTCAGAACGGGCGCAGAAGCGAAACGAAGTTTCGCAGAAAGTTCTTTTGCCTACTTTTCTTACAAGAAAAGTAGGTCACGAAAAAAGGAGGTCGTAGACCAGACGGATGGTGAGCAGGGCCAGGACCACGAAGAACATGGGCCGGATGACCTTGGCGCCGTTCTTCAGGGCCAGGCCGGACCCCACATATCCGCCCACGATGCCGCAGATGGCGGCGGGGATGCCCACGGCCCAGACCACCTGTCCGGCCAGGGCGAAGGTGATGAGGGAGGCCACGTTGGAGGCCGAGTTGGCGACTTTCGTGTTGCCCGAGGCGGTGAGCAGGTCGAACTTACAAAGACCGGTGAAAGCCAGAATGAGGAAGGTGCCCGCGCCGGGACCGAAGAAGCCGTCGTATGCGCCGATGACCAGGCCGATGGCCAGAGACAGCAGGGACAGGCGCATCTCAGACATGCCCGCGGAGCGGTCCTCGGTGCCGAAGTCCCGCTTGACCAGCAGGAACACCGCCATCACCGGGACGATGATGAGCATGAGATAATACAGCATCTGCTCGGGCATGATCATGTTCAGCTTGGCCCCCGCCCAGGCGCCCACCAGAGCGCCCACGCCGCCGAACAGGGCGCTGGGGAAGCGGACCTCGCCCCGCTTGAGGAAGCGGCCGGTGGCCAGCAGGGTGCCCCAGACGTTGCCGCACTTGTTGGTGGCCGCCGCCGCGTGGGGGGGCAGCCCGGCCAGCAGATAGGCGGGCAGGGTGATGAGTCCGCCGCCTCCGGCCACCGCGTCTACCAGTCCGCCCAGGAACACCAGAGGGCAGACGATCAGCCAAATATGGAGCAATTCATTCCATTCCACAGCGGTCATCCTTTCCTTCCATGAAAAACGCGCCCGGCCCGGCCGCAGCGCGTGAAGATTTCGTAAAAATGGGGATAGTTTTATAATTCTAACATAAAATTCACGGAAATACTATCCCTTATTTCCACAAAATCCGGCAGCAACTCTCTATGAACTCTTTCCCGGGAAAGCCCTTGACGGCGGTGACTCCAGCGCATAAAATAAATAAATGTATTTTTTGACAAGATTGAGGTGAGGACATGGCCAGACAGGGCTTTGACAACGAACAATATCTGCGCCTGCAGTCCCAGCATATTCAGGAGCGTATCGCCCAGTTCGGGGGCAAGCTGTACCTGGAGTTTGGGGGCAAGCTGTTTGACGACTATCACGCCAGCCGGGTGCTGCCGGGCTTTGAGCCGGACAGCAAGATCCGCATGCTGGCTCAGATGAAGGACAAGGCAGAGGTGATCATCGCCATCAACGCTGCCGACATCGAGAAGAACAAGGTCCGGGGTGACCTGGGCATCACCTATGACAGCGACGTGCTGCGGCTCATCGACGCCTTCCGCGCCATGGACCTGTACGTGGGCAGCGTGGTGGTCACCCAGTATGCCGGTCAGGCCGCCGCCGACGCCTTCCAGAAGCGTCTGGAGAGCCTGGGCGTGCGGGTCTACCGCCACTATCCCATCCCCGGCTATCCTCACAACATTGCCCAGATCGTCTCCGACGAGGGTTACGGCAAGAACGAGTATGTGGAGACCAGCCGTCCCCTGGTGGTGGTCACCGCTCCCGGCCCCGGCAGCGGCAAGATGGCCACCTGCCTCAGCCAGCTCTACCACGAGCACAAGCGGGGCGTCACCGCGGGCTACGCCAAGTTTGAGACCTTCCCCATCTGGAACCTGCCCCTGAAGCACCCGGTGAACCTGGCCTACGAGGCCGCCACCGCCGACCTGGACGACGTGAATATGATCGACCCCTTCCACCTCCAGGCCTACGGGGAGACCACCGTGAACTACAACCGGGACGTGGAGGTGTTCCCCGTTCTGGCTGCCATGTTTGAGAAGATCACCGGCTCCTGTCCCTACAAGTCCCCCACCGATATGGGCGTGAACATGGCGGGCAAGTGCATCTTTGACGACGAGGCGGTGCAGGAAGCCGCCCGCCAGGAGATCATCCGCCGCTATTACGACGCCCTGTGCGAGCGCCGCCAGGGCAAGGACGTGGACCACGCTGTGTACAAGCTGGAGTTGCTGATGCAGCAGGCCGGGGTGACCCCCGAGATCCGGCCCGTGGTGGCCGCGGCCAACCAGATGGCCGAGGAGACCGGCGAGCCCGCCATGGCCATCCAGCTGCCCGACGACACCATGGTCATCGGCAAGACCTCCGAGCTCATGGGTCCCTCCGCCGCCGCTCTGCTCAACGCCCTGAAGGCCCTGGGCAACCTGGGCGGACATGGGGTGCACCTCATTGCTCAGAGCGCCATTGAGCCCATCCAGACCGTAAAGGTGAAGTACCTGGGCTCCAACAACCCCCGGCTCCACTCTGACGAGGTGCTCATCGCCCTGGCCTCCTCCGCCAACGCCGACCCCCGGGCGGCCCAGGCTCTGCGGGCCCTGGACCAGCTGAAGGGCTGCCAGGCCCACTGCTCGGTGATGCTGCCGCCCCCCGACGAGATGACCTACAAGAAGCTGGGCATTCAGCTCACCTGCGAGCCCCAGTATCAGACCAACAAGCTCTATCACAGATAAGCGCAAGGAAGCGCCCCAGGGAGAAGGATCTCCCAGGGGCGCTTCTCCCGTTTTTACCGGAAACAACATACATAAGAGCCTGCGCCCCGGCGCAAGCTGACCTTATATGGAGGGATGGTTATGCAGACCAAATTTATCTTTGTTACCGGCGGCGTGGTGTCCGGCCTTGGCAAGGGGATCACCGCCGCCAGCCTGGGCCGCCTGCTGAAGCAGCGGGGCCTGCGGGTGAAGGTCCAGAAGCTGGACCCCTACCTCAACGTGGACCCGGGCACCATGAGCCCCTATCAGCACGGGGAGGTCTTTGTCACCGACGACGGCGCCGAGACCGACCTGGACCTGGGCCACTACGAGCGGTTCATTGACGAGAATCTGACGGTACATTCCTCGGTGTCCTCGGGGCGGATCTACTGGAACGTCCTCAACCGGGAGCGCCGGGGGGATTATCTGGGGGGCACGGTGCAGATCATCCCCCACATCACCGACGAGATCAAGCGGTGCATCTATTCCCTGGAGGGGGAGGACACCGACGTGGCCATCGTGGAGATCGGGGGCACCGTGGGCGACATCGAGTCCCAGCCCTTCCTGGAGGCCATCCGCCAGGTGGCCGCCCAGCGGGGCCGCCAGAATGTGATGTTCATTCACGTGTCTCTCATTGTGTCCATTCCGGGCACCGGGGAGCTGAAGAGCAAGCCCACCCAGCACTCGGCCAAGGAGCTGCTGTCCCTGGGCATCCAGCCCGACGTCATCATGTGCCGCAGCGATGAGCCGGTGCCGGGGGACATTCTGGACAAGATCGCCCTGTTTTGCAACATTCCCCGGGAAAACGCCATTCCCAACCTCACCGCGCCTTTGCTGTACGAGGTGCCCCTGATGCTGGAGCGGGAGGGTCTGGGCGACGCCGTGGTGCACCGGCTGGGGCTCATCTGCCACGCCCCCGACCTCACCGAGTGGGCCACCATGGTCCACCGGGCCAAGCATCCCACCGGGACGGTGGAGATCGCCCTGGTGGGCAAGTATGTGGCCCTCCATGACGCCTATCTCAGCGTGGTGGAGGCCCTGACCCACGGCGGCATCGAGAACGGGGTAGAGGTGAAGATTCGCTGGGTGGACAGCGAGCAGGTTACCGCCCAGACTGCCCCCGAGCTGCTTGGAGGCGTGGGCGGCGTGCTGGTGCCCGGCGGCTTTGGCGGCCGGGGCATCGAGGGTATGATCGCCGCCGTCACCTGGGCCCGGGAGAACCAGGTGCCTTTCTTTGGCATCTGTTTGGGCATGCAGATGGCGGTCATCGAGACCGCCCGCAGCCTGGCGGGCATGGCCGACGCCCAGTCCAGCGAGTTTGACGCGGCCACGGCCCACCCGGTCATCGACCTCATGGAGGGACAGCGGGGGGTCACCGAGAAGGGCGGCACCATGCGCCTGGGGGCCTACCCCTGCCGGATCACCCAGGAGAGCGTGTTTGCCCGGGAGGCCTATGGACAGGAGGAGATCTCCGAGCGCCACCGCCACCGCTACGAGTTCAACAACCGCTTCCGGGGCGAGCTGTAGGGGGCCGGGCTGGTGCTGGCGGGCGTGGCGCCGGACGGGCGGCTGGTGGAGATGGTGGAGCGTCACGATCATCCCTGGTTCGTAGGTGTGCAATTCCACCCCGAGCTGAAGAGCCGCCCCAACAAGGCGCATCCCCTTTTCCGCGCCTTCATTTCGGCCGCACTACTTTTTTCGAGAAAAAAGTAGGCAAAAAAGCTTCCCGCGCCTTACTTTTCTTGAAAGAAAAGTAGGCAAAAGAACTTCCTGCGAAACTTCGTTTCGCCTCTGCGCCCGTTCTGAACACAAACTGTGGGAGTGGCCGTTCCGGTCGCTCCCACTTTTTTGTTTTGGGGATGGGGGGGCGCCGCCCCGGCGGGTCTATTGTTTGGTTGGGATGAAAACGACGGGCCGGTGGGGACACCGGCCCCTACGGAAAGGCTGCTGTATTGGGGGTAGGGGCGGATGTCCTCATCCGCCCGCCTAACCAGAAC
>JABLTR010011441.1_pt1 | contig 12978 bp, 12 predicted proteins | sample 7160071 | NCBI WGS metagenome assembly JABLTR01 (sample SAMN14651230, study PRJNA627086) | human gut metagenome | isolation source: feces | host: Homo sapiens
GAGCGCCGCAGCAGGTCACGGCTCATGTCGATGCCGTTCTTGTGCTCCTCGGGAACCGCATCGTTGAGGAACAAGGGCAGATACAGCGTGGGGCAAATAGGCGAAAAACCCGCCTCGTACACCGCCCGGCAGTACCGGGCCGCCTGTTCCGTGTTTTTGTAGTCCTCGCCGCACCATGCGGCGGTAATATAGGCAAGGGGTCTTTTCATGGAAAACCTCCGTTTCATGGTATTCAACCCTATCCCCCCGCCCTTTCCCATTCATGGGAAAGGAGGCGGCTCTGGAGGATATGCCCCAGTCACGCCTCTGAGAATGGCACAGCCGGGGCCGCCCGTAAAGGGCAAGCCGCCGCAGGGCGGCGGTGCCATGCACCCTTGACGGACAGCGCCCGGCCATGCCGTGTAAAAGGCGGCGACGGGGGATCAAGCACCAGAGCCCCTTATAGGGGAGCGCAGCACCTCGGGACAAGCTGTCCCAAAGTTACAGGGCCTTATCAGCTTTTTTCTCCGGCTTGCCCAGCTCCGGGGGCTGCTTCTCCTTCCACTCGTCCAGCAGGGCCAGAATGGTGTCCTTCATCTCCCGAGGGGACTTGTCCTTGCCAAAATACTTTTCCAGTTCGGCGCTGTTGATGATCACCTTGTCAACCTCCCTCTTTTCCTCACTCAAAATACCGTCGATCACATCGCCGTTCAGCTTGCCCTCCTTGTCCAGCTCACGGAGCCGCTGGGCTTGGGAAAGGGAGGGAGAGGACTGCTGCCCCTCAATGGCAACGGCGATATACTTCTGGTGCTTGGGGCGGATAAACGAAATCTCCACGGCAGGGGTAAAGGCGAGCTGTTTTTCGTCCACCATCTTTTGCAGATCGGGGACAAGCTCGGTCAGACGGATATACCGCTGCACCTGCTTGTAGTTCATGCCGTTGCGATCCCCCACGACCTGCGTGGAGCGTTTTCCGGCGCTCTTATCGTCCTCACCGGGCCGGGCTCCTTGGTGCTTGATGGCCTCTACCTGCATTTTGAGAGATTGAGCCTTTTCCATCGGCAAAATCTTTTCCCTGTGCCGCAGGTTGTCATCCGTCATAGCGAGGATAGCCTCGTCATCGGTCATGTTGCGGACGATACAGGGCATATTGGCAAACCCGGCCAATTCACTGGCCCGCTGGCGGCGGTGTCCGGCGATGATCTCATATCCGCCGCCCTCACGGGGCCGCACCAGCGCAGGCTGATTGACCCCGGCGGCCTTGACCGACTCCACCAGCCCTTGCATTTCCGCATCGTCCCGGACACCAAAGGGATGATTTTTGAACGGATGCAGCTCGGCAAGATTGAGATACACGATCTCCTCTTTCACGCCACGGGCAGCATCCCGAGGGGCGGGCGGCTGCTCGGTTGCAGCCGGGGCCTCCGCTGTAGCGGGAGCGCCTTTCCCGGCAGGCGGTTTGCTTTGGGACATTTTGTCCCGAGGTTGCGGCTTGGCCTTGTCGGGGGCCGCCTTGTCAGCCTTGGTCGGGCGGCTCCTGCGAGGCTTGGCCGCATCCTTCGCTTTATCCGCCTGCTTGTCCTTATCCGGGGCAACAGCCTTTTCCGGGGGCTTGCCCTTCGCCGCCCCATCCCGGGCAGCGGTAAAATCCACCACCTTTCCAGCGGGGGTAGGATCACCCATGCCGGGGATCGTGGTCTGCTTCTCGTCTTTGCCCGGCTGCGGCGCACCCTCCTTAGACGGGGCGGGAGCGTCCTTGTCTTTGGGAGCCTCCTTACCCCCCGGAGCCGGTTGCTCCGCCGCAGGGTCGGGAGCTGTCTTTCCCTCAATGGGTTTTTCCGCCGTGGGGGGCGTTACCACCTTGGACGCATCTTCTGTCACGGGAGCCTCCGCCTTGGCCGGGGCGGGCTGATCCTGCACCGGGAAATCGGCTTTGACAGGCTCCACCTTTCCCGGCTTGGGGGGCTCGTCTACCTTCCCAGCGTCGGGAATATTCTTTTTATCGTCAGCCACCTAAAAACCTCCTTCGTTGTGAAATAGAAAAAGCCAGCCCGATGGCTGGCCTGTGGGGGAACACTCCTCCTTTCTCGGTGGGATATATGAAAACGCCGCCCATAGTCCCGTTGGGCGGCGTTCTTACCATAAAATTATGGGCTTGCTATGCACTTTCAAATAGCTTATAATCAGAAGCAACAAGAAACTGTGGCTTGTTTTGGTGGTATTGCGTATTGAAGCGCATCTCGCAGACCCGGTTACGGGGGTATGTAACCGATGGGTTTGGGAGAGCGCTTGAATGGCATTCAAGAGGTCAGCGGTTCGATCCCGCTTATCTCCACCAGAAAAAGCCTGAAATCGAAAGATTTCAGGCTTTTTTATTTTTTAACGGTCAGTGGCCAAATTCCAAAGGAAATTATTGATTCAATCTAACTTGGACAGTACAGGGCTATCCCCATTCAATAAGATGGAGGCGAGTTTATGGTTATTTTTGATCAGGCCAACGAACAGATCATTCTGAGAGATGGACGATATTATTTACGCACTGATGTTGGACATGTCGTCCCGAAATTTATAGAGATTGAAATTTCGAAAGAAGATGCTGAAAAAGTCATGCAGGATGTCATGTACTCCACCAAACTCGTTCTGGATTACCAAAATAAACTCTGGGGGTTGGTTTGAATCCGGTTTTATGTATTGCTCCGCATTTTCAATATCCTTTACGGGAATATTTTTTCTTTAATGAACGCACTGCAACTACCTCTCCCCTGGTAGGTGCCAGTTCTTGTTCTGGCTCATAATCGCCCAATTCCTAATATGCCCCCGTAGCTCAGTTGGATAGAGCGGTCGCCTCCTAACAATCGAACCGTTCGAATCCCGGAGCCTTGTATAACTGAATAATTTCTGTATATGCCCCCGTACCTCACCAGGATAGAGGGTCCGCCTCCTAATCAGAAGCTCTACTTTTCAAGCGCTCTACCCGATACTTTGACATCCAAATAACTCATACAGGAAAAAGAGATGGGCTGTGCCCATCTCTTTTTTCGTTTCAGTTTTTTCTTGATTGGAGCATCACATAACAGGGCATACTTTTCTCCTTTTGAAAAAGACTACCTGTAATACGAGTATTTGGAGGAACGCTATGACATCATTATGGGAACAGACCTGGGAGCACACGAACTTTGCACCCTTGGAGGGCGATCGGAATACCGATGTACTGATCATCGGCGGCGGTATGACTGGCGTTTTGTGCGCCTATTGGCTGCATCACGCCGGGGTGCCATATATACTGGCGGAGGCGGAAACCGTGTGCAGCGGCATCACAAAAAACACCACTGCCAAACTCACCAGCCAGCACGGGCTGATCTACGACAAGCTCATTGGGACTTTGGGGATGGAACGCGCAAAGGGGTACCTCTCCGCCAACCAGGAGGCCCTCCAGAAGTACCGGCTACTATGCCGCAATATTGACTGCGATTTTGAGGAAAAGAGCGCCTACGTCTACGCACTGCACGACCGCCGAAAGCTGGAGCAGGAACTGACCGCCCTGGAAAAACTGGGCTTTCAGGGGGAATTTACAGAGCACCTGCCCCTTCCCTTCTCCACGGCGGGCGCTGTGAAATTTTCAAACCAAGCTCAGTTCCACCCATTGAAGTTCATCTCCGCCATTTCAAAGGGGCTTCACATTTATGAGCGTACCCCGGTGCGGGAACTGATCGGCGCCACAGCTGTAACCGACCGCGGCAAGATCACTGCCAGGAACATCATCGTGGCCACCCACTTCCCTTTTCTCAACAAACACGGCAGCTACTTTATCAAACTGTACCAGCGCCGCTCCTATGTGATTGCCCTGGAGCACGCCGCAAATGTAGACGGCATGTATATCGACGAGGCCGAGGACGGCCTGTCCTTCCGCAATTATGGAGACCTGCTGCTGATTGGTGGCGGAGGCCACCGCACTGGAAAACAAGGCGGCGCATGGCAGGCGCTGCGGGACTTTGCCGGGCGGTATTACCCCAACGCCACAGAGAAGTACCACTGGGCCACCCAGGACTGCATGAGCCTGGATGGCGTCCCCTATATCGGCCCCTATTCCGCCGCCACGTCCAATCTCTATGTGGCCACCGGCTTCAACAAATGGGGCATGACCTCCTCCATGGTCTCCGCCATGATTTTAAGCGACCTCGTCCAGGGGAAGAAAAATCCTTATGCGGATGTGTTTTCCCCTTCCCGCTCCATTCTTCGTCCTCAACTGGCTGTCAACGGCCTGGAGGCCATGGTCAGCCTGCTGACCCCTACCTCTAAGCGCTGTCCGCACCTGGGCTGCGCGCTGAAATGGAACCCCCAGGAGCACACCTGGGACTGCCCCTGTCACGGCTCCCGCTTCACGGAAGAGGGCAAGCTCATTGACAACCCGGCAACAGGAAATCTAAAGCAATAACTTCTCCTTCTCAGCTCCTTTGACGGCGCGAAACAGGACTCTTGGCCTGCCCAATCAAATCCAGCATAAAAAAGATCGTTTTGTTGTTTTAACAACATACAAATCGGTCTGTCTATCGTATACTCCACTCAGTAAGTCAAGGGCGACCCGCCCCCACGAAACCACCCACAGGCATATAAGGAGAAAATCATCATGGAACATAAAATGTTTTGTTATCAGTGTCAGGAGACCGCCGGATGCAAGGGCTGCACCATGTCGGGCGTCTGCGGCAAGAAGCCCGACGTGGCGGCCATGCAGGATCTGCTGGTGTACGTGACCAAGGGGCTGTCGGCCGTGACCACCCAGCTGCGCGCCGAGGGGAAGGATGTGCCCCACCAGGTCAACCATCTGATCACCCTGAACCTGTTCACCACCATTACCAACGCCAATTTTGACAAGGAGTCCATTGTGGCGCGCATCCAGGCCACGCTGGACACCAAGAAAGCGCTGCTCTCCCAGCTGAACGATGCTGCAAACCTGCCCCAAGCCGCTATGTGGGACGGCTCCGGCGACTGGGAGGAGAAGGCCAAGACCGTGGGCGTCCTGTCCACCAAGGACGAGGATATCCGCTCTCTGCGGGAGTTGATCACCTACGGTCTCAAGGGCCTGTCCGCCTACTCCAAGCACGCCAACGCCCTGCTGCAGGATGACGAAGAAGTGGACGCCTTCCTCCAGCGGGCCCTGGCCGCCACGCTGGACGACAGCCTCACCCTGGACGAGTTGGTCGCTCTGACCCTGGAGACCGGCAAGTTCGGCGTGTCCGGCATGGCGCTGCTGGACAAGGCCAACACCACCGCCTATGGAAATCCCGAGATCACCAAGGTCCAGCTGGGCGTGGGCAAGAACCCCGGCATCCTGGTATCCGGCCACGACCTGCGGGATCTGGAGATGCTCCTGGAGCAGACCCAGGGCACCGGCGTGGACGTGTATACCCACTCCGAGATGCTGCCCGCCCACTACTACCCCGCCTTCAAGAAGTATCCCAACTTTGTGGGCAACTACGGCAATGCCTGGTGGAAGCAGAAGGAGGAGTTTGAGTCCTTCAACGGTCCCATCCTCATGACCACCAACTGCATTGTCCCCCCCAAGGACAGCTATAAGGACCGCATGTACACCACCGGCGCGGCGGGATACCCCGGCTGCAAGCACATCCCCGGCGACATCGGTGAGAAGAAAGATTTCTCCTCTCTCATCGAACACGCCAAGAAGTGTGCTCCCCCCACCGAACTTGAGCGCGGCGAGATCGTGGGTGGCTTCGCCCATGCCCAGGTGCTTGCCCTGGCCGATCAGGTGGTGGAGGCCGTCAAGAGCGGCGCCATCCGGAAATTTGTGGTAATGGCCGGCTGTGACGGCCGGGCCAAGAGCCGGGAGTATTACACCGAGTTTGCCAAGGCCCTGCCCAAGGACACCGTGATCCTCACCGCAGGATGCGCCAAGTACAAGTACAACAAGCTGGACCTGGGCAACATCGGCGGCATCCCCCGGGTTCTGGACGCCGGTCAGTGCAACGACTCCTACTCCCTGGCGGTCATCGCCCTGAAGCTGAAGGAGGTCTTTGGCCTGGACGATATCAACGACCTGCCCATTGTCTACAACATTGCCTGGTATGAGCAGAAAGCCGTCATCGTCCTGCTGGCCCTGCTGTACCTGGGCGTCCAGAACATCCACCTGGGTCCCACCCTCCCCGCCTTCCTCAGCCCCAATGTGGCCAAGGTCCTGGTGGAGAACTTCGGCATCGCCGGAATCGGCACCGTGGAGGAGGACCTGAAGTTGTTCTTCCCGGAGGCCTAAGCGCTGTTTCCCCACTTTTCATTGGTCAAAGCGAAAAAGCTGCCGGGGCTGCATCCTGATGATGCGCCCCGGCAGCTTTTTATCCTGATAAATTTATTCCACTACATCAAATTCCTGATATACTTCATATTCCGCTTCTGCCTGAAAAATTTCCTGGTACACCGGCAGCTGGTCCATCGCACCCTGCGCCTCTAATTGCGGGGTGATCTCATCCAATTGCTCCGCAAGACGCCGCTGAATTTCTGCATCTGCTTCCTCACGGGTAAGGGTGGGCTTAGGTTCACTGCTGGAAGCATCACCGGAAGAGAGCCGCGGATCTTCCGGCGGAGGATCTGAAATCCAACAGACCACATCCTTCGCTTCCGCCGGCAGGGTACATTCCGTATGATCCTCCCAGCCAGACATGGAAATGACTGGCTTCCCGGGCTGGTCTCCGGAGATGTCCTGGCTGATTTCCATCTGGATGTAGCCGTTGGTCGCCGCCATTTCTTCCGTGGATATCTCTGTATTATAGCGGGCTGACAGGAAATCCTGGGGCATGTCATTTTTTTCCTTCCAGGATACATCGTCCTCAAAAATTCTCTCCAACAGCTGGGATACGGTAGGCTGCTGATAAAACGTCAAGGTAATGAAGTCTCTCGCCCCATCTCGATCCAGGCAAATAAGGGCTACCGTTTTGTCATCGGTCTGATAAGAAAGAATTCCGCCATAGGGAAGAGAGCAAGTGGCTCCTTCGCTGGAAGCACTGCTGCCATCCGCAGGGGCGGAGGCGTCTCCCTGGCTCAAATCCGCTGTGCCAGGGTTGCCGCCGCAGGCAGGCAAGAAAAGAACCAGTGCCATACACCCCAAAAGATTGATCAGCTTCCGTGATTTCTTCATCTGCCTCACTCCTGTCTCCTTATGCTGTTGTGCGGGCCTGAAATCGTCCCGTCTCAGGCCTGTTTCCTTAGGGTTCCTCCGCCCTCTGGTAGATACTGCCCTCCCAATCCCACAGGCAGTAGAGATATTCCCCTTCCGGGTGGTTTTTCACGGAGTAGACCCGGAAGGTGATCTTGTCTCCGTCTGTCACAGTTCCCAGATAGTCGCCCTGATCGGCTGCGGTAACACCGGAACCCGACACTTTCGTATAAGATACATCGTCCACGATAATAGTATCCCACTCCGGTCCGTGTATGGTCCCGATCACGTTTGACGCGCAGCCTGTCAGCACCAGCAGGGCTGCCGCCATCAGAAGGGCGCAGAGTCTTTTCATGGGCTCACCTCCGAAGAATACGCGGTTTCGTTCCGGAACCTGATCTGTAATCTGATTTTAGCATAGAAATGTGCACATTTCCATCCTGATGCTCTATTTTTTTTTTGCCTCTGGCGCAGACAAATGGTATAATAAATCCACCTGACCAAAACGATTTGAGGTATGACCATGGAATGTTCTTTCTGCAAGCTTGAAATTTTCATTCCTCCCGACCACCTGGCCGCGCTGCAGCAGGCGCTACGGGATGTGGATGCGGGGCACATCGGCCGCTACGACAGCTGCCTGTCCTACAGCCCCGTCACCAGCTGCTGGCGTCCCCTGGAGGGCACCCACCCCTATCTGGGACAGGCGGGAGAGCTGTGCCGGGCCAGCGAGCTGAAGGTGGAGGTCACCTGCGCCGCCGGGGCTGTAAAGAAAACCCTGGCCGCCGTGAAGGCGGTCCACCCCTATGAAGAGCCGGTAATCAACGTCATCCCCCTGCTGGACACGGGGCTCTGACCTATTTTTCAGGAAAGAAGGCCGAATGTATGACCGAAGTTGTCGCCGCCCTCATCTGGAAGGGCGACCAGTTTATGATCTGCCAGCGCCCCGCCCACAAGGCCCGGGGGCTGCTGTGGGAATTTGTGGGCGGTAAGGTGGAGCCCGGCGAGACCCGGGAGGAAGCCCTGGTCCGGGAGTGCCGGGAGGAACTGGCAGTCACCGTGTCCGTGGTGGACGTATTTATGGAGGTCACCCACCAGTACCCCGACCTCACCGTCCACCTGACCCTGTTCCACGCCTCCATCCTCCAGGGAGAACCCCAGATGCTGGAGCACCACGACATCCGATACATCACCCCGGCGGAGATCCCCCAGTACGACTTCTGCCCGGCGGACGAAGTCATTTTACAGCGCCTGATCCAGACCGGCGGACGCTGACCACACCACGCACCGGTCCCAGGGCGCTGCCCAGGGGCCGGTGTGTTTTTTTATCTGGGGGAAAAACTGTCGGTATCCCTGCGACCTCCTCTCCCCCCGCTGCGTACCTATGGTTGAAGCCAAACGTACGCGTGGTTTTCCCATCAACTGACAGAAAGGAGGAAACTCCTTGGAAGAAGCAGCCATCATCCGCGCCCTGCAAGCAGGAGACCGGTCCGCCCTGGAAGAGGCGGTGGTCCGCTACACCCACTATCTCACCGCCGTGGCCGCCCGGGCCATGGGTCCGGACCCCGGCCGGGAGGATTTGGAGGAGATCGTGTCGGACACCTTCCTGTCTCTGTGGCGCTTCCGGGCCAATCTGGACCCGGAGCGGCCCTTGCGCCCCTGGCTGGCGGTGGCAGCCCGCAACCTGGCGGTCAGCCGCCTGCGCCAGCGCAAAGAGACCCAGGAGATCCCCGAAACCCTGCCCGACAGCCGCCCCGGCCCCGAGGAGCTGGCCCAGCGCCAGGCTCTGCACCAGCACCTGCGCGCCCTGGTGGAGGACATGTCCGAGCCCGACCGCACCCTGTTTTTGCGCTACTACTACGAGGAAGAGCCCCTGAACCAGGTGGCCCAGGAATTGGGCCTCGGCCTGTCCGCCGCAAAGAGCCGTCTGGCCCGGGGCAGAAAGCGGCTGAAAGAGCTGCTCAGCCAGGAAGGAGGCGAACACCATGTCAAGCCACATCCATGATCTGTGGGACGAGCTGGACCTGCCGGAGGAGTATCCCCAGGTGGACCCCCAGGCGGTACTGGCCCGGGTCAACGCCGCACTGGACGGGGACGAGCCCCCCAAGGAGAAGCCTATGAAACGGAGTTTACGCTGGGGCCTGATTCTGGCCGCCGTTCTGGTGCTGCTCTCCGGCACCGTGGCCGCCGCCTACCGCTCCGGGGTGCTGGCCCTGTTTTTCCAGGGGGACACCAGCCAGCTGGAGCCCTACGTCCAGGAAGCCCTGGACACCGCTGAAAACGAAGATTACCGCCTGCGGGTGGACAGCTGCCTGTACGACGGACAGAACGTCTACGCTGTGGTCACGGTTGAGGCCCTCAACGACCAGGCCACCCAGGACCTGATAAGCAACCGGGTCATCGCCGAGTCCCACCGGGAAACCTGGGGAGAAGAGATGGTGGCGAGCCTGCTGGAAAGCGGCACCACCGGCCCGGATACCTTCCATTGCAATCAACTGGACTTCTCCCCCAGCTCTGGCGGTATCGGGATCAGCGACCTGCCCAACCCTGACGACCACAGCCGCTCCTGGCAGATCAGAATCAAGTTTGACTCCTATGTTGGTTCTCAGGAACAGCCCCTGGAGTTCTGGGTGGACTTTATGGGCCGAGACTGTGCCGTGGAGATTCCATTGGACAACATGGCCCAGCCCATCCGCCTGACTCCCAATGAGGAGGTCACCTACAACACCTACACCAACTACCAAGGCATTTTGAAGGAATTCGTCCTCACCCCCACCTCCTTCTCCATTACCGTGGAACCACTGGAGGAACCGGCTGAAACCTACCATCGGACCTGGGCTGATCTGGCAGAGAACTGCTTCTTCCTGCGGATGAAGGACGGCACCGTCCTCACCCGTATGCAGCTGGGCGGTCTTAACGACCAGTTCGAGACTGTGGTGGACCTGAGTCAGGTGGAGTCCATTATCTACGGCTATACCGAGTTCCCCGTGGACGGCTCCCCCTCCTTCCCCACTGACCTACCCGAAACGCTCTATCCCTTCGCCTGTACGGAAATCTTACCGGGTGGAAACAATTATTTCCGCTTCCCTGTGGAAGAGCTGTGCCAAAAGCTGGGGGTGGACTACCAGTGGGACGAGGCCACCCAGACTGCCACCGCCACCTACCGGGGCGTCACCCTCACCATGACGGCAGGCCAGGCCGGTTACCAGAGAAACGGTGAGACGGTGGAGATAGCCCTCAAGGGCCGCGCTGATCCTCTTGACCCCAATTCCGACGTCATCCTCTACCCTCAGTACATCTCTCTAGAGGACGGGGTTCTCACCGCACCGGTCAAGCTGCTGGATGAGTGGTCGTTGGATTATCCCACGCTGCGCACCGAAGATGGCATCAAACCGGCCGGTTTCATGCTGGTCATTCCCTAATCAAAACAAAACATCCCCCGGTATCCCTGTGGGTACCGGGGGACTGTGTCCTGTTTACCGGGGAGGAAGGTCCTGTGCCAGCGCTAAGATTTGGTACAGCGCCGCCTGGCGCTCCGGAGAACAACCGCTCAGCAGGTCATAGGCCTTGCGGGGATATCCCGGCTCCACCGGGGGCTCCTCCGCCCCTGCCAGCACCTGGGCCATGGAGATGCCCAGCGCTCCCGTGATCTTGGCCAGGCTGTCCACCGTGATATTCTTCTCTCCCCGCTCCACCTGGCCAATGTAGGTGGGATGCAGTCCCGCCAGCTCGGCCAGGATCTCCTGGCTGTAGCCATTCTCCTGGCGGCAGTGCCGTAGGCGCTGCCCAATGGTCTGTGTCAGCTTGCTCATACCGACTCCTCCTCTCCTTTGGATACAGTCTATAAATATTTTTTCAAGCTTTACACAGACTATTGATTTTCTTTGCGCCATTATCTATACTATAAATATTATTTCACCACAAAAAAGAATCAATAAGCGTTTCCAAAACGCAGAGGGAGGAACATGATGGAACAGACTTTGACTGCGGCCGTGCGCCCGGTGGTTGTGCTGGTGGCCTTTTACAACAAGAAAGCCCTGGGGGTACGCTATCTGGAGACCGCCCTGGAGCAGGCGGGCTATGTGGTACATACTATCTTTTACAAAGACTTCAACAGCGTCCACCCCACCCCTACCACCCCCGCGGAGCTGGAGCTTCTCCGCCAGGAGGTGGAGCAGGCCCACCCGGTGCTGGTGGGCCTGTCGGTGATGAGCTCCATGTATCTGGACACGGTGTACCGGGTCATGGACGCCCTGGCCCCCCTGCACATCCCCCTGGCCTGCGGCGGGGCCTACGCCACCATGTTTCCCCAGCCTCTGCTGGAACACGGGGCCCGGTTCGTCATCCGCAGCGATGGCGAGATCGCTCTGTTCCGTCTGGTCCACGCTCTGGTCAGCGGAGGCCCCTGGCGGGACATCCCCTCCCTGTGCTTCCGGGATGGCGACGAGGTGGTGCTGAACCCCATCGGCGACGTCCTCTCCGACGTGGACGGCTACGGCCTGCCCGCCGTGCGCTGCCGGGACGCCTGCTTCATCGACCGGGATGAGCTCCATCGGGGCGACCCCCAGTTGTCCACCCGCAGCTATGAGGTCATCGCCTCCCGGGGCTGCCCCTTCACCTGCTCCTACTGCTGCTGCGTCAACCTGCGCCGCCTGCTGCCCAAGGGGGTGCCCGGCGTGCGCACCCGGTCGGTGGACAGCGTGATCCGGGAGCTGATCGAGGCGAAAAATCAGTGCAAAAACCTGGTGTTCGTCCACTTCTACGATGAGATTTTCCCCAACCTCCCCGGCTGGGTGGACGAGTTTACCGTGGCCTACGCCAAGCATATCCACCTCCCCTTCACCATCTGGTCCCACCCCAAGATGGTGACCCCCGAGCTGCTGGAAAAGCTGAAAAAGGTGGGGCTTACCGAGGTCATCATGGGCATCCAGTCGGGCTCTGAGCGGGTGCGCCGGGAGGTATTTCACCGCTACGAGTCCCAACAGGATGTGATCGGGGCGGTGCGGGCCATCCGGGACGCCGGAGTGTGGGGCAGCTTTGACCTGATGCTCCAGCATCCCTTCGAGACCATCCCGGACTTGAAGGCCTCCTACGATCTGGTCAAGGAATTCCCCACCCCCTACGAGCTGCAGCTCCACGGGCTCAACTTCCTGCCGGGGACGGACATTGTGGACATGGCTCTGGAGCAGGGCATCTACACCCCGGAGGAGATGAACCGGGTGATGTACGCCCCCATGGAGACCCAGTTCGGGGCCTACTGGCAGCGGGAGACCTCCCAGGAGAGCCAGGCCTGGTACGAGATGATCTACTGCTGGCAGTTCCCCGTTTTCCGCTCCAGCCTGCGCCGCTGGGAGCAGGACCCGCTGGCCCACCAGCAGGCCATCCACCGCAGCTACCGTCTGGCCCTGCGCCTGGCCCGGCTGCGCTACCTCAGAAAAAAGGGCGGGGTCGTCCTGCGGCGGCTGCAAATGAACTGACAGCCCTTCCGCAGGCGACCCCGCCTGTGGGTTTCTCTATTTAGCAGGAGACGCCCTGGTCCTCGTCCACCTGGGTCTGTCCCGTCATGATCTTCAAAATCTCCACGTCGGTGGAGGCCATGCCCACCCGGGCCACATAGCCTACCCGGCGCAGGGTATCCTCGGCGGAGGCGGCGCACAGGCCCTCTCCGTCGGGGAAGCGGTAGCCCTTCTCGGCCAGGTCCACGGCCAGGAAGGCGGCCTCCAGGCCGGAGGCGATTTTGGCCGCGCAGCTGGCCTTGGCGCCGTCGCACAGGATGCCTCCGTCATTGACCAGGGCGTTGACCAGCACGTTGGCTACGGTCTCCTCGTCCCCGCCCCGCA
>JABLTR010019799.1_pt1 | contig 12971 bp, 12 predicted proteins | sample 7160071 | NCBI WGS metagenome assembly JABLTR01 (sample SAMN14651230, study PRJNA627086) | human gut metagenome | isolation source: feces | host: Homo sapiens
TCCAGAAGCATATCTTTGAACCCTTTGAACGGGAGCGCACTTCCACCGTCAGCAAGGTGGAAGGCAGCGGCATCGGGATGGGCATCGTGAAAAAGATGGTCGGGCTGATGGGCGGCACCGTGGAAGTGGAGAGCAAGATCGGTGTTGGCTCCACGTTTACCGTCACCATCCCCTGCCGCATTGCATCGCAGGAGGAAAGACAGGCAAAACGGGATACCACTTCTTCGGACAAAAAGAGCCTGTCCGGTACAAAAATCTTGCTGGCCGAGGACAACGACCTGAATGCGGAAATCGCCGTCGAGCTGCTGCAGGAAGAGGGCTGCACGGTAGACCGCGCCAAAGACGGCGTGGAATGTGTGGATATGCTGGAAAAAGCTGCGAACGGAACCTATCAACTGATCCTTATGGACATCCAGATGCCTGTGATGAACGGCTACGATGCGGCAAAAAAGATACGGAGGATGGAGGATCTCCCAAAAGCGGATATCCCCATCATCGCCATGACTGCAAATGCTTTTTCCGAAGATAAACAGGCGGCATTGGATGCCGGGATGAACGACCATGTTTCAAAGCCGATCAATAGGAATATCCTTGTGCCGACCATCCAGAAATATCTCTGACGCTGGGCTTCGTCCTTTGTGCGGCAGGTGCAGTTGAAAAGATTGCATGGAATATTATAAAAGTATTATTCTTTTGTGAATTTTAGCACTCTACACTTGACAGTGCTAAAAACGTGTGGTATAACTAGGCCGTGCTCAGGAGGAAGGGCAAAGAAGAGAGCCGCAAGGCTCCCCGGAAAGCCCCGCCGAATGGGTAACATAAAGATTTTTGACCCGACCCGAACGCCGGGATTGGAGGAATGATTTATGTTTATGCCGACTATTTTCCATGAAAACCTGTTCGATGATCTCTTTGACCCGTTCTGGAACGATGGCGCGCTGGAGCGTGCGATGAACCGTGACGAGCGTGAAACCTTCGGCAAGCGCGGTGCAAACATGATGAAGACCGATGTGAAGCAGACCGCCGATGGCAGCTATGATGTTGCCGTTGACCTGCCCGGCTGCAAGAAGGAAGATGTTCAGATGGAGCTGAACGATGGCTACCTGACCATTCAGGCCGTCCGCAGCCACAGCAATGACGAGAAAGATCAAAATGGCCGCTACCTGCGCCGCGAGACCTTCTCCGGCACCTGCGCCCGCAGCTTCTATGTGGGGGACGCCGTGAAGAAGGAGGACATCCACGCAAAGTTCGAGGATGGCATCCTGCACATCACGCTGCCCGCACCGCAGCAGCAGAAGGCTCTGCCGGTGAACCCCAACCTGATCGAAATTGAATAACAGCCGTGCATCGGTGTGAGGAACATCGGTGCCCAGTGTATAATGTAAGCCCCCGGAGAGCTGTGAAAAGGCTCTCCGGGGGCTTTTTGCGTCTGCTTCGACGAAATAAATTATTTCCGGCTGGTCAACCGGTTCAGCAGCATCACGGCCAAAACAATGACGCCGATGACGAGAATGATGCCGACCATGCCGATGAACATCATGGGCAGCGTGGTCATCCACGAAGAAAGATGAAGCATATGCGTACCTCCGTTAAGCCATCAGGGTCAAGATCAGGCCGCCGGCGATGACGGATGCGATCTGCCCCGAAACATTGACGCTGATGGAGTACATCAGCAGGAAATTCTGAGAATCCTCTTCCAATCCCATCTTATTGACCACACGGCCGCTCATGGGGAAGGCCGAGATGCCGGCCGCGCCGATCATCGGGTTCAGCTTTTTGCCTTCCGGCAGGAACAGATTCAGCAGCTTTGCGAACAGCACACCGCCCGCCGTATCAAAGACGAAAGCCACCAGCCCCAGTGCAAGGATGAGCAGAGTGTCGGGACGGACGAACTTGTCTGCCGTCATCTGCCCGGCCACGGTCAGGCCCAGCACAAGGGTGATGAGGTTTGCCAGAACATTCTGTGCCGTTTCACTGAGGGCATTCAACACGCCGCATTCCCGCAGCAGATTGCCGAACATCAGGAAGCCCACCAGAGCCACACTGGCAGGAGCCACCATACCGGCGATGATGGTCACCACAACGGGGAACAGAATTTTCGTCAGCTGGCTGACATTGCCTTTTTCGTAGGGCATTCGGATAAGGCGCTCTTTCCGGGTGGTCAGCAGCTTGACGACCGGCGGCTGCACGATGGGCACCAATGCCATGTAGCTGTAAGCTGCCACCATGATGGCACCGAGATACTGGGAATTGAGGGTGTTTGCCACAAAAATGGCAGTGGGCCCGTCCGCTGCACCGATCACGGCAATGGAAGCGGCGTCCCTCAGGTCGAAGAAGAAGCCCGCCAGAAACAGGGTGAAGAAGATACCGAACTGAGCGGCGGCACCAAAGAGCATGAGCCACGGTTTTTCCAGCAGGGGGCCAAAGTCGATCATGGCGCCAATGCCGATGAAAAGCAGCAGGGGAAACAGCTCGTTGGACATTCCCGCTTCAAACAAGGCGGAAATGGGGCCGACGGTGTCCCCCTGCGTGATGGCACCCGACAGCGGCAGGTTGACCAGAATGGACCCGAAGCCCATGGGCAGCAGCAGACTCGGCTCCATCTTTTTGGCGATGGCGAGGTAGATGAGCAGCGCACCGATGCACCACATTACCACCATCTGCCACGTCAGGTTCCCAAAGTTGGAAAACAGACTTGCGAATGTGTTCAGAAAGTTCATTTTTTCTTACCTCCTTGTGTTCCGGTACGGCGGCAAGAAAAAAGAGACTTCTGCCACAGTACCTTGTCTGTGACAAAAGTCTCAAGCGAACACATGACATCGGGCACTTCTGCCGTGATGACGCTGCCATGCAGCAGTTTCCCGAACGAAAAAACGAAAACTGCCCTTTACTCCCTTTTATCAAAAGCATTAAAACAGAATGGGGGAAGGCTGTCAAGAGGGATACAGAAATCTTTTCTGAATCTTATCCGGTCTGGGAGCGCGGCTGGTCAAAGCAGGGAAGGAAAGATGACCGTGTCTGCGTGCATCGGCTGCTGAAAACAAATCGGCTGAAACAGGATTTCGTTTTCACATCACGCCTTGAAGCATCGGGGCGGAGGGGCAGATAGAAGTGGAAATGACGGTTTTGTTGTATAAAGCAAGCGGATCTGTCCTATGGATTCCTCTCTTTGTGTGATATGATTGCATCAATGAAAAGGAGGAATGCAAGATGATCCACCTGTTGCTGGCCGTGATCTATGTCTCGTTTATCAGTCTGGGATTGCCGGATTCCCTTCTGGGGGCGGCGTGGCCGTCCATTTATCAGGGGCTCAGGGTCCCGGTCTCCTATTCCGGCGTGATCTTCTGCATCATCTCGGTGGGGACGGTGATCTCCAGCTTGCAAAGTGACCGACTGACCCGGAAATTCGGGGCGGGCGGCGTCACAGCCATCAGCGTGGCCATGACGGCGGCGGCGCTGTTCGGCTTCTCCGCCAGCAATTCGTTCTGGGCTTTGTGCCTGTGGGCCATTCCCTACGGCCTCGGTGCCGGGAGCGTGGATACGGCCCTCAACAACTACGTGGCGCTCCACTTCGCCAGCCGCCACATGAGCTGGCTCCACTGCATGTGGGGCATCGGTGCCTCAGTCGGGCCGTACATCATGGGGGCTGCCTTGACGCGAGGCGCCGGGTGGCAGATGGGCTACCGTATCATCAGCGGGATGCAGGTGGTACTGACGGTCATTATCGTTCTGAGCCTCCCGCTCTGGAAGGCCAAAACGACTGCGGACGCAGGGGAGCAGGAAGCGGCCCCCGCAAAGGCTCTGACCCTGAAACAAATTTTCCGCATCCCCGGCGTGAAAGAGGTTCTGATCACATTTTTCTGTTACTGCTCGCTGGAGCAGATCACGAGTCTGTGGGCCAGCAGCTATCTGGTGCTGAACAGGGGCATCTCCCCGGAAACCGCCGCCAGCTTTGCCAGCCTGTTTTTCCTCGGCATCACTGCGGGCCGGGCCCTTTGCGGCTTTTTGACCCTGAAGCTGAACGATACACAGATGGTTCGGATGGGCCTTGGCTTGATCGCGATGGGGGTCGTGCTCCTGCTGCTGCCGCTGGGGGAAACGGCGGCCTTGGCGGGGCTGCTGCTGGTCGGCTTCGGCTGCGCACCCATTTACCCCAGCCTGATCCATGGGACACCGGGCCGTTTCGGGGCGGAAAATTCACAGGCGATCATCGGGGTGCAGATGGCAAGCGCCTACATCGGCAACTGCCTGATGCCGCCGCTGTTCGGCGCGGCCGCAAACCATACCACCATCGCCATTTTTCCCTATTATCTGCTGGTGATCCTGATCCTGATGGGGGCGATGCACGAGACGCTGCAAAAGGGAACGAAAGCGGGGCACTAAAACATCCGACCGGCAGATACTACCGGCTCTGAAAGACAGAGGGCAAATCGGGCCGCCGGATTTGTGCAAAACAGCTCTGGCCTTTTTCTGCGGGGCGTGATACACTAAAGCCATCCAGAATAGGGAGGTCAAGACTATGGAATTTCATGAAGTTGTGAAAGATCGTTATTCCTGCAAAGGGTTTGGCCCCGGCATAGTTCCCGCCGAGAAGCTGAACGCCATCCTCGAAGCGGGCCGCCTTGCGCCGACGGCCAAGAACCTGCAGGAGCAGCGGATCTATGTGATCCAGTCTGAAGAGGGTTTGGCGAAGATCGACGCTGCCACGCCCTGCCGCTACGGCGCCACCACCTGCGTGGTCGTGGCCTTTGACCGGAACAATACCTTTACCTACCCCGGCGGGAAGCGGAACTCCGGTGTGGAGGATGCTTCCATCGTGGCGACCCACCTGATGCTGGCCGCCGCCAACGAGGGGGTGGACAGCTGCTGGCTGAACTTCTTCGACCCGGACAAGCTGGCCGAGGCGCTGGGGCTGCCGGAGAACGAGGAGGTCCTGATGATCCTTGACCTTGGCTACGCCGCCGAGGGCACCAAGCCCCTGCCCAACCACGCTTCCAGAAAGCCGCTGTCGGAGACGGTCGCGTACCTGTGATCCAGCCATGAAGCACACGGCGTATTATCATCTGCCCGGCCTGTTTGAGTTTTATGAGCTGTACCGCGTCTTTCTGCCGTTGTTCCGCACCCATCGGGAGTATTTTTACGATTGGTGCGAGATCGGTTCGCTCTACGGTGCCCCGTCGGACTGCATCTGGGGCGGGGGACGCACCGGCTTCGGCAGCGCCGACCCCGGCGAGGTCCTTGCTTTGACGCAGGAGTACGGCATCTCCGCCCGCCTGACGTTCAGCAACTCTCTGCTGCGGGAAGAGCACCTTGCCGACCCGAAGTGCAATGCCCTTTGCGCCCGGTTCGCGGCCGGCGGCGGGGTGCAAAGCGGCGTCATCGTCCACTCGGAATTGCTGCTGGATTACCTGAAACGGACCTATCCGGCGCTGTACTTCGTCTCCTCCACCACCAAGGTGCTGACGGAGTTTCCCCGGCTTTTGCAGGAATTGCAGAGGGAGGAGTTCCGCTATGTCGTGCCGGATTTCCGCCTGAACAAAGCCTTTTCGGAGCTGGACGCTCTGCCGCAGACGCTGAAGGACAAGGTGGAGTTTCTCTGCAACGAGTGCTGCTGGGTCGGCTGCACCGACCGGAAACGGTGCTATGAGAATGTCAGCCGCAAAAACCTCGGTGAGCCCTGCCCGGATCACCGCTGTGCCGCGCCGAAGGCGGCAGAGGGCTACCGCTTCTCCAAGGCGATGGCAAGCCCCAGCTTCATCGGCGTGGAGGACATCCGGGACTGCTACCTGCCCATGGGCTTTTCGCAGTTCAAGATCGAGGGCCGCGGCCTTGGCAGCGCCCTGATCTTGGAGTTTCTGCTCCACTATCTGACCAAACCGGAATACCAGCTCCACGTCCGGGAGGCTGTCTATCTGGACAACATGCTCGATCTGTTCTGAGCGGTCGTCTGCTTTTATAATGTAAAAGAGGCTGTTGCACGTCGTTTTAGTCGAACGTGCGGCAGCCTCTTTTTATTCATCGAACACGGCGTCCTCAGGCGAGGTCGGCGAGAATGCCCGGCCAAAGGGCTTCCTCCTGCCGCATGACGGCGAAGGCACAATCCAGATACATCTTGTTGGCGGCGGAGATGATGGTGCTGCGGAGCAGCAGCTTTTCCTCCCCGGCGTCTTCGGCAAGGTCCCGGATGGTGTGGCGCAGGCCGAAGACGTAGGGCAGACAGTTCTCCAGCTCGTCGCAGAAATAATCGTAAGCCTGTGCGGCGGAGAAGTGCTGCCGCTGCATTTTGAACAGGGTGTCGATGTTTTCCATCGAGAGGACGGTTTTGGAAACGACGATGTAGATCAGGCTGGCCAGCTGCTCGCGGGTGTATTTTTTCTTGACGGGGTGGCTGATGATCCCTTTCTTGACATAGTTGCTCACCATGGAGGCGGTGAGCTCCACTCCTTGAAACGAACGAAAATACCCGTTGACGAACTGAACGGTCTGGTCGAGATACAGCCCAACGGAAGGCAGCTCTTCGTACCGGGGCAGGGCAAAATCCACGGCACAGGCCGCAATGCGGCGGTTCGATTCTTTTTTCATGCGGATAGTATAGCGTATTTTTCCAGCGGGGTCAACAGGTGTGTGAAATCTTTTGAAAGAATTTGCGAAAACAGTTGACAGGTTTTTGAAAAACTGATATCATGTCTCCGACAACCATGAAGACGTGGCGGCGCATCCGGCCGCTGAAAGGGAGAGATCGCTTATGAAGACCAAGATCGTTGTGGACTCCGCCGCAAACCTGTATGCGCTGGAGGGCGTGGACTTCGCCTGTGTCCCGCTGAAGATCATCACCGACCATGAGGAGTACCGCGACGACGGCACGCTGGACGCTGTGGGCATGGCAACGACCCTGCGCACTTACAAAGGAAAGACCTCCACCTCCTGCCCGAACGTCAGCGACTGGCTGGAGGCTTTCGAGGGAGCCGACGAGGTGTATGCCATCACCATCACGGGCACCCTGTCCGGCTGCTTCAATGCGGCCCAGTTGGCGGCAGAAGAATACCAGCAGGAGCACCCCGGCAAGCGGGTCTTCGTGCTGGACAGCCTGTCCACCGGCCCGGAGCAGCAGCTTCTGGCCGAGCACCTGCGGGATGAGCTGGCGGCTGGGAAGGACTTCGACGCCATCTGTGCGGAGATGCTCCGCTACCACGAGCATACGCATCTGCTCTTCTCGCTGGAATCGCTGGCGAATCTGGCCCGCAATGGCCGGGTAAAGCCCGCCGTCGCCGCTGTAGCGCGGGTGCTGGGCATCCGGGTCATTGGTCAGGCCAGCGCGGCGGGAGAGCTGGACGTTATTTGCAAAACGCGGGGGGAGCACGGCGCACTGGAACGCATCGTGCTGGAACTCAAGGAGCACGGCTATGCCGGCGGTCGGGTGATCGTCTCCCACTGCGGCAACCCCGCCGCCGCCGAGCGCCTCAAGCATATGATCGAGGCGGTCTTCGAGGGCGCACAGGTCATTGTGAACCCCTGCGGCGGCCTGTGCAGCTACTACGCTGAGCTGGGCGGGCTGCTGGTCGGGTATGAGGACGCAGAGGCGTAAGAAAGCCGCCTTGCAAACCGAGCCAAGCTGCGCTATACTATCTCCATCATAAGAGCCGCGGGGCGGCGGGGGAGGGGTGCAGCGTGTTCAGACTGCCATTCGTCAAATTTTTCAGCCGGATCATCAATCGGGCCACCGTCACCATTGCACTGGTGCTTTTGCAGACGGCGTGGCTGCTGTGGGCGTTCTGGGCTTTCACCACGGGCCGGGTCTGGCTGAACGGTCTGCTGAAGGCGCTGAGCATCTGCATCGTGCTGTACCTCGTCCGGAAGGACGAAAACAGCGCTTACAAGATCGGCTGGATCGTTCTGATCGGGCTGCTGCCGCTGCTGGGCGGTGCGCTTTACCTCGCCTTTGGCAATAAGGCCCCGGCCAAGGGGCTGCGCACCCGGATGCAGAAGGTAGAACGGGCTCACACCGCCGACCTTGCCCCGCAGGAGGGCCAGACCGACACGCTGGAACGGTCGGCCAAAAACCTGAGCCGTTACGTGGAAAAATACGGCCCCTACCCGGCGTGGAAGCACACGGACGCGGAATATTTCCCCAGCGGCGAGGCCATGTACCCCAAACTGCTGGCCGACCTCGAAAGGGCGGAAAAGTTCATCTTTCTGGAATTTTTCATCGTTAAGACCGGTATCATGTGGGACGGCGTGGAGACCATCCTCAAGCGGAAAGCCGCTGCGGGGGTGGACGTCCGGCTCATCTACGATGATTTCGGAAGTCTGCTGGGGCTGCCGACGGATTTCGTTGTTCGGATGGAGCGCAGCCGCATCCGCTGCATCCCCTTCAACCCGGTGGTGCCGCTGGTGTCGCTGGTCATGAACCACCGCGACCACCGGAAGATCGTGGTCATCGACGGCAACATTGCCTACACGGGCGGCGTCAACCTTGCCGATGAATATATCAACGCCGAGCGCCGGTTCGGCTACTGGAAGGACGCCGCCATCCGGCTGGAAGGAGCGGCGGTCTGGAACTTTACGGTCATGTTCCTCAACAGCTGGAATGCCTTCCGCCCGCAGGAAACGGATTACGCTCCCTTTGCGCCCACGAAGCTGCCCGAAACCTCGGACGGCATCGTGCAGCCTTACTCGGACAGCCCGCTGGACGAAGAGCCGCTGGCGGAGACGGTCTACCTGAACATCCTGAACCAAGCGCAGCAGTATATCTACATCTATACGCCTTACCTTGCGGTGGGCGAAGAAATGCTCGATGCGCTGAAAAATGCGGCCAAGCGCGGGGTAGATGTCCGGCTGGTGCTGCCCGGCATCCCGGACAAAAAGCTGGTGTTCCGGCTGAGCCGGTCCTACTATGTGCCGCTGCTCCGGGCGGGGGTGCGCATTTATGAGTTTGCCCCCGGCTTCCTCCATTCGAAGTGCTACGTCAGCGATGACCATCTGGCGGTGGTGGGCAGCATCAACATGGACTACCGCAGCCTGTTTCTGCACTTCGAGTGTGGGGCGCTGCTCTACAACAACAGTCAGGTCATCGCCCTGCGGGACGATGTGCTGGCCACGCTCCCCCGGTGCCGCGCAGTGAGCCTCTCCGACTGCCGCACCTCCCTCGTCGGCACCCTGTTGGATAGTGTGCTGCGGCTGCTCAGCCCGCTGATGTGATACCAACATCTGACGGCGCTTTTTGTGGCAGCAGGGCGTAAAGTGCTGAATTGCAAACCTTGCGGACTGCCAAGGCCTCTCACTTTGGGAGAGGTGGCATCGCGAAGCGATGACGGAGAGGGCAAGGACGCTGACGAGAACGCACCGCGTCAGTTTAGATCAAGCCCTCCGGAAGTCTGCCCCATCGTAAGCGCCCTCTAAACCGGGGCAAAGTCTCCCCGTCCGCATCCTCGCCCTCTCAGGCGCTTCGCGCCAGCTCCCCCAAAGTGGGAGCCATTGGCAAAGGCGTGAAGTCTGAGCGTAACGCCTTCGGCTCCCTTGCGGCAGCAGGGCCTTTATTTACGACTGCGTTCGATAAGGCGAGGGCAAGCCCCGCTGACGAATAAGAAAATCCTTACCGGATATACTATTCCTAAACCTATCCGGAAAGGAAGCGTATCTATGAGAAAACCAAGGGTTCTTTGGGGCTGTGCGCTGGCGGCGGCGCTGCTGTTGACTTCCTGCGGGAAAAACAATGCAGGGTCGTCGGGTTCCGGCAGCATGAGCGGGGCGGCCAGCGGGAGCAGCTCGGCCTCCCAGACAATGGCGGCGTGGAAGACCGGCCTCGGCGTCATCACCGAGGCATCGGAAGAGGACCGCACCGGGAGCATCGAGTTGGTGGCGGCGGCGGTGCTGCTGGATGGCGACGGGAAAATTTCCGGCGTGAAGCTGGATGAGCTGGAAACTACCTTTTCTGCGGGTGGCGACGGCGCTGTGAACCTACCCAAGGATTACCGCACCAAGCGCCAGAAAGGGGACGACTACCCGCTGGCGGCGGCGTCCTCCCTGAAAAAGGGCTGGGCAGAACAGGCCGATGCCTTTGCGGATTACCTCATCGGCAAAACGCCGGAAGAGGTGTCCATGCTGAAACTGGACAACGACGGCAGGGCAACGGACGCGGACCTGCTGTCCGGGTGCACCATCGCAGTGGACCGCTACCGGGACGCCATCTCGAAAGCGTGCAGCAGCGCCAAGGTGCTGGGCGCGGCCAAGGGAGACCGGGTCTCGCTGGGCATTGAGGCCGTGAATGCGACTTCGGATGTGACCGCCACCGATGACAAGGACGTGAATGCGGGGATCGACGTGAGCATGGTGGCCGTGACGCTGGACGCCGACGGCCGCGTGATCAGCGCCGTGGCCGACATGGCCGAACCGGCCCTCACCGTGATGTCCGACGGCGGCATCAAGGCCCCGGACATGGTGGAGACCAAGCTCGAACAGGGCGACCGCTACGGGATGCGGGGGGCCTCTTCCATTGACAAGGAGTGGTATGAGCACAGCGAGGGCTTCTGCGGCTACCTCAAGGGCAAGACCCGCGCCGAGGTGGCCGACATCCCCTCCGACGGCTCGGACGCCGACCTGATGGCCCTCTGCACGATCTCGATTGAGGACCTGCAGAAAGCCGCTCTGGACGCTATGGCGGCGGTCAACTGAGCGAAGACGAGCAAAAGAAAATCGGGCTGTTGCAAAACTCCCTCAGTCACGGCTTCGCCGTGCCAGCTCCCTCTAGGAGGGAGCCTTGGCGTAACGGCAAGCTGTGAAAGCCTCCCTCATTGAGGGAGGTGGCATCGCGTCAGCGATGACGGAGGGAGTTCCGCAACAGCTTTTTTGCGCAAAACGCCCAGAAAGAGCGCCGAAAGGCAGACGTCTTCCGGCATTCTGCGAAAAATCCTGTTTTCCTCTTGCCAAACGCGGCAAAACGCGCTATTCTATAGTCACGATTTAGCTCTTTAGCATGATAAAGCAATAAAATAAGCTCGTTGAGGAGGGCTTCTGGGATGAAGACGAAACGCATTCTTTCGATGATGGTGGCCGGTGCGCTGGCACTGGGCCTTGCAGCCTGCGGCGGTGCCGCTTCCACTTCCACGGCAGCTTCGGCTTCCGCATCTGCGGCGGGGTCTGCTGCTTCCGCTTCGGCAGACAGCGACCTCGATTACATCAAGGGCAACGGCAAGATGGTCATCGGCTACACCGTGTATGAGCCGATGAACTATACCGACGACAACGGCACCTTCACCGGTTTCGATACCGAGCTGGCTACCGCCGTCTGCGAGAAGCTGGGCGTTGAGCCGGAGTTCGTGGAGATCAACTGGGATACCAAGGTCGTGGAGCTGGACGCCAAGAGCATCGACTGCATCTGGAACGGCCTGACCCTGACCGATGACATCAAGGCGAACGCCGCCACCACCAAGCCCTACGCCAAGAACGCGCAGGTCGTGATCGTGAAGGACGGCACGGAGTATTCTTCTACCGCCGACCTTGTGGGCAAGACCGTGGTTGCCGAGGCTGGTTCCGCCGGTGAGGCCGCCATCGAGGGCGACGAGAATCTGGCACAGGCCGATTATATCGCCAAGAACGTCCAGACCGACTGCCTGATGGAGGTTGCCGCCGGTACTGCCGACGCTGCGGTTCTGGATATGACGCTGGCCAACGCCATGATCGGCGAGGGCACCGACTATGCCGGCCTGAAGATCGTGGACGAGCTGAACGCCGAGGAATACGGTGTGGCCTTCCGCAAGGGCAGCGACGCCGCCGAGGCCGTCAACGAGGCCTTCGATGAACTGAAAGCCGACGGCACCCTCGGCGCTCTGGCTGAAAAGTACGAGCTGACGCTGGCCGACTAAGTAAAAAAACTCCTTCCGTCATCGCTGCGCGATGCCACTGCTCCCTTCTGGCACGATCGTGCCACCTCCCCCGGCGGGGGAGTCTTTCTCTGGGAGGGGGCTGGCTGCGAAGCAGACTGGGGGAGTTTTGCCGTCGAAAAAACTGATGGATAGGTGTGTTTTTTGTGTCTGTGATTCTTGAGCGCCTTTCCGGCGCGTTCCTGCTCAACTGTGAGCTTTTTGCGCTGACGCTGCTGTTCGCGCTGCCGCTGGGCCTCGTGGTGGCCTTTGGCTCCATGAGCCGCTGCAAGCCCCTGTCGGCTGGGGTCAAGACCTTCGTCTGGATCATCCGCGGCACTCCGCTGATGCTGCAGATCATCGTCATCTACCTCGGCCCCGGTCTGCTGGGCATGACGAACCCGTGGCCTACCGGCTCCGGCGGGCGGATGGTGGCAGCGGTGGTGGCCTTTGTCATCAACTATGCGTGCTACTTCTCGGAGATCTACCGCGGCGGCATCGAGGCTGTGCCCAAGGGCCAGACCGAGGCCGGGCAGGTGCTGGGCATGACCAAGCCCCAGATCTTCTTCAAGGTGACCTTATTACAAGTGATCAAGCGCATCCTGCCCCCCATGGGCAACGAGATCATCACCCTCGTCAAGGATACCTCGCTGGCCAACACCATCGCCAACAAGGAGATCATCATGATGGCGAAGGAGTACAGCGCCAAGGGCCTGATCTGGCCGCTGTTCTCCACGGCCATCTTCTTCCTCGTCTTCGTGGGTGTGCTGACCATCCTGTTCAACTGGCTTGAGAAAAAGCTCGATTATTTCCGTTGCTAAGGAGGAACGATATTATGGCATTGCTCGAAGCCTCCGGCATCGGGAAAAATTTTGAGGAGACCCATGTCCTGAAGGACATCTCTCTGACCTTGGAAAAAGGTGAGGCGCTGGCCATCATCGGCTCGTCGGGCTCCGGTAAAACGACGCTGCTGCGCTGCCTGAACTTCTTGGAGCGCCCGGATACCGGCGTCATCAAGGTGAACGGCGAGACCATGTGGGACGCCGCCGACCCCGCTACCCAGAAGGAGAGCGAGATCCGAAAAAAGCGGCTCCACTTCGGCTTGGTGTTCCA
>JABLTR010079062.1_pt1 | contig 12962 bp, 9 predicted proteins | sample 7160071 | NCBI WGS metagenome assembly JABLTR01 (sample SAMN14651230, study PRJNA627086) | human gut metagenome | isolation source: feces | host: Homo sapiens
CACCGGATCGAGCGGCTGCCGCTCGACCGGCGCCGCCATACCTGCCGCGACGGATGGCGGCGCATGATCCCCACCCACGTCAAGGTACAATACGCCGGCGGCATGGGTTTCCTCTCTTTCGGTGCCGGATGGGACTACGGACGCAAATGTCAATGGGAGACGGATCTCTACCTGGGATTCCTGCCGCGCAGCAAGGCCGACAAATTCTACGTCACCACCACAGCCAAACAGAGCTACATCCCGTGGAGCATCGCCTGCGGCAACCGTTTCGCCGTCGAACCCTTCTACTGCGGCATGTACGTCAACACGATCATCGGCGAGAAGTTCTGGGTCAAGGAACCCGACCGCTATCCGCGCAAGTACTACACCTTCTCCACCAAGATACACACCTTCCTCTTCATCGGACAGCGGTTGACGCTCTATACCAACCGCTGCACGCGCTCGCTGCTCAAAGGCGTCACGGCCTACTACGAACTGAGCACCTGCGACCTCTACCTCATCAGCGCCGTCACCAACAAAAGCCTCGACGGCTGGGACATCGTCGGGCTGTCGTTCGGAGTGAAATTGCAACTGTTCTGACCGGCGGAGGCACCGTCGCCCCGCACGTCCGAAGACGAAACGGCGGAACGACCGATCCCGCCGCAAAAGAAACGCTTATCCGCAGAATCTCTGATTTCCGCGGGTCCGTCCGCTGTTCGCCGACCCCGGAACCGATGCGAGTCCCGGCGAGCGCAAGCCGCCCTATCTCGACCTCCCGAAACCGGACAAAGGCTACTATACAAAAATCCGGTCTCCCTGGAAGGGAGACCGGATTTCGTATCCGTCGTGCCCGGCTTACTCGGCCAGAGGCGTTACGCTCACATAGGATTTGCCTTCGCGCTTCTTGCAGAACGAAACCGTTCCGTCGACCAGTGCGAAAAGCGTGTGGTCCTTGCCGATACCCACGTTTTCACCCGGGTTGTGCACCGTACCCCGCTGGGGTACGATGATGTTGCCGGGCGTAGCGAACTGACCACCGAAAAGCTTCACTCCGAGTCGTTTGCTCTCCGACTCACGGCCGTTCTTCGAACTACCTACACCTTTTTTGTGTGCCATGTTTCTCTAATTTTAAGGTTATGCGACAATTTCTTCAACCAGAACCTGGGTCAGATACTGACGGTGACCGTTCTGCTTCTGATAACCCGTTCTGCGCTTCTTCTTGAACACGAGGACCTTGTCATCCTTCAAGTGTTTCAGAATCTTGCACTTCACCGAGGCGCCTTCTACTACAGGTGCGCCTACCTTGACCTGACCGTCGTTGTCTGCGAGCAGGATTTTGTCGAAGCTCACCGACGAGTCTACCTCGCCCGAAAGACGGTGAACATAGAGCTTCCGACCTTTTTCAGCCTTAAATTGCTGACCTGCAATCTCTACTATTACGTACATCTGTGTCGATTATGTTTTCAAACATAAATTTCAGTCCGCAAATATACGCAATATTTCGGAATATCCAATCCGGGCCTCGTAAATTTTTCGCCGTCGGCAAACCGTTTTGGCATATTTTTAGGAAGTTGCGAAACCGGATACCGCCGCAACGGCATTTCCGAAGGTTTTTCCGGCATTCCGGAGAAGCAATAAGCGGTATGTTTTTACGTTTTACATACGCAATATCGAAAATATTGTTATCTTTGAACGGGCCAATGAGTATCAATACGACCGAAACCATGTTAAGCGAACAGATCAAACGCTTTCTGCTACCCCATACGTTCAATGCCGCAGTACGTGCCGGAGCCGCCGTAATGCGGATCTACGAACACCGCGACGATTACGACCTGTCGAAGTACGACGGAAATTTCCGCTCCATCACCGCCGCCGACCGTGCGGCGCACGAGGCGATCAAGCGCACGCTGGGACAGACACGCATCCCGATTCTGAGCGAGGACGGCCGCGAAATGCACTACGAGGAGCGCTGCAACTGGGAACTCTTCTGGCTGGTCGATCCGCTGGACGGCACGCGCGAATTCATCGCCGGCAACAACGAGTTCACGATCAACATCGCCCTGATGGAGAACAACGTCTGTGCGGCGGCCGTGATCTACGTCCCCTATCTGCACAAGATCTACTTCGCCGACCGGGGCTTCGGCTCCTATGTGCGCGACGGGGTCGAACCCAGCGCCGACGCCGCCTACACCTTCGACGAAATCAAACAGGGAGCCCGCCGGCTGCCGCTCGTCGCCGAACGGCACGCGCACCCCTTAATCGCCATCTCCCGTTCGCACAACACCCCCGAAACCTTCGCCCACGTCGAGGCGCTCCGGCGTCGTTATCCCGACGCCCAAGTGATCGAGCAGGGCAGTTCCTACAAATTCTGCCTGCTGGCCGAAGGGCGGGTCGACTACTACGTCCGCACGACCCATACCTACGAGTGGGATACGGCCGCCGGCGAACTGATCCTCGCCGAAGCGGGCGGACGGCTCGAAGCGCTGGCGGACGGCGCCGCCTTCCGCTACAACAAGCGCGACCTGCAAAATCCGTGGTTCATCTGCCGCGCGCACAATTGCGCCATCGTCTGAACCTCCAGCGTCCGCGCATCGACTCACAGAGACCGGTAAATTCCGGTCTCTTTCGTTGTGGCCGACAATTCTGCCGAAAAAGAAAGGATAGGAAACAAAACATCACGGAAGTTTTGATTTCTCCTGCTCTTTTTCTATTTTTGTTGGGATAATCGACTATTAACCTAACTTTCTAATCTTATGAAAAAAAGTCTGCTGCTCCTCGGCGGCGCTCTCGTACTGTTCTCGAACAGCGCCTTCGGATGGGGAAAAATGGGCCATGACGCCATCGCCTACATCGCCGAATGCAACCTCACGCCCAAGGCGAAGAAAACGATCGAAAAGATCCTCGGCCACTCGATCGTCTACTACGCCACCTGGATGGACGAATGGCGTGCCGAGCCCGGTTACGAACATACCAGCGCCTGGCACACGGCCTCCGTGGACAAGAATCTCGTCTATGCACCGCGTCCGAAAGGCGACGTGATCTTCGCACTCGAAGACGCGATCGCCAAATTGCAGGACTACAAACAGCAGGACGACTCGACCGTCGTGATGAGCCTGCGCTGCATCATCCACTTCGTAGGCGACATGCACTGCCCCGTCCACGTGAAGTACGCCGGCCAGAAGAGCTACAACGTCTACCTCAACGGCGACAAGTGCAGTTACCACAACGTATGGGACGACCAGATCATCTCGCGTTCGCACCGCTGGGGCTACCTCGAATACGCGCATCAGTTGGATCGCTGCACCAAACAGCAGATCAATACGATCACCGCCGGCACGCTGCGCGACTGGTTCCACGAAAACGCCCGCGACAGCCGCCACATCTACGAACTGGTCGGCCCCAATGAGAAACTCGACAAGAACGAAACCAAGTCCTTCGTCAACCATACGCACGAATACGCCGAGCGGCAAATCCTGCGCGCCGGTTACCGGCTGGCACACGTGCTCAACGAACTGTTCGACTAACCGATCCCGCAATACCTAAAATGAAAAAGACGCTCTTCCTGCTCTCCGCGGCGCTGATTCTCTGCTTCGACTCCGCTTTCGGCTGGGGGAAAATGGGCCACGACGCCATCGCCTACATCGCCGAATGCCACCTTACGCCCAAAGCGAAGAAAACGATCGAAAAGTACATCGGCACCTCCATCGTACACTACGCTTCGTGGATGGACGCCTACCGTTTCGAGCCGCAGTACGCCCACACCTCGCTGTGGCATACCGCCTGGGTCGACGACAACGACGAGTACGACCCCACGCGCAAGCCCGACGGCAATGCGATCAAGGGAATCGAGGATACGATGGAGCTGCTGCGCGACTACAAGTCGCTGGACGACTCGACGGTCGTGGTCAGCATCAAGTATCTGGTGCATCTGGTGGGCGACATGCACTGCCCGACGCATGTCAAATACCCAGGTATCAAGGGCTTCAACATCTACGTCGACGGCCGCAAGCTCAACTACCACGGCGTCTGGGACAGCTACGTGCTCGACTGCAACGTGCGATGGAGCGGCATGGAGTTCCAGCACATCCTCGACCGCTGCACCAAGCGGGAGATCAAGGCCATCACCGCCGGATCGGTGCGCGACTGGTTCCACGACTGCGCCGTCTACTGCCGGCAAATCTACGTGCTGGCACAGCCCGACCAGCAGTTCAAAAGTCCCGACGTATGGGAGGATTTCCTCAATCCCGCACTTCCCATCGCCGAACGGCAGATTCTCTACGCCGGCTACCGGCTGGCGCACGTGCTCAACGAACTGTTCGGATAACAGTCCCATTTCGGAGATTCGATAAAACGGCCGGCTTTTGCAGCTGACCGTTTTTTTGTATCCAATATCGAAGCAACACCGCCGATCGGCAAACTGGAGTATTAATATAATCAAAACAAATCATATTTTTTCTTGTATCTTTAAAATATACTTATTATATTTGTATATCTCATCAAGAGATAAAACATTTACCAACCTAATTATTTAAATTTATGAAAAAGTTTATTTGGACTGCGGGGACATTCGTTTGCGCGGCAGCCATGTACGTCGGGTACTGCGCTGTGCAGGACACACAAACGCTAATAAGTCTAATTTCAAGCGGAGTCGAAGCACTCTCTCGGAATGAAATAGACGGCGAATGCCAATGGCAAGAGATGGATTGTCCCGGATGGTTTACCGGCGATATCGAAGTATGTGTTTATAGTGGCGATGGAGGCTTCTGCACTTGCGGAGATATATCAAGAGAGTGCTAATCAATTATAATTCGCATGGGGGCTCTCATGCGATTTTTTTCAACTTATGAAAAATAATTACCTCATTACCATCGGCATTTTCCTCCCTGTTCTACTGACCTCCTGCCGATCGGATCAGACCATTCCTACGGTCATCCAAGAGACGACGACACGACCGGTAGTCACCGAGGTTCTATCGGATATAATCGACACCTGCAAATTCATTCCACTGGAAACCGCTTCGGATAAATCGCTGGTCGGCCATATATCTAAAATACTGAAATATAAGGATAAATTCTATATTGCAACCGACAACAAGCGGATTCTCGTTTTCAATACCGACGGTTCCTTCTCGCACCGGATCGACCGTTTGGGACGCGGACCGCAGGAATATGCGGATTTGGCAGATTTCGATATCGCCGACGACCGGATCATCGTACTCTCCCATCACAAGATCGTCGTCTATACATTGGACGGCGCCCATGTAAGCAGCACGCCATTCGATTTCAACGGGTTAAACATAAAGGTCGTCGGCGACAACTACCTGTTACGCTCCAACAAGGAGTCCTTTTTACGGACCATCGACATCCGTTCAGGCAAGACTGGCTCCCTGCAAGTCGACATGCAGCAGAACATGCGTCTCGGGCGTAAAAATTGCTTTCTCCCTTTCGATCGGGGTGTTCTGATTCAGCAGGGGCACTCCAACATCTTCAGCTATTATTCGGCCGATGCCCCGACCGAGATCTCCGAAATCGCCCTGCTTCCCGATCCCGACCTGCTCACCTCGAAGCAGGAAGATCGGATGCTGAAGGAAAATGCTTCTCCGAGCGAAAAGATGATTCTCGACATGGCGGCATCTCCCATCCAGTACTATTGCGCAGTCGGCAATCCCGAAACAAAAGAGGTCGGTCTCCACATCCTCGATATGAAAAACCGATGCGTGGCCCATTCGTTATCTACCGAGACGACGGATAACCTTTCATATATCGGGATTGATAAATTTCTGCAATACATCAGTCTGGGTTCTTCGCCCGACGGGTTCCTCACCTACCTGCGACCGGCCGAACTGCGTGAAGCGATCCGCCGACACGGCGACGACGGCACGCAGCACTACCGCTGGATGCGCGAACATATCCTCGACCGCATACGGGACGACGACAATCCCGTATTGGTCGAATTCCGATTCAAACCGACTGCCGATAACCGACCATGAACCGACGCCATAATATTCTGATTCTCGCCTCGATCCTATGCGTGATTCTTGCCGTCACTGCCATGTTCGTATTGCAACGTCGCAACCGGAGCGTCATCTATCGGATAGAGTCGACGATCATCGAACAAAACGAGATGCTGCGCAAACAGGCCGAACGGCAACGCCTGCTCTACGCCACGCTTTTCCTTGACCCGAAACTGGCCGAAACCGGCCGAAACACGATTTTTCTGCGCCTGCACGACGATATGTGTTTCAACTGTTATGCTCCGACGATACGGGAACTCTACAAACTGGAGGAGCAATTTGACATTTCGCTACAAGCCGCCGGAGCCTATCATTACGATGCGACATTCCGGCAAACGCTCCGCGATCTCGAATGGAGAGATCGTGCGGCCGGCAATGGCATGCCTCCCCGAGAAGCGCTTCCTGCCGACGAGGCGATGATACCCTACCTCTTCACACTCGGACCCGACGGACAAATCGACGCCTTGCTCTTTCTCTCCAAGCAGATTCCTGTCGAAACAGTCTCCGCCTTCTTCGGAGCAGCAGTACGCAGATTCGCGGAGTAACCGCCCCACACGAAAAATCCCCGAAACGGATTTCAGTCCGTTCCGGGGATTTGCACAATATATCGCCGCCCTATTTCTTCTCGGCGGGCGTCAGTTTCTCGGCCGGGACGACGGTCTTCACCGAATCGGTTGCGGGAGCCTCCCCGACAGCCGCAGGTTCGGCCGCAGGCAGCGGCTCGGCCTTCGTTCCCTTGAAGACGAGCGCCTTCTTCCCGTCGTCGAAAAGCGTCAGCACGTCGCCGTCGATCTCGTACTTGTCGGCCTCTTCGAGCAGCTTCGCGAAACGGCTCTCCAAATCCATGTTCGGACAGGCCATCATCGTGCTGGCCAGCCGCTCGATGTCGAGTCCGTTCCCCTCTTCGAGTTCGTAGGGGCCGAACAGGCGGTTGCAGGCACCCACGCCGTAGACCATCATCCGCGACGGGTCGAGCGTGAAATTGAACGTATCCTCTCCGGCCGCGAAGGCGGGATCGGCCTTGCCGTCCATCTCCGTGAGTTTCCACTGCGTCCCTTCCAGCGGGAGGTTCGTTTTCGGGCTTCCGCAGGCCGCCAGCATCAGCATCGCCGCAGCCGCTCCTAAAATCTGTTTCATCTTCGTAATCATTTTGGTTTCGATCGGTTTCCGATCCTGTTTTCAATAAAAATGCCGGAAGAAGGCAAATCCTGCATCCTTCCGGCAAAATTCGTCATGCGGGACTAATATTCCATTTTCGAGAGCCGCTGATAACCGGCGTAACGCCACTTGGCATTCTCCTCGGCTGCCTCGAACAACTCCTCGGCCTCGGCCGGGAAGGTCTTCAACAGCGAAGTGTAGCGCACCTCCTTCATCAGGAACTCGCGGAACTTCGACCAGTCGGGCTCCTTCGAATCGAGCACGAAGGGATTCTTGCCCTGCTCGGCCAGTTCGGGATTGTAGTGCCACAGGTGCCAGTAACCGCAGGCTACGGCCTCCTTGCCGACGGTCTGCGTGCGCGTCATGCCGCCCTTGATGCCGTGGTTGATACACGGCGCATAGGCGATCACGAGCGACGGGCCGGGATAGGCCTCCGCCTCTTTGAGCACGTTGAAGAGCTGCATCTGCGATGCGCCGATCGAAACCTGCGCCACGTAGACGTAGCCGTAGGTCATGGCCATCGCACCGATGTCCTTCTTGCGGATGCGTTTGCCGCTCGACGCGAACTTCGCCACGGCACCCACCGGCGTCGCCTTGGACGACTGACCGCCCGTATTGGAGTAGACCTCCGTGTCGACGATCAGGATATTGACATCCATACCCGACGCCAGCACATGATCCACGCCGCCGTAACCGATGTCGTAGCCCCAGCCGTCGCCGCCGATGATCCACTGCGACTTCTTGACCAGCAGGTCTTTCATCGCCAGAATCTCCTTGCAGGTGTCGCAGCCGCAGGCCTCCATCATCGGGACGAGCCGTGCCGACACCTCGGCCGAACGCGCCGACGAACCGCGCGCTTCGATCCACTCCTTCATCACGCCTTTCAGCTCGTCGGAGCACTTCGTGCATTCGGCGATCGCCCGCTCCATGAGGTGCTGTATCTTGTCGCGCTGCTTCTCCACGCCCACGTGCATACCCAGACCGAATTCGGCATTGTCCTCGAAGAGCGAGTTGGCCCACGCCGGGCCCTGTCCCTGCGCATTGGTGCAGTAGGGAGTCGAAGGCGCCGAACCCGAGTAGATCGACGTACAGCCCGTAGCATTGGCCACCATCATCTTGTCGCCGAAGAGCTGCGTAATGGCCTTGATGTAGGGCGTCTCGCCGCAGCCGGCGCAGGCTCCCGAAAACTCGAAGAGCGGCTGCGTGAATTGCAGATTCTTGACCGAACGGGTCTTGTCGACCGCGTCGCCCTTGTAGCCCACTTTCTCGTTGCAGTACTCCCAGTTCTTCTGCTGATCGAGCTGCGATTCGAGCGGTTTCATCACCAGCGCCTTCTGCTTGGCGGGGCAGACGTCCACGCAATTGCTGCAACCCGTACAGTCGAGCGGCGAAATCTGGATGCGGAATTTGTACTCCTTCGTCTCGCCCAGGCCCTGCTTCCATGCTACGCCCGATGCGGCGGCCTCCTCGTCGGTAGCCAGGAACGGACGGATCACGGCGTGCGGGCAGACGTAGGCGCACTGGTTGCACTGGATACAGTTGTCGATCTGCCACTCCGGCACGTTCACGGCGATGCCGCGTTTCTCCCACGCCGCCGTACCGTTGTCCCACGTACCGTCCTCACGGCCGTTGAAGGCCGAAACGGGCAGCAGGTCGCCTTTGAGAGCGTTGATCGGATCGACGATGCTGCGCACGAACTCGGGACGCTTCATGTCCACGCCGTGCGACGCCTCCTTCACCTCGATCCCTGCCCACTCGGCGGGCACTTCGACCTTCTCGACCAGCTTGCCGCCGGCGTCGACGGCCGCATAGTTCATGTTGACGATATCCTCGCCCTTCTTGCCGTAGGTCTTCGCAATGGCCTTCTTCATCTCCTCGACGGCCTTGTCGAAGGGAATCACGCCGGCGATCTTGAAGAACGCCGACTGCATGATCGTATTCGTGCGCGAACCCAATCCCAGCTCGGCGGCGATCTTCGTGGCGTTGATGATATAGAAATTGATCTTGTTCTTGGCCAGATAGACCTTCATATGATCGGGCAGCGTGCGGCAGGTCGTCGCAGCGTCGTGCACCGAGTTGAGCAGGAACGAACCGCCCGCCTTCAACCCTTTGAGCACATCGTACTTATCGACGTACGACGGCACGTGGCACGCCACGAAGTCGGGCGTCGTGACCAGATAGGGCGACGTGATGGGCAGGTCGCCGAAACGCAGGTGCGACGAGGTGTAACCGCCCGATTTCTTCGAATCGTAGGAGAAATAGGCCTGGCAATACTTGTCGGTCGTGCCGCCGATGATCTTGATCGAGTTTTTGTTGGCACCCACCGTGCCGTCGGCGCCCAGTCCGAAGAAGAGCGCCTCGAACGTACCGGGCTTGGCCATCGAGATCTCCTCGCCCACGGGCAGCGAACGATTCGTCACGTCGTCGACGATGCCCACCGTGAACTGGTTCTTCGGTTCGCCGGCTTTCAGATTCTCGAACACGGCGAGCATCTGCGCCGGCGTGGTGTCCTTCGACGAGAGACCGTAACGGCCGCCGATGATGAGAGGTTTGCGCTCGGCGGGAATCTCCTTGCACGTGGCGAACGCCTCGACCACGTCCAGATAGAGCGGATCGCCGTTGGCTCCCGGCTCCTTGGTACGATCCAGCACGCAGATGCGCTTCACAGTCTCGGGCAGCACGGCGCCGAGGTATTTCACCGAGAAGGGACGGTAGAGGTGTACGGTCACCACACCCACCTTCCCGCCGCGGGCGTTCAGGTAGTCGACCGTCTCTTTGAGCGTCTCGGTCACCGAACCCATCGCCACGACGACATGCTCGGCATCCTCCGCACCGTAATAGACGAAAGGCTTGTAGTCGCGGCCCGTGATCGCGGAGATCTCGCGCATCGCCTCGGCCACCATGTCGGGCACGGCGTCGTAGAACTTGTTCGCGGCCTCGCGCGTCTGGAAATAGATGTCGGGATTCTGGGCCGTACCGCGCGTCACGGGGTGCTCGGGGTTGAGCGCACGGGCACGGAACTCTTTCAGCGCGTCGCGGTCGAGCATCGCCGTAAGGCGCGCCTCGTCGATCAGCTCGATCTTCTGGATCTCGTGCGAGGTGCGGAATCCGTCGAAGAAGTGGAGGAACGGCACGCGCGATTTGAGCGCCACGATGTGCGCCACGCCCGCCAGATCCATCACCTCCTGCACCGACGAGGTAGCCAGCATCGCGAAACCGGTCTGGCGCGTGGCCATCACGTCCTGATGATCGCCGAAGATCGACAGCGACTGCGCGGCCAGCGCACGCGCCGAGACGTGGAATACGCCCGGCAACAGCTCGCCCGAAATCTTGTACATATTGGGAATCATCAGCAGCAGACCCTGCGATGCGGTGAACGTCGAGGTCAGCGCGCCGCTCTGCAACGAACCGTGCACGGCACCCGCGGCACCGGCCTCCGACTGCATTTCGACGACCTTGACCGTCTCTCCGAAGATGTTTTTGCGACCCTGGGCCGCCCACTCGTCGACCAATTCCGCCATGGTCGACGACGGCGTGATGGGATAGATTGCAGCCACCTCCGAAAACAGGTAGGCGATGTGTGCCGCAGCATAATTTCCATCACAGGTGATAAATTTTTTCTCTGCCATATCAATAGACTTGAAAATTGTTAATTTTCAGTATTTTACACACATACATGCGCGCAAGACTGATGCAAAGGTATAAAATTCCCCCAAGAGTACCCAGCATTTTTTGCGTTAGTTTTTTAACAGTCGGAATGTTATTCTTTTCACACTCCGCCCGGTTGTTTTCTCCGCCGAAATCCTCTATCTTTGCACTCGGAGAATTCCGGCCCGATAGGCGGCGTTCCGGCAGAAAAACGCATCGGATTCTGCACGCGACTTGCACTATCTCCGCCTCAAACCCCACACGATGATACCGTACAAACGACATACCCTTTCCAACGGGCTGACGGTGGCCGTCAACCGCGACCGCCAGTCGAAACTCGCGGCCGTAAACATCCTCTACAAGGTCGGGGCGCGCAACGAAGATCCCGCCCGCACGGGCTTCGCGCACCTGTTCGAACACCTCATGTTCCGCGGCACGCGCGACGTGCCCGATTTCGACCTGCCGGTGCAGATGGCCTGCGGCGACAACAACGCCTTCACCAATAACGATTATACGGACTTCTATATTACCTTGCCGAAGGACAATATCGAGACGGCCCTCTGGCTGGAAGCCGACCGCATGACCGGACTCGACATCTCGCCCGAAGCGCTCGAAACCGAAAAACGGGTCGTCATCGAGGAGTACAAGCAGCGTTATCTCAATCAGCCCTACGGCGATCAGGGAATGCTGCTGCGTTCGCTGGCCTATACCCTCCACCCTTACCGCTGGGCTACGATCGGGCTTACGCCCGACCATGTGGCCCGCGCGACGATCGACGAGGTGCGCACCTTCTACCGCCGCTGGTACCACCCCTCGAACGCCATTCTGTCGGTCTCGGCCGACATCGACGAAGAGCGGGTCTTCGAACTGGCTGAACGCTACTTCGCCCCGATCGCCGACACGCCCTCCGCAGCCGGCCCGCTGCCCGCCGAACCCGAACAGACGGCCGAACGCAGGCTCGAAGTCGAGCGCGACGTACCGGCCACGGCGGTGACGGTCGCCTACCCCATGGGCGACCGCCTTTCGCGGGATTTCTATCTGGGCGACATGGCCTCCGACATCCTGTCGGGCGGCGATTCGGCACGGCTCTACGAACGGCTCGTCAAGCGCGACCGGCTCTTTTCGAGCGTCAACGCCTACATCACGGGCGACGTCGATCCGGGGCTTTTCGTCCTCACGGGGCACCTGCTGCCGGGACGCACCGTCGAGGAGGCCGAAGCGGCCTTCGCCCGCGAAATCGAGGAGATGCAAACCCTCCCCGCGAGCGACTACGAGATCGAAAAGGTGAAGAACAAGTTCGAAGCGAACGCCCTGTTCGGCGAGTTGAACGTGATGAACAAGGCGATGAACCTGGGTTACTACGAAATGCTCGGCGATCCCGGCCTCGTCAACCGCGAGGTGGAGCTCTACCGCTCCGTCACGGCGGCCGAACTGACCGACTTCGCGCGCCGCACCTTCCGCGCCGCACGCCGTTCCACCCTTATCTACCGCGCGACACGATGAAACAACCGCAACTCACCACTCCGTCGGACATATCGCTCCACGAACCCCTCCGCCGCACGCTCCCCAACGGCGTGACGATCCACACGCTCTGCGCCGCGGAATTCGAGGTCGTACGCGTCAGCTTCGTCTTCCGCGCCGGCTCGGCGCAGCAGCGCAAAGCGTTCGTCGCCACGTCGACTGCCAACCTGCTGAGCGAGGGGACGCGCGACATGACCTCGCAGCAGATCGCCGAACAATTCGACTTCTACGGCTCCTATTTCGACGTGAACGTCGACCGCGACTACGTCTACATCAGCTTCTGTTCCCTGTCGAAATATTTCCGGCAGACGCTCGCCGTCGCCGAACAGATCCTGCTTCACCCCCTCTTTCCCGAAGAGGAGGTCGCCTCCTACCGCGAAAAGCGCAAGCAGCGGCTGCGCATCGAGCGCATGAAGGTCGAGACCGAGGCCCGCGAAGCCTTCGCCCGCGCGCTTTTCGGCCCTGCGCACCCCTACGGAATAACATGGCCCGAAACAGCCTACGACGACCTCACGCGCGACGACCTGCTCGATTTCTACGCACGCCACTATACCGCCCGCAACTGTTTCGTGGTGTGCAGCGGCGCAGCCGACGCGGCCGTCGTCGACGCAGTGGCCGAGGTGGCCGGACAGCTGCCCGCAGG
>JABLTR010090772.1_pt1 | contig 12947 bp, 10 predicted proteins | sample 7160071 | NCBI WGS metagenome assembly JABLTR01 (sample SAMN14651230, study PRJNA627086) | human gut metagenome | isolation source: feces | host: Homo sapiens
ACTTTTTAGCAGCCTGTGCGGTAAAAGGAAGGGGGGGCGCCTGCGAAGCGCATCAAAGATGCGCTGGGATGCAAAATAATTTTTTAAATATTAAGGCTGAGTTAATAAGGAAAACTAGCATTATCTTAAAGACTCATCATCTTTATTTAACATATTATTTTGCATATAGCAGCCATATTTTATATGGCTGCGCGCAGGCGCCCCCCTCTTAGCTTTCTTTTATCGCCAGTTTTACTATAAATTGAAAAATAAGATAAATTCAACTATATGTATATAATGAATATAATATTATAAAGATTCATTCTTATTTCAAAATATATAAATTAAGTTGCTATATCATTATTGATAATAACTTAAATATAAAATGATATACAGATCAGATCAAATAAAATGAAAAGATTTTAAAAAAATGTATACTTACTATTACATATATAATTTCAGATCATTATGGTATTTACTACATTTATTTCATATTATTTATATTTTATATAATTTATTATAAAACAAAACTAATATGATTTCTATAGTCTTTTTGAAATATAATAATTGACTTATGCAATAAATCTAGATATAATAATTACAAAACGAAAGACATATATTTCATTTAGAAAGCATGTGAAAAGATATGAAGGGAGATTTAACAAAAGGCCCTGTTATGAAAACCATGCTGCGATTTGCTGTGCCTATGATCTTGGGAAATTTATTGCAGCAATGTTATAATGTAGCTGATACCTTAATTGTAGGCAGGTTTTTAGGATCTGATGCATTAGCTGCTGTTGGATCAGCATTTACATTAATGACATTTTTAACTTCAATATTATTAGGACTTTGTATGGGCAGTGGAGCAGTATTTTCCATACGATTTGGTCAAAAGGATTATAATGGATTAAAAGAATGCATGTGTACATCATTTATTTTAATAGCATCTCTTACTATAATTTTAAATATCCTTGCCTTTATATTAATAGATCAAATTATATATTTTCTTCAGGTACCAGATTCAATACAAGGTTTAATGAAAGACTATTTAATAGTAATATTTTATGGTATAATCGCAACATTTCTTTATAATTATTTTGCATCACTTTTGCGTGCAATAGGTAATTCAGTTGTTCCGCTTATATTTCTTGCTGTTTCAGCTGTATTAAATATAGTATTGGATTTATGGTTTGTATTAGGTCTTAACCGAGGTGTAGCAGGAGCTGCCCAGGCTACAGTAATTTCACAATATATTTCTGGAATTGGCATCGTAATATATACATGGTTTAAATGTCCATATTTACATATAAACAAGTCGCATTGTAAAATACGTTGGATTTGTATAAAACAGATTTCTAGTTTTTCAGTATTAACTTGTGTACAGCAATCGGTTATGAATTTAGGTATATTAATGGTACAAGGATTAGTTAACAGCTTTGGTCCGACTGTTATGGCAGCATTTGCAGCAGCTGTTAAAATTGATTCGTTTGCATATATGCCGGTGCAGGATTTTGGCAATGCATTTTCAACATTTATTGCACAGAATTATGGCGCTAAAAAAGAAGATCGAATCAAATGCGGCCTTAAATATGCAATTATAACATCTTTAATTTTTTGTATTATTATTTCATTAGTTGTATGGATTTTTGCTCGTCCATTAATGCAATTATTTGTAAATAAAGAAGAAACAGCTATTATTGCTCAAGGTATAAATTATCTTCATATAGAAGGTGCATTTTATTGTGGTATCGGTTGTTTATTCTTATTATATGGATTATATCGTGCACTTGGAAAACCTGGTATGTCGGTTATACTTACCATCATCTCACTAGGTACCCGTGTAGCTTTAGCTTATATTTTATCTTCAATACCGTTTTTTGGCGTATCAGGTATATGGTGGTCGGTTCCAATCGGATGGTTTTTAGCTGATATTGTTGGTTTAATTTATTATTTTATAAAGAAAAAATATTTATTATATAAAAATAATCTATATAGTACAAAACCATCATAAAAAGCAAAATTTAATAAAACATAAAGCGGGAACGACTTCGTTTAAGGGGGGCGCCTGCGAAGCCCATCAAAGATGCGCTGGGATGCAAAATAATTTCTTAAATATTAAGGCTGAGATAAAAAGGGAAACAAGCATTATATTAATACACATCGTTTTTATTTATCAAATTATTTTGCATAAAGCAGCCATATTAAAATATGGCTGCGCGCAGGCGCCCCCCCTTTTATACGCTATCGTAACCATATATATTTTAATTATAAATATATTTTTTTATCCGTTTATTTATTTTTTAATAATTTAGATTAATATAGATTAGCTAACATAATAAAAAATTGTTGTAATAAATAAAACTAAGGCAAATTTTAAAAGGGATGGCAAAATAACCATCCCTTTATTGTTTATATTCTTAAAACGAATATATTTTTAAATAAATCCGAAAATTTAATTCGTATTTATTTTTATAATTTTAGTTTATATTTTTTCAATTATTATAAATTATGGACGGATTTGGCCGTTACCATTTATAATAAATTTCATAGAAGTAAGTTCATTTAATCCCATAGGTCCTCTGGCATGTAATTTTTGTGTTGAAATACCTATTTCAGCGCCCATACCAAACATACCGCCGTCAGTAAAGCGTGTGGATGCATTTACATATACAGCGGCTGAATCTACTTCATTAGTAAACCTGCGGGAAGAATTATAATCATTAGTTATAATACATTCACTATGGCCGCTTGAATATTTTGCTATATGAGCTAAAGCTTCATCAATACCGGATACAACTTTAACAGCTATAATATAATCAAGGAATTCTTTATAATAATCATCCTCTGTAGCTAATATACTTTGAGGTAAAATAGCGCATGTTTTTTCACATCCGCGGATTTCTACATTTTTTTCTGCTAATTTATTTGCAATTATTGGTAAAGCATCTTTAGCAATAGCTTCATCTATAATCAGGCTTTCCGCGGCATTACATACAGACGGACGCTGTGTTTTTGCATTATATACTATTTCAGCCGCCATATTTATATCAGCAGTTTTTTCAACATAAATATGACAATTGCCTACGCCGGTCTGTATAACCGGAACAGTTGAATTTTGTACAACACTGTTAATAAGCCCAGCTCCGCCGCGCGGGATAAGACAATCAAGATATTCATTCATTTTCATCATAGCATTGGCAGTTTCACGGGAAGTATCTTCAATTAATGCAACACAATCAGCTGGTAAACCAGCTTTTTCAATAGCGCTGCGCATTATTTTAGCTATAGCTTTATTGGAATTTATAGCTTCTTTACCTCCGCGAAGAATACATACATTGCCTGATTTAAGACATAAAGCAGCAGCATCGGATGTTACATTAGGCCTTGCTTCAAATATAATACCAATTACTCCTAAAGGTACTGCTACTTTTTGTATTTGTAAACCATTTGGCAAGGTTTTACCTGATATAACCCGTCCAACAGGATCATCAAACTGAGCGACTTTTCGTACTCCGTCCGCCATACCTTTTATTCTATCGTTACTTAATGCAAGCCTATCTAATAAAGACTTAGTAAGCCCGTTTTGTTTACCATTTTCCAAATCAATTTTATTTTTCTGAATTATTATATCTGCATTTGTTTCCAATGCATCAGCAATTTTATATAATGCATCATTTTTTATAGCCGCACTAGCGCATGAAAGTATTCTTGATGCATTTTTTGCATTAATACCCATTTGTTCTAATACTGTCATATTTAAAGCCTCCTTTTATTATATAAATCAGTTTCTTATTGGCATTTAACTATTTAATTTTTAAAAACCATTGATTTTATAAGGTCTCACGCCTGTTTTAAGTTGTAACCTTATCTGTTGTCCTTGCATTTGCCCTTATAAGCTGGATAGGGAAAGAGTAAAACCTGCATGCAGCCATTAAAGAGATAACGGGCAACACATAGTAATAAATCCTTCTATTTAAAGGTTTTCAGAAGATTTTTATTCAAATACTGCAACCTCTTTTAAAAGATCATAATTTATAGAAATTCAAATTTTAATGAAAAAATATTTTCACTTTAACATAATTTTTTATTCAGGCCAGAAAACTGTACCTATTTGTTCACCTGATAATAACCTGTATATATTATCCGGGTCATATCCATTTATAATAGCTGAAATAATACCCGCATCCATAGCTATTTGCGCTGCGTCTAATTTTGTAATCATACCGCCTGTTCCGCGTGTTGATCCCCTACCTCCTGCTTTTGCACGTATCTGAGGGGTAATTTCATAAACATGATGAATTAATTGAGCTTGTGAATCTGTACGCGGATCACTGTTATATAAACCTTCTATATCAGTCATCATAATAAGCGCGTCAGCATGCACTAATTCAGCTACAATAGCTGATAATGTATCATTATCGCCATATTCAATTTCATCAACCGATACTGTATCATTTTCATTAACTATGGGTAAAGCGCCCATATCCAATAAACGTTCAAATGTATTTTGTACATTACGTTTACGGATTTCATCATCTGTTATATCTCTTGTTAAAAGTATCTGTGCTGTTATATAACCATATTCTATGAATAATTTATCATATATGTACATTAATTCGCATTGTCCTACCGCAGCGCATGCCTGGCGGCCGCCTATATCATATGGCCTATGAGTTAAATTAAGCTTGCCTACTCCTACGCCAATAGCACCGGAAGATACTAATATAATTTCTTTACCTTCATTACGTAAATCAGCTAAAGTTCTGACAAGATGTGCTATACGACGTAAATTTAATTTACCATTTTCATGAGTTAATGTTGACGTACCTAATTTAACTACTATTCTTTTAGCTTTTTTAAATGCATTTTCACTATCCATATTTAATTATATCCCTGCTCCTTCGCCGGGTTTATTTATACAGCTTATTCTTTTATATTATTCTGTATATTTCCGGAATTTATATTTTATTTTTAAGTAATTATACCTTATCCCAGCTATAAGTTCAAGAATCATATAAAAGATTATTTTTTAATAAATCATGGTCACCTATTCAATAGGTGGATCAACAAATTTCAGAAGTGTATGATACTGGCTGAGCTTAAAGTTTCGTTATAATATTTGTCAATCGCATCACTGCTTCAGGCCGCTGCTGAAGCATCCCGTTCTTATGGCCTGGTATTCTTGCTGCCCATAAATAGATTCTATATGCCCTGCTGTAATATCCTTTTGCAGCTGATATAGAATAATATTCTGTTATGATTTTTTATTGCGCCCTATTATAACTGCGTCAAAATTTCCTGTTTCCATATTTATACTTCAAGTTTGTCTGCCTACCAAATATAATCAAACTGTTCCTTTCCTTGAGATATCCCATAAATTGCAATACATTATATTTTGGCGGTATACCTATAACCTATACCAGCATATAGATATGATCTGCGCATGCTTGCGCTTGAATAATTTTTACTCCTTTGTTTTTACATAATTTTCTCAATATTTCACCTTTGTATTCTTTTATCTTTCCAAAGATAATTTATCTGCAATATTTCATAGTAAATAATATTAATCGCCTAAAACCATGCAATATATAAAAAAATACGCAGATAAGTTTAAAATAACATTACTGGCTGCGATACCATAAAAATGGGGGCGCCCGCGAAGCGCGTGCAAGACGCGCTGGGACGCAAAATAATTTTTAGGAACGTTAAGTTGAGTTAAAAAGGGAAACAAGTGTTTCATTATATACCACGTATCTTTATACAGCAAATTATTTTGCGTATAGCAGCCATATAAAATATGGCTGCACGCGGGCGCCCCCATTTTAAGCTGTACTTTCCCTTTAACTGTTATCATTTTATTTTTATTAATTTATTTTGCATTATATAATACTTATATTTATCTGAATTACACGCTTAACTATAAGGAAAGGTCATATGAAACATGATTTTCCTTTTTTGATAAATCTATGAACCTGATTTGTTTAGAATACTATAGGCAACATTATATGGTACTTGCAATTCCATTTAATTTGAGTTAAACTTCTGGTATCATTCGTCTTGAACGATCTTCTTCATATCCTTTACCATTGGCAAAACCTCTTTTATTTTTCATGAAGGAGTTATTTTCACCTTCTCACTGGTTTCCATATTCTTAAAACTATGGGCTTGACAATGATTTTCATTACATAAATAAAAGCTCCACAATTTAATATTGTGAAGCTTTTAAATTTTAAGATTCTAAGTATTAATCAGTTTCTTCAATTAGCCGCAGTTTTTCATTACTGCATGGTTTGCCTGTATTAACATCAAGATGAGGCTGTTCTAAAACTTCATCAGGTGAAAATGACATCCAATATGCCGGTACTATATGAGCATATCCGCATACATCACATTTATATAGATAATTTTCCATTAAACCAACTCCTTCTCTTTATTTTTTAATATTAATATGTGATTACATCATTGTTATCACATTTATATTTATATAAATTTTTCAAAAGCAATAAAAATAACTGATAATAAAAAATAATATAAATAATAAAATAACCTGCTATAAAAAATAGAGAACATTACCGTTAACGTCTAAAAAAGGGGGCGCCTGCGGCAGCGCATCTTTTAAGATGCGCTTAGGATGCAAAATAATAGCTGATAAATGAAGTATGTTAAAAATATAAAACAAGATATTGTCTTAATAACAATAGCTTTATATAGCAAATTATTTTGCATTTAGCCACCATATTTCATATGGTGGCCCGCAGGCGCCCCCCTTCTCGTAAAGGTAACCGGCATCCTTAACGTATAAATTGCTATAATAAATATTGTATTTACATTTATCAGGTATCAGGTATTTTTTATACTGTATTATTTTAAGAATAATATTAAAATTATCCCTTAGTGCTCTAAATAAAATTAAACTATAGATTTATAAAAATGAAAAAAATCATATAATATAAGCTTTAATTATAATAAACTATGTAATTTAAATCGCTATGGTATAATTCCTTTAAAATTATGCTAAACTATCACATGATTTCATACTATCCTGATATTCTTGAACTAGTTCGGATAAATATGTATTATCCACTACATCTTCTATAGCTTTGCGTATTTTTGTCCATACTCCTAATGTTACGCATTTATCAGCACGCGGACAATCTTTTCCTTCACAATCAACGCAGTCAACAGGAGCTAATGAACCCTCTAATGATCGTAAAATTTGTCCTACTGATATTTCCTGAGGATCTTTTGCTAATATATATCCCCCTTGAGCTCCTCGCACACTTTTTACTAATCCAGATCTACCTAATATAATTACTATTTGTTCTAAATATTTATCGCTTATTTCCTGCCTTTTTGCTATTTCTTTTAACGGTATAGGACGGTCCATGGCATTTACCGCTAAATCTAACATAAAACGTACTCCATATCTTCCTTTTGTTGAAATTTTCATTATAAACACTTCTCCGTGATTTATTTAATATAAAAAATATAAACTATTAATATAGTCTATTTTAATTATAAATCTTATCACATTTCAAAAAGGCTTGCAACTAAATTTCACATAGCTTATGCCATAATTTATACTCATATTTCTTATACATATTGCCCATAAATTATAGTTTTATTATTTTATCGTAAGAAATTCAACCAATCTCCCATAAAATCCAATGTTTTTTGTGAACAATTTTAGTTTATTTATGTTACCATTATCTTGTATAAAAAATATGTCTAAATTGTAAATTCGTATTATATTTTATACTAATAAGAAATATTAACGGACCGTTGGTTCTAAAGGGAATAGGCACAGGCTCAGTGTATTTCGTTATAAAAATTAGGTTATTTTGCTGTTTCCATAACGCTTTATACCGCAATATAATTATATCCAATATTTTTGGTTTAAATATTGTACGCGTACACTGACGTGCCGCTTGCTGTGACAGTATTGTATTTTTCCGCACGCATATAATTATACGTGAACTTTACTGTCCGGCAAAACGAAAAGCATAGGGATTAATTTCCCTATGCTTTTTGTTTTGGTCGGATGGAATTATATGTGTAGGATGTGTTCTATAGTAAAATATGTGAAAGTAATTGATGTTTTTGTGATTTAAGTGCACGCTTAATATTTATCAACATATTGAGCGAATTAGCTAAATATTAACGAACTTATTGCGTCATATTTGCGTCACAACTGCGTCAATTACATATTTAATTATAATATAACATTATAATTACGTCAATAATAATTTTAAATTTTTATAAATCTTTTTTTAAAGGAGGTGGTTTATTTGAAAGATAATTTACCTAGATATACGATGAGAATTAATAGAATTATGCTTGATAAGTTAGCTTATATCTCTGAATATGAAGGCAGAACTATTAACAAACAACTTGAATTTTTAGTTAGAAGATGTATTTATGAATTTGAATCCATGCACGGTGAAATCAATTTTAATGAGATTAAACGTGAATAATACTAACTTATTTTAATAATATTTTACTAATTCGCACTTAATTAAAACATAAACGCAAAAAGTGCGGTACCGTAAATAGCTTTTACGGTACCGTTTAATTATATAATATTTATATTTAAATATTTTAAATATAAAAAAATATAAGAAATCCCGGAAAGATATTTTATTCTCTCCGGGATTTCTTATTTTTATCCAACTATAATTCTTCCTTCAGGTAAAACCTTTGTCGATTTTTCATTATCACTATTAGTTGTTAACGCATATACAAGCGATACCGGACCTACCCGTCCAATAAACATTGTAATTATTAATGCTATCCTTGACCATACTCCTAAATGAATAGTTGCTGAACAGGATAATCCACACGTAGAAAATGCTGATATAGATTCAAATAAACAATCTATTGTCGATATGCCATCTACATTTGTTGTAAGATATATAACAAGAAACGTTATTATAACAACTAATAAAGATAATACCGTAATGGTAAAAGCTTTATATACAACCGATTTATCAACCCGTTTTTTTAATACTACTGCATCCTGCCGCCCACGCAGCACACTGATTACTGTTATTATTAATACTGCAAAAGTAGTAGTTTTTATACCCCCGCCTGTACTTCCTGATGATGCGCCTATAAACATAACCGCACACATTAATAATTTTGTCGGATCATAACATGCATCAAGATTTACACTATTAAATCCAGCTGTCCTAGCTGTTACAACCTGAAAAAATGATGCTAATAATTTACCAAAAAAGCCTTGATTGCCTATTGTTTCTTTATTATTATATTCAGCTATCATAAATAATATAGTACCTATTACAACTATTAAACCTGTTACAATTAATACTAATTTTGTATGCAGCATCAGCCGTTTATTCTTTTTATATGTCAATATATCATTAAATACTAAAAAACCAATACCGCCTAATAATATTAACATTGATATGGTTATAATTACTAAAGGATCATCTACATAATTGGTAAGATTTACAAATTCACCTTCTCTTCCCAATATATCAAATCCAGCATTACAATAGGCGGATACCGCTAGAAATATTGATATCCATATACCTGATAAATTATATAATGGAATAAATCTTATAGCTAATATACATGCGCCTAATAATTCCAAAGCTAAAGTAGCTGTTACTATCATACGCAATATTTTAGGTACATCCATTAATCCGTCTGCACCAATATATTCACGGCTTAACTGTAAATCTCTAAACCCTAATCTTTTTCTTAACGCTAATGTTAAAAATACCGTTAATGTTACAAGCCCTAATCCACCAAATTGTATTAATAATAATATTACTGCCTGTCCAAATGCTGTCCAATGAAGATAAGTATCTACTATTACAAGGCCGGTTACGCATGTAGCTGATGTAGATGTAAATAATGCGTCCAGCAGACTGGTAGATTGACCCTCCCTGGTTGATATAGGCAATAATAATAAAAGCGTTCCTGCTATTATGATGACTAAAAAGCTTAGTGTTATTAATTTTATAGGTTGTATCTGACTAAGTCTCCGAAAAGATCTCTTTTTCGGCGTCTGCATAATAAATACACCTTCTTAATTAATTTACAACTTATATAATATTATGCTATAATTTTAGAGATCATTATACCATCTTAATATAATCTTTACAATATTATTTGATATCTATTATTAATATAATTATAATATTTTTAAAAGGGGGTTTATTATGTCAAAAATTGTTTTAGGCATTGATATTGGCACTTCAGGCTGTAAACTAATTGCAATGAATAATAATGGAGATATTCTTTCATCCATAGTAGAAAGTTATCCATTATATACTCCAGCGCCCGGATGGACTGAACAAAATCCTGATGATTGGTGGGAAGCTGTTTTACGCGGGCTTAATAAAATAATCCCATCTATAGACGCTAAACAAATTTCAGGTATTAGTTTTTCCGGCCAAATGCATGGTATGGTAGCTCTTGACTGCAATTATAATGTTATCCGGCCGGCTATTTTATGGAATGACCAGCGTACTGTTAAACAATGTCAGGAAATAACGCAAAAGGCCGGCGGTTTAGAAAAACTTTTAACCTATACAAATAATCGTATGTTAACTGGATTTACCGGCGGTAAAATTTTATGGATGAAACAAAATGAACCAGATAATTATAATAAAACAGCTGTTATAATTAATCCAAAGGATTATATTCGTTTTAAACTTTGCGGTAATATTGCAACAGATGTATCTGATGCTTCCGGTTATGGTTTATTTGATGTTAAAAGTATAAAATGGGCATATGAGCTTATTGAAAAAATAGGCCTGAGAGGCGATATTTTTCCTTCTGTGCTTCAATCTATTGATATAGCTGGTTATATTACTAAACAAATATCTTCTCTTACAGGCATTCCTGAAGGCGTTCCTGTTATTGCAGGCGGCGGCGATGCTGTTATTTCTACTACTGGTTTAGGCTTAATTGGTACAGGCCGTGCGGGTATTACTTTAGGTACTTCCGGCGTTGTTGCTTTAAGCCTTAATGGATATATTGACAATCCAAACGGTATGCTGCAAATTTCATGTAATAATTCGCCTAATACCTGGCATGCTATGGGCGTTACCTTAGCTGCTGCCGGTTCTTATGAATGGTTTAAAAAATCTTTAGGAAATATGCTTACTGATACAGCTAAACAGGAAAATATCTCTCCATTTGATTATTTAAATAATTTAGCCGTACCTACCAATCCAGGAGCAGACGGGCTGTTATATCTTCCATATCTTACAGGTGAACGAGCTCCTATTAATGATCCTAATGCTACAGGCCTTTTTGCTGGTATTCGTTCTACTCATACATTAGGTCATTTTGCCCGCGCAGTACAGGAAGGCGTAGCTTTTTCATTAAAACAGGTATTTGATTTAATAAATTCATCTGATACAGGTAATAGCGCATCAGATGAAATTGTTATTGCAGGCGGCGGCGCTAAAAGTCCATTATGGCGCCAGATATTTGCTGATATTTTTAATCTTCCTGTTAAAACTGTATATGGAAGCGCTGAAGGAGGTTCTTTTGGCGCAGCTATTGTTGCAGGAGTTGGCTGCGGGATATGGGACAGCCTTAAAAATGCCGCTTCAATTATTAAACCACAAAGTACTACTTTGCCTAATCCATTAAATTTATCAATTTATTCTAAAGCTTATGAGAAATATTTAAAACTTTATCCCGCCTTATCTGATTTTATGCATTTAGATTAATTTAATTTTATATTTGTAATTATTATTTATTAATTTTAGTTTTTAGATTTTAATAAATTTATTTTTCCTATTCTATCTTTATTAAGTTTATAGGTAATTAATTTCAGATTGCCTGGTATGAATATTAATATAAATCAATTATAATATATGCATATTAATAGTATTTTTTAAAAAAGCCTGACACGGAAAGGGAAGCGCTTTAAGGGGGCGCCTGCGCAGCGCATCATAAGGATGCGCTCGATGCAAAATAATATCCATATTACAGGCTGAATAAAAATAGGGAATATTTTCTTATATTAAATAGAATTTTTATAAGGACATATTATTTTGCATTTAGCCGCCATATTAAAATATGGCGGCACGCAGGCGCCCCCCTCCCCTTCTACGGTAACGTATTCTAGATTTATTTTTTATAATTATTTTTGTAAAAATAATATTCAGTTCTTTTAATATGTTTTTTGATGTAATATAATTCAGGATAAAACTTTATTTCTTATAATATATATGTAATTTTTTATATTATAATCTTTTAGGAAAGGCATAAAAAATTATGAGTTCTGATAAAATTATTGAAATTATTCCTATTGATCCTTTATCTGATTCTGATTTAACTCTTTTAAGTGATATGGCTGCAAAAATTTGGTCCGAACATTATAATGACATTTTATCTCATGAACAGATTAAATATATGATTGATAAATATCAATCATATAATGCTATAAAAAAGCAAATCATATCCGATAATTATCAATATTTTTTTATTAAATATAATGATAATTATGCAGGCTATTTTTCTATACATATTGAAGATAATACATTATTCTTAAGTAAATTATATATTGATAAAGATTATAGAAAAAAAGGATTATCTTCTGCTGTGTTAAAATTTTTAAAAGTTATATGTACAAAAAATAATTTAACTAAAATCTGGCTTACTGTTAATCGCAATAATACTGATTCTATTTCAGTTTATAAGCATCTTGGTTTTTATAAAGAAAAGGAATCTGTCAGTGATATTGGTTCAGGTTTTGTTATGGATGATTTTATTATGGCTATTAATATATGAAAAAGCTATATTATCCTAAATTAAACAATATATAAAAATATGCATTATAATATTAAAGAAAATATTTTTGGTTACGTTACCGTAAAAAGGGGCGCCTGCGTGCAACCATATTTCATATGGTTGCCAAATGCAAAATAATTTTCTATGTAAAGAAACTGAAGTATTTAAGATAATGCTAGTTTCTCTTTATA
>JABLTR010072047.1_pt1 | contig 12945 bp, 15 predicted proteins | sample 7160071 | NCBI WGS metagenome assembly JABLTR01 (sample SAMN14651230, study PRJNA627086) | human gut metagenome | isolation source: feces | host: Homo sapiens
AACATCTGCAGGAAGATCCACTGGGTCCACTTGTAGTAGCTGGGGTCGGTGGTGTTCACCTCCCGGTCCCAGTCGAAGGAGTAGCCCAGCATGTGGAGCTGCTTGCGGAAGTTCTCGATGTTGTCGTGGGTCACCTTGGCGGGGTGGATGTGGTGCTGAACGGCGTAGTTCTCTGTGGGCAGGCCGAAGGCGTCATAGCCGATGGGGAACAGGACGTTGTAGCCCTGCATCCGCTTCTTCCGGCAGATGATGTCCATGGCGGTGAAGGGCCGGGCGTGGCCCACGTGGAGCCCCTGGCCGGAGGGATAGGGGAACTCGATCAGGCCGAAGAACTTCTCCCGAGTCTTGTCCCCGGTGACGGCGGTGAAGGGCTTCTCCTCCAGCCACTTCTGCTGCCACTTTTTCTCAATGCTGGCAAAATCGTATTTCATATCCTTCTCCTCATTCCTGTGAATGGATTTCTCTGTTCGATTTATTTTTGCCGCGGCGCGCCCCCGGGCGGCCTCTCTTGCTTCTACGGGGCAATTCACCTTCTGTACGTGGCAAAAATACTTTGACCCAACCGCCTTGGGTGGCGTCGCCAGTGACTGATGCCGCTGGTGAAGGCACTCTGCTGCGCAGCCGTTGGCGGCTCTGCCGCCTGACGGATGCGGTGTGCCCCCTGCGGGCAAGGAGATGTCAATCCCCTCTTCAAGCTGTAAAAGCGCCCCCGACCTTACGGTCAGGGGCGTAAAAGCTACGCGGTACCACCCTGGTTTCGCCAGCCGTTGCCGGATGGCGCTCAACGGCCCGGAGGGCCTCGGCCAGTAACGGGGCCTGCCGTCCCACCCTACTACGTCCGTTCAGGCGGGAGACTCCGGGAACAGTCATCCGCGAAGGTCCCCCACCGGCTCGCAGCAGCCGCCGGCTCTCTGAAGGCGGGACATTTCGCCTTTCTTCCCATCAATGTCGTTAACGGATTTATTCTATGTGGATTTTCCCATTTTGTCAAGGAAAAAAGCGCACAAACTTCCCAACGATCCAGAAATCTCACAAATATTCGCTCAGCCTACATATTTTCCGGGATCACAGCGCCGTCCGAGGCGTACCAAGTGACGTCGTTCGTCATGTTCTCTTCATACCACGTGTTGAAGTCCGCCTCACTGACCTCCATTCCGTTCAACTGGCAGCGGTCCACCACCTTTTCGCCCAGCGCCTCCCCCCAAAACCGGCCGTCATGGAAGGACAGCTGATAGTAGTAGCTGACGTCCGCCCCGCCGGAGCCCATATAGATGCCGCTTTTCTGGAGATCCATCAGCCAGCGGACGGAAAAGGATGTGCCGCAGACCTCTCCGCTCTCTCGGTGGAACACCAGATAATTATAGCCCCTGTCCTGGAGCAGCAGCACCAGCTCCGGCTCCTCGCCGCCTACGATGTCCGCCACCGCCAGCCGATCCAGCGTCAGTGTCTCCGGCGGGTTCTCCGCCTCGGAATCGCTCCAGTATCGGTCATGGACCGCCGCCATAAAGGCGTCAAAGGGCTCCCAGTCTCCATCCGGATAGCCGTCGTACGGCCCCGCCACCCAGCGAAAGCTCTCCTCCCCGGTCAGCACCGGCAGATACGCCCGGAAAGCCGCAAAGTCCGTCTCCGGCATGGTCTCCTCCAGCCCGGAGACATCCAGGTCCGGCAGCAGATTCGGGGACTCCGGCGCAGGATCCGCTCTCTCTTGGAAGTCAGTCGCCTCCGCATCGGCGGCAGGCACCTGGCCCTCCGCTTTCTCCGCCGGGGCAGTGCAGGCTGTCAACAGCAGCAGCGATGCCACAAGGGCGGTCATACTTCTCTTTCTCATAGCGCACCTCTCATTCTGTTTTTATCTGTGTTTTACAGGATAGGCCCGGTGCCGGGAAATTTCCCCCTCAATTCCATGACAGCTCTATTACAGATGGTAACAGAGTTCATGGGGGCGCTCACGCCCCTGCTCCGCCGGCGGCGGTCTCCCGCAGCAGCTCCTCCGCCGGCACACCGAAGAGCTTCGCCAGGGCCAGCAGGTTGGAGGTGCTGGGGTCCGCCGTGCCGGTCTCCCATTTGCTGACCGCCTGCCGGCTGACCCCCAGGGCCTCCGCCACGAACTCCTGGGTCATCTGGCAGCGCATCCGGTGGGCCTTGAGGACCTCCCCCAGGGTGCGGCAGGTCTCCGCTTTTTCCCGGCGGGCCTCCCCGCCCCGCAGGTACTTCCGCAAAGCCCGGATCAGCAGGATCAGCAGATAAATGAGCCCTGCCCAGATGGCCAGAAACAGGAGCAGCAGCGGGAGCATGATAATGGAACTGAATGCCATTGCAGTTGCCTCCTTTTGTTTTGATGGTCTCAGCATACCCGGGGCGGGCGGTTGCGTCCACCAGCTATCGCGCAACTCTGGGTTGATAAGCAGAAAAAAGCTCCGGCGGTCAGCGCCGTCGGAGCTGATGTTTCCCCTTTTCACCGGACACGGCGCCCCACAAAATCTTCGTTTTGCGTGGCACCACATTGGACTCAAATGGGCAGGCAGAGCCTGCCCATTTCATATTTTTGCCTGCGGCAAAACGCTTGGACACGCCACTTGGCGCGAAGGGCGATCAATTCTCCGTCAGCACACCGGAGAGATCCACCGGCTTGCCGTCGTGCCAAAGCCGCTCCAGCGAATAGAACTCCCGGGCCTCGGCGGAGAACACGTGGACCACCACACAGCCGTAGTCCAGCAGGACCCAGGTGCCGTCCCGGTAGCCCTCCCGGCGGAGAGGATCCTCCCCCGCCTGCTCCTTCATGGCCTTCTCCACTGCGCCGCACAGGGCGTTGATCTGGGTGTTGGAATTGCCGGTGGCAATGACGAAATAGTCCGCCAGGGTGGTCTGCTCCGTGATCTCGATGGCGGCGATGTCGCCGCCCTTTTTCTCGTCCAGGGCTTTGGCCGCAGTCAGGGCCATCTCTTTGGGTGTCATGGACTCATCCTTTCTGATCGTTTGAATCTGCGGCACACCTGCCGCTCAGGTTACAATAATAAACCCGTCATCCGGGGCCGCGGTTCCGCCGTCGGACGTACCGGGGTCTACAGGCGCCGTCTCACCATCAGACGGCTGGGAATCCGGCGACTCCGGGGTGGTTCCGCCGCTCTCACCTGCCGCCGGGTCTCCGCTGCCGCCCGGGAGCTGGCCGATCACCTGTCCTGTACCGGGGTCCAGGATCTGCCCGGTGCCGGGATCGATGATGCCGCCGGTCTCCGGGTCGATCAGGTCTCCCGTGTCCGGATCGATGCTCCCCGTACCGGGCTCCGTGGCTCCGCCGGGATCCGTGGTCTCTCCACCGCCGGGCGTCCCGGTCGCCCCGCCGGTCTCCGGCGCTCCGGCATCAGGGTCGGTCCCTGTGCCGCTTTCCCCCTCCGGGGGCGTCTCCTCCTCCGGCTCCTGGGGCGTCCACTGGGCCTGCCAGTAGGACCGGGGATGGGTGGCGTTGCTGTCTTCCACATGACCGGTGGAGGAGCTGACGGAGCCGTCGCTGTTCACGGTCATCATATCCAGATCGCTGCGGGTAAATACCTCGGCGTAGGGGCTCAATTTGGTGTTCACCAGCTCCAGCAGCTGGCCGGTGTTGGGCGTTACATAGGACTGTTCGGAATACCGGCCGTTGAGCTTGCTGGTGGTGGAGCTGTATGCGTAGGCGGGCGTGTTCGGCATGGTGACGAACTCCACGTTCTCCGGCTTCAGGCCACCGGTGAAGGCCGCTTTGGCAAACCACAAAATATTCTGGAGGGTCAGATCCGTCTCCACGTTCTCCCGAAACACCTCGGCAAATGCGTTGATCTTGGCGATGTTCTCGATCTTCAGCAGCTGCTCCACCATGGCGGTCAAAAATGCCTGCTGCGTCTTGATGCGGCCCAGATCGCCGTCCTTGTAGCCGTTGGCTCCGTCCCGGAACCGCAGTACCTGCATGGCGTCGTCCCCCGTGAGCAGGCGGTAGCCCGCTTTCTGGTTGATATAGAGGTTTTGCAGGGGGTCACTGTAATACATGTCCCGGGGCACATCGAACCAGACGCCGCCCATAGCGTCCACGATCTGGCCCACGGCCTCCCACTCCACAATCACCTGATAGTCCGGCTCAAAGCCCACCAGTTGGGCGATCTCCTTGTAGAGATACTGGATGCCCCGGTCTCCGCCGCCGTACCAGTTGTAAACAGAGTTGATCTTCTTGATATCCCAGGAGACATTCACCATAGTGTCCCGGGGAATGGACATCACCGTGGCCTTCTGGTTGGTCACGTCGTAGCTGGCCAGCAGCATCGTGTCTGTGTTGCCGCCGCCCCCCGTGTCCCGGCCCAGGATCAGGACCGTGTAGTAGTCCTGACTCTTCCGCTCTCCGTCGCTGCGGGGGCGGGTCCCCTCGCCCCAGTCGATCTCCCCCACCGGATCGGTGGGTTCTTCCGTCTCCTGGGGCTCTGTCTTGCCGGTGTTGAGGTCCGGCCGGACGAACAGGCTCTGCCAGGCCAGGACCCCCGCCAGGGCCACAGCCAGAACTGCGGCTGCGGCGATCAGCCCCTTCTGCCCCCTGGTCAGTCCGGACCGTCTCTTTGGGGGACGTCCTTTTCCATCCATCTGGTCCGCCATGGTGCCACCCCTTTTCCGTCGTTCAGCTCACGATGATAAAGCCGTCATCCGGAGCCTCTTCTGCGGCAGCATCGCCGCCTCCATCTCCGGTGCCGGAGGTCTGGCTGTCTCCAGTGCCCGAATCGGTCGTTCCTCCGCCTGCGTCAGGCGTGCCGCCGTCCGGAGTCCCGCTTGTGCCCGTACCCGGATCGGTGGTCCCGTCGGTGCCGGTGCCGGTGGTTCCTTCTCCGGTGTCAGGTCCTGTGGTCCCGCCGCCGGTGCCGGGATCTGTCCCGCCGTCGGGCGTTGTCCCTGTTCCGGGATCCGTCGTGCCAGAGCCCGGGTCTGTGGTCCCGCCCGTCCCCGGGTCCGTGGTTCCGCCATCCGGCGTCACCGGCAGGCCGGTGTCCGGATCGATGGGATTACCGTTCTCATCCACCGTGGGCGTCTCCTCCTCCGGCTTGCTGGGCGTGGTGGGCTTCACCGGCGGCCGGGCCGCCCGGCTGTCTTCCACATGGCCGGTGGACGAGCTGATGCTGCCGTCAGAGTTGACGGACATAATGTCCAAGTCGCTGAGGGTGAATACCTCCGTATAAGGACTCAGCTTGGTGTTCACCAGCTCCAGCAGCTCATTCGCGCTGGGCACCACGTAGGATTGATAGTTGTGATAGGTGCGGCTCCAGCAGGATGCGGTCCGGTTGGGCATGGTGACAAACTCCACGTTCTCCATGCTCAGCCCACCCAGAATCGCCTGCTGGGCAAACCATAGGATATTCTGGAAGCTCAGGTCTGTCTCCACATTGTTCTGGAACACCTGGATGAACTGGTTGATCTTTGTGACGTTCTTGATCTGCAGCAGCTGGTCCACCATGGCGGTCAGAAACGCCTGCTGGGTCTTGATGCGGCCCAGATCGCCGTCCGGATAGCCGTAGCGCATGTCGTTGTCGTGGCGGTAGCGGAGCACCTGCATGGCGTCGTCCCCCGTGAGCAGGCGGTAGCCCTTCTCCTGGTGGATGTGAAGGTCCTGATAAGGATCGTCGTAGTTCATGTTCCGTGGCACGTCGAACCAGACGCCGCCCATGGCGTCCACGATCTGGCCCACGGCGTCCCACTCCACAACCACCTGATAGTCCGGCTCAAAGCCCACCAGCTGGGCGATTTCCTTGTAGAGATACTGGATCCCCCGGTCTCCGCCGCCATAGTAGTTATACACGGAGTTGATGCGCTTGATATCCCAGGAGACATTCACCATGGTATCCCGGGGAATAGACATCACCGTGGCCTTCTGGTTGGTCACGTCGTAGCTGGCCAGCAGCATCGTGTCCGTGTTGCCGCCGCCCCCCGTGTCCCGGCCCAGGATCAGGACCGTGTAATAGTCCTGACTCTTCCGTTCCCCGTCGCTGCGGGGGCGGGTCCCTTCGCCCCAGTCGATCTCCTCTTCCTGGGTCCCGCTGTCCGCATCCGCGTTCTTGTCCGGCAGATCCGGGCGAACGAACAGGCTCTGGCAGGCCACCACCGCGATCAGCACGATGGCCAGTACCACGGCTACCGCGATCAGCAGCTTCTGCTGCCGCGTCAGGCGGCTCGGTTTCTTCGGCTTCTTGGGTCTGCTCTTTTTCGGCGTCCCGCCCGCCGGATGCTTTCCGTTTTCTCTATCCACTGTCTCTCTATCCTTTCAATGCGTCCCGCGCCTCAATGGTGGCGTGGTGCACAGGGTTTCCCATTTCGGTCATCTCTTCGATGGTCATCTCCAGGCCCATCAGCAGGCCCTCGTCCAGGTCTTTATAACACACAGCGCGGAGTTTGTCTACCCCCGGAAAATTCCGGGAGGGCTCGATATAATCCGCCAGATAGATCACTTTTTCCAGCAGGGTCATGTGGGCATGGCCCGTGGTGTGCCACCAGATGGCGTTGTAGATTTCATCGTCCACACCGAACACGTCCCGGGCGATGGCCGCGCCGGTCTTGGCGTGGAGAAGCTTCAGGGCCTTCTGCTCCAGCTCGTCCAGCTGGATGCCGTACCGGCCGCACAGTTCCAGCTGCTCCTCCATGTTCAGCTTTTTTGTGCAGTCGTGCAGCAGTGCCGCTACCCGGGCCTTCTCCACATCGGCGCCGTACCGCTCCGCCAGACGGATGGCCTCCTGCTCCGTGCCCAGCACGTGGGGGATGCGCTTGTTTTTCAAATAACTCAGAGCTATCGGCCGCAGCTCCCGCAGGGGCAGGCGCTTCAAATCCGCCCGGGTGCCGTACAGTCCCTCCCGCAGGATATAGCCGTACACCGCCGGAGGCAGGAGATTCACGCCCTCTCCCTTCGCCAGCATGGTTCGCAGGTCTGTGGAGGACACATCCACCACGCCGGGGATGGTGAGGGTGAAGATCCGGGCCTGGGGATATGTCCGGTACAGATAGTCCCGCTGAACGGAGAACAGCTCCTCCGTGTCCGCCTCCGTTCGGCCGAAGGTGGCGATCCCCGCCAGGGACAGAATCTTCTCCGCTTCGTGCCAGGTCTGGATGGTGAGGAACATGTCCGTGCCCATCAGCAGCCACAGCTCGTCCTCCGGGTACCGCTCCTTCAGCTGGGCCAGGGTGTCGGAGGTATAGCTCCGCCCCGTCCGCTTCAGCTCCAGATCCAGTACCTGGACCCGGTCCCCCAGGCCCAGCTGCTCCCCCGCCAGGCGGGTCATCTCAAGCCGCTGTTCCGGAGTGGGGCTGCCCGCTGGCAGCGCCTTGTGGGGTGGCTCCCGGTCCGGGACCAGCAGCAGCAGGTCCAGCTTCAGCAGCTCGAATACCGCCCGGGCCGCGGTCACATGGCCCAGGTGGGGCGGGTTGAACGTCCCGCCGTAAACGCCGATCTTCATACGCGATTCCTCTTTATGGTTCAGATTTTTCCGCCGGAAGCTCCAACTCCATCTCGTCATCCGTGGCGGTGAAGCCATACCGCTGATACAGCGGGCGGCCCATGGCGGTGGTGTGGAGAGAAACCGTCAAACAGCCCCGCTCACAGGCCGCTGCCGTGAGGAGATCCAGCATCCGCCATGCGATCCCCCGGCCTCGGAAGGCAGGATCCGTCCAGATGTTCATGATATGGCCGGACAGACCCGCGGGATTGTGATAGGAGGGCATCTCCCGGCGGAGGTCCAGGCCGCCGGTGGCGGCCAGCCGCTCTCCCACCAGCGCCAGAAGCGCAATGTGGCTGCCGGACGCCAGGGCCTGGCGGTAGTAATCCCGGACCGCATCCGGCAGGCCATGCGGCAGCGCCGCCGTCTCCGAAAGGTGCCGGTAGGTCCGGATGGCCCGGAGGCGGCTCTCCGTCAAGAGCTCCAGATCCCCGATCCCGGCAGTGCGGAACGTCAGTTCCATCGGGCGCCTTCCCGGGTCACTGGGGGCGCTTCTTTGCCGGCTTCACCAGCTGGATGCGCTTCTCCCTGGGCTTGGAGTGGCTCTCCCGGTACAGCACGAACTTCGTGCCGATGACCTGCACCACCTCGCTGCGGGTGGCCTTGGCCAGCTCCTCCGCGGCGGTGCGGGCGTCGTAGTCGATATTGTTGTCCAGCACCCGGCCCTTGATAAGCTCCCGAGCCTCCAGTGCGTCATCCGCCTGCTTGATGAGGTTTGCCCCGATACCGTCCTTGCCCACCTGCAGGATCGTGTCGATGCTGTTTGCCAGGCCCCGCAGCTGGGCCCGCTGTTTGCTTGTCAGTTCCATGTATACTCCTTTATTCCGGGAAATGGCCCCGGTCTTTTTTATTTTTCGTCATGCCAAGTAGACTGCCGCAGCTTCTCCATAGACTCCTGGGCAATCCACTCTTCTGTATAGCCGCAGCTGCGGCAGACATACCTCTGAATTTTTGCATTTACAAAAAAACCGATGGGAAAAGAATTGTACAGCCCCGGCTCCACTGCCAGCAGGTCCGCGCTGCCGCATTTGGGGCAGCGTCCGGTCGTTTTCACCGCAGTTCCCTCCTCATCAAAGGTAGACGGTTATTTTTCAAATAAGTTGCCAGTTTCTCCGAAAATGCCCGCAGAGCTTTTCCTCTATGGGAGATGGCGCCCTTCTCCTCTGCCGTCAGCTGGCCGAAGGTCCTGCCCTTCTCCGGCACCAGGAACACCGGGTCGTAGCCAAATCCCGCCGTCCCCATGGGGGCAAAGGCGATGGCACCGTCGCACCGGCCCTCCGCCGTCAGCTCGTCCCGGCCGGGAAAGGCGCAGGCGATGGCGCAGGCGAAGTGGGCCGCCCGGGTAGTCTGTCCCCGCATGTTCTGCAGCAGCAGGGTATACCGCCCCCGGTCGTCCAGCTCCTCCCCGCCGTAACGGGCGGAATACACGCCGGGTCCTCCGTTCAGGGCGTCCACACAGAGACCGGAGTCGTCCGCGATGGCGGGCAGCCCGCTGGCCGCGCAGATGGCCTTGGCCTTCAGCATGGCGTTTTCCGCAAAGGTGGTGCCGGTCTCCTCCACGTCTACGGAGATTCCCACGTCTGCGGGGCTCACCACTTCCACCCCCAGTCCGGAGAGGATATCCGCCATCTCCTTCAGCTTGCCGGGGTTATGGGTCGCCAACACGAATTTCATACCGTCTCCTCCTTTTCCGCCGCACGGTCCAGACGCTTGTTCCGGATGGTCAGCACCAGGTCGATGGTGACCATGGTGATATCCAGAATGTAAAAAGCCGCCACATAGGTGACATTTCCACTGATGAACTTCCCCGCCAGGCCGCAGAGATAGCCCACGATGATGCACACCTCAAACCATAGGCTCTTGCCCTTTGCAGTACGGGAGCGCACGGACTTTGTGATGTTGAAGGGCCAGGACAGGCCGAAGCAGATCAGCATAATCATCTCGAATACCTGCGCCACGGAAACCATCTCCTTCTTTCAATTTGTGGTTTTATCGCTTCAAAATCTCCCGCTGGAGCTTCAGCAGCTCCCGGTTGCCCTTGGCGCACAAGCGCACCAGCTCCTGTTGCTCCTGGGGCGTGAAAGCCCGGCCCTCGCCGGTGCCCTGGAGCTCGATGATCTCCCCCAGCTCATTCATCACACAGTTCAGGTCCACCTGGGCACGGCTGTCCTCGCTGTACTGCAAATCCAGCATAAGGGTCTCCCCGACGATTCCCGCAGACACCCCGGTGACGAAATGCCGGATGGGATTGGAGGCCAGCACGCCCTCCTCCACCAGCTTCCGGCAGGCCAGGGCCAGCGCCACAAAGCCGCCGGTGACGGATGCGGTGCGGGTTCCGCCGTCGCCCTGGAGCACGTCGCAGTCGATGGTGATGGTATGCTCCCCCAGCTTCGCCAGGTCCACGGCGGCCCGGAGGGAACGGCCCACCAGCCGCTGGATCTCTGCGCTGCGGGGCGAGAGCTTCAGCTTGGCAATGTCCCGCTTGCTGCGCTCCCGGTTGGCCCGGGGCAGCATGGAGTACTCCGCTGTCACCCAGCCGGTGCCCTCCGGCACATGGGGCGGCACCCGGTCCTCCACGCTGGCGCAGCAGAGAACCATGGTGTCGCCGCACTGGATGAGACAGCTGCCCTCCGCGAATTTTACGAAATCAGGGGTGATTTTGATCGGGCGCAGCTCGTCAAACGCCCGTCCGTCTTGTCTGGTCATGGTATGCGCTCCTTTTCATTTTCCCCGCAGAGAGGACTGGATCGCCGCGAACGCACGGTCATAGTCATCTCTGTGAACATAGATGGTGTAGGTCAGGACGCTGTCCTGTACAGCAGTCGGAACGGCCCCCTGCTGCGGCGGGCAGCCGCGGCGTATAGGCCCCGGGTCCTGGTGCCGCTGGAGAGCCCGGCATCTGAAAGCGCCCCGCGGATCCGAAAGTACATCTGCTGCGACGACACAGAGATCAGTTTTCTCCGATTCCAAATGGTGATCCTTGTCTCTCTGCTGCCGCTCAAATAATGGCCTCCACATATTCCTTCGCGTCGAAGGGCTTCAGGTCGTCCACCCCCTCGCCCACACCGGCCAGCTTCACCGGTACGCCCAGCTCCTTGGCGATGGCGATGACGATGCCGCCCTTGGCCGTGCCATCCAGCTTCGTCAGCACGATGCCGGTGAGTCCTGCAGCCTCCTTGAACTGGCGGGCCTGGATCAGGCCGTTTTGTCCGGTGGTGGCGTCCAGCACCAGCAGCGTCTCCCGTGCGGCGCCGGGGCATTCCCGGTCGATGATCTTGGAGAGCTTGGCGAGCTCCGCCATCAGGTTAGCCTTGTTGTGGAGGCGGCCGGCAGTGTCGCACAGCACCACATCCACCCCTCTTGCCTTGGCAGCCTGCAGGGCGTCGAACAGCACCGCGCCGGGGTCAGCCCCCTCGTGCTGGCGCACAAGTTCGCAGCCGGCCCGCTCCGCCCAGATCTGCAGTTGGTCCGCCGCTGCGGCCCGGAAGGTGTCCGCCGCGCAGAAGAGGACCCGCTTGCCCTCGCTTTTCAGCTGATAGCCCAGTTTGCCGATGGACGTGGTCTTGCCTACGCCGTTGACGCCGATGAACAGCACCACAGCAGGCCGGGTCGAGAGATCCAGCTCCGTGCCGCCCACGTCCATCTCCTCCGCCAGAATGTCCCGGAGGGCGGCCTTGACCGCCTCCTGGTCCTGGAGCTTCTCCTTCCGGACCCTCGTGCGGAGTTTTTCCACGGCGTCCAGCGCCGTGTCCATGCCCAGGTCCGCCAGGATCAGCGTCTCCTCCAACTCCTCGAAAAAGGCCTCGTCCGCCTCGGAGAAGCCGGAGAAGAGATTTGTGGTGATCTTTTTCAGCTTGTCAAAAAAGCCCATGGTATCCTCCCAAATCGGAAATCAGCGCCGGAGAGGCTTATCCCAGTCCAACCTGTTTCCGCAGTATTTGCAGTATTCGCCGGGAAAAAGCGGCAGATGTGCCCCGCACTCCGGGCAGCGGATCACGAACAACTGGATCGCAAGGCCCGCCGCCAGCAGCAGTCCCCCGATCACGCCCGCCTCCGGTACAAATACGGTCCTGCTGAGGAACTGCAGAACAAATCCCGGGACTAGCAGGATAACGCTCAGGATCGTCCATCTGCGCAGTGTCATGAGATCGTCCTCCCAATCGCTTCAAATCCTCTTGCGCCGGGTCGCCGTTCACTCCACTTTCTTGCCGCAGTATGGGCAGGTCTTATCCGGTCGGAGCTCCCGAACGGACTTTCCGCAGTGGGGGCAGCGCAGCAGCCACCACACCAGCCCCAGATCCAAAAGGAAAATCAGCAACCCTGCATAGGTCATCCATCCGCCCCGGAAGATAAGGAGGCCTGCCAGCAGGCCCACCCAGATGATCAGTATCTGTTTATGCTTGCGCTTCATGGATTCCGCTCCTTATTTGATCTTCAGCTCTTTCGCCATGTCATTCAGATTGATGGTCAGGATCTTGCTCACGCCCTGCTCCTGCACGGTGGCGTTGTCGCAAGCTCCGCATCCCTCGTTCCGGCCCCCCGGCCGGAACTCACTCTCTCCGCTGCTCCTCCTTTTCCCACCGAAACCGCTTCGCTGGGTTTCGGCGGGAGCCCTGGAGCGGCGTCACCATGCTCACTTGATCTTCAGCTCTTTCGCCATGTCATTCAGATTGATGGTCAGGATTTTGCTCACGCCCTGCTCCTGCATGGTGACGCCATAGAGGACGTCGGCCTCCTCCATGGTTCCCCGGCGGTGGGTGATGACGATGAACTGGGTCCGGCCTGCCAGCGTCCGCATATAGCGGGCGTAGCGGGTGACGTTGGCGTCATCCAGGGCCGCCTCGATCTCGTCCATCACGCAGAAGGGCGTTGGATGGACTTTCAGAATGGAGAAATACAGCGCGATGGCCACAAAGGCCTTCTCGCCGCCGGACAGCAGGGAGATGGTCTTGAGGGTTTTTCCCGGCGGCTGGGCCTTGATCTCGATGCCGCAGCCCAGGATGTCCTCCTCGTCCTCCAGTTCCAATCTGGCCGTCCCTCCCCCGAAGAGCTCCTGGAAGGTGGTCTGGAAGCTCTCGGACAGCAGCTTGAACTGCTCGGCGAAAATCTTGGTCATCTCCTCCGTGATCTCGCCGATGATGTTCTGCAGCTCGCCCTTGGCCTTCTCCACATCGTTGCGCTGGTCCGTCAGGTAGGTGTAGCGGGTGTTCACCCGCTGGAACTCGTCGATGGCCCCGATGTTTGGGGTGCCCAGGGCGGTGATGTCCCGCTTCAGCTCCCCGATCCGCCGGTTGGCCTTGGGCACGCTCTCCAGCTCGATCCGCTGTGCCTGGGCGTCGGAGTGGGAGAGTTCGTAGTGTTCCCACAGCCGGTCCAGGATCTGCTTTTCCTCCATGGCGGAGGTGGCCCGCTTCTGGTCCAGTTTGGCCACCGCCCGCTCCAGGTTCAGCAGGTT
>JABLTR010022160.1_pt1 | contig 12940 bp, 4 predicted proteins | sample 7160071 | NCBI WGS metagenome assembly JABLTR01 (sample SAMN14651230, study PRJNA627086) | human gut metagenome | isolation source: feces | host: Homo sapiens
AATTTTCGGAGAATGTTCATGCTTTCAGCACCGGCATATCCACGGATTTGAGGATCTCAGCGAGGATGTTTTCAGCCTTTTCCTCCATCATGCGGGCCTTGGCCGACAAGATGAGACGGTGCGCGCAGACGTCCGGGAAAACGGCGGCGACGTCCTCCGGCACGACGAAATCGCGTCCGGCGAGGAAGGCATGGGCCTTCGCCATCCGGCAGAGGGCCAGCGCGCCACGGGGGCTGACGCCGAGCTCGACCATGGGATGGGTGCGCGTCGCCTCGGCGAGGGTGGTGACATAGTCAAAGATGCGGTCGTTGGCTTCGACGTTCCGGGTTTCCTGCACCAGCTGAAGCAATTCGTCCTTTGTGACGACGGGCTGGACGCGGTCGAGGGGATTTTCGCTGTGGCGGTCGCGGAGGATGTTGATCTGGCTGCGGTGGTCGGGATAGCCCATGCTGAGGCGGATGAGGAAACGGTCGAGCTGCGAGCTGGGGAGCAGCGTTGTACCGGCGGAGCCGGTCGGGTTCTGCGTGGCGAGGACGACAAAAGGCGTCGGGAGGTCGTAGGTGTTGCCATCCACGGTGACGCGGTGTTCCTCCATCGCTTCCAGAAGGGAGGACTGCGTCTTGCTGGAGGTACGGTTGATCTCGTCGGCCAGCAGCAGATTCGTCATGATCGCGCCGGGCTTGTAGACGAAGGAATCCGCCGATTTATCGTACACCGAGTAGCCGATGACGTCCGAAGGGACAGTGTCCGACGTGAACTGGACGCGGCGGGTGTCGAGGCCGAGCACCTTCGCGAAGGTCAGGGCGGTCGTGGTCTTGCCGACGCCGGGGACGTCCTCCATGAGGACGTGGCCCTGCGCCAGAATGGCCATTAAGATCTTCTCGACGTTCTCGTTTTTGCCGACGATGACGGACTCAATTTCCGTCAGAATGTTCTGGATTTTCTCATTCATCTGTATGTTCTCCTTCTTGGTCGGTGGGAGTTTCAGGTTCGGTAGGTTTGGTGGGTTCAGTCGGGCCAACAGGTGGATTGACCGGGCCGACAGGCTCCGGCGCATAGCCGCAGACGGAGCAGCCACCGCCGAGGCCGAAGGTGTCATGGCTTTCTGTGCCATGGATCAGCGAGCAGCCGCTGCACGAAATCGTGTGCGTCGTGCCGTCATGGTTGTCTGTTGCGGTGATCGTGCCAGTACAAACCGCATCATGCCAGTTTCCGCAGACCGTACACTGGTAATACTGGCCGTCGCCGATGTAGCTGTGCATGCCTTCATCCACATTTTGCTGGCAGAGCTGGCAGAAATGATGGTGCGTTTCCGTACCATGCATCCGCCACTCATGGACCTGATGTCCAAGCGGTTCGCTGGATTCTTTCTTCTCCGCGCCGCAGTCTGCGCAGTGCAGCGTCTTCTCGCCGGGCTCGGTGCAGGTCGCGGTATTGCTGCCGGAAACCTCCTGCCAACTGTGCGGGACGGATTCTTCAAGGCCGCAGTTTTTACATTTTACGGTGTGCTCATCGTCTTCAGCGGGCGTATATGCCCAATCATGCCGCACCGGCTGGCCGATTTCCCTGCCGTTTTCATCATCGCAGACCTGAATGCAGGTGCCGTCGCCGAGATCCTTCCAGTGGCTGTTTGTATGCAGGCACGCCTGTTCCAACCCGCAGCTGACACAGGTATAGAGACCAGACTTTGCTTTTTGGAAATTGTGCTGAACGGACCAGTCGTCTCCGGTCCACTGGGTACAGTATCCCACAGAGCCACCGCGGTCAGAGCTGCCGCCGACATCCCAGCCATAGGCCAGCGTAAAGCGGATAGTCAGCACATCGCCGTCCTTGAGGTAATAGTCCGACATGCCATTGCCGGGATAGAAGGTGCTGCCGCCGACGGAGTAGAGCCAACCGGAGGCCATGGTGTAGCTGTACTCCCCAAGACCGTCGCCGGGGTCGGAGAGTTCAATGCCGTTTCGGTAGATGCAGCGCCAGAACGAGGCCAACGCCGTGCCGGCGCCAAAGCGAGCGTCAATGGCGGTAAGGATCTCTGCATCGGTGCTGCCGTAGTCGCGCCAGCTGCCACTGAGCGTCACGGCGGAGCTGCCGGACAGCGGAAGCTCGCGGAGGTAAAAGCCGCTGTCAAATGAGCCGTTATAGAGGCAGCGATTTTCCGGCAGGAAAAAGCTCTCGCGGGCCGTTCCGAATGGCTCGCCCGCGTCATAGTCCCAGACGGCCTTAGCCATGGAGTAGGAAACGCGCTCGCCGGAGAGAACATCATAGGAAATGGGGCCTAGGATACCGCCGCCCACGACCCCGGCATCGATGTAGACGGTGGCGGTGCCGATCTTTTGGCCCTCTTCGGTGCGTTTGCCGATGAAGTGAATGGTTTTTTCGCCGTAATTGCCCAGTTCATCCTCGGCGTAGATGACAAGGATATGCTCGTTACGGTCTCCGGTTTTGGGATTTTCCGGGACGAGGACATATTGCTGCGTGGTGCCGGACTGACTGGTCATGCGGCAGGTTGCTCCGTCCAGCGTAACAGTCAGCTTGGTGCCGACGCCGTTGGCGAGGATATGCGTGCGGTTGCCCTGTGCGTCCTCGCTCCATGCCTCGACGGTCAGGTTGACCGGTTCCTCGTTGGTGACCTCCGCGCCGTCTTTCAGATTTGCCGTAATGATGACCTTGTTTTCGCCGCGGTGTTTATAGGGCAGATCGAAGGTAAAGGTGTAGGTTTCGCTGCCGGAGGCGGCGGTGACGGTGAACGTGTTGCCGCCGGTCTTGTTGTCCTTCAGGAGCAGCGTGACAGAGCCAGAAGCCGTGAGCGTCTCCGTTCGGCCGGAGCCGGTCTGGTAACATTTGGCGGACGAAATGGTCACATTTGCGGCATCCTCGCCCTGAATAGAGAACTGATACGTCAGCAAGCCGTCCGTCAGCTGGTCGTCGTAGATGGGTTCTGCAGTGGTGGTTTTTCCGTTTTCGCAGGTAAGCGAATTTGGAATGGTGGCTTTCGTGTCTGGATCAGTCAGCGTGTACGTCATTTGTAAAGACACGTCGCTCTGGTAGCGGAGGGTGACAGTAAAAGTGACGTTTTTCTCCTTGACCTTCGCTGTGACGAGGATGGTATAAGTCGCGCCGTTTTCCGCACTTTGGAGCTGGTAACTGCCCTTTTCCGTGTTCAGGGCTGTTCCATCAATGGCAGCAGAGATGATTTGTGCGTCACTTGCACTTTTGCCTTTCAGGCCAAATTTGTAGAGCAGTTCGCCATTTTGCAGCTGATTGTGCTTGACGGTCAGGTTGACACGCTTGTCCGCATTGCAAAGTTCTTCGCGGCGGGTGGTGGATTTTTCGTACCATGTGAACTGTAATTGCAGGTCGAGGCCGTCTTCGTATGTCAGGACGAAGTTGTATCGGATCGTCTGGCCGGAGACGCGGGCGGTGACGGAGATGGAATACGTTTCGCTGTCCTGCCCGTCCGCTGGGGCCATTTGGAGGGTTCCGGTTTGTGTCAGGGTTCCGGTCTCGCCGTCCGTTGCGCGATAGTCCGCGCTGACAAATTCGGCATCTCTTGCGCTTTCGCCGAGGAAACTGAAATCGTATTGGACGGAACCATCCTGAATGGTGTCGCCCTTGATGGTGCAGGAAACGGAGCCGTTGGCGCTGCACGTTGCTTGGGCCGGGGCGGTCAGGGTCTGCCAGCTCAGCTGGAGGTCGAGGTCAATGCCGGACTCCAAGCGGAGGAGGAAGGTGAATTGGACATCGGTTTCGACCGTCTCGCCCTTCTGATTTTTCTGCGTGGCCGTGGCCTGCACGATGAAGACATAATTTTGGAATTCCGCCCCGTCTGGCAGGGAGATGGGCACTGCCCCGCGCGTGTCGATTGGAATTTCATCTTCATTTCCGCGCGCGAAGAAGGCTCCCGTGATGGCAGCATCCTGTGCGTCGAGACCTGTGAGGTCGAGGCTGTAGGGCAGGTAGCCGTTGTCGAGCTGGGCCAAAAGGACGCGCTTGCCGACAGACTGCCCCGGCGCGCAGACGATGGACGTCGGCTCCGAGCCATACTTGTACCACGTCAGGGCCGCGCCGAGGTCAAGCGGCGTGAGGGGCAAGTCTTCGTCGGCCTCGCCGGTCTCTCCGGCATCTTCGCCGTCGTTGCCTTGGTTGGAATCGGTGTTCGCGCCGATGCTGGCCTCGGAATAGTCCGGCTGCGTAGGCTGCTCCTGTGGAACAGTTTCCGGTTCGGTGTCCTGTCCGGCTTCGTTGTCCGCCTCGTCGGGGTCGGGCTGCTCCACATCGCCGGTGAGGTCGCTTTCGGTGTCACCGTTCGCGCCGGAGCCGGACGTCTCCGCGCCGTTGCCGCTGCCCGCGCCGCCGGGGGCCTTTCCGGCTTGAAGGACGGTGATCTCCTGCGGTTCCGCCTGCAGGATGGGGTTGTCCGGCTCGGCCGACCGCATGCCGAGCAGCGGCAAACAGATACTCAGCACGAGCGCGGCGACAAGCACCCCGCAGCCCACAGATCTGAGCCACGGATATTTTTCAAAAAACTGATTCATATATACGAATTCCTCTTGAATATGGAAGATTTGTGCAGTTTATTCGTATTTTTAAGGAACTCCCTTAAACGCACGAATAAGCCGCACGGTTCCCCGCGTTTTCACGCGGGGAACCGCCCAGCTTTGGGGTGGTCAGGCGATATTCGGTTTCAAATATCGTTTTTGCATCTTACTTTGCGTACAGCTCCATGAAGCGCATGAGGATCGTGGCGACCTGAGCACGCGTTGCAGAGCCCTTCGGGCTGAGTTTATTCGCACTGCCCTGAATGAGGCCATTCGCGACGGCCCACTGCATTGCCTCGGTTGCGTAAGCACTCACGGAAGCGGCATCCGAATAGGCGGTCAGCGCAACGGACTTGCTCACATCGTAGCCCTTCTGTTTCGCATAGCGGAACAGGATGGCGGCGAGCTGCTCACGGGTGATCGCGCCGGTCATGTTCGTGCCGTCGGAGATGCCGTTGTCCATGGCCCACTTCTGGCCCGCGGCGTACCACGGCGTGCCGGAGGTGTTCTGGCCCTCGAGACGGGCGAGCATGGTGACGATCATACCGCGCGTGGTGTCCGCGTTCGGGGAGAACGTCCCATTGCCGGTTCCGTTCATAAGCCCCTTTTCATACGCAAACTTCACACCGGAATAATACCAGCTGTTCGCGTTGACATCCGTGAACAGGAGCGTTTCGCCCGCGTTCGGGTTCTGCGACGGCTTGGCCGGGTTCGACGGCGTGGCCGGGATGTCCGGCTTCATCAGATCCGCATACTTCGCCTCGGCCTCCGTCAGCTTCTCGTAGTTGCTGACAAGCTTCTTTGCCGCATCGGTCAGATCGTTATAGGCGTCGCGCGCAGCCTCGATCGCCGCACCGCTCTCCTTCGTGACGGGGCCGATGGCCTTGATCCGGTCGACGACACTTGCGGCGGCCTTCTGATCCAGAATGGCCTGATAGGCTTTTTCTGCCTCGATCAGCTTGTTCCGGGTAGCCTCCGGGATCTGCGCCTGCTGCTCCGAGGTCAGGGCATCAAACGCTTCGCGGGCGGTTTTGATCTTGTCGCCGCTGGTCTCATCGACGGGGCCGATGGCGTTGATCTTGGACGCTGCGGCTGCAACTGCTGCATCGGCAACGACCGTTACCTTGCAGATGCCGGGCGCGCGTACGCTACTGCCCGGAACGGCGATGTAGTAGGTGCCAGCTGCGTCGAAGGAAACGGTGATGCTGCCGGACGCGTCGGTCGTGCCAAGCTCCGTCCAAGTGGTGACATCGCCGCTCACACGGTTCAGATTGGTCGTGTAATAGATCTTCGTGTTGGGATTCAGCTTTTCGCCGCGCTTGCCGCTGGCGTCTGCTGTGGCGCGGGCAACGGTCAGCGTCTGCTGTTCATCGGCCGCCAGCGTCAAATCATCCAGGATGGCCTTGCCCTGCCGGAAATACGGGAAACCAGCCTCCTCATTGTGGATGAAATCCCAGTCTGTGAACATGGCAACCTCGATGGCGTCGCCATCCTCCAGCAGGATCCAATCCGCCGTGGAGCCCCAGCCCTCGTACATCAGCGGATACTGATGGTTGACGTAGTAGAGCAGGTTTTCGTCATGGCCCCAGAAGTTCGTCATGTACATCGACGTGGCAGAGCCTGTGATCTTCAGCGCCTTATAGGGCTCATCCGATTCGTTATTGCCATACTGCAGCTTCGTATTGACGCTCTCACCGGGTTCGAGTGTATCGTCCAGATACTGATCCTCCAGCATCTTGATGAGCAGGTGCAGCAGCGTCGGGTGGATGATTGCCTTGCCGTCCGATCCGGTCCGATAGAAATCTTCCAGATCATACTCCTTGAGATCGAAGTACTCCAGCGTCACGGGAAGCTGTGCCAGCGTCTGGCCGGTGATAGAGGACTGCAGGTATTCACCGTCGTTCGAGATGGAGAAGTAAACCGTGACGGAATCCTTCCGCTCAGGATCGGCAGCCTTTTCCCAGCGCGCGTAGACTATGGTGTCCTTGGTGTAGACGGTGTCCAGCGTGATCCGCTCGCCGCCGTCCTGTTCCGTGAACCAGCCGAGCAGCGTATAGCCATCGCGGCGGGCCGTGGGCATCTTCTCGAGCTTATTGCTCAGCTTGTTGGCCACATATTGGTTGGTGGTGGCGATGGTGCCGCCGTTGGCGTTGAAGGTGACCGTCCAGCCTTGGAAATCGGTCGTGTGGCCGACCGCCATCATGTTGCCAGTGTCGTTCTTGAAATAGATGACGCCGTTTTCGTCGGCGATCGGGCTGCAAATGCAATACTGGGCAAGCTCGCCCTTCGGCTCAAAGACGATGGGTGCGCAGTTTTCCACGGTCGTGACCGTGCCGTTTGCGTCGACCTGATCTTCAGTCACGCCGTCCAGCAGTGCGGTCTGGCCCTTTTGGTCTTTGATGACACGCAGCGCGCCGGGGGTATAGTTGTCCATGAAGTAGACATAGACATAGCCGGTTTCCGCCTCATAGGCCGTGCTCAGCAGGCCGCTGGTCTGCGGATAGCCCTTGGTATTTGCCGTGTAGGCGACCTGCCAGTTATCAAGGTCGAGCACCGCAATGTGGTGGCCGGAGCCGGCAGTGAACTGACCTAAGCCGGAGACGCCGACGTAGGCACGGCCGTTGTAGACAACCGGGGTCGAGGTGCTCATGCCGCCAAGGTTGATGTCTTTGGAGGCATTGGGCTTGATCTTGCCGGTCGACCAGTCGATCTGCTCGCTGTAGAAATGGCTGCCCTTGGAGGTGAAGTAGACGCGGTCGGTGTCGGCGTCGTAGGCGACGTTCGAGCGGATGTCGCCGACGTAGCCAGTCTTGGAGTCTACAACCTCACCGCTGGTCTTGTTGAAGACAAGCAGGTTTGCGGTCGCGCTGGTATAGCCGCTCTGGCCGTCGTCCGTGCCAACGACCACATAGTCGCCGTGCGCATACGCGCCAGCCCAGTAGAAGCCGCCGAGCTGCGTGTAGGTCCAGAGCGCCTGCTTGGCCTCGGTCGTGGCCGTCGGGTCCTCATCGTCGATGGTGAGGCAGACAAAGTTTGCTGTTTTTGCCTCGCCGTTCCAGAAACCAGTGTAGACGCAGCCATCGCTGTAGGTGATGGGCGAGTTGGACTGGCCGCCGCGCGGATCGGTATAGACCCAGAGGGATTCTAGGGTTTCGGCGTTGAACGCCTGCACACGGCCCTTGGACAGGCCGACAAAAATCATGCCCTCGGCATAGGTCGGCGGAACGATGGCGAAGTCAGAGGTCGCGACCATGTCGCCCTTTTTGACAATCTCTCCAGTCGCCTTGTCGATCTTCAGAATGTTCGTGCCGGAATAGGCGTAGAGGTAGCCACCCACGATGATGGGGGAGCCGACCGCGCCGGTATTATAGCCGCTGCCTGCGGAAGTGGACCAGAGGAGACCGGTTGCTTCGTCGCTGGTGCGGGTCTTGGCGGCGGTAATGGCCATGTTGTTGTCGTTGCCGCGGAAGCTGGGCCAGAGGGCATCGAACTTTTTAAGCGTGTTCGGCGCGACGGCCTCGAGCGTCAGGGTGAGCTTGCCGTCCGTCAGGTCGGACGGGCCCGCGATCGTGCCAGTCTGGGACTTGTAGCCCTTCGCCGCGACCACATAGCTGTAGGTCTTGCCGTTGGTCAGGGTGTAGACGCCGCCCTCGCCGGGGGCCTGCAGTGTGCCGTCCGGGTCAAAGAGGCGGATGTTGGCCGTGTCCACTTTGGTCTCGACCTTCGCGGTATAGCCGGTCTGCCAGACAAGGTGGAAGGTATAGTCCGTGGACGGGATGCTCTCGTCCGCGCAGGCGACCTTGATGGTGAACTTGTCCATCGTCTGGTCGACCGGGACTGTACCGGTGTACTGGTATTGGTGGCTTCTGGGGTTCTTTTCGGAGCTGGTGAATTCCGTCGGTCCGGTGACAATGGTGCTGTCCGGCGCACCGTAGGTTGTGAAGCTGACGTTCACGTTTTCCACATTGGGGGCCAGCGTCAAGGTGTAGTCCGTGATCGACTGGTTCTGCCAGTAGCCGCTGGGATCGGCCTTAACGCCAGTACCGCTCAGGCTCATACTGTGCAGACTGGGGCGGATATTAAGCGTCACGGTATAAGACACCGTCTCACCGTTACTGCCCTCGGGCGGTGTTACAGTGAAAACAAGCGTATTTTCGCCCTGATGGAGCACATCAAAGCTGCGGATGAACTGGCCGGAGCCGGTCAGGCCGCTTACTGTCCGCAGGTTTTCCGGGGTATTGCCGTTGATAGCCACCTGGACGGTGCTGCCCTGCAGGGCCGGGATGGGCCATGCGTCCAGCTGCGTATCGATGACGCCGTCGCGGCAGTCGATCTTGTAAGTCAGCGTATTCTGGTCGAAGTCTGCCGCGGGCAGAAGGAGCTTTTTGTCTGCATTGCTGTTGGCATAGTCGCCCTGCAGCTGGAAGGTCATCAAGCCCTTGGCATTTTCCACCTTCGTCAGCGTGACGGTATAAACCTTTGTCGTACCGTCCTGCGCCGTGACAGTATACTGTACTGCCCCCTTGGAGAAGTCCACTGCCTCGCCGCTGGCCGGGGAGACCGTGGCGTTTGCACTGATTTTCAGCGTCGGCGTCACGGTAGTCATATCGACATCATTCGTAAGCTGACCGGTGACAGTACCAGCAGCCTCGTCAATGGTCATCTTCAGATTGCCAACCGTGAACTCAGTCAGCTGCTTGTGATAGTCCAACCGATCCGTCGTGCCAGTGATAATCGGGTAACCACCGCTTACGTTTTCGCTGTCCGCAGCCCAGACGGCGGCAGTCAGCTCCTGTGTGGAATAATTCTGGAGCTTACGCAGGAAAGCTTCACCCTTCATTGCCGAAGATGTTTTTCCCTCCGGCAGCGTAAACACATCGGTCGCTTCGTTTGCGCCGATTGCCGCCATGCCCTGCTCCAGATAGAACAGATTTTCAAACGTATGAACAGAGTTCAGCATGGGTTTGACATGACCAAACACTGCGCCCGCAGCAGTGTCCCACTCGCCAGTATAGGTGCTGATGACCTTGCCTGTAGTATAGCTGTTAGCAACCATTACCCCAGAGCCGACAGTGCCGAACAAGCCGCCCGCACCAGGCCAGTCTACGGTGACCGTGCCGGTGTTATAGCAGCTTTCCACAATGCTGCCTTCCATAATCCACCCGGACAGACCGCCCGTGCTGCCGACTGCCTGATCCAGCGTCGTTGCCTTACTGGATGTGGAATAGGACGAACGAATCGCACCATGGTTGGAGCAGCCAATCATCGTCGTTTTATTGAGAGTCGCCGTAACACCGCCGACATAACGTCCGCCGAACACATCACCGTAGTTGTGACAATTTATAATCCGCTGCGGACTCTCACCAGCAATGCCACCCACGCTTACTGCTCCGGACGCCAGCGTAATATCGCCATAGTTGACACAATCAATAATATCAACCTTATAGTCGGAGTAACCGACAATGCCGGCAGCATACGCGCCTGAACTGTAGACATCTTTCACACTGCCCGTCGCATAGACGGCTGCCTCGTTGCTGCAATTGCCAATTTGTGTGTCCCGTGCGGCACCGATAACACCAGCTACATAGGCACCAGCGCGGAAGGAGCAGCTCTTGTCAATGATGACATTTTTGACTGTGCCGCCCTTCACACTGCCGAACAAACCGACAGCATAAGTATCCGTCTTGTCCACCACAAGATTTTTGATACGGAAGTTCCCGCCATCGTAGGTGCCTTTGAAGGATTTGGAGTTATCCGGTTGACCACGCTTGCTGGTGATGCCGATCGGCGTCCAGTCCATGCCGGACATATCGATATCCTTCGTCTGCTTGAAGAATTTCCCGGTATAGTTTGTCGCGCTGTTCACCTTCTTGGACAGGTGATAGAGCGCAAGGGCGCTGTCGACCACATAGGGATTTTCCTCCGTGCCCGCACCTGCAAATTCATAGGTGCGCTCGGTGACCTTGAAGCTGATGGTTAGCGGAATTGCATCACCCGCTGTACCCGTCGTCGGCGCAAGCGTCAGCTTCGTGTCCGTTGCATAGACGCCGTTCCCCTTGCTTGTAAACGTCAGTTCACTGCTGAGAGTCGCTGTACCAGTTGTCCACGGCTGACCGTCCTTCGTCACAACGATCTCCGGATTTGTGAACGTCGGCGCAGCCATAATGTCAACTTCCTGCTTGAACGAAATCGCCAAATCGTTCAGGCTCAGTGTACCCGGATACGTTTCATCGCCGCTTTTCATCGCAATGGAGATGTCTTCGCAGTAGCTAGAGTCCAGCGGAAGGAAGTTAAAGCTTGCGTTGGAACCACCGTCCCAGTCTGCATCCAGCTGTATCTTCTCTTGAACTTCTGTTATTTTGTAACCGAAGTTGACAGCCTGAGTATTGTTCCAGTTATAGAACGCTTTGCTTCCGATTTCCTTGACTGTCGTCGGAATCGTTAAATTCTTGATTCCGGTGCAGCCCGAAAATGCGCTGCTTCCGATTGACGTCACAGATTCCGGGATAGTCAACTCTTCGAGCGCCTTGCAGCCGCTGAACGCACTGCTTGCGATCGCAATTGTGTCAGCAGGGATCACAGCGGATTTCAGCACGGAGCAGTTTCGATAAACCTGACCGATCTCTTCGACCTTGCCCTCAAAGATGATCTCTTCCAGTGCCGTGCAGCCGGAGATTGTGGAGCCTGTGGCGCTGAAACTCGTCACATTCTTTGGGAACGTGATGCTTTTCAACGCTGCATTTTTATAAATGGCATAGGTGGATACTTCGGTCAGAGATTCCGGAAGCTTGATGTCCAACACGGTAGTGTTTGCCGCGGCCGAGGTGCCGTTTTTCACATAGCTGTATAGTACATACTTGCCGATCTTCGTGATTCCTTCATCTACGACAAAATGCTTGATGGGGTAGACCGAACTGTCAGCGTAGGGCGGAGCCTTTGCCACTGTGGAGCCATAATCTTTCGTTGCGCCGCTGCCGCTGATGGTCAGCGTTTGGGTGCCGGCGTCATAGCTCCATGTGACGTTTTCGCCGCAAGAACCGGACGTCGGCGTCTCGTTCTCAGCGGCCAGTGCGACTGTGGGCAGCATGCCGAGCAGCATGACCAGCGCAAGCAGGAGAGACAAAATTCGTTTTTTCATCTTTATGTCCTTTCTTTCTGTAGCTTTTGTATGAAAACGCCGGAGCGGCGGGGATGGGGGATGGCCCGGCTCCGCGTTCCCAATACGGAGTCGGGTTTAATCGGCCTTTGGAGGCTCGATGGGGGATGCTTTTGCGGCCTTTTTTGCGGCACGCTCTTTTCGGAACTGGTTGAGCTGCCGCTGGTATTCGGCCTTGAATTCTGCGGTTTTGCGCGGGTTCGCGTTTTCGGGGAAGCGGACGCCCTGCCGCCGCAGTGCGTCCAGCGTCCGGCCCGTGATCTTCTCGTCCATCCAGAGGTCGGCGCGGAACTGCCGCCCCTTCCCCTGAAGCGGGATCTTTCGTTTCGACATGTTGGTTTCTCCTCCATTCCGGCAAATAAAAAAACAGCCGTTTCCTACGACTGCTCCTGTGGACGATGACATAGACCCCAGAGGATCCACTTCCCCTGCGGTTTACGCTCTCGTAGGTCTTCTGACTGATGCGTTCAGGGTCGCCCCAACGCACTCTTTCGGCCTTCTCTCCCCACCATTACAGCAGTTCCAATGACCCGCTTTCGCAACCCGCATTTCTGCGCGCGAAAGAGTGCTCCGCAATCACAGCTACTAAGCCGAAGCGTTTCCGCCCAGCACATATCCGGGATTCTCACCCGATTCCCTTGTTCAGCTGAACAAGAATGCGTGTCCGGCCACAAAAACCGGGTCGCGCATTTGCCACAAAAGCTGCGTATTCAATTTTTAGAAGGAGTTGATGGCGCAGCGCCATCACACAATCCTCCTACCGTTCGGGCCCGCGCGGTCCGAGAAGACAAAAATGCGCTGTCCTGTTCCCCTTGGAACAGCCAGCGCCCGTCTTGTACGATAGGTTCATCGTGCTATCGCTACAATGGAGAAACATGCGACCGTCCAAAGGCCCCCTCTACCAAGAGGGGGCTGTCGCCGAAGGCGACTGGGGGAGAAATCCCCGCCGCAGCGGGTAGCCTCCCCTGTGTAAGGTAGCGAAGCGGCGGCGCGGTGTTGAATGACAGCCCGGTGGGCTGTCAGACCCGCGCCGTGACCGAGCCGCAGCGAGACGGTGGCATTTGCTAAGCAAATGACGGAGGGGTTGTCAATGGCGGTTTTCCCAGACAATCCTTCAGTCAGCTTCGCTGACAGCTCCCTTTACACAAGGGAGCCTTTGGGTGCTCTGCCTGATCGTTTTCTGTTTCTCCTGCATCCTTGCCGAAAAATTCTCATTTCAGCGTGAAGACGGCGAGTATTCTGA
>JABLTR010068810.1_pt1 | contig 12938 bp, 10 predicted proteins | sample 7160071 | NCBI WGS metagenome assembly JABLTR01 (sample SAMN14651230, study PRJNA627086) | human gut metagenome | isolation source: feces | host: Homo sapiens
TCTCCAGTACAATGAACTCCAGTTTCGTTGACATAGAAGTATTTTGCACTTTCGAGAAAGTTGGGAAGTTTGACTTCAATCATTCCCTCTTCGCGCAGCCAATCTCTCATCTCAATCTTTGAGGTGAATGAGCCTTTATGGACTTCTTCTGTCAGCACCTTAATCAGGAATGAGTCAAACGTATCCTTGCTGAATTCCTCAGCGACATAAATAGCATTCGGATGCTGTAATGGGTCGCCAAACATATATACAACATTGATTTTCTTGCTCTGTACAATGAGGTTCTCAAGGAGGAATTCGTTCCAATCAACATCTATCTGCGGATACCACAGAAAATCGTTAACTTTTGAACCAACAATATATCCATTTACTTCAAGAAGATCACGTATGATGCTATTTGCCTGCTCTATCACTTCATCTGTAATTCCAGTAAGCTCACGACGCATCAGAGTGGCTCTATTAACTCGAATGAAGTCCGGTGCAAGCATTTGGCATAGATATGCTGGAGCAACATAGTGGATACCGTTCTCGTCGCAAATATCAATGAGCTCCTCTATCTCGATGCTGTCATAATCCTCGATATGCTGCAGAATAACGCTTCGATTCGAAATATCGCTGACTCCAAGTTTCGCAATATAAGGGCGAGAGAAGCTAAACTCTTCTCTAAACATAAAGTTTAAAGCAGCAAAGAGTTTGTTGCGATCCTCGAAGTCATTTCGATACATGAATTCCGGGAATTGTTCAGCAACAGCCTCATGAACGGATCTGATATTAACCGGAATGTCTTTACACGCCTCGCTTAAATAGCCACGAAGCATTTCATAATCTTCCGGCTGAATATCAAACTGCTCTGCGTGGATATAATAGCCATTGTCAATATTGAATACATTTGCGCTCCTGGACACGACTTGGCCAAGACCTGCTTCCCCAAGCGATGTGAATTCTGCGAAGATCTCTGACTTATGTACGATGCCACGGTCTGAAACAAATGATTCGAGTTCATCCACAAAAGTTACCGATTTGGTTTTGCGAACAAAATCTCTGCCTGTACTAAATCTACACCCATATTTCTTTAATGCTCCTTGAAGGAGGAATCTGTTCGTAATCTGTGTACCCTCAAACTTTCCCTTCAGAGCATCAAAGAGCTCACCATACGGAATAAGTGAACGCGGGGACTCCTCAATATAATCGTTTATAGCATCGATAACGCCTGGGTCCACAACCAAATAATCTGGGTGGATATACTTTCCTCGGTCGCAAAGTACACCAAGGCCACTAACATCAGCATCTATAGCTCTCGTAGTAATAGACTTTGCGCGTGTCCCGAAAAGCTCGACCATATACTGCTTAAACCGTTCTGCTTCAAAGTCATCTGCAATTTTGAAACCTGCCTGAAAGCGGTTTTTCAAAACATACTCACACATAAACACAACCGTAAGACGGCCTTTATGCAAGAAGTTTTCTGTCCGTTGATAGATGCTATCAAAGACGCCATTCAACACCTCTTTGGGGATCGAATTTTTTTCTGCCAGTTCTGCAAGAGCGCTTTCCTTCTCCGAAGCCAGCATTACATCAGGTAGTGTTGTAAGAAGGTCTTCTATCGTCGAAAGCAGAGCGGCCTCACTCATATTTTCTGCTTCATCCGTCTTGACTACGATAGCATCTAGAGTCTTAGAGTAGTAATAATGCTCATGTTCTTGATTATGCCTTATGCAAGCCCAAAGAACAGTTGCGAATTCGTCCCCCAGCGTGTCCTTCAATTCATCAAAATGCAGAACATTATCCCCATTCCGCAATGCATAGACAAGCATAATGAGATCATATTTCTGCTTCTCATATACATTCCAAAAAGTCCTATGTACTTTGTTCTCTATCTGTCGAATACGTTCGCGTGTGACACCATACAAGGAGCCTACTGCTTCAAGTGTTTCGCCTTTAGACCGAAGAGCAAATACCTCTATTGCTCTCTCGTTTCTTCCGGCAAGAATGCTACGAATGTTCGCTGAGATAGAAGAAATAAGAGCGAAAACATCAAAGTTGAGCCATCCGAGAAACTTATTCGTATCAGACGTTAGCACAGCCATATTTTCTTCTTTTCTCAATTTCTCATAGAGAAAAGGAATATGCTCAACAATCGTATCATCTGAACATTCAGACAAAAGATATGACAGTTTTTCACCGGCCTTTGCAGAGTAAGCCCTGATAAACGGTATTGCCTTCAGCTGACGCATGGAGTCTGGCAAATTACCGATTTTCTGGACTGCTTCGTTCATAGCGTTTCTATACTGAATATATGGCGCAGCAAACCCCATAAGAGCATTGCATATGTTGAGTGCATATTCTGGGTTTAGATATGCCTCAAGACAAATATCTTCTCCCGCAACCTCTGAAGCATCTTTCAGTTTTTCAAAATGACCCCTTTGATTGTCACTGAAACCCTCTGTTGAGTACTCATCACCCATTAACATAGCTTCAAGCGCGCTCTTGAATGCAGGGTCAAGTTCTATCCGTTCATGTTTTGGGGCAAGATTGGAAACAGCTGAGATAGTCGCCACATCTAAATTTGCAGGATCAGACACATAATCCTTAACTTTTTGTACTATCTCGTTGACCGACTTCACGCCCATGTTTTTAATAGCTTTTAGCTCGTCGGTGGTTCTGGCCAACACTTCAGCAATCGTCTTAATCTTTGCATTGTTTAAGCAGTTTGTCGGACGAACACCTAAATTGAGTGCAATAATGCCTACATCTTCAAACCACGAAGGATTTACATCAAACAGGTATGCGAGGGTATATTCACTGTCATCAGAAAGCCCTGTTGAGTTCAAAGCAGTAGTTTCAGTCCCAGTTGATGTAACTACAATTTCTTCTGTCGTTCTATCAGCCGTTTTATTCTCGGTATCATTTTTCCTGTCATAACACCTGGTCTCATCAAGAGCCGCTTCTATATTTTTTGGGGGCTGTTCATTCGGCTGTATCCATGAAGGAGATTCTGTCTTAGATGGCGTTGACTGGTCTTCGAGAGCGAGGTGTTCACCCGCATCAAAATGGTCTCCCTGCAACTCATTTTTTTCGCTCTCCGAACCTTTCTGAACGGCGTCAACTTCAGTAGTCGCAGCAACAACTGGATTGTCCAGCATTGCTCTAATCGATTTTATGTAGTCGCGTGATTGCCCGGAGCTCGTTCTAAAAGCGACAAAATCAACATTCGTTAATTCTGAAATAAATATCTTCCCAGACGCGGAACAAAAGGAAAGAAAGTCCGAATATTCAGTTGTAATCACATCGGCTATTCTAACCCGATCCATGTCCATAATAATGCCTCCAATTAGTCTTCTTCAATTACTTCCATTAAATCTCCTATGTCACAGTGAAAGACTTTACAGAGGTTAATCATTACTTCCATGCTGACAGGGCGATCATTATTTAGTTTTGTCATCGCATAGGAGCTTATTTCCGCAGCTTTTGATAAATCGCTTTTCTTCATTTTGTTGTCCTTCATTAGCCTCCACAGCTTATCATAGCGAACCTTCATGTGATACCTCCATACAGCACGGATTAGCTCCACTATCTCGTTGGCGCAAAAACACACTATGTATTATACCATACTTCTGCGCAGTTTTCAATGGGTTTGATTGAATTACAGTCCAAGAAGAGAAAAGGTGCGGCAAAATGGTCGCACCTTTTCTCATTGATAGTGTAGTTGTGCATGTGAGAAGGAGTTATGGGCCCATATTGCGATAGCTATTTAGCAATGTTGAATATTGTCAGCCCATGTTCAGAGGCATAATTGACAGTATAAAATGTGCCGCCTGTTTTCTCGGTAAGAAAACAAATACATCTGCTGCTATTATCTACGAGGTGACGGTTTCGTTTGTGCATACACCCGTTATAGTAATCTTGTGATGTATATACTACTTTGTCAGCAGCCTTCATTATTCGGTTGTATTCTTCAATATCTTCTTGCTTCCAGCCCTTGGTTTGCGTTCTACAGGGTAGGATAAGGATAAGCTTAATCTGTGGATAGTCTTTTTTCAGATCCAATACTGTCTGCGCAGCAAGCGTATCAAATCCTAACGCTCCGCCAGCACCGAAATACAGATAGCCGTCCTTAATACTTGCAATAACAGCATCCCTCAGCCGTTGGGTCACGCTCTCCAGTTGATCCAACGGTATTTTTCTATGGCCGGTAAAGCAACACGTTCGATTTATCATCGTTCAGCCCTCAATCAGTGCTTAAAGGCACTACTTTCCGCAATTATAATACTTATAGTATATACCGTGTAGCAAACAATATCAATGGTCTGTGGAAAAACAGTTCCAATATTTATAGACTATATTTAGAACACAATGAGGTGCCTAAAATGAGTGAGATAGCAAAGACAGTTGGTCAACGAATAAGAAGTTACAGACTTCAGTTAGGATTCAGCCAGGAAAAGGTAGCTGAGCTTTCCGGTTGCCATCCAACGTATATAGGACAGGTCGAGCGCGGTGAGAAAAATGCTACGCTTGAGAGCATCGAGAAGATTGCTGCAGCAATAGACGTTCCTCTCTCAAAGCTCTTCGATAAGATTGGATGCGCACCGGATGACGGCACAGATATCCCCGCAAAATGCTATGAGCTTCTACTGACAAAGAGCAAATCAGAACAAGAGCAGATCTACCGAATAATCCTCGAATTAGACAAATACAAGGACATTCATATGTAAGTGCCACCCATTCGGGTGGCACTTGCTGTTAATAGGCAGGAATCCCGTAGCCCAGGATTTCATAGTAGCCTACAGCATAATGGTTTTCGCGGCAGCTATCGCCAGAGTTTCCTTCGACGGTGTAAACAATGCCGTCCTCAACCCTTTCAACGATGCCGGTATGATCGGATTCGCCGTCCTGTGGGCCGGAGCTGCCCTTATTATCCCAATCGAAGAAGATAATCATGCCGGGTGCCGGTTCAATATCGTTGTCCGCCCACTGGCCTCGATCCTTGAACCAGTTGACGCCGTTGACGCAGCCTGCGTATTTGGGAATGACACCAGTCTCGATATAACCGCACTGATCAGCGCACCATGAGACAAAGCAGGCGCACCACTCAACGCGAGAGCCGAAACCGTACCAGCTCCAGTAGGGCTCACCGCCCACATTGCCAAGCTGAGACAGCGCAACCGCAACAATCCGATCATCAGCTCCGTAAATGCCATAGAGAACGGATGCCCACATACTGCTGTCCTGTGCAAGCAGCTCGGCAACCTGGACTTTTTGATCCTCGGTGAAGCCGTACTGAGCCATCATTTCTTCTACGGTCTTATGACTTACGGTGATATACAGATATACCGTTGTTTCTTCGACTTCCTCTTCTATGATGTTGCCTTCTCCATCATCTGTTTCAATTATGACCGTTTCTGTCTTTTCCTCGGTTTCATAGGAAATCTCATTCATTTCCCAAAAGATATCTTTCAGAAGCTGTTTCTTTTCGTCGGTCATAGATGCCACTTCCTGCGGATTATCCGGGTCGTTGGTGGTCTTTACGGCGTAGATAGAAAGGACCTCCGGCCAGACGGCGCGGGAGCCTGACATTTCAAGTTCATCGTAGGTGTTTGAGTTTTTGATATCGTCAAGCTTGTTCTGATAGTCCAGGTTGATCTCCTGGACGACCTGCTGCATGGTCTGCGTAGAGCCGGTATCCTCAGAAGAGAAGAAGATTCCGAAACAGGATGCCACGATAAGGCCGATCAAACAGATAACGATAATCACAACGACTGCCACCCAGCCACCGGCTGCAATGGCGGCAATCAGTTCCTTGATCGCAGCAGCAATCGCTTTGATCGCGGCGGCGATTGCTTTCGCTGCCGCCACTGCCGCTTTGTATGCCGCAATCGCAGCCTGCCTTGCCATTTCAGCAGCCTTCTGTGCTGCCTTGGCGGTCGCCTGCGCCGCTTTTTGAGTTGCCTTGGCCGTTTTCTCAGCCGTTTTAATTGCCGCTTTGGAAGTCTTCTCCGCCGTCTTAATTGCCTTCTCTGAAGACTTAACCGTGCCTTTTGCACCGGTCTTCACAGTCTTCCTTCCGGCAGAACGGGCGGACTGCTTAATTGTGTGTTCAGCCCGCTCCGCTGTCTTGATGGTCTGGTTTCGCTTTCCGCGTATAGCATTCTTCCGAACATCACCACCGGTGGAGGCTGTTTCTCTTACGGTGTTCTGCTGGTGGACATTCTTCCTCTGCCGAACACTGTTTTGCTTTTGCGATACCGCTTGACGTTTGGATGCGGGCTCACTCTGTGTCTGCGAAGGTCCCTGCGGCTCTGAGGCTCGTGTGGCCGATTGATGTGAATGAGATTCCTGAGAAGAAGTTCTCTCGGACCGGGCCTGTTCCTCCCTGCGGAAGCGCTCTTCATAGCGGTTGACCCGTTCCTCATTCTTTTCGATCCGCTTTTCCTCACGATGTTTCCGATATGCTTCTTTGCCTTTGTTGACAGCCTTTTTCGTCTCGGCTGACACATCATGACCGACACGATCTGCAACATCTTCCGCAGCATAGCGGATCTTATCCTCCGCGTATTCAGACGGCGTGACCTGTCCATCGTCCATCAGATTTTCAAACTGATCCTTTGACCTGACCAGCGCCGTCTTCATACGCTCGGAGGCAACAGCCGCTTTGTCAATGACCTTGATATCCTTCACGCTTTCTCTCGTCTTAATCCTGCTCATAGCTATCGCCTCCTTCCTCAAAGAACAGGATTAAACCTTCTTGGCAACTACCACGAAGCGCCCATTGGTGTAGGTGTATTCACAGGTGGAAAGCGTGATAAGATGGTCTCCGTACTCGGCGTCCACACCGGTGTCATAGAGCTGGCGGAGGTGAACACTATTCATGAAGTTCTTGAAGTGTTCCTCATCCATATCCGTAAACTGATTGTACCGGAAGGTGTCGTTGTTTGTATCAAAGCGGAAAACCGCAACGATCTGATACTCTTCGAATCCGAACAGGGTATCAAACTTAATGATCGGATGCTCGTCATAGAAATCCTTGCTGACATAATTGCAAAGGTCGTGGAACATCGTTTCGTTCTTCATGTGATGCCCGTAGATGACGTAGTTGTTGCTCTCTCCCATCACGCAGTCCTCGTCAATATACGGAACGCCGTAATCGCTATACTCCTTCTCAAAGCTGTGCTTCAGATAGTAGTTAGGATTATTCGGCGTCCACATGACCGGGTAGTTGATGTTCGTGCCGTCGATGGAGATCCAGCCCACAAAATCGCTGTTCTGATCGAAAAGGGCTCTATACTTCTCCATTGCCAGCTCTGCTTCTCGCGCAGCCAGTTCTTCCTCGGAGAGTGTCTCGTTTACAGCCTCGTCTTCACCCGCCTCGGGGACAGGCTCCTTGTCGAGGTCGCTTTTGTCCACGTCAGCAATCATATTTGACAAGTCCTCAAACTGCTGTGCGCTGTTCTTTTGATCCTGATACTGGTGATGAAACACGACACCAGAGAATACCGCGATCCCGCACAGGACCACAATAGCGGCGATGCCAATGATCTTTTTGATTTTCATTTCAAATTACCTCCATAAAAGATTGAGGACAGGGTTAATCCTGTCCTCTTGCAAATTCGCCCTCACCGGGGCGCGTGGTCATAAGCTGATAGAGCTTTGTATCATGCGGGAACTGATTGATGAACGGAACGAGCGCCGAACCGTACTTAATCAGACCGCAGCCTGCGTCAGCGTTGGTGATATAGCTCATCTGCTCATTGGAAATGTTGAGAAGCCTTGCGAGCTTCTCGCGGTCGGACGCCGCCTGGTTCAGCATGATAACAAACTCAGAGTTGGAGAGCATCGTGCTGGCCTGAACGGAGTCAAGCAGGTACTCCACGTTCTGCGTAATCGCAGTCGGATAAGCATTGCGCTTACGGAACTGACGCCATGCAGAGTTGAAGAACTGCGCCGAGAACTCATTTTCAAACACCACATGGAACTCGTCGATAAAGACATGGGTGCGCTTGCCCTTCTTCCAGTTCAGCGTCACACGGTTCAGCATGGTATCGGTGATAACCAGCAGGCCGGTGGGCTTGAGCTGAGAGCCAAGGCCGTGAATGTCGAACACCACAATGCGCTTGTCCAGATCGACATTGCTCTGCTTGCCGAAGATGTCCAGCGATCCGGTGGTATAAAGTTCAAGAGACAAAGCGATCTGCTTTGCCTCCGGTTCGGGCTGCTCCAGGAGCATATCACGCAGCGTACAGAGCGTCGGAACGGTCCCGTCCTCTGCGGCATTGCGATAGACATTGGTAATGCAGCGGTCAATGATTGACTTGTGCTGAGGGCCAACGCCCTTCTTGTCGATCTGCTCGATCAGCGACATGATGAACTCAGACTTCACCACGATGGGGTTGTTTTCACCGTAGCCGTCAACCATATACATGGCGTTCAGCCTGTCCCTTCCTCCGGCAGAAACTCTGATAACCGAGCCGAGATTTCCCATTGCCTCGACCAGCGGCGCATACTCTCCTTCAGGGTCGCAGATGAGAATATCGTCATCGGTGTTCAGCATGAGGAAGGTAATCAGCTCCTTGGCAGAGAAGCTCTTGCCGGAGCCGGGAACGCCCAGCAGAAACGCCGACTGGTTCAAGAGGTTTGCCTTGTTGCACATGATGAGGTTGTGAGAAATCGCGTTCTCACCGAAATAAATGCCGCCCTGATCCATGATCTCCTGTACCTTGAACGGCATCAGAACCGCGAGACTCTCGGTGGTAAGGGTTCTGAACGTATTGATCTTTCTGACGCCAATCGGAAGGACTGTGTTAAGGCCGTCCGTCTGCTGGAACTTCAGCGTGGCCATCTGGCACATGTGCTTTCTCGCAGTAGAGAGGATTGTCTCGGTGTCCAGGTCGAGCTGCTCCTTGGTATCTGCCGTGATAACCATCGTCACAACGGCAAACATCATGCGCTGGTCTCTGGTCGTCAAATCGTCCAGAAACTCCTTGGACTCTTTGCGCTGGAGCTCCATATCATAGGGAACGACGGCGCTGAAATTGTTGTTCTGATTCTGCTTGCGCTGCCAGTTGGTGATATTGGTTTCAACGCCCAGCAGTCTGTTCTCGACCTCGCGTACCGCTTCATCCGTAGGGATAGGGATCACGTCGATGGACAGCATCAGATTCCGGTTCAGCTCGGTAAGCTCAGAGAGCATACTATCCTTGATATAGCTCGCATAGTCTTTGAGGAAAAGAACTCTTGCGAACTTTTCTCCGAGCTTGATGTGGTCTGCACTCCGCTCCACGCTGTCCGGGCAAATATAATCGCGAAAGTCGTGACCCATTCGTGCCTTCTTATTGATGTTCATCTCGAAGGCAGTCTCATCGCCGGGGCGGTAGAAGTCATGAAGGATACGCAGTCTCTGTACCGCATTGAGCGCAACGCACTTGGAACCGAGCCCTGTGAAATGGGTTGTCAGATCCGAGCCGACTCTGGCGAAATATGCTCGTGCCTCCTCAATGTCCTTTTTGCTCACGGAGATGGTCACATACTTTTCCTGCGTGATGCCGTTGGCTCCGGTTGCCTTATCCAGGAGCATATTGTTGTACTCCATGCGGTAACCGTCCAGTCCGTCACGCTTCATCGGCATAAGAATGGAGTCCTCAAAATCCGCCTTGTTCAGCCTATGGTTGTTGATCGTGATCTTCGTGGTTGCGCCGCTATCCAGGCTGTTCAGCAGCTCAGAGTAGGTCAGGAACATGCTTTCCTTATCCTCTCGGCTTGCCACCATATAGTTGATGTCGCTGAACTTGTAGGTCTTGGAAAACTTGTTTCCGACCTTAAAGATACCGTCAGGCCAGATGCACTTGATGGGGATCAAATCCTGCACCTTCTTCGGCACCACGAACTTCTCTTTATCCTGAGACAGGATTGTTTTGATGCTTTTAATCATTGCCTTTGTAGACCTCCTTTTCCTTGGCGTCGATGGTGTCCTTCAACGCCTCGTAGTAGATATTCACCGGCTCAAACTTGATCTGCTTCGGCTCAATCATCTCTGACCGCAGCCACGCCCATACAAATTGCTCTGCCGTCATCCCGTTATAGGAGATAAATCCCATCGCAGCGAAAGGAGCCGCACCGAGGATGCACATCCAGGAAACGGTTTCCGTTCCGACATGGGGCTTGAGCGCAAAGTACAGGACAATAGCAACACCAACAGCCAGCAAAGAAAAAACGAACTGCCTGAAGGACAGTCCGAAGAACATTGACTCGGTATAGTTCCGAATCTCTCTATTGATCTTAACTTCCATTAATCACACCACCTTTTTTGCGCCACAGGCAGAAATATATTCAATGTTTTCAATTGGGATATAATAAGTGACATCATTACCGAAAACAATAATCTCTCTGCTGTGTCGCATCAGCTTGCCAATAATGCCCCGTTCTATGGGCAAATCGTAATCCTCAAGGTATTCAAGTTTGTCGCCATTTTTCATGTGCAGCAAATAGCTCTGGTAGTATTTGATTTTATTCATTTTCTTCCTTTCCGACATTTAGTCTTATTATTAAATTCCCATCATCTCTTTGACAAGGCGATCCGCCATCTTTACAGCACCGACGAGGATCAGCATGTTAAAGATCAACTCACCGATATAGCTCCAGACCATTGACGCCGCTGTCGCGCTTGTGTCCACAACAGGCGGGCTCGACGCGAAGACAGAGAAGATGATGCAGGCAAGAACAATGATCGCTCCCTCCATACATACGGAGGCATAGCTCTTCAGGAAGCTCTTGCCGATATTCTGCGTTGGCTCACCGGCAAAGGTGGAAAGCGGAACCGGTGCGATTGCCGTGTACATATACATTTTGAAGAACCGTCCATAGACGCTCAGGATCATCACGAACGAGAGCACCCACACGAACAGTCCGCCGATAAGCGTAACCGCCCAAAGTGGAATGGACTCAAAAAAGCCACAGTCTTCTACCGCCGTGACAATTTCTTGCGGCAGAATGGTCGCCTGCGGCGTACCGAAACCGGCAGAGTTCATGATTGTGCTTACCACGCCTTGGATGATTTCAAGAATTGCAAGCATGAGTTCCATGCCATACGAGATCAGTCCCTTTGCGATTGCAAATCGGACAAACAGTTTTACAGCGTGTTCAGGCTTTTTCAGGTCAGCAAACGATCCACAGGTCTTTACAACGCCCACCACAAAAAACAGCACCAGCAGCGCGTAGCCAATGGCTTGTAAGGCTCCGTGGATACTTGTAATGACTGACCAAATAGAGCCACCTTTGAATGTCTGCGGTGACTGTGTGATCAGTTGCCAGATCTCAGACAACTTATCGTTCCATACCTCAAGGGCATTTTCGAGATTCTGTACAATCCAGTTATCCGACATTCGTTACACCTCCAATCCGGGGCGGTCATTGCTGACCGCCCCTTTTTCGGGAAACCGGATCAGCCCACGATCAGGTTGAGGATTTCCTTTGCGAAGGTGATGATGACGCCGCCCGCCAGAGTCAGGAAGCCGTTGGAACGCTGGCTCGGATCGTGGCTCTGGAAGCTGAGGCCGACCTGCACAATACCCCAACCGAGAAGGATGAGGCCGACCGCACGAATCAGGCCAAAGATGAAATCGGACAGGTTGTTGACGACCGTGATCGGGTCACCGGCTGCGAAGGCGGTAACGCTCATGCCCATAACCAGGGCAAGGGACAAGACCGCTGCAGCATAGAAGCGGAAGCCCTTCTTGCCCTTGCCGGGAATCTCCGGCTTCTGAGTGTTGTTCTTACGATTGATATTTTTCATGTTCTTCTTTCTCCTTTTTATCAAATTTTTCTTGGAGCTCTTCTTCTGAGAGCAGTTCAAAATCGTGTAGTTCCGGCTTAATATCCTGCGCCTGCTTGACAACATTCTTGTCAAACACGAAAGACATAGCCGCAATGCTTCTGGTGTCTTCACCGTGCGTAAAAGCAGGTGCTCCGCCATCGGTGGTTTCCCGTACATTGGGATGATGAAGAATGTCGTACTTGAAATCCTGCACGGGACGCTCACCGCGTATAAAAAGAAGTGCGTACTGATTGTCCAGCATACGCACTTCGTCAGGTGTCATAAGCTCACGCCCTGTGAGCTGGTAGTTTGTAGAGTAGCTTCCGTTTCTCCCGCGAGATCGACCGTAAGTGTTCGTGTCGATAGTCTCTTTGCCAAGCAATTTGGAGACATACTCGTGGGTGGACTGCTCATTACCGCCGAGGTAGAGAAACTCGTCGCAGTTGCCGACGATGCTTTCCCATTGCTTCTCGAACAGGGCCTTGAGCTGTGCCAGATTCTGAATGATGATTGAAACTGAAATCTCCCGCGAACGCATGGTGGACAGCAGTTTGTCAAACTCATCAGGTAGGGCGACATTGGCGAACTCGTCCATGACGAAATGAACGTGGACCGGTAGCCTGCCGCCGTGAACAGAATCGGCTTGATAGTAGAGCTGTTGGAATAGCTGCGTGTACAGCATACCGACGATAAAATTGAAGGAAGAATCGTTATCCGGGATTACAGCAAACACCGCTGTTTTCCTTTCTCCGATCTCGCCCAAATCCATTTCATCGGTCTGCGTAATGCCTGCAAGCGAATCCAGGTTGAACTTCTCCAGTCTGGATACCAAGGAGATCTGGATCGACTTCAATGTCTTTGCGCTGCCGGAGTGGTACGCCCGATAATATTTGAGCGCAATGTGCTCCGGATTCTTCGCTTCCAACCGTTCAAAGAGCTCGTCAAGGACTGAAAGATAGTCCTCGTTGTTCTCTTTCACATCGCCCGCTCTGATCATTTCCATCACCATCGGGAAGTTCTGTTCATCAGGTGGAGCCTCGTAGTGAAGGTAACAAACGAGAGCTTTCAAGAGCATAGCCGCAGTCTGATCCCAGAAGGGGTCCTGCGTTTGCCTGCCCTTTGGCGTAGTGTTCATAAA
>JABLTR010021742.1_pt1 | contig 12931 bp, 15 predicted proteins | sample 7160071 | NCBI WGS metagenome assembly JABLTR01 (sample SAMN14651230, study PRJNA627086) | human gut metagenome | isolation source: feces | host: Homo sapiens
AGAGCAGATACAGCGGACAGAAAAGGAAATCGCTGAAAAGCTGGATAAACTGCCCGATGTTCTGAAAGAGGACGGTTATCCCGATGTGCAGGCGTTCATGGCAACCTACCGCAAGGCGGAGGCTGTCGTGGAGCAGTACAATCGTGACCTTGCCGCATGGGAGCGGCAGGTCAGGGAAAAACGAAAACCCGCCCAAAAAGAGCAGGCAAAGCCGCCCGAACGGGAGAGCGTACTAAAACGCCTGCGCCAGCTTCAGGCGGAGGGCAAGCAGAGAAACCCGCCGAAACAGAGAAAGAAATCCTTTGACAGAGACAGCCGATAGGCACGAAAAACCGCCGCTATGGTATTACCCATGCGGCGGCTTACATAGTTTGATTAGTGTTCCCGCTTTTGAATAACGGTTATCTGTAAATCCTTTGCGTTGATAAGTGTTTCCTGCTTGCATTTAGGGCAGTAGAGGGGAAAATTCTTTAATTCGGTATCTTCTCGTAATTGAAGGCGTGTTTTACTTTTACAGATAGGGCATAATAGCCATTCTATTCTCATTTTGATTTTTTATCAAAGGCGTTGGTAATTGCAACGATAGCAGGAAACATAACTCCCGCAACAACCCAAATTATCCAACTCTGCCCCCAATTATTTGATGATAGACTATATCCCACATATACTGCTGTTGCTATTACCCAATATGCAGTATATACAGCAACTGCAATAGACGGTTTTTCCTTATTTTCTTTAGAATATTCTCCCTCTTGCAGAAGCTTTTCATAGCTCGCCCATATAATACCCGTCTTAATGAAGCAAATCACACCTATACCTGCAATGATAAATGAAAAGGAAAGCATAATTATTAGAAATAGGTCGTTATCAGCGTCAATTATTGCTCCAACAAAAAGCGGAATTAAGGCAGTAATACACAAACAAGTTCCTGCAATATTATTCTTTGTGTGCAAATCTTTGTATTTTGCTTTGCGTTCTTTAACCATTCCACTCACGCCATACTCGGTTTCAAACTTTTCTTTTTCCAAATATGCAAAGGGAGCGGTTTTGCTACCACTTGATATAAACATTACGGCGGCTATTGCTACAAAAATAATAAGAGCAATCATTCCAATTCCACCTGCAATATCTTCGCTCAAGCCGCCTGACGTACTTTCACTAATTGCACCCAATATCAAAAGAGCTATCGGAGATAAGATACACAAAAAAGCAGCATACGCTATTGTTTTAGCTGTCCTTGATTTTACAGAGAGAAATGCATTTGCTTCCTCCATAGAGACACGCTTTAATGACGGCATATCATTGGACGAGTTGATATGCTCTGCTTGCTCAATTTCGTCTTTAAGTAAATAATCTGTACTTACTCCGAATAGTTCGGAAAGGCGTATCATTTTATCAAGGTCAGGAACAGATTGTGCTCCCTCCCATTTTGAAACAGATTGTCGTGTTACATTCATTTGTTCGGCTAACTCCTCTTGTGACCAGCCTGCTTTTTTTCGTAACAAAATAAGTTTATCGGCAAAAATCATAATTTTGTCCTCCTGTTAATGTGATTGTTATATTTATTTTAGCGATTGATAAAGTTGCTAACCACCAATCAGCACCATTCAATATGTCAACTGGCAGTTGCAACTGCCCAAAATCCTTTTTTACTTCTCGTTGTTCTTCTTTCTCCTATCTATCGGTTTCTTTGCATCTTTTGGTATGAGCCATACTCTGCTTAAACGTACAACACCCTCAATCCTGTTTTCAGAACATAGTGTCTGTATTCTTCGTTCTGAAATATCCCATTTAGTTGCAGCTTCCTGTACCGTCATATATTCAAACATAACAAACCTCCACATTATTAGTAGATATATTATACTCGGTCAAACGAACAATAGCAAGAAACGAATCGTGAGCACCACCACCCAAAAGAACAGCGGCAGAGATTTCTCCCTGCCGCCTTTGCCTTATGCAAAAATAATCTTCCTCTCCACAATCTCCCTTGCACACGCCCGTATGTTATTGAGCCGCCCTGTCCATTCTAAGGCGTTTTCTGCCCATAATACCTTGTGCCTGTTTCATCTGCTCTACCAACCGAAAGAACATCTCCTCCGTCTGCTTATCAATGTCGGCAAGGTAAGCGTTCAGCCTGCCGCTTGTGAGCAGATTAAGGTATGTAATCCTGCGGTATTCTTTCAAATACTGCAAGTGTCGCTGTCCCCATAAGCCGATAGGCTGTTCTTTTTCGGCTGGTAAAATAAGACAAGGAATATAATAATCTCCTTGCAGTTCATACCACAGATCATTTTTATCATCGTAAATATACTTGTCCATTGAAAAATCCTCCATTATAATATATTCGCACATACATCACAGTTCTCCGATTGCCACACTTATGTTTATTCTTGTTATGAGATTTTCTTGCCCTTGCATTTGCCCTTATGAGCAATGAGGGAAAGAGTAAACTTGTGTGTGACCGTATAAAGAGATAAGGCGAACACATTGCGATAAATCCTTTATTTTCAAGGCTTTTGGAGGATTTTATTAAAACACTGTAACCTCTGTTGAAAGGTCATAATTTACTGATATTCAAATTATAATTTGCCATAAAACTCTCCTTTCTAAGTGCAATGAGGCTTGAACAACGTCATTGTACCAGCTTGGAGAGTTTTTTGGTATAACCTTCGATGCGCACCCGCATAGCGGGTGGTTTATTTGCCGCTCATGCTATGCATGATCGGCGGGGCTTATATGCCCCGTAAATCAAAGTGAGATAGCCGCAATGATCGGTGTTGCACCCAACTCATATTCCGCTTGGGAAAACGCAAGCAGAACACCACGCAGGCAGGAATATAAAAACATCTTACCACTACTTCAAAAAGCAAATATTACATTATAAGGAAATCCGAGAAGAACTGTTGCAAGTTTTTCTCGGATTTTTTATCCGCACATTCGTAAAGAAAACCGCCTTTTGCTACAATGTAGCTGTAAGGAGGACAATGCAATGAAAGAAAAGAAGTATTACATAGCATTTGACAGATACGAGCAAGGCACAATGATAAACGCCCTCAATGAAATGCGAAACCGCTTAATTGCGGAAAGCAGATATACTGATGCAGTTGATGAGCTTATCATTAAAATCTGCAATACAAAGACCAAGAAATTCAAAATTATATAAGGAGTGTGCGTTATGGAAAAATCATTATTTGAGCAAATGGGCGGCACTTATGTACGGCAAGGGGATTATCTTATTCCCTGCCTTACTCTGCCAGCCGAAAAAAGAAATCTACCTATCGGCATATGGGGACAGCGGCACGCTCGGCATCTAAAACAGCACCATAAAGTTTTGTATATGAATTTGTTGACCAGCAGCAAGCTGAACAGCTATCTTGCCGACATTGACGAACAGGCAGAGGATATGTTTTCTCAGTTGGTAAAAGAAATGGCAGATCGTGAGGGTGTTACCGAACAACTTAAAGCTGAAAATCAATTGCTTTGGATACAAAAAATGAATAATATTCGTAATCGTGCTAATGAAATTGTATCTTATGAATTGATTCACAGAACATAAGAACAATGGAAAAGGGAATTCTGATCTGCATTTTTGAGACTACGCTTTATGTAAGATGCGGCAGCGAAAATATCGCTGCCGCATTACTATTTATATTGGTTATCTCACACACTTTTTCTTTTTATAAACTCCTGCAATAACAAGCAAAGTGCCGGAAACAAACATGAAAGCAATCCATAGTGCAATATTGCTGCTATCGCCAGTTTGAGGGGCATTCGTATCGCCCGAATTATCAGGACTTTCCGGAGTAGATGGCTCTTCAGGAACACCGATTGCAGGGACTTCGGCTGTTTCCTTATAGCCGCATACAGAACAGATATGCTCTTTTACGCCCTTTTCAGTTGCTGTCGCATCCTTTGTTACATTCCAATCACCAAAAGTATGCTCCGCCCTGTCAGTAATGTAACCGCAGACGCATTCTTTCCAGTGATGATTTTCATCCAACCTGTATTCGTCACCGTAGTTGTGACCGAGTGCAGGAATGTCGATGATGACCTTGCTATCAGTATATACCTTACCATTGAACTCTACCGTGGCATTGTATATTGTGCTTCCCATTTCTGTGCAATTTGCAGGAATTTTAATCTCAGAAGTAACAGTTGCATCGACTCTTGCAACATGGGTATTATTATTTTTACAGATGAAGGTTACTACGCAGGTTTTTCCGTCATCACTCCAAATAAATTCAGGTTCGCCGTGATTGTGACCGAATGCACTGTCTTCATCCTGCCGTGTATTCGTTGCGTCACAGAAATCACAAATTGCCGTTTCGGTTCCGTTTTCTGTACAGTCAGCATTTTTGTCGGAAATATAGTTCGTAAATGTGTGACCACTGTTGACTGTTACTGTATAGCGCAAACTTTGGTTTCCTGCCAAATCATAAGCTATAACAACATATTCTAAATCGTTTGCCTTCAAGGTATAATCCGTTGTTTCTTCACCATTCACTGTCACATATGCTAAATTATCATCAGAAACGGTAAAAGCTGCTTCTGCACAATATGTTTTCCCGTCTTCGATTCCACCAATGAGCGGAACTGTGGTATCAATCTTCAGAGGCTTTGTATTACGGGCAACAGCACCCTTTGTATCATCTTCTTTGTCGGAGCGTAACAGGTATTCAAAATCACCGTCATATTCGTCCAAAATAATCGGCTCTGTACTCCATGTCTTTCCGCCGTCAATACTAATCGAATGACCGTCCGGAGGAGTAACGGTTACGCTTGAGGAATACCAGCCGTCATCTCCATCAGGCTGTTCCGGTGAGAAGATTGCTTCCGCTTTATATTCCTGAATGACAAAAGTAAAGTTCTCTTCTGTAAACTTCAACTCGTAATTCGGATTGTCAGTAGCTATGGTTCCCATTATAAAAGCATAGGTTCCGATTTCTTCGCCCGTTTCTCTTTCCAATGCTCCGCTTATTTCTAAATTGCAATCTTCAGAAAGAGTATATTGGAAAATCGGATCCTGCTGACCAAAATATTTCTTTTGGCCTTCGTTTGGTATTACCGTTATAATTTTAGGAGTAACGGTCATTTTGACAGGTATTGTGGTGGTAGCAGTATCGCCGTTATCTGCCTTTGTAGCAGTGATTTCAAGATAGTAATAGTAATCTCTGGCGTCTTTTCCGGCTTCAACAGAATAGTCTTTATCTGTTGCGCCTTCGATTTTGTGACCATTTTCCGACTGACCGTCATTGTCTGCCTCGTACCACTGATATGAATACGTGTATCCTTCCTGCTCGGTAACCGCAGTGGTAAAATCTGCTTCGTCATATCCGTATTCAACAGTAATATCCTCAATAAAAACTGCAGGAATTTCTGCCGGAGCAGATGTAATAACATCAAACATATAGGCTGTGTTTACTGTACGATTCGGATCCGGTACGCCAATTGCGGTGCTGGCGGACTTATAAAAGAGTGTCCATGAACCGCCGGAAACAGGGCGGCTATAGCCGTAGACCTCCAACAGATAATATCCCGATCCGTAATCTTCGCCGGAATATTCTCTTTCGTTTGTTCTTTCGTGAGTCGGCCCGTTAATTGTAATAGTGTTTGTACCCAGCGGCTTTCCCCAGCTGTCTGCGCCAAATCCATCTTCATCCATACGGGGGCCTTCATGACCGCCTTTCCATACATCCGTCCACTTATATTCAAATTTCACTTTTATATCCGCATCATCAACAGTTTGGAGCGGGTGGGAAACCTGTACGCCAATCAAATGTTCTTTGTTGTTAGAAAGAGTGAGCTTCGGATATGTATTTTCAGTTTCAATTACAGTTCCGTCTACAATAAATTCAATGGTCGGATTCTGCAAAACAAAACCTGTGTCCAAATATAAATCATCGCCGTTTGGTTTCAAAACGGTTTTTGTTGTCAGGATTTTACCGTTATATTCCCAGCCGCAGTCATAGCCGACAGGTGCATTTTCGGAGGGGGCTTTCGGAATCTCATACGCATCGTTTACTGCCCATGATCCGTCAGCATTTTTGCAGACATTGACTGACTGTGCATAAAGCTTTGGTTCTGTTACAGCATTTTCGCCGTCGCCGTAATGAAGGGTGAATTCATAAGTCAGCGAATTTTTATACGAGGTAAATCCACTCGGTGTAAATGTGTTTTTAGCAGCAGAATTATTGAAAACGGTCAAACGGTTTCCAACTCCATATTTATTGGTGCTGTCGGAAAACGCTTTGCCATCATAATTACTTGCATCATCTGTTTTTACGGTAATAGTCGTAATGGATGGGGTATAGTTGAACACCTCGCTTCCTACATGAGTCACCGAAGCCGGGATAGTAATTGCTGTGTTTGCCGGCAATCCGGTGCATTTGTAAAAGCTATATTTTCCGATCACTTTCAGATTATCGGGAAGCTCAAAGACCGCTTCGGAATTTTTTCCAGCAGTCCGCACGAACTGCATACCGGAACAGCCGTAAAAAACACTGCCGGCACTGGTGGTTCCTATATTTTTCAAGGTTGACGGAAGAATGACGCCGGTAATCCCCGTGCATTCTTTAAACGCATTCTTTCCTATTGTTTCAACCTGTGTGTTGGATAAATCCAACACACCCTCTACAGGGCATCTCATGGCAGCCTGTTCGCCTATTGCAGTAAGGCTTGACGCTTCTGAAAAATCAAGATTTACAATATTATAACGCCCTAAATTGTCATTGTAGGTAACTGCGCCCTTAGACTTCTTTTCAGATGTATAGCTGTCTATGAATCCATCTTTTGCAATCGTAATTACATTATCTGGAATCTTGACAGATAAAGGTATCGTTTCTTTACTCAGATTGTTCTCCGCAAACCAAGTTTTTGAAATTCCGTAATATGTTCCGCTTTCGATCACCAAAGCTTCTGACGGCACCTCAACCGCAGTTTCTTTAGTCGATCCACTTGCAAATATCGTGGAAGGCATTAACCCGATTACCATGCACAAAGTCAACAGCAGACTTAATATGCGCTTTTTAGTGACACACATTCTTACTCCTCCTAAATTTCACAAATTTTTATTTCCTGACTGTTACACAACATAATCCACATTATGTTGTGTAACAAACTGCAAAAAGCGCTCACAGCCAAACCGTGAGCGCCAGCGACAAAAAAAGTGTATAACAAGTCAAGCCTTTTCGTTTTCAATATTTGAAAAGGCTTATTTGTGCTGTATGAAATCGACAATCATCTTAATAAATCACACTTTTCGCTTTAAATATTTTGCAATATCGTTGAATTTATGATAAAATTTAACATATATAGTTGGGTGGCTTTGGCCGACCGGCAGAGCCTATACAACATAATGTGGATTATGTTATTACCGCCATTGCTGTGGCGGTTTTTCTATACGATCAGCCGCATATTTTCCATACGCTTCCGATGTTCGTTGCCGGTAGCGATAATATAAATGCGGGTAGTGTTGATACTGCTGTGACCGAGGATGTCTGCCAGCTTGGCAATATCTTTTTCGATACTGTAAAACACTCTTGCAAACAGATGTCGTAGATTGTGAGGAAAAACTTTCTGCGGATTGACACCCGAACTTTCGCAAAGGCTTTTCATTTCCCGCCAGATATTCGTGCGACTTAATGGCTTGCCTGTACGGGTAATAAAAATTAAACCTGACTTTATCTCTTGCTCCGCTGCATAGCGGAGCAGTTTCTGCCGCAGTTCACGGACAATAAATACCGTTCGTGTTTTACCTTTAAGAGAAACAACCGCTTCTCCGCTTTTTACCGCTTCAACAGTGATATATTGCAGTTCGCTCACACGGATGCCTGTTCCGCAGATTGTCTGGATCAGCAGGGATAGGCGTTCGTTCTTTTTATACTTGGCGGCGTTTATCAGTCTCACATATTCCGTCTTTGTCAGTTCTTTTTCTTCGTGGCAGTAAATCTGTTTTTGTATCTTTAAGGATTTTAACCGACAATCGTACAATCCCACAAATCCAAACAGGGCGTTTATAGATGCAATTATAGAATTTATGCTACGCACAGCATAACCGCTATCCTGCAAATGTTGTTTATAAGCAATAGCAAGTTCTTTGTTTATGGCTTTACCGCAAAGATATTCTGCAAAAGCGGTTATATCACGGATATACTTTTCTATGGTGTTTTGTGCCTTTTCCTCCATTCTCAAATGATTTTCAAATTGACTCACTGTTTCTCTTGTTATTGTTTGTTCTTTCATTCTTCCTTACCTCCGAGTATTTATAGTTTACCCGAAAAGTACGATTTGGTAATTTGTCGGTTTCATTGTAAAAAATCGAACCCATATAAGTCGAATGTACCGATTTTTGACATAAAGACAGCATCTGCACAATTTTCTATTGTCAATCAACTATAAATCCTTTAGCTTTTGTTTCATTTTTGCGAGTGCACGGCGGTAAGTCTTATCAGCAGTATCAGGAGAAGCAAGTCCGTGATCTAAAGCAATATCAATAAAGGCTTCTTTCGGAACGGGTTTTCTTTTCGGATTACCATCTTCATCTAAATCGTCTTTATCGTAATAATGGGTAGCGTAGCACTCCATACAAAAGCCGAGATGGGCAGATACCATTCGCCGTTCACGGTAATTAAGACTTTCAAAGGCTTCCATAACCTTTTCGGCTCGTTCCATCTTAAAAAATAGCTTTTCTGTTTCCGAAGTGCCGTCTGCGGCGATTTCCTCTCTGCTTTCTTCGCTGTCCTCATCAGCATATTGGCGGTAGAAATCAATAAACTGTGTGTTGCGTATTCCTGCGGCGATAAGCTCTTTTATCAGTTCAGGTTTTTCCTGAAGCTCGGCGGAAATTCTTTGAATAGTGGCATCGTCTGTCCTATGCCCATATTCACGGTAAAGCCGCATTACCTTTCTCAGCCGCAAGTATCATCACCGCTTTGCACAGTCAGTCTCCGCATAGTGCGGATATAATCGTGTACCTCACGCATTGCGGCGTATTCCTTAAAGAATACAAAGGGAACATTTCGAGATAGGTCATATTCCATTAGTGCCTTATACATTCCTGTAATATATGCCTGCTTAATATCAAGAAAATGCCCATACATAGCGTAGTCCTGCACAATGCTGATTGCCTTGTCATTAACGATACGCTCGTAGTAATGCAGAAACCAAGAAAAATAGGTTTCGTTATTCTCGGTAAGATATAAAACAATATATTCCTGCAAATCACGCTTTTTCAGCGGTGCCGGATTAAGTGTATATATCTGTAATTCTTTTTCCCATTCTTTCACGGCAGCCACCTCCTTTGTGCGTGTTATGGGTTTACTTTAACCGCTTGTCTGTTTCGGTATAAAGGTTATCCCTTTTCATATTTCGGGAATATTGCTTTTTTGCATACTCGTCATCATCCTGTGCTATGAGCTTGTATTCCTTTGCAATCTCTAATGCCTTTGCCGCAAATTCTTCGGTAATCGTACCTCTTGATTTTTCACTTCGTATGGCATTACAACGGCGAGTATAAATATCAACAATAGGATCAGCGGCGGCAAGCTCTTTGCGGTTAATGCTTGCAGCATAGGTGCGGCAGCTAAGCTTTTTGCCCCGAATCTCATAGGGTGCAGTTCCGGTGCAATATCTTTGGCGGCGAGCAGAAGTCATAAGAAAATATTTACCGCAAATATCGCACTTTCTCGGATAATGCCCATAGTGCAATCCCTCAAAAAAATCGGTCAGCACAAAGCTATAATAGCTGTCAAAATATAACCTGCGGGCAACCGTTGCTACTTGGCTTTTGGCATTCTTTTTATAGGGTACATATTGAACATTTAACGGGGAGGGTGTTTCTCCGAATATTTCTAACGCTATAGGTAATAGGTGGGCTTCGTCAAGACGGCTCGTTTCATCTGCTCGGCTGACAAAAGCGGTAAGCTCGGCAAAGGTTTTTTGCATATCGGTTGAAATGCGGTTATAGAAAGAAAGTGTACTTTGCACTTCGGATATTGTTGTGCTTATGATTTTATATTTCTTGCTTTCATAATCAGAAGGAAAAATATTGAGTGCAACTTGTCCTTCATCACGCTGGGCTATTGCCGCTCGGACAGAAAAGAAATCTATAATACTTCCTGCAATACTTTCAGCAAAGAGGTCGGATACCCGCTTGCGTTCTGCTTCAATATCCAATGTATCAAAAGGCTTTAGCTTTGGAAGTGTATCAAGGATATGCAATATTTCTTCCCCTGCTAAAATATAATCCTTTGTTTTCAGATAGCCGTGTTCTAACTGCTCGGCAACATTCCACCCGTGCTGCTTATATACACTAATACATGCGGCAGTATCGTTTTTATAATACTGATTCAGCAGATGATTGGAATATATCCCTGCGGGATAGGATTTGCCGCCGATTCGCACCCTGCCATCACGATAATCAGCCGTTAAAAAGCGGTTAGATATATCCATAGCCTATTCCTCCTTTACCATTCTAACATAACAACTGTCCCATAAAAGTCCCTTTGAAATATAAAATCTCAAAAAATATTTTTAAATTTGACCGTTGTTTTAATCATGGATTTATTTTATTATATCATAAAAACTCCGTAAATTCAATGGTTGCAGATTGTTGTGCTTTTTGTTTCTGCTTTGCTGTGTTATTCCATTTGATTTTAATAACTTTCTACATTCTAATAAGTGAGGGAGCGAAACACCTCACGAATATCGGTAGCAGAGCCGTCGGTTAATCCGGCGGCTTTTTGCTACCCGAAGAAAGGAGAAAATACTATGAAAAAACGAACAAAAATCCCCTTTAATGAGGACACAAGGCAGGTTGCCATATATACACGAAAATCCCGTATTACCAATAAGGGTGGTATTTCTTCTTCCTCATACGAAGATCACCTCGGCATTGACGGTTTCTATAACCGCCGACCGCAGGGCGTTCATTCTCTGCACCCACTCCATTTGATTGTCGGATTTCAGCGTTTCGGTAATGCCCTCACGCTCCGCTCGCTGCTCCATAAGCCGGTCAAACAGTTCCTGTGCCTGTTCCTCAACATCGGCAAAATAGGATTGCAGCTTGCCGCTTGTCAAAAGGCTGGTATAAAGTGCCTTTTTATGCTCACGGATATACCGCAAATGCCGCTGCCCCCATACACTGATAGACCAGTCTTCTTTTTCAGCCGGTAATTCCAAGCAGGGAGTATAATAATCGCCCCGCAACTCATACCAAAGACCGTTTTGCTCGTTATAGATATACTGTTCCATTGTATAATCCTCCAAAATCATATATTCGCACATACATCACAGTTTCCCGATTGCCACACTTGTGTTTATCGTGTTATCAGTTTTTCCTGCCCTTGCTTTTGCCCTTATAACTTCTCGGAGCAAGGGTAAAACGGTGTGAAATCGTATAAAGGGATAAGGCGAGCAGATTGCGAAAAATCCTTTATTTTCAACGGTTTCGGAGGACTTTATTAAATCCCTATGGGCCGGTATAACCACCTACATAATTTGAGGTTTCAAATTTCAATTTGCAGGACTGAAGGCTATAAACTAATAAAAATTTCCTTGTCAAAAAATCTTTGCGTTTATAATAGCGGACTGTAAAAGATGGATTGCTTTTCTTTTTGTTACATTCCACTGATAATATCCTTAGGAGGTAAAACGATGAGTATTGGAAAAACAATATTAAATGTTCGAAAGGAAAAAGGAATGTCACAGGAGGAATTCGGCGAATTATTTCATGTTACCAGACAGACGGTATCAAATTGGGAGAATGAAAAAAACTATCCAGATTTGAATATGTTAGTAACTATGAGTGATATGTTTGAAATTTCTCTGGATAAATTATTGAAGGAGGACAAACAAATGGTAAAAACAATAGATAAGGAAAGATTATACGGGAAGTATTATAAACATAAGCAATCTATTATTGATTTTTTTACAGGTGCTGGTACAGGACTAGTGATTTCGTGTTGTATTTCTCCAGATTCAATTAGAAGAACGGTTATACTTTGCATTGGGATTGCGATGTTTTTAATTGGTGGAGTTAAGAAACTTAGATGGGACAAAGAGGTTGTTAAGTATCTGGAAAAGCAAGAAAAGGAGCAATAAAGATACAAACAAATACAAATTTAAGGAGATCAATTTATGAACGGAGTAATCCTATATCAATCAAAATACGGCGCTACAAAAAGATACGCTGAATGGCTGTCCGAGGAAACCGGGTTTCAGTGTATAGAAACAAAAAAAGCTGATATTAATGAAATTATTACATATGATCCTATTATTTTAGGCGGAGGAATATATGCTTCCGGTATTGCCGGCTTGTCTTTTCTAAAAAAGAATATCAATAAATTAACGGACAAAAAGATTATTGTATTTTGTTGCGGTGCATCTCCATATGAAGAAAATACATTTCAGCAAATCAAAGCGCATAACATGAAAGATAATTTATCTGATATTCCCGTCTTTTACTGTCGTGGCGCATGGGATATGGACGCAATGTCTTTCAAAGATAGAACTTTGTGCAATTTACTTAGAAAGGCTGTTGCAAAGAAAGATCCATCTGATTACGAAATATGGGAAAAGGCATTAATGGCAGCCGGGGACAGCAGCTGCGACTGGACTGACAAAAAATACATTGAACCAATAATTGAATGTATTAAGCGATAAACACCAGTTTGTAAAGCAGATAAATCCTAAGTTGTAGAACAGGAAGATAAAGGAGCAATCAAAATGGCTTTTGATTACAAGAAAGAATACAAGGAATTTTATATGCCGAAGAACAAGCCCGGTATTATAGAGATTCCGAAAATGAATTATATATATCTCCGGTGATAAGGCATTCTCAATGAGGAAAACGGAGAATACAAAAACTCAATCGGCTTGCTGTACGGCATTGCCTTTACCATAAAGATGAGCTACAAGGGAACGCATAAAATCG
>JABLTR010085396.1_pt1 | contig 12928 bp, 9 predicted proteins | sample 7160071 | NCBI WGS metagenome assembly JABLTR01 (sample SAMN14651230, study PRJNA627086) | human gut metagenome | isolation source: feces | host: Homo sapiens
CCCGGCGGAACCTACCTCACCGGAGGATTTTGAGCGCATTTATAAGGAATTCGGATACTCGGAGGCCGGCAGCAGGGATGCCAATTCCCTCAGTTACACCTATGACCTGGGACCGTCCATGCGCCTGCTCATGCTGGATACCTGCCAGTATGAACCCCGCAACAAGGTAGGGGGAATGATAAAGACAGAGACCTATGAGTGGATAAAGGAGCAGCTAAAGCAGGCTGCCCGCGACAGCGTGATTCTTCTTCCGGTTGCCCACCACAACCTGCTGGAGGAGAGCAAGGTGTATGCGGATGATTGTACCATCGAGCACAGCGAGGAGCTCATACAGATGCTGGAAGGGGAGAATATCCCCCTGTTCCTCAGCGGACACCTGCATGTGCAGCATTTTATGAGAAATAATGACATCGGTATCTACGAGGTGGTCACCAGTTCCCTGTCCACGCCTCCCTGTCAGTACGGCGTGTTGGATTACATGGAAGATGAGACATTTTATTACTATACACGCAAGGTGAATATGGAGAAATGGGCCAGGAAAAACAAGAGCACGGATGAGAACCTGCTGAACTTTGACACCTACAGTCCGCCTGTTTTAAAGCGGATATTCTATAATCAGGCCTATGACGCCATGAAGAATTCTGCGGAGGAGGAGACGGGCAGCATATTTGTGAAGCTGACAGAATCAGAGAAACAGCAGATGGCAAAGGTATACGGAGACATCAATGCCGCGTGTTACGCAGGCAGGGCCTATGAGGTGGTGAAGGAGGCTGTAAAGCAGCCCGGATACGCCATGTGGAAGGAGTACTGCTATCCCAGCATCCTGTATGAATACCTGGAATATATCATAGAAGATGCGGTACAGGATTATAACGTTCTGGGTATGGAATAAAAACAGGTTCATTTTCATCAGGCGGGTGAATATACTGGAATAAAGGTTATCAGGGAGCGCCCATTGATGAAGCATTCAGCATGGCAGACAGTGATGGGGATTCTGCTGCTTTGTATCGTGGCACTGATATCATGGCAGGCAGGGACACTGGTGGCTGTCCATAATCAGGAAGCACAGGCAGACAAGGCAAGGCCGGTGGTGGTCATAGACGCCGGACACGGAGGCAGCGATCCGGGTAAGGTAGGGATAAATGGTCAGCTGGAAAAGGATATTAACCTGAAGATAACAGAGCAGCTGAAAGCATATCTTGAGGCCTCCGACGTAGAGGTGATCCTCACCAGGGACTCGGACCAGGGGCTTTACAGCTCCGGGGACAGTCATAAAAAGATGGCAGATATGAGAAAACGGTGCGAAATCATAAACGAGGCAGTGCCGGATTTGGTGGTAAGTATCCACCAGAACAGTTACCATGAGGAATATGTATCCGGAGGCCAGGTCTTTTACTATAAGACATCAGAGAAGGGAAAGTATCTGGCGGAAATTTTGCAGAAGCGCTTTGACTATGTGCTGGGCGAGGCCAACAAGAGGATGGCCAAGGCCAATGACAACTATTATCTCCTGCTTCATGTGAAGGAGCCTATCGTTATAGTGGAATGCGGATTCCTGAGCAATGGAAAAGAAGCCAAACGTCTGGAGGATGAGGAATACCAGGACAGGATGGCCTGGACCATACATATGGGAATCATGGAATATCTTAATACGGTCAAACAGAAGAGGTAAAAGCCGGGATGCTGGCCCGGCAATCAGAAATAAGATATAAAAATGGGAAGGCTGACCCGTGTGGGCGCCTTCCCATTTTGTATATAAGCCTTGAATCTGAGAGAAACAAAAGGCCGGAGAACTGGCAGTGCAGTCCTCCGGCTGAAAATAAAAAGAGCGCGAGACGGGATTCGAACCCGCGGCCCCCACCTTGGCAAGGTGGTGCTCCACCCCTGAGCCACTCGCGCATGAAAATATGATATTACTTTGACGTGGTATAGTCTATCATATTTTCTGTGATAAATCAAGAGGTTTTTTATCTGTTGGTTTAAATTGGTTTAAATTATCGGTTGCTTTAAATGTTGATTTAAATTAGGGGGGTTCCCGGCATCGTTTTTTACTTTTGGGCTGTTTCGATCCTGCTGCAGGTGGCGCCTTCTATGAAGGAGGCCTCAATGATTTTGGATACAGGATCTTCCGGCGGGTTTACCACCAGCTCAAACAATTCAAGGGATATTTCACGCAGGTTCTGCTGAACAGTGGTTATCTGAGGCTGATGGAGATTGCTGATCACATTATCAAATCCCACAATGGACATATCTGCGGGAATCTTTAATCCCAGGGAATATGCGGCATTCAAAGCTCCTAAGGCAATGATGTCGTTGCAGCAGATGATTGCCGTAGGGGCGGCCGGAAGGGAGAGGAAGTAATTAAGAGCCTGGCTTCCGGCCTGAAGGGTCAGTTGGGGATTTTTGTCGTAAATATATTCCTGGATAATGGGGAGCCCCTTTCCTGTCATTGTTTCTATGTAGCCATTCTGTCTGGAAATAACAGAATCCATAGGTGTTTTACAGCCGACAAAGGCAATTTTTCTGTGCCCAAGGTTATAGAGATAGTCCACAATTGGCTGCATCATCTGCCTGTTATTAGAACGTACGCTGGAGAATTTGCCGTGGGTTTTTCGGTCCAGGAATGCAATTGGAATATGAATCTTGCAGGCCTCGAAGATGTCGGAATCAACACCCTCTGTCAGGATGATGCCGGCACAGCGGTTAGCCAGACAGAAATAAAGATATTTCTTCTCAAGTTCCGGGCTGCTTCCTGTATCACAAATTAGGAGCATATAGTTGTGTTCCAGGCATATCTGGTTCAGTTCTTTAATCAGGCTGATGAAAAAAGGGTTCTCCATGTCATATATAAACACGGCTATGGTATTGCTTGTCTTGGAAAAGATTTTCTTGACAGGCTGGTTCGGGATATAGTTATATTCCTCAATTACTTTTTGCACTTTCTTTCTGACTTTTTCAGATGTCATTTCTGGATTATTGATGACCCGGGATACAGTTGCAGTAGACACTCCCGCCAGTTTGGCAATATCCCTGATTCCGATGTATCCGTTATTTTCCGGACGGCCTTCCTTGTTCATACGATTTCTCCTCCTGGTCCTGAAGGGGTGAAACTTGTTTCATGAAAAGAAAAAATAAGTTTCATCCGACCATATCATATTATAGTTTAAATAAAATTAATTGTAAATACGTAAAAATGTAACAGTTTTACTTTACACATCAAGCGATTGCAGTATACAGGGTAAACTGACAAGGAAAAATTGCTAAAAAAAGAGAAAAAACAATGAATTAATATGAAAAATGCACAAATATATTATTGACAAGAATGCTGTAAAGTGCTATATTGAAAATGTAACAAGTTACATACATGAAGTGAATGTGAGGGGCGGAACATGAATACAAGAACGGAAAGGTTGAGAAAACGGTTATTTGATACAGACCCGCGTATTTGTCCGGAGCGGTGCATCTATTTTACGGAGTCCATGAAGGAGACAGAGGGAAAACCAAATGCTCTGAGGCGGTCCCAGGCATTTTATGATGTGCTGAGCCGTATGACGGTCTATGTGAATGCAGATGAGCTGATTGTGGGAAACCAGGCGCAGTGGCCTAAAGCATCCCCGATCTATCCGGAGTACTCCACGGACTGGCTGGAAGCAGAGTTAAATGGTTCACCTTTTTTCCCGGATAAAAGACCGGGTGATAAATTTTACTACACACAGGAAGACAAAGACAAAATATTGGAATGTGTGGAATACTGGAAGGGAAAGTCATTATATGAGAATCTGAGAAAGACCCTTCCCGACAAAATCAACCAGGCCTGGGATGCCAATGTGATAGATGATACATGGGTGTCTGCTGCGGGTTTGGGCAATGTTATTGTAGATTATAAAGGTGTGGTAGATAAAGGTTTATCCGATGTTATGAGACGGATAGAGAATAAGCTTAAGAGGCTGGACCCCAGAGAGCCGGGCAATACACGAAAAAGATGGTTTCTTGAAGCGGCCCTTCAGGGCAATCAGGCCGTGGTGATGTTTTCGGGCCGTATTGCTGACTGCTGCAAAGAGCAGGCAGAGCAGGAAAAGGATGAGACACGCAGAAGGGAACTTCTTAAGCTGGAGGATATATGCAGGAATGTTCCGCTGAATCCGGCCAGGACCTTCCATGAGGCGGTTCAGTCCATCTACATGATTCTGCTGGCAGTCCATCTGGAATCCAATGGGCATGCCATTTCGCTGGGGCGTTTTGACCAGTATGTGTATCCTTATTATAAGAGGGATTTGGAGGAAGGCAGAATCACGAGAGAAGAGGCCCTGGAGATAGTCGAGTGCTTCTTCATCAAATGCAATGAACTTAATAAGCTCAGGAGCTGGCCGGATACAGAGTTTTTCCTGGGATACCAGATGTTCATTAATCTTGCCATTGCGGGCCAGACAGTGGATGGAAAGGATGCAACCAATGAAGTTTCCCATCTGTGTGTGGAAGCATGTGAAAATGTAAGACTCTTTACCCCGTCCGTATCCATCAAGTGGTTTGAGGGAACCAGTGATGGGTTCATGATGAAGGCGTTAAAGGCTGCGCAAAGGCATCAGGGCGGGCAGCCGGCATTTTACAATGATAAGGCATTTATCAGGACGCTTAAGAATATGGGAATTGCCGAGGAAGACCGGGTGGACTGGGTACCGGACGGATGTATCGAGGCATCCATTCCTGGAAAATGGGATTTTGCGGCCAAAGGCCCATGGCTGAATGTGGAAAAGGTACTTGAAATCACTCTCCACGACGGCACGGATCCTAAGACAGGATACCATTTTGTGGATTTGGAGAAACGTGCAGAGGACTGCGGCAGTGTAAGGGAGCTGATGGAATTATATAAACAGACCCTGGATTATTTTATGGGACTGCAGGTGGAAACGGAGCATATCAATGATGAAATTCATATACAGCAGGATATCAACGCATTCCGTTCATCCCTGGTATATGACTGTATAGAGAGGGCCATGGACCTTGTGGAGGGCGGTTCCGTGTACTCGGCGGACGGCGGGCCTACGGCGGGAACCATCAGCGCAGGGGATTCCCTGGCAGCATTGGACGAGATTGTATTTAATCAGAAGCTTCTGACCATGGAACAGGTGCTTCATGCCATGAACACCAATTATGAGGACATGGAGACAGTGCCTGCCGGACCGGAAATCAGGGCCATACTGTTAAACAAGGCACCTAAGTTTGGAAATGATGACGAGAGAGCTGACAAGTGGGTAGTTGAACTGGAGGACTATATTGGCTCCAGCTACAGGTATAAATACAAAAGTTCCAAGTATGGAAAGGGGCCGGTGCCCTGCTGTTACTCCTACAGCCAGAGCCCTGTGACAGGTAACATTGCTTTTGGAAAGAGCATTGGAGCCACGCCGGACGGACGCAAAGACGGACAGCCGGTAAATAATGGAATTTCCCCTGCCAATGGGTCGGAGAAAAAAGGTGCCACGGCCGCCTGCAATTCAGTCATGAAACTGCCCAGCATATGGTTCCAGAAAGGGGCCATATTCAACATGCGCCTGTCCAAAGGAGCGCTGGATACGGATGAGAATAAAGAGAAGGTAATTGCCATGATTAAGGTGCTGTTTGAAAACTACGGACAGCAGATTCAGTTTAATGTGGTGGATAACAAGGTGTTCAGGGAGGCAATGGAGCATCCGGATGAATATAAGGATTTGATGGTCAGAGTTTCGGGTTACAGTGCATTGTTTACGTCGCTGTCCCCGGAGTGCCAAATGGATGTAATAAACAGGGCGGAGCTGGAATTATAGCTTAAGTACCGCAATGCGGTGAATGAATCGGCGGATGATGAACAGGGGGAATCACAAACATGGGGGTTTGCAATGTATTTAATATAGAACGGTTTGCAACTGAGGATGGCCGCGGTATCCGCACCGTTATATTTTTAAAGGGCTGTTCCCTGCGCTGCAGATGGTGTGCAAACCCCGAATCCCAGAGAGCGGGGGCCGAGGTTCTGGTTAAGACAAATGTCTGCATCAACTGTGCAAGATGCAGCGTTCTGTGTCCGGAAAAAGCCATAAGCTACATGGAAGGTTACGGATTTATTACGGACCAGAGCAAGTGCAGGCAATGCGGTGTGTGCATCAGGGAGTGTTATGCGGACGCCAGGGAGATGATGGGGAGAAAATACAACGAGGAAGAGCTTCTGACTGAGATACTGAAGGACCGTCAATATTATGGGATGTCCGGCGGCGGCGTTACGTTCAGCGGAGGAGAACCGCTGTATTACAGTGAAATCATAGGAGCTGTCGGAGAGCAGATGCACCGGAGAGGTTATAACACCCTGGTTGAAACATGCGGGCATGTCCCCCAAAAGGCATTGGAAGACATAAACGGGCGTGTTGACTATATATATTATGACTTCAAACAGATCGATCCTGAGAAGCATAAGGTGCTTACGGGCGTGGACAATACCTTGATACTCAGCAACCTGGAATGGCTGTGCGGTCATTACAGCGGGGAACTGTCGGTCAGATATCCTTATATTCCGGGATGCAATGATGATGAGGCGTCCATCAATGGTTTTTTTGAGTACATTAAGAGTTTGAATCATATATCTGAGATTGTATTTCTACCCTATCACAGGCTGGGGCTGCCGAAGTATCAGGGGTTAGGACGTGCATATGAGATGGGGAATATGCCGTCCCTTAAGAAAGCTGACTTGTTATTCCTGGTACAGCGGGCAGAGAAATACGGTCTGAAAATAAAAATTCAATAGGAGAGGGGCAGGGGTGTTGATGAAGCGGAATATGGTAGCGTTTGACTGCGGTAATTCATCATGCAGGGTTATTCTGGGGGTGTATGACGGAGAACAGATAACCACGGAGGTCATTTCCCAGATACCAAATTACATGGTCAGGGTCCATCAGTATTTTTACTGGGATATACTGATGATTTACCAAAAACTGTTAGAGGGATTAAAAGAGGCGGTAAAGCGGACCGGAACCATCCATTCAATCGGGATCTGTACATGGGGCGTGGATTTTGCGCTGTTCGACAAGCAGGGACTTATGATTCAGAATCCATTGTCATACAGGAACAGCATAGGGGCAGAGGTTCTGGAACAGATGTCAGATGAGCAGAGAACATATCTGTTCAGGCAGACGGGTATCCTTTGCGATAAAATTAATTCGGTTAATATGATTAAGGGAATGATGGAAAAAATGCAGCCCATGTTTTCACGTGGACATAAGCTTCTTATGATTCCGGATATCTTAAACTATCTCTTTACAGGCTGTATGGTGAATGAGCCCAGCGAATTGTCTACGACCCAGCTGATGGATGCCAGAAAAAGGGAACTCAGTGAAGAAGCATTGAGAACAATGGAAATACCATCTGGCCTGTTTGCGCCTGTTGGGAGACACGGTACTGCCATTGGCACGCTTCACTCCAGTGTAAAGGAAATTCTGGGCATATCGTATGATGTACCGGTTATTTGCGTGCCGTCCCATGATACGGCTGCCGCGGTCCTGGCCATTCCGGCAGAGGAGGAAGAATTTTTGTTTGTCAGCACAGGGACCTGGGCGCTTATCGGCATGGAGTTAGAGGAGCCAATCGTGAACGAAGAGGTGAGAAAAAGATGCCTGACCAACGAGATAGGGGCATTTGATAAAATCACCCTGCTGCGCAACAGTGCGGGTATGTTCATTATCCAACGCATTAAGGAGGAATATGAAGGGGAACATGGGGCCATAGGCTGGGAGGAGCTTAACAGCCTTGGAGACTGCCATGAGGGGGCGGCTCCTCTGTTTCCTGTCAACGATTCCAGATTTTTCAATCCCGTACATATGTCTGATGAGATATGGAATTATCTTGTTAAGACTGGTCAGGCTTCCGGAGAAAAAGACTGGGGTACAATCATATGCAGCTTTCAAAACTCCATGGCGCTGAGCTTTGCCTCGGTGATACAGGGTCTGGAGGAAATCAGCGGAAAGAAAAAAGACACTGTCTATATGGTAGGCGGCGGCTCGCGGAATGTAAGGCTGTGTCAGATGACAGCTGATGCAACAGGCAAGAAGGTAGTGACAGGGGGCAAGGAAAGCACGTCCCTGGGAAATCTGGGCGCACAGCTTAAGTACTTTGAACCTGAGATGACAGTGAGGGAAATCAGGCGCCTTTTGGGAAAGGGCATTGAGAGTACGGCTTATTGCTGTGGAAAAGATTCTGGCGAGGCATTGAAACGGTATCAAAAACTAGAAGGGTATGGGGGCCTGTCCATGGACGGATGTATATTGAGGATGTGCGGGATTAACAAAAGTTTTTTTGGTGTTCCTGTACTGAAAAATGCGCAGCTTGAGGTGCTTCCCGGTGAGGTTCACGTTCTTTTGGGAGAAAATGGAGCGGGTAAATCCACGTTAATTAAAATTCTGTCCGGGGCATACGGACGGGAAGGCGGGGACATCTGGCTGGACGGCCGGGAACTGGCGCCTATGACGCCGAAGGAGGCTTTGGACGCCGGTATCAGCGTGATTTACCAGGAATTTAATCTCGTACCGGATTTGCCTGTATACGAAAATATATTCATTGGAAAGGAATACGGCCAGGGGCTTCTTGTGGACCATAAGCGGGCCATAAAAGAGGCAGAGGGGTACATGAGGCGGGTCGGCCTGGAGGTAAGTCCCAAGACGCTGGTCCGTGAGCTGAGTGTGGCCCAGAAACAGCTGGTTGAGATAGCCAAGGCCATATCCAATCATGTAAAGGTCCTGGTTCTGGATGAACCCACAGCGGCCATTACGGATAAAGAGACAAACATGCTTTTTGGAATTATCCGTGAACTTCAAAAAGAAAAAATCGGAATTGTATACATTTCCCACCGCATGAGCGAGCTGTTCGAGATTGGAGACAGGTGCACGGTTATGCGTGACGGCGAGTATATAGGAACCGTTAGATTATCCGAAACCACAGAGGACCAGCTGACAAAGATGATGGTGGGACGCACAGTCAGCTTTGAAAAGATTGCCAATGAAGCAGTTGACATGAACCAGGTTGTATTAAAGGTTGAGAAGCTGGGATATAAGGACTTTTTAAAGGACATATCATTTGAGCTGCATAAAGGCGAGATACTGGGATTTGCAGGATTAGTGGGAGCGGGCAGGACAGAAGTGGCAAAATGCATGATAGGCGCTTACAGAAAAGATGGGGGAACTGTTACGTATAAGGGTGAAACATTGTCCAACAGTCTGTCCAGGAATATTGAAAAGGGAATCGTCTATCTGAGCGAGGACAGAAAGGATGAGGGGCTTGTGCTCATGCACTCTGTCATGGATAATATAGCGTTGCCTAACTTAAAACAGCTTGCCAAACCGTTTATCCGCAAAAAGGAGATGGCGGATCGCGCAAAGGATTACATCAAAAGCCTGCGGATTAAAACCCATACACATCTTACGGAAGCCAAGAACCTGTCCGGAGGAAACCAGCAGAAGGTGGTTATTGCAAAGTGGCTGTATTCCAATGCGGATGTATATATATTTGACGAACCCACAAGGGGAATTGATGTAGGGGCGCGTGACGAAATATACAATATTATGTATGACCTGGTCAATCAGGGGGCCTCTATCATAATGATATCCTCCGACCTTGTGGAAGTGCTTAAGATGTGCGACCGGGTTGCGGTTATGAGGGAAGGCGTCCTGGAGGCTATATTGGACAATGGCCCGGATTTGACGCAGGAAACCATATTAAAATATGCGATGCAGGGAGGAATATAGGTATGGAGAGCTACAAAGAGGGTGTTAAGGCAAAGCTGCCAGCCTTGACTTTATATCTGGGACTGGTTGTTATTTTTATTGTATTTGCTGTAATCTGCAGCATGATGGGAAAGAATTTTCTGACCCTTAATAACATGTTCAATATCATTACCCAGGCCAGCATTATTTCCATCATTGCAATCGGTGCCTCCCTTGTCATTGTCACAGGCGGTATTGATTTGAGTGTTGGGTCCATTGTGGGATTTGTGGGTATATTTGGAGGGCTGATTCTGAAGGCCGGCATGCCCCTGATTGCCATGGGGATTTTGTGCATCGCGGCCGGCGCTGCCTTTGGCCTGGTCAATGGCTGTCTGGTCAGTTACGGAAAGGTACCGCCCTTTATTGTGACGCTGGGAGCCATGCAGATCGCCAGGGGATTGGCGCTTCTGATTAACGGAGGACAGCCCATATCCAGTTTCCCTAAGGGATTGGGCAGCCTGATGGCCTCCAAAGTACTGGGGACGGTTCCTGTCTCCGTCATATATGTATTTGTATTCTACGCAGTGATTATTTTCGTCATGGCATATACAAAGTTCGGCAGGCACGTCTATGCCGCAGGGGGCAATATCTGCGCCGCCAGGCTTTCAGGAATCAATGTAAACAGAACCGTGCTTATGGTATATGTTTTAAGCGGTATATTTGCAGCCATTGGAGGCATCATGCTTTTGTCACGCCTTACATATGCAGACCCGAATGCCGGATCCGGTTATGAGATGAACGCCATCGCTTCCGCGGTTATCGGAGGAATCTCTTTATCAGGCGGAAAGGGGAAGATCGGAAACACACTGGTGGGAGCCATTATTCTCAGTACTCTGACCTGCGGACTCCAGATCATGAATGTCGCCACCTATTACCAGACCATTGTCACAGGCATCGTCATTATAGCCGCGGTGTTTGCGGATAAGAAGAAGGAACGCCAGAGCGAGTAGGAAAGCTAAATACATTAAGTATTTGCAAATAAAGGAGGAAATTGATTATGAAGCGAAACATGACGGCAACAGTGATGGCATTGGCAATGAGCACGGTTATGACGGCAGCGGTGCTGAGCGGATGCAGCGGCACTCCAAAGGAGACAGCGCCGGAGACAGCCAAAGAACAGCAGACAGAGGCTAAGACCGCGGATACAGCCGGGGAAAGCGGGAAGGGCGAAGAAAGCAGCGTAGAAGCGGTATCGAGTAACTATGGGGATAAGACCATTGGGTTTGTGGGGATGACTTTAAACAATGAATATCATATTACCCTGGCCAACGGCGCCAAAGTGGAAGCAGAGGCAAAGGGCGTTAAGATTGAGGTTCAGGCCGGAGACCAGCATGCCAGCGCTGACGCCCAGCTTGGCATTATTGAGAATATGATTGCCAATAAGGTGGACGGAATCCTGTTGGTTCCCAGTTCTTCCGACGGTTTGGAATCCGCCCTTACAAAATGTAAGGAAGCAGGTATTCCTATCATCAATCTGGATACAAAGCTGACGGATGAAAGCCTTGCCAATGTAGGTCTGGAAATTCCGTTTTACGGAACCAACAATTATGAAGGCGCCAAACTGGCAGGCGAATATGTGGCGAAAAACTTTGAGAAGGGAACAAAGACAGCCGTACTCAAAGGGATTGAAGGACAGACAAATGCAGCGGACCGTTACAATGGATTCATAGAAGGCGCCGGGGACACGGTAACTGTTGTGGCTGAACAGACGGCAAACTGGGAAGTGGACCAGGGATATACAGCTGCCCAGAATATCATAAGCGCGAATCCGGATGTTGAACTTTTCTTCTGCTGCAACGACAATATGGGTATTGGAGCCTTAAGAGCCATTAAGGAAGCCAATATGCAGGAACAGATTCAGATTATCGGATTTGATGCGGTAAGCGAAGCGCTGAACCTGGTGGAAAACGGAGAGTTTCTGGCAACTGTGGCACAGTATCCGGCTGAAATGGGAAAACTGGGCGTGGATAATATGCTGAAAATATTTGACGGCGGTGAGGCGGAATCCTATATTGACACCGGAACAAAAGTCATTACAAAGGACAATGTAGGAGAGTTTAAGGATTACTTAAAGACCTTTGAGTAGGAACAGGGCTGGAGTTTTGAAAAGTATTTTTTATACGGGATTCAAATATACTTCAGACCATAAAAAATAAGGGCTGCCTGCGGCAGCAGAATGAGAGGCAGAAATGGACTTTAAAAAATGCATTGTAGAGAGCGGTAAAAAGCTGGAGAATTCAGGTCTTACTGTAGAGACATGGGGAAATATCAGTATCCGCGATCCTGAGACCGGACTGGTATACTTAACGCCCAGCGCCATGAAATACAGTACCATTGTGGAAGACGATGTAGTGGTCTGCAGGCTGGATGGAACAATCGTGGAGGGCCACAGAAAACCAACTATTGAGACAGGACTGCACCTGGCTATATACAGAAACAGAGAAGAGGTAAACGCAGTCATCCATACACATCCCATGTATTCCATGGTATACGCCACCCAGGGAAAAGATATTCCCCTGATAATAGATGAGGCAGCCCAGGCCATGGGAGACACCTGCAAATGTACCCAGTATGCACTGCCTGGTTCTGAAGAACTGGCAGACCAATGTGAAAAGGCACTGGGAACGGAAGCCAACTCCTGCCTTCTGCATTCCCACGGGGCTGTCTGTGTGGGTGAGAATATGGACGCAGCGTTTAAGGTAGCAACAGTCCTGGAGGCAACAGCCAGAATTCTTTACATGATTGAAGCCACAGGCGGGAAGCCGGCAGGGATATCACCTGAAAATGTAGCGGTTATGAAGGATTTTGCCAAAAATCATTACGGCCAGGGTAAATAGCGGGTTATAAGAGAGAATCAGAACATAAAAGGCAGCAGTGTATTGGGCTGCTGCCTTTTGTTTTGCCGTGGATATAAGGTAAACAAAAAAAAGCCCCTTCAAGGCTTTTTCGCATTTTATAGAGCAGGTGATGGGAATCGAACCCACGTATCTAGCTTGGAAGGCTAGTGTTCTACCATTGAACTACACCTGCGTAATGACCGCTTCGTCATACGGTCAGTGCCCAAAGTCGGAATCGAACCAACGACACGAGGATTTTCAGTCCTCTGCTCTACCAACTGAGCTATCTGGGCATTTGTCTATGGGAACAATCAA
>JABLTR010009689.1_pt1 | contig 12926 bp, 9 predicted proteins | sample 7160071 | NCBI WGS metagenome assembly JABLTR01 (sample SAMN14651230, study PRJNA627086) | human gut metagenome | isolation source: feces | host: Homo sapiens
ATATAAACAGTATATCATACAACACACAAGGACACAAGCTCAAAACGAGCTGTTGCCTGTACAACATTTCGACAAAATTCGACATCATTGTCCGAGAATTGCAAAAAGTTTCTTGGCTTTCATCCCACGGTTAAAACCGTGGGCTTTCCCACCCGACTTTTGTAAATTTCAGAATTTACTGCCACCTGAAATGCCTGATTCCCAGGATTTACAAACATGCCCATACTTTCTCATTCCTTTCTGTTAATTTGGTTTCACCATAACCCGACATTTTTTATGATAAAATGCAATTCCATATTTCAAGATTTTCCGATAACCTTTGTTACACAGCTCCTGCACATAGTTTTTATCCTCGATTTGCTGTAACGCTCCACGGCAGTCTGTATCAAGGTTCTTTTCATCGCTACTATATTTTAGCTCAATCACAACTCCAATCTCATTCTCTGGTTCTGTTGTCTCTATAAGAATATCGCTAAAGCCATCGCCGGACTCTCGATTGGATAAAATCTCCCAGTCTCGCCTGTATCCTAAAATTCCAATCATCAATCCATGATAGAAATTTTCGTGAAGCGATCTGGCAAAATTATCGCGAATGCTAATCGTTTTTTCCATGTACTCAGTCAGTAGCTGTTCAACAGCCGCTTCATTTGACGATACGATTGCATTGCAAAAGTCTTCAAGCAACTTGCCGTTTTGGGCAACCTCCTTGCGAAACAAGGTTAACACACGCTCAATGATAATATTGCAAATCTCTCGATTGGGAACTGCAAGGCGGTAATACCCATTTCCGATATAACCGCGCTGCGTCAGATAGCCTGTCATAAAAAGTGTACTCCACAGATTGTCGATACTTGAATACAATTCCTTATACGTTATCATTTCATCTACCTTTTGTGTGATAAACTCGCCGTTTACCAACCGTTCCAACTCACCTTTTGTCAACATTCCGGGATCATTGATACTGTCGATGAAATGATTGATCACATCATTTCCACTTGTATTCATCCAATAATTTTTCGGCTCTGCATTTGGATTGCTGCGATGGTCATCGCAATAATTCACAACATCCCACGGACAATAGACATCCGCATTACCAAAGCGATAGCCATCGTACCATTCCCTTACCTGATTAAAATGACGATCCAATCCATAATATTTTAGCATTGATTTCACTTCTTCATTTGTAAAGCCAAATGTCTCATCAAACTCAACATCGGTAATTGAATACACCTTAAAATTATTTAAGCCCGTGAAAATACTTTCCTTTGCAATACGCAAACACCCCGTCAGCACAGCAAAAGCAAGACTCTCATTCGTCTTTAATACATTTCCAAAAATATTCCGAATCAAAAGAACCATCTCGTCATAAAAGCCATTTTCATATGCCTTTGCTAACGGCACATCGTACTCATCAATCAATATAACCACTTTTCGATTAAAATGTTTTTCAAGAAGCTTTGTCAGCCATAACATACTTGAACTCATAATTTTCATATTCATATCATCATCAAGCAGCTTACAAAATCTTTCTTTTTCATAATCGGTCAACCTACCGCTATTCTGCAAAAATTGAAAGCTCGCTGCACTCTGATTTATAATCTCTACGAGTTGGACAACTGCCTCTTGATAAGATGCTGCATCCACGCCTTTTAAACTAATTGCAATCACAGGATACTTTCCCATATATCGCTCACACAGCGCCGCATTTTTTGAAATATGAAGCCCTTCAAATAAAGAGGGATCCGTTCCTATTTCAAAAAATCGTTTTAACATACTCATGTTTAATGATTTTCCAAAGCGGCGCGGCCTGGTAAACAAGGTTACTTTGCTTCTCTTTTCAAGAACTTGCTCAATCAATGCCGTTTTATCAACATAATAATAGCCTTCCTCTCGAATCTCTTTAAAATCTTCGATTCCAATCGGAAGCATGAATTGATTTTCCATAATCCCTCCTTCTACTTTCTGCTTTCTGAAAAGCGATGTCATCTCAAAAGTTCACACTGTTGTTTTTTGTTTGTATACTTATATGTTACCTCAAGTCAAGTAATTATGCAAGCACTTTTTGTAAAAGAAAAAGCGCTGCTCTTTGCAGCGCCCCTTCCATCAAGAAACTCCATCAATCGGCGTAAGTACACCGGCATCCATCTCATACACCTTATCACACAGGCAGCGAATATCTTCCATGTTATGGCTGGCAAGAAGAATCGTCGTCCCTTCTGCCTTTAAATTCAGAAAGATCTGGCGCATTTCCTCCACGCCTCTCTTATCCAGTCCATTCATCGGCTCATCCAAAATAATTAACTTTGGCTTTTCCATGATAGCCTGTGCGATTGCAAGCCTCTGCCTCATTCCGAGTGAAAACTTCGCCACCTTTTTTCTTCCGGTATCTCCTAATCCAACAGTCTCTAATACCTGTTTCACATCTTCCTTTGTGATCCGGTGACGAATCGCCGCCAGATTATACAGATTGTCATATGCATTTAAATATGGAATAAAATCCACATTTTCAATGATCGCTCCAACATCCTGTGGAAAATCCACATCCTTTCCCACACGTTTTTTTCCTACAGTCACCGTACCCTGTGTTGGCTTTAAAAATCCCAAAATCAGCTTCATCATAACTGTCTTGCCAGAACCATTTCGTCCCACAATGCCATGAATCAGTCCTTCTTCAAATTCAATTGAAAGCGGCTTTAACACCTCAACCGACCGGAAGCTTTTTGATACACCATCCAATATAATATAAGGTTCCATATACACACCTCGCTTTTTAGCTATAATCGTATCTGCCTATTTTCAGATTCATGACAGCAAGCGGCACAAGAATCATTCCTGCCAAAAACAGACACGCATAAGAAAACGTTGGATTAACACGATTAAATGCAGTCGTGCTTAAGTTTCCGACACGACTCATGCTGAATGGAGAGATAAATAACAAATATTTACTTGTCACTCCGACTCGCACAACCGTTGCCCAATAGTCCATCGCAATTCCGATTCCACCGATTGCAATACCGGGACCACTCGGCCACAGCATATGAAGCATCATAGTCAGAAAACCAGTTGCCATTCCAATCATCATGCAAAGAACAATGCATCTGCCAAACAGCTGCAGCGCCGTTGTCTGGCGCATGACCGAAACCGGGAATGAAAAATAATTGGAAATTCCATAACCAAACGGTGCATTGATCATCTTTACAAAGGTTGTCGTCCACGCTGTCTGAAATGTTACCTGCGGCACAATAAGAAGCAGCAGTAATAAAAATATATACGCAAAATATATCACTGTAATTGCGACAATATACACGATCTGTCCCCAGAGCCAACTCCTTCGGGAAGTACGCAACAGATACTGGTAGACGCCATCATCACGATATGGAATGTCACATATAATCAGCACAAAACCAATCCATATTGTAAACGACGTATACATATTGTTGGTCACAACAAGAAACATCTCCATAATACCAATTTTCTGTCCCGACTCCATCAGACCACCACGCACATCACCAAAATAGAGATAGAAAAAGACGGCCAGACAAATACAGATTACAAGTGTTTTTCCCTGAGACAGACAGCGCTGAAAATTTAATTTTACATAGGCGTTCATTCTTCTCATGCTATCCATTGATCCCCCTCCATTTCATCTCTCTGTAATAAAGAAATCCAAGCACTGCGTATGCGGCGAGATTCCGGGTGAGGCAGATTATCAATCCGCCGTCAGCAGCCCTTTCCATTCCCACTGGTGTATATAAAGTCCAGGTCATCAAACCACCCACATAAGCTCCCAGTCTTGTAAGAAGAAATGGCATCGCATAAAATACATAACGGTTTGTACAAAACACAGATACGCATAATCCAATCAATACATAAATACCAATCTGAAATGAATATCCCAATGCATACAAAACAGTAGTCGGATAATATCCAATTGATAAAGCCAATTTATACCAAAAAGGTTCTATGTTCCCAGATATTGTTCCTCCAAAAAGTTGTTTTATTGATTCTACTGTACTTCCTTGTCTTACCGCAGGTGCAATGCTTATACATAAAACAAAAAACAACAACACACTTATCATATACAATATAATTCCACTCAATACCGCAGATACAATTTTTGCGAAACAATATTTCATCTGACCAGAACGCATCTGCATCAACCAGTCATAATGTCCTTTTCGTTCATCAAAATAATTACCCGCTGCTGCTATTGGAAAAATTAACGTCTGTATAAAAGCGGTCACACCATAGTTTTCTGTAAAATAAAATAAACTTAAAATTCCAGACTCATGGTCAGCTCTCAAATCAGTTTCTACTCCCAACATCATAATTCCAATATACACAATTATACATACAAGCGCAGCTGGTTTTTGTAGTATACGTTTTAATTCCCTTCCTATCATAGAGCATCACCGTCCTTTACTCCCGATCTGAAATTTTTAAATACTCCGTCTGAAAATCTTCTTCAAAATCTACTGCCATTGTAAATGTATAGCAATATGGCATTGTCACATCAACAAGACCTGCAAAATACCATAACTGATCTGATCCAGATGATGGATCAATCATTTGCTTCACATAAAGTCCGATGTCATATACATACTCATCTTCATTTGTTCCCATATCTATTGGAATATATTGAATTTCAACTTGTAATGAATCCTCAATTGGATTTGTTTCCAATGGCGGAATCTGTAACCCATTCCATACAGCATCATATACCGCCTGTAATGCATCCTCATCTGAAATCCGCTGCCGCGTTGAAACACTTTCACGCTCAACAACCTCTGAGGCTTTTTGTATCAACATCGTATATCCCGTATCTTCCATAGAGATTTTCGCAAGCTGACCATAATATTCGGTTCCATCACCCTCGCCTCCAATCGAATAGCCCTCTGGCGATAGCTTGATTCCATCCTGCTGCAAATAATAGGTATATACTGCTCGATCACCATTTGCAATATCCGTTTGTTTGGTATATTCATCCATGATATCAATATTTAATGCCTGTAATAAATCTTCTCCCTCTTGACGTCTTATTTCTTCATCTGGTATTTCATTTTTATAAGTAACGATTATTGCTAAAAAACCAACACCGCTCTGTGAAATCAAAATCGTCCTATCCTCACCATCATATTCATTTCTTTCACTTATCAGCGAATCCTGATTTGTAACTAACGCTTCATCCCACTTTCCTTCACCAAAATATGCATCCAGAATTTCAGATGGTCTAAAATCTCTTGCTCTCATCAAAAGTCGGTCTGCACTCATCGGGTCTACTGCTTCCTCTGCCTGCGTTTCTGATTCCTGTTCGATTCCCGTTTCCTGCTCTGTCTCGTTTTCAGCTCCCTGCGCCACAAATGAATACATACTGGTCACGCTCATCATTGCCGCTAACATACATACACTGATTCGTTTTCTCATACACGTTTCCTCCATTTTCATATGTTTTATTGTTATGTTGTTACGATTCCCCCTGCTTTTGTTTTATTGTATCACAGTTTATTATAAAAAGACAATACGTCGAATTTATGACAGTTTTTACATAAATCCAACGTATTTCTTAGTTTTTTATAACGATTCAAATTTATCGTATTTGTTCTTAGTATTTATTCTTGATACTCGGCCTTGATGCAGGCTTATAGCGTCATCTTTTCTCCTAAATATTTCTCTACTCTTTCTTCATAAAAACTCGCATCATTTTTCTTACAAAAAAATTCTGCAAGTTTATATGGTATAGGAAAAAGTTTTCTCCACCAATTCTGATACTTTTCTTTTTTATCAGGATATTCGTTTACCAATTCATATAAGCTCCAACAGATATCATATATGAATGCGTCTACATCTTCTATAGTATCATTCAGTAACACATTGATACTTCTTTCATCTTGCTTTATGGATTGGTAATACTTTTTATTTTCACCCAATGCATTTACCAATCCAGTCGTTATCACAACATAGCCTCTATACGGAATTCTGGTATGCTCCATTTGCATATCAAAGGATTGAAGCAATTTACTAAATAATTCTTCTGCCTTTTTGCTTTCCCCAGAATTTAAAAATTTCCCAGCTATATTTCCAGCAACAATCGCCTCCTCTCTTTGAAATACCCACATATTCCACTTTTCCACCGGAATTTTTGGCATTGTACAATACAATGCTTTTTCCATTTGTTTTACATATTCCTGAGCGGTTAATTTTTTATGATACGTATGTTGAATATCGGTATCAAAAAAAATCATCTCCTGCCGATTTAATGGCACGTTCACATCCAGTTTTTCCTTAAAGCTCTGAAAACTTTCCCATGCGTTATCCCATTCTTCGCGTATAATAAAGTCAACAATTTCCTGTCTCTGGTGCAGCACTTCCAGTGAATCAGTCTCAAGTAACAGCTGCCCTTCTAGTCCCGTCTTATGATAAAACTGCATAAGCATTTCATAATTTCTGCCAGAAGGTCGATGCGTTCCCGCCTCTATTTTCTCTATCTGTCGCGCAGTCAGATTGTCTGGATTCGCAGCCGATACCTTTGCCGCTGACAATCCCATTGCTTTTCTAAGCATTTTAAGTGTCAGTCCAATTTCATGCGTATTGCTGACACTAATGCTCTGCCACATTCTCTTTTTAGGATGTGAAAACAACCGATATAGTTTCTCAAATGTCTTGAGAAATTCTGTTACCTCTGTCTCTTCTTCCTTGTATTTCTGATCCTCTTTTCCTTTTACGCTAATGCATTCTAACACATTAAGCAGTTCTTCCAAAACAAAAACAACATAACGCTGTGAGTACTGATGTCTGAGTAGCTCAAGTGCTTCCATTCCATATGAAAACGCTTTTTCTTCATTGCCTGCATACAATTCGAGTTTCATTCCAAGAAATGCCACCTGTGGATAAATCAATATCTGAACCTTTGGTTCAAACTTTGCCTGTTTTACATAGTCGGCTACCTTCTTGTGCATCTGCATAGCTTCATCTGTCTTACCGATAAGAAGCAGACAATTTGCCAGAAGCAAAATACTTTCCAACTCACAGGGAGCCAGTAAAAACTTTGACAGCTTCTTTTTTTCCCATCCATCGGGTAATGTACATAGTACCGTCTGCCGTGCGCTTTCCACCAGATTTTCTCCCTCTGATTTTTCACGTTCAACGTCAACGCTCTTGCTCTCAAAACTTTTTTTGTACGCCTGCACCAGAAGAATGGTCTGCATTTTCTTTAAAAACTGCTCTTCAAATGGCGTTTTTTTTCGATACTTTTTCTGATACACTTCTAGTAATTGCTGTGCTTTCTGCGGCTGCTCAAAAACAACTAGACAGATATCCTCGCGGTCTCTCCATCCGTTCAATTCCCTTGCATCTGCCATTACCTCAAAATATTCAGTCGGCACACCTAGTCTTTGCAGCAGATAGTCACCTATCATTTTCTTCCATGGCGTGTCGCCATTTTCCATTTTCCTAAACTCAGTTCTGGTACAGACACCTCTTGATATTTTTTGTTCAGAGATGCCGCGGCGGCATCGCTCCTTATACATGAATTTTCCGCAATATTGGTTGTACCGCCGCAGCCATAGTAATTCCTCTTTGTTCATATATTATTATTCAATCCACACTCTTTTATCTAATGCCGGGCAGCTGATGCATACCTTTACATCTTCTTTTGGCTTTACATAGACAATCAATCTGCCATTGTGTGTCTTTCTGTGTGACTCGCAGTATGGCGTTAGGTCTGCTAAATCACCGTTTTCCAGTCCGAGAAGTGTTCCTCCTATTACCTCTGCCGTGATTTCTAGATCTTCTGCCGCAAGAACACCATTTTCATCGGTAAGTGAAACCTCGATCTGCATCACTTCTTCCTTATTTATAGTTTCTTCTGCATGCCATACATTTGCAGACAGCTCGACTGCTTTTCCTGCTGTCTGAATGCTGCACTCTGCCTTGCCGCACACTGCCTTAAGTACACCTGGCTCATAAGCAAAACGCCATTCGGTGCAGCCTTCTTTTTCAAGATATGTTCCATCGTGCAATGACTTTTCACCATCAAGACCAACTATACTAAGAGAAATAGTTTCTTTTTGCACATTTGTGAATACTCGTACAACGACATTTTCTCCGTCTGTATAATTCCAGTGTGCATTCCAAGGTCTCCACTCGTGCTCATCACCATCATCTGGGCGTGTCAGGATACAAGCAAATGGTTCTGTGCTCCAGAATGCCTTTCTTCTATAGAAGCCCGGCTTTTCAAATCCTGCAAGATCCATTAAACCAGCTGATGAACCATGAATCGGCCATCCATGTGCCTCTCCAAGATAATCAATTCCTGTCCACAAAAACTGTCCGCTGATATATGCATTGTCGCGCACCGCACACCACTGCTCGTAGCCGCCGCCGTTTTCGCTGCCTAAAAATGGCTTGTCTGGAAAACGTTTGTGGCTTTCCTCATACAGATGCTCTTTATAATTGTAGCCCACAACATCAAGTGCATCAAAAAATCCAATATGAGATGACAGCTCTGGGAAGGCTGCTGCCAATGTAACTGGTCTTGTGGTATCCTGTGTGCGCACAATCGCTGCCAATTCCTTTGCAATTACGCTAAGTTGCTCAGCATTAGGCTTATTCGGGTCATACTGACGCTCCTTTGCCGGCTTGTTGGCATCGTTATTTCCTGTCATGGTTTCAAATAGTGGATGGCAATATGGATCATTTGGATAGTCAATCTCATTTCCGATGCTCCACATCACGATGCTTGGATGGTTGCGGTCACGGCGTACCATATCGGCGAGATCACGCTCATGCCACTCTGGGAAATCTTCTGCGTAGCCCTCATGCTTTGGCGGATATACATTATGACCGGTAGACCACTTATTCTTCGGATTCTCCCACTCATCAAATGCCTCATCCATCATTAAAAGTCCAAGCTCATCACAAAGATCATACAGCTCTGGCATATGAGGATTATGACTGCAGCGGATTGCATTGCAGCCGCCTTCCTTCAATTTAAGCAGTCTGCGAAGCCATACCTCACGATACATTGCTGCACCAAGACAGCCGCCATCATGATGAACACATACGCCCTTAAACTTTGTTTCCTTTCCATTCAGGAAAAAGCCTTGATCAGCATCAAATGAAAATGTTCTGATACCAACGCGCTCTTTATCTAATACAATCACATTTTCATCTTCTTTTTCAAATGAAATGCAAAGCTCATATAATGATGGTGATTCACAAGACCAAAGCTTTGGTTTTCCAATCATTCCATTTAAATAGAAGGTTTTCTTCTCATGTGCCTCCATTGCAGCAGGTACTCTAGCAAAAACAACCGACTCCTCATCACTTCCACATAGCTTTAGACTAGCAGTCAATGTTCCAATCACACGCTCATCCAGCTCATTTACAATCTCTGCATCTGCACAAACAGCCGCTGACTGCTCATCTGCTCTTGACACATTAAAAGCAACACCATTCCAGACAGCATGAACCTGCTCCTCCACTACAAGGTATGCCTTGCGGTAAATACCAGAGCCTGTAAACCAGCGTGAATCTGCTAAATCAGTATGGCATACACGCACAGTAATCTCATTATCAATCGCGCCAAACTGAACAAAGTCAGTAATATCATAGCTGATCTGTGTATAACCATAAGGACGCTTTCCAATGTGATAGCTGTTGCACCATATTCTACTATTTTTATAGATTCCATCAAATACAACTCTCACGCGCTTTCCCTTATATGCTTCTGGAAGTGAAAAACGCACGCGATACCAGCCAATGCCTCCGCTCAAATATCCTGTTCCGCTGGAATTAGTCTGCTCAAACGGCATGTGTACAGACCAGTCATGCGGCAGCGTAACGCTAGTCCACGCACTGTCGTCATAGCCCTTGTACCAGCCTTCCGGCACCTCTCCGTAGTGAAATTTCCAGTTCTCATTTAAAGTAATATATGTTCTATCCATACTATTTTTCCTCCTAATTTTCAATAAACAGTTCACGTTCATAACCTAGACTGGCGGTGAGACGAGTTGCTTTTACGAGGCCGAACGTTGTAGTGGGACTTTCAAAATAACCTATGATAATAAATAGCGTAACAGGTGCTCACGGAAAAGAGAGGCCGACAAAACAATCGTCGATCCGCCCTCATAGCCTTCCCCCGTGAACGTCCGGGTATCCACACCTAAAAAAGGGCGGACACCTTACAATGTCCGCCCCAGCTTCATCAGCCGATATCCGGCTCATCTTTTAAGGTTATTGTTCCCGGCTGTTTGCCGTCTGTCTCGAATACGACGATTTCATTTCGTCCTTCTTTTAACAGTGGTGCCGGAATATAAAGTCTCTTCTGTGGTCCGATCTCCCAGAATCGTCCCAGATTAAATCCGTTTAAGAAAATGCATCCCTTACCCCATCCTTCGAAATCGAGGAAGGTATCTCCCTTTTGGTCCACGTCAAGCGTAAAGTGATAAAATGCCGGAAGTCCCTCTGTATAGCCCTTTATATAATCGAGCTTTTCGATGTTGTCAAGCGGCAGGCAATACTCTTCCCAGTTTAAGTGAGTGTGACCGTTGATCTGTACGTGTCCGTCGATACCTTTTCTCTGATGCTCCATTCTTGGTCCGAAGTTTACGCGTCCCATGTTCTCAACAAGAATATCAAGCGGTGCACCCTTCTTAAAGGTAACTGGCTTTCCATCTTCCTTTGCAAAGTCCTCTCCTGCCTTTGCCTCAGAAAGAAGCTGTCTGTCATAAAGCGTTACAAGCGGTTTCTGATCAACAAAGAGATTTGCACGGTCATTTGCCTCATACAAACGGATCTTTTCAAGATTCTGCTCTTTCTCAAGCTTTGTATGGTACAAAATATATCCATAATTTTGTCCTAAACGCTCCATAGAAGTCGGGAACTTGCATTTTACAGGTGCTGAAAGATCATCAAGAGATTCAAAGAGTCCAACTCTTGCATCATACTGTAAGGTTCCGTATGCTTTCTTCTCGATCTTTGTGCTGTATGTTACTTCCGGAATCGGTGCATACTTGCGGATAACTTCCTGATAGCGGCGATATTTCTCTGTGATATCACCAGACTCTGTAAGTACGCCATCATAATCATAGGAAGTAACATCTGGTGTCAGCTCATCATAATAATTAGATCCATTCATAAAGCCAAAGTTTGTGCCGCCCTCAAACATGTAAATATTGACATGGCCAAGCTCAAGCATCTTGTCAAGATCCTTTGTGCTCTCCTCCAAGTTTCCTCTCATATGGCCGCCATTGCCCCAATGGTCAAACCAGCCAACCCAGAACTCGGTACACATTAAAGGACCGCCATTTGTATACTGTTTCAATATTTCAAAACGCTCCTCGGTGCGTGAACCAAAGTTTCCAGTCGGAAGAGCACCTTCTAAGTGACCACAGGAAAGAGACTCATGCATAGGTCCATCTGATGTAACAAGAGGTACAACAGTACCAAAATCGATCATGATCTGCTTCATTGTCTCAAGATACTCTGTGTCATCACCATAGTAGCCATACTCATTTTCTACCTGCATCATGATGACTGGTCCACCGTAGTTTACCTGAAGCGGTGCCAAAACCTTGAACAGTTCTTTATAATAAGAACGAATATAATCTAAGAACGGCTTATAGCAGCCGCGAAGCTTCATGCCATCTTCTGCCAAAAGCCAAGCCGGCAGTCCGCCAAACTCCCATTCTGCACAGATATATGGTGATGGACGAATAATCACCCACAGACCTAACTCCTGTGCTGTTTTTACAAATTTTGCAATGTCGAGCATTCCGTCAAAATGGAACTCGCCCTTATTTGGTTCATGCATGTTCCAAGGAATGTAAGTCTCAACTGTATTGCATCCCATCGCCTTTAATTTTTCCAGACGATCCTTCCAGTATTCCGGAACTACACGGAAATAGTGGATTCCACCAGAGATGATCTGAAATGGCTTGCCGTCCAGATAAAAATTGTCTTTGATCTCAAATGTATGTGTCATCATTGCTCCTCTTTCTAAATTATGTTACAAAAAAGAGCAGGATGACCAAAGGTCACCCCGCCCTTTACGCGTTTACTGACCCATTACTGTGGGTAGCTGCTATTTTTTTATTATTCTGCGTCACCGTAAACTTCGGTCAGCTGCTTCTGAAGCTCTTCGATAACGATATCCATACCTGCATCCTTCAGAGCCTGCTGATACTCAGCAACGATCTCTTCTGCGGTGCCAGTGTACTTACCACTTGCGATCTGCTTCATGTAGTTTGTGTTAACCTCACCGATATTGTTGATGTAGGACTGAATGTCATCAACATTTGCAACAAACTTGCCATAAGGATAACCAATTGATGCATCCTCTAATTCTTTATACATCACATCAATCTTGTCCCAATCCTTTGTAGCGTCACGGATCTCTAACAGATCGTTACGTCCCCACCAGAAATTAGTTGTGATGGACTCAGTATCAGGATTATAGGATTCTGGAACAATACGAAGACCTTCATCGTTAACATCCCACTGAACACCCTTCTGACCATAGTTGAACAGGTCGTAGCACTCAGCATCATTTCTCAGTAAATCATAAACCATCAGAGCTCTCTCTGGGTTCTCAGAACCGTAGGAAACTGCCATTGCACCGTGAGTAATATTCAAAGCAGTAACATTCTTTTCTTCCTCGCCGAACCAGAAGAAGCCAACCTCAGCACCCGGTACGTTCTCTGGAGTCTTACTTACAAGATCAGTCCAAGTCTGAGTATGATGCTGCTCAGCAGCGGTCTTTCCAAGCTTGAAGTCCTCTCTGTTATCAGCAGAAGTATTGTTCAGAACGTCTGTCTTCCAAACGCCCATCTCATCCCATTCCTTCATTGTCTTTGCAAACTCAACCATCATATCTGCATCAGTATAGAATGGGCTAACGATGGTGTACAGGTCATCCTTTGTACCTC
>JABLTR010063438.1_pt1 | contig 12908 bp, 10 predicted proteins | sample 7160071 | NCBI WGS metagenome assembly JABLTR01 (sample SAMN14651230, study PRJNA627086) | human gut metagenome | isolation source: feces | host: Homo sapiens
AGCCAGAAATTACGGATGAACCTGTCAGTGAAAATGAACCTATTATTTCTGAAAAGGTTGAAGTAGAAGTTACTGACGAACAAATTGTTAAACCAGAAAATGATGAAAAATTAGAAAAAATTACTGACGAAAATGTAATCTCTGAAACTACAGAAGTGACTGAGAAAAAAGTTACTGACGAAGATGAGGAAGAAGAGATTGTCATTGATATTGATGCTCTGGCTAATATTTTCACTCAATCACGTGAAGAAACTGAGAAAAAATATGAACAGTCATTAACTTTAACTCGTAAGACTTTTTCTGACGGCTTTAATGAACTTTTTGCTAACTTCCGGACAGTTGATGAAGAATTCTTTGAAGAACTTGAAGAAACTTTAATTATGTCAGATGTCGGTGTGGATTTGGCAATGGAAGTGACTGAAGAATTGCGCAAGGAAGCAAAATTAGTTAATGCTAAATCAACAGATGACTTGCGTCAATTGATTATTGAAAAAATTGTTGATAAGTTTGACGGTGAAAAATTACCGACAAAATTGGATATCCAATCGGATGGATTAAGTGTTTTCCTTTTTGTTGGGGTAAATGGTGTTGGTAAAACAACGACCATTGGTAAATTAGCTGCTCGTTATAAAAATGAAGGCAAAAAAGTACTCTTAGCAGCTGCGGATACTTTCCGGGCAGGTGCTATTGACCAATTAGTTGAATGGGGAAATCGTTCAGGCGTTGAAGTAGTCACAAAACCAGCTGGTTCAGATCCAGCGGCAGTCGTTTTTGACGCTCTCGCAAAAGCTAAAGCTGAAAATTATGATATTTTACTTGTGGATACTGCAGGACGTTTGCAAAATAAAGATAATTTGATGAAAGAGCTGGAAAAAATTGGTAAAGTGATTAAACGAGAAATTCCAGATGCTCCGCATGAAACGATTTTGGCACTTGATGCAACAACAGGCCAAAATGCCATTCAACAAGCCAAAGAATTTTCAGCAGTTACTCCAATTACAGGAATTGCTCTGACTAAACTTGACGGTTCGGCAAAAGGTGGGATTGTCTTGTCAATCGTTCAAAGTCTTAAAATTCCAGTTAAATTGATTGGTTTAGGTGAAAAGCTTAATGATTTACAAGATTTTGATGAAGAATTTTTCGTCAGAGGGCTTTTCAAAGAGCTTTTATAAAATATAAAATAAGAAGTAAAAAAGTTTTGTTCAGTTTGGGCAATGCTTTTTTACTTGTCAACGGTTCCATTAAAATAAAGCCGATGATCGTTTGAAAAAATTGAGAATTTAATGTAAAATAGAATTACATAAAATAGAACTGCTATGTTCTGTAGGAATTAAAGAAAGGCTCTTCATGTCGTATTCAAATTTGAAGTTGTTTTCGCTCTCTTCTAACCACGAATTAGCCCAAAAAGTGGCTAAAGAAATTGGAATTGAGCTTGGAAAAGTAAGTGTTGGTGCACATTCGGATGGCGAAACTGTCGTTCATATTGACGAATCAGTTCGTGGTGATCATGTGTTTATCCTTCAATCAACAAGTGACCCTGTCAATGATAACTTGATGGAACTCTTGATTATGATGGATGCATTGCGTCGTGCCTCTGCTGCATCAATTAACATTGTCTTACCTTACTATGGTTATGCTCGTCAAGACCGTAAAGCTCGTGCTCGTGAACCAATCACATCAAAACTCGTAGCAAACATGCTTCAAATTGCTGGTGCCGACCGTTTAATTACTTTCGACCTTCACGCACCACAAATTCAAGGATTCTTCAACATTCCAGTTGACCACCTTATGGGTTCACCATTGATTGCTGAATATTTCCGTCGTCAATTGGTTTCTGCTGGTGATGATATCGTTGTCGTTTCGCCTGACCATGGTGGAGTAGGACGTGCGCGCAAGTTAGCAAACTTCTTGAAAGCACCACTTGCTATCATTGATAAACGTCGTCCTCGTGCCAATGTGGCAGAAATTATGAATATCATCGGTGATGTTCAAGGGAAAAAATGTATCTTGATTGATGACATGATTGATACGGCTGGAACAATTACTTTAGCGGCCAATGCCCTTAAAGAACTTGGTGCAACAGAAGTCTACGCTTCATGTACTCATGCCGTACTTTCAGGACCAGCTATAGAGAGAATTAATAATTCAGCAATTACTAAACTCGTTGTTTTGGATACTATTGAAATGCCAGAAGAACGTCAAAGTGAAAAAATTGTTCAACTTTCAATTGCTCACTTGCTTGCTGATGCGATTATTCGTATTCACGAACGCCGTCCATTGTCACCACTCTTTGAATTACATCTTCCTTCAGAACAAATCTAAACTAGTAATTGTTGGAATTCAAAGTGGATTTAGGATAAGACTTCAAGCGACCAGAGGTCGCTTTTTTAAAAAATGGAACTAGAAAAAATTAGAAAACTTTACGAGAAAGTTGACCCCAGTCAACTGACAGAGCGAGAAAAGTTACTGACAGAATTGATTTTTACTGACAGAAAATTGAAGACTGATAAACTTCCTAATGGCCGCTATCGTATTTTACAATTTTCAGGAAATAATTTTGAAGAATTGGAAAATACTTTAAAGCTACTTTTACCTGATTTTGTAAAAAGCATTGGGGAAGAAAAAATTGTGATAGAAGCATTTTCAACTGATAGTCCCACAAACTCAGAACTTTTTGATATTTTTCAAACCCTTTCGCAAGATATGGGTGAAGAGGTGACGGCTTATGTTGGCCGTTTTGTCGAGAAAAATAAACTCTCTGAAGTATATTCTGAAGAATACAAAATTTTTGAAAGTCAGCAAACTTTTAGTGAATACATTTTATCAGAAAGCCTAAATCTATCAGAAAATAGAATTTTACAAGAAATCCGTAAAGAATTATTAGAAAATCCTGAAGACCAAAAACTAGTTGAAGCAATGTATAAAGCAAGTAGCAATCAAACGAAAGCAGCAAAAATACTTTATGTTCATCGAAATACGCTGATTAATAAAATCAAAAAATATGAGCAAAAATATGGCTTACAGCTTTCGGGAAGTGACCTAACTCTCGCTTATAATTTATTATAAAAGACAATTTACATTAGCAATATTATGAGAAAGGAACTGAGTTTAATAAAATTGAACTCAAATCTTTAATATGGAATACAATCATCAAGAAATAGAAGCCAAATGGCAAAAATACTGGGCGGATAACAAAACTTTCCGTACAGGAACAGATAAAAATAAACCAAAATTTTATGCTCTAGATATGTTCCCTTATCCATCTGGTGCAGGACTTCACGTTGGACACCCAGAAGGTTATACCGCAACTGATATTTTGAGCCGTTACAAACGCGCTCAAGGGTTCAATGTTCTTCATCCAATGGGCTGGGATGCCTTTGGTTTACCTGCTGAACAATATGCAATGGATACAGGAAATGACCCAGCAGAATTTACAGCTGAAAATATTGCTAACTTTAAACGTCAAATCAATAGCTTAGGCTTTAGTTATGACTGGGAACGTGAAGTTAATACAACTGACCCAAATTTTTATAAATGGACACAGTGGATTTTTACTAAACTTTATGAAAAAGGGTTAGCTTATGAAGCAGAAGTAGCTGTTAACTGGGTTGAAGAACTCGGAACGGCTATTGCTAATGAAGAAGTGCTTCCAGACGGAACTTCTGAACGCGGGGGTTATCCTATTGTTCGTAAACCAATGCGCCAATGGATGCTTAAAATTACAGCTTATGCGGAACGTTTACTTGAAGACCTTGAAGAAGTTGATTGGCCTGAATCAATCAAAGAAATGCAACGGAATTGGATAGGGAAATCAGTAGGAGCAGATGTGACTTTTGAAGTTGCAGGAACCGACAAATCATTTGAAGTCTTTACGACTCGTCCTGATACCCTTTTTGGGGCAACTTATGCTGTGCTTGCACCTGAACATGATTTAGTTGATGCTATTACGATACCTGAGCAAAAAGAAGCTGTTGCTGAATACCGTCGCAAAGCGAGCTTGAAATCTGATTTAGCCCGTACAGACCTTTCTAAAGAAAAAACTGGAGCATTTACCGGAGCTTACGCGATTAACCCAATTAATGGCCGTAAAATGCCAATTTGGGTTGCAGATTATGTTCTTGCTTCTTATGGACATGGTGCTGTTATGGCAGTTCCTGCTCACGACGAACGTGACTGGGAATTTGCTAAGGTCTATGGACTTGAAATTTTGCCTGTTGTTGAAGGTGGAAATGTAGAAGAAGCTGTTTATACAGAAGATGGCCCTCATATTAATTCAGAATTTTTGAATGGACTTGACAAAGCACAAGCGATTGAAAAAGCCATTGAATTTTTAGAAGAAAAGAAAATTGGGAAAAAGAAAATCACTTACCGCTTGCGCGACTGGCTCTTTAGTCGTCAACGTTATTGGGGTGAACCAATTCCAATTATTCATTGGGAAGATGGCACATCAACAGCGCTCTCAGAAGATGAACTTCCTCTTGTTTTACCAGTAACCTCTGATATCAAACCGTCAGGAACTGGTGAGTCTCCTTTGGCTAACTTGACAGATTGGTTGGAAGTCACACGCGCAGATGGCCTAAAAGGTCGCCGTGAAACTAATACAATGCCACAATGGGCAGGTTCAAGTTGGTATTACCTTCGCTATATTGACCCAAATAATAGCGAAGCTTTGGCAGACCCAGAACTTCTCAAAGAATGGTTGCCAGTTGATATCTATGTGGGAGGGGCTGAACATGCTGTTCTTCACTTACTTTACGCTCGTTTCTGGCATAAAGTGCTTTATGATTTAGGAGTTGTTCCAACTAAAGAACCTTTCCAAAAACTCTTTAACCAAGGAATGATTCTCGGAACCTCTTATCGTGATCATCGTGGGGCCTTGGTTGCAACTGATAAGGTTGAAAAACGTGATGGTGGCTTTTACCATATGGAAACAGGTGAAGCCATTGAACAAGCTCCAGCTAAAATGTCTAAATCTCTTAAAAATGTTGTTAATCCTGATGATGTTGTTGAACATTATGGAGCTGATACTTTACGTGTTTATGAAATGTTCATGGGTCCACTTGATGCAAGTATTCCATGGTCAGAAGAAGGCCTTGAAGGGGCTCGTAAATTCCTAGACCGAGCTGTTCGAATGATTGAAAATTCAGAGATTAAAGCTGAAAATAATGGAGAGTTGGACAAAGTTTACAATGAAACAGTGAAAAATGTTACTGAGCGTTTGGACTTGATGTACTTTAACACTGCAATTTCCCAATTAATGATTTTTGTTAATGCAGTTAATAAAGCAAAAGCTTTACCGTTAGAATACGCTAATGGCTTTGTCCAACTTTTGGCGCCATTTGCACCACATATTGCTGAAGAACTTTGGGTAAAATTAGGTAATGAAGCTGGAATTTCTTATGTTGCTTGGCCAACATTTGACGAAAGCAAATTAATTGAATCAGAAGTTGAAATTGTTGTTCAAATTAATGGTAAATTAAAAGCAAAAATTAAAATTGCTAAAGATTTAGCGCGTGAAGAACTTGAAAAAATTGGTCGTGAATCAGTTGCTGAGGCTCTTGAAGGTAAAAACGTGGTCAAAGTAATTGCTGTTCCAAATAAATTAGTTAATATTGTTGTAAAATAAAGATGACAATCTGAACATTTATCAGTTAAATCTTATAATAATTAGCTGTCAGTAAAAAAAATGAGAGCTAAAGAATAAAAAGTAAAATAAGCTGGTTGACAATTTGTCGACTGGCTTATTTTATTTTGGAAGTCACAGAAGAGTTTAGAGTTGACCCTCAAAATTCTGTCAGTAATTTATTTATTAAATAAAAATCGATACTGATGAGTTCGCTCAGGATAACAAATAAATAATCAACAACATAAGAAAGGTTGGGTCAGTAAAAATGATTGATTTCTTGCCCGAACAAGTTCGAACGCTCAATGAACTAGAAACTGCGACATTTAATTTTATCTTATCTAATTTATCAAGTATTGATAAAATGTCAGTCAGACAGCTTGCACAAGCTGTCCATGTTTCCACAGCAACAGTTATGCGCATGACCAGAAAACTTGGTTTTGAGGGCTGGGTAGAACTAAAATATTATCTTAAAAACCAAAATCAACTGACAGAAATTCCAGTTAATTACTATGAAAATTTATTACAACTCGACCTATTTTTACGAAAAATAACCTCTAAGGAAGCGGGAAGAAAATTAGAAGAAGCTGTCAAATTAATTCGAGAAGCTCGTTATATTATTTTTATTGGAGTAGGTTCTTCAGGAGCTTTAGCTGAATATGGTGCCCGCTATTTTACAAATATTGGCTTAGAATCTTATGCCATTTCTGATCCTTATCAGGCCGTTAAGGGCAAAGGTGCACCAGATGTTTTAAGCATTGTCTTATCCGCTTCGGGTGAAACAGATAAGATTATTGAACGAGTTGTCAAACTAAGAGAGGAAGCGCCAGCAAAGATTATATCAATTACAAATCATCCAGAAACGACCTTATCCAAACTTTCAAATATAAATTTAACTTATGGATTCCAAACGGAATATTCCGCCTATGACCCACTTGAAAATTTGACTTCTCAGCTCCCAGTCATTGCTTTTATTGAAATACTAGCTCATCAGGCAATGGAAAAAGCTGATAAATGTAACTAATCCTGTAACAGGTAACAAAGATAGAAAAGCCCCTTGCAAAAAAATTGTAAGGGGTATTATTGTATTGTAAGCGGTTTAATTAAAAGAGTATAGTCTTCAAAGTATCTGAACTGTCTTAACAAATTGAGTTCGACCTTCTTGAAATAAGTGAAAATGCGATTCGCCTTGCAACTTTGCCTTTTTATCACTTGCTTTAGCAAGTAGAGAAAACGGACAGCGTAGCTGATGAAATCAGCAAAGATAGTCGCTTATAGCGAATGGATTGCGTAGCAGCTTGCTGCGTAGATAGATAAAATACGTTGAGCATTCCAGCTAAGTGCTAAAGCACTTGTTGGCAGGGCAAAACATCAGCACAAAAGACAATTTTCCTCATTTCAGAACAGTCGGGCTCACATCTTAAAGGAGGTTTATTTATGAACGGCTTCATAAATAATAAAGTCTTACCGCCAATTATGAAATTCGTGAATACACGAGCGATGACTGCTTTGAAAAATGGAATGCTTTTTGCCATGCCATTTATCATTGTTGGGTCAATTTTCTTGATTCTGGCGAATATTCCAATTCCACCTGTGGCAAAATGGTTATCAGACAATGGCTGGTCAGCAATTTTTACCCAAGCATTTAACGTATCATTCGGTATTTTAGCGATTTGGGCAGCAGTCGGTATTGGCTATTCTTATGTCAAAGAAGCTGGATTTGGTGATGTTGCTTTACAAGGAGGATTAACTTCTCTCTCTGCATTTTTCATTGTTCAATCTCTAAGTATTGCAAATCCAATCACAGCGGCACTAGCTACTGGGAAAGAAGCCTCAGGCATTGGGAATCTCACAGGAACACAAGCAACGGCTGCTTTTGAAAAGCTTCCTCATGCCATGCAAGTCTTTCTAAATAATCCAGTGACAGGAGTGCTCAATTTAACTTGGAACGGTGGTCAAGGAATGATTGCGGCCATTATTATTGGTATTCTATCAGGCTGGGCTTATTCAGCAATGATGAAAGCAGGCTGGAAGATTACACTTCCTGAACAAGTCCCATCAAATGTTGCTAATCAATTCACTTCAATGATTCCAACAGGAGTAATTGTCGTCGCTGCTACGGTTGTCTATGCTTTATTTGATAAGATTGGTCATACCGATGCAGTAACTTTTATTTATCATTGGTTATCTGTCCCTCTACAAGGTTTAGGCGGCTCATTTGGTGGAATTATTATTATCTCACTCTTAGTTCCATTCTTCTGGTTCTTTGGGGTTCATGGTGGAATTATCATGGGAGCAATTACCTCTGCCTTTCTGATTCCAAATACCTTTGCCAATGCATCCCTTTATCAATCTCACAAATTGAGTTTAGCTAATGGTGCTCATATTGTGACCAATGAATTCTATAATAACTTTATTAATCTTTCGGGGTCAGGAATTACTTTTGGATTAATTATCTTTACGATTTTCTTTGCTCGTTCAGAACAGATGAAGTCAATTGGTAAAGTAGAGTTAGTCCCAGGTTTATTTAATATCAATGAACCTTTCTTATTTGGATTGCCACTTGTTTTAAATCCAGTCCTTGCTCTGCCATTCTTTCTTGTTCCAGTAGTCGTTTCGGCTACGGTTTACGGAGCGATTTATTTTCACATTGTTCCGCCAATGAATGGTGTTGCCGCGCCTTGGACCACTCCACCAATTATTTCTGGCTTTTTAATCGGAGGCTGGCAATATGCAGTGCTGCAAGTTATTGCGCTTTTAGAATCAATTTTGATTTATCTTCCATTTGCTAAAAAATATGACAAAATGTTGTTAGAACAAGAAGCAAATGCTGAAGTTGAAGAAGTTATTGCTTAGTAATTGAATAAGGAGATTAGAAACTCCGGAGAAACTTTTTCTTCGGGATTTCTTTTTATAAAATTAAAGATAAAAGGGGACAAAATGGAAAATAAAATGCCAAAAGATTTTTTCTGGGGGAATTCAACTTCGTCAATGCAAACCGAAGGCGGCTGGAATGAAGGAGGAAAAGGGCCCTCTGTCTATGATGTGAATACCGTTGGACGTTCTGCCAAAGATTGGCAAGTAACAAATGATAATTATCATCATTATTCCCAAGATCTAGATCTTATGAAAGAAATGAATATGAATATGTATCGTTTCCAAATTTCTTGGTCACGAATTGTTCCTGACGGCGATGGTGAATTTAATGAGGAAGGAATTGCCTTTTATAATCGTCTGATTGATGATTTGCTTGCTCGTGGAATTGAGCCTATGATATGTCTCTATCATTTCGATATGCCATTAAATCTGGCTGAAAAGTACAATGGTTTTTTGAGCCGAAAAGTGAAAGAAGCATTTGTAAGATTTGGGCAAGAAATGATGAAAAGATTTGCTGACAAAGTCAAATATTGGATTGTTTTTAATGAGCATAATCTTTATTTTGCTGACGGTTTTGAGCATTATTCGGGAGTTTTGAAAAAAGAGCTGACACTCTCTGATATGTATACTGTTTTTCATCACACCATGCTTGCTCATTGCGAATTAACCCAATTTTTGCATGAAAATTTTGAAGCAAAAATAGGAGGAATGTTGGCGACTACGGAAATATATCCCGCAACTTTTTCACCAAAAGATAATTTATATCTTAGAAAATTTGATGAATTTTATAATCGAAATCTCTGTGATGTTTATGCTTTTGGTCATTATTCGCATGAGGTTATGACCTATGTTAAAAATCAGAACATCCAAATGGATTTTCAAAAAGGAGATGAAGAAATTTTAAAAAATGGAATTTCTGACTTTATTTCTTTTTCTTATTATCGCTCAATTTTACTTGATGCAAGTCAGCTGACAGAAAATGATGCACCAAATTCTTATTTGACTAAAGGAATGAAATTAAATCCGTTGCTTGAACATAATCAATGGGATTGGTCCATTGACCCAGAAGGCTTTAGAAGAATTCTAAGTAGATTATATAATGAATTTGGATTGCCTGTTTTTCCTATTGAAAATGGCATTGGTCAGTCAGAAATCTGGGATGGGAAAACAAAAATTGCTGATGACTTGAGAATTTCTTATCATCAGAAACATCTTGAAGCCATGAAAAAGGCAATATTTACTGACGGGGTAGAAGTTATGGGTTATCTTGGTTGGGGATTGATTGATATTCCTGCTTCATCTGGTGCTATTGATAAACGTTACGGTGCTGTTTATGTGGATTCAAAAAGTCATAAACGTATTCCAAAAAAATCATTTCATTGGTTTAAAAATGTTTTTGCTTCAAATGGTGATCATTTGGATTAGAATAATCAGTGATAAAAATGAAATAATGATAGAAAACTTATGATTTACTCATATCTCTTAATTAAACTGATAGCTAGGCTGTCAGTTTTTAAATTCATCATTAAAAATTTTACTGACAGAATTTTTTTACTTATTGTCAGTATTTTTATCTGGCTGAAGAATAATCAGTTACTAGAAATCATAATTGGTCAGTGCTGACAGAATTTTTGTTACAATGAAAACATTGGAAAAAGCTTGAGAGGAAACAAAAATGTCTTTTTTTACAACAAATGATTTAGTAAAAATAAATTTTCATGATTATGGTATTCAGTTAAATCAACCTCTGATTCTAATTGGTGGCTATTCGTCCAGTGAAGTTACATGGTTTGCCCAAATAGAAACATTTGTAAATGCTGGTTATCGGGTGATTACTTATGATCATCGCTCACATGGAGATTCACAACAAGTTGATTATGGCTTGACTTTACACCGTTTGGCAATGGACCTAAAAGAATTAATTGACTATTTACAATTAAAAAATGTTGTCTTAATTGGCCATTCGATGGGTGCGGCAACAATTATGGCTTATGAAGAATTATTTACTGACGAAAATGTATCAGCAATAATTACAGAAGATCAGGCCCCAACTTTCTTCAAATCGGCAGATTGGCTCAATGGTCAATATGGGAAAACACTGACAGAGCTGTCAGTATTTATTGATGATTTTCCAAAAACTCGTTTGACACAAAAAAAGTTGTCAGATAGTGTAAAACGAACACTGGGACATGGAATGAAACCTTTTGATTTCAAACGCTATCGTCCTTTACTGCAAAATGTTATTTTGCAAGATTGGCGTCCTGAGCTTGGGCAAGAAAAAAAACCACATTTATTTTTTGCCGGCGAGAAATCTCCGATTTTTCCAGCAATTCATGCTCAAGCAGCGCGTGAATTACAAAACAATCCAAATTCAGAAGTTCAAATTTTTGAAGGATGTGGGCATATCTTACATTTGGAAGAAATTGAGAAATTCAACCAAGCAGTCATTGTTTTTCTCAACAAAATAAAAAAAGACTGATATGGTCAGTCTTTTTTGCTGACCATCAGTAAAATTTAAACTAGTAAGAAAGGCAGTATTATAGTCTTAAAAGTATTAAATAAATTTTATTTTCATATCATTTTTTTCTCATAATAAAACTTGATAAAATAGAATTAAGAAATGGAAAGGAGCTAAACCATGAAAAATAATAACATGGAACTTGCCCAAGATTCAAAAACTGATGATCAGCAAAAACCAAAGCATTTTAAAATTGAAACAACCGTAATGAAATTAGTAGTAGATAGCTATCTCCATGGCGCTCAAACCTGTGAAGTTCAAAAAGGAAAAATTTTAGGCGTCAGTATTCATCAAGGAGCATGTGATAGTATTCACCTTTTTATTAACGACGACCATAAAGTTACAGTAGAAGTTAGTCAAGGCATTAGCCGAATTTCACTGATGCAAAAGAAAAATATTGAAGATATTGATTATATACTTCCTTTCATGAAATGTTTAGGTGTATCTGAGGGGCAAGTCTTAAAAAATTATTCAATTATTTAAAAAAGCCGTATACTGATGTGCACCCCAAAAGTTAGACTTTTTATCCAAGTAGAAATACTTGGATTTTTCTAATTGTTTTGGTAATTCAAGCGAAATTGAATTGGACTCATCCAGTTCAATTTTTGTTTGATTCGTTTTGTATTATAGTACCTAATCCAGATTACAATAACCTGTTCAAGTTCTTCGAAAGACGAGAAGATATGTCCGTAGTAAATTTCTTGTTTAAGTAGCCCAAAGAAATTCTCCATAACTGAATTATCATGACAGTTTCCTTTACGGCTCATAGACTGAAAAATTCTATGAGATTTTAATTTAGAAACATAGTCTCTCATTTGGTATCCCCATCCTTGATCTGAGTGGAAAGTACGTCGATAAGGACAATCAGATGTCACAGCTAAGGCTTGATTTAGAGCAATATCAATTGATTGATAAGAGGGTTGTTTAGAGATATGATAACTAATCACCTCGCTATTAAATAAATCAATGTAAGGATTGAGATAACACTTTTTCTGAATTCCATCTTCATAATATTTGAATTCTGTCGTATCTGTTGTGATTTTTTGATGAGGAATGGAAGTTCTGAATCGTCTGTGTAATTTATTTTTAGCTACCGTCCCTACTTTTCCTTTATATGAATTATATTTACGTGATTTGTGCCAATAAGACGTCACACGAAGCCCTAGCTTCTTCATTAAGCGCTGTACCTTCTTGTGGTTGACGTGATAGCCACGTTGCTTAAGTAATTCACTCATTGGACGATAACCTGCATTGGCATGTTCTTGACGTATTTTAAGCATTTCTTTTTCGATAAGCTCATCTTTGTTTACCCGTTCAAAACAGTTAACCCAATAATAATAAGTGGCTTTAGGGAATCCTGTAACTTTCAAGATTTCTTTGAGTTTGAAGGTTTTACGGAGACTGTAGATGAGTCTTGATTTTTGTTCATTAGAGCATTTTTCTCCAATCTCCGAAGTCCTTTTAAATAAGCTACCTCAATTTGCGCATAACGTAATTCTTGTTCAAGTTCTTTAATTCGTTGAGAATCATTTGGGTTCTGAGTCATAGACGATGCAATGCTTTCTAGTTTTTTACGCCGTCCTCTCTTTTTGCTTATTGGGACTTCTCCATAAATTTTGAAATGATTAACCCAGCTTGCAAGTAAGGTAAAATTAGTAATTTCGAATTTTCTTGCCACAGCTTCATACGTTAAATCAGTTGTTAAATAACATTGTACCGCATTTTCTTTCAACTCCATAGAATAATTTTTATTGACTTTGGAGTGAGCTGTAGGAAGTCCCTCTGCTCAATAATTGCGAATCCAGTGTCTAACCTGACTAGATGAACCTACGTTGTGCAGTTTAGCAAGATAGGTAGAGCCTCCCTTGCCAGATAAATAATCTTGAATAA
>JABLTR010114306.1_pt1 | contig 12905 bp, 10 predicted proteins | sample 7160071 | NCBI WGS metagenome assembly JABLTR01 (sample SAMN14651230, study PRJNA627086) | human gut metagenome | isolation source: feces | host: Homo sapiens
CAGCGCTCGAAGCCGCCCGCATCGGAGGCTTCGATGCTGCCGTCGGGAACGCTCGCTACGACATCCGGGAAGAGGCGCTCCACGCCGCCTCCGCCATCGCTCACGAAGCCGCCGCCTCCCAGGATGCCGCCGCCGTGTCCCTCTTCTATCGACTCGCCTTCACAGGCGCTCTCATGCAGATCGTCCATAGCCGCCAGTATAGCAAACCCTCGACGCGTCGCCTTGTGGCTCCTCATTCGGCAAACAAATGTTTCACGTGAAACACGCGATCGGGGATCATTGCCTCCTTTTCTCGGCCCGCGGGCTTCGCCGCAATCGCGACCTTTCGCCGGACAAGCCGCTTCCTTGCTACACGCACAGCAGCGAGGAGTCCGCCGCACGCACGCCTCGGCAGAAAGAAGCGCTTCGACGCCATCCGCTTTGTATAGGATCGCGAAATATACGAAACGTATATTCCCCGCTTGAGCCGCTTTTCCTATGGTTGCACTGCGGCGAGGGGGTTCGCGCTCCAACGCAGCGGAAAGTCGAGAAACGAAAGGGATCACTATGAAGAAAACCGTTCAACCACTAGAAACGCCGGGCGGCTCAGGCGTGCCGGGCGGCTCAGGCGTGCCGGGCGGCTCAGGCGTCTCAAGGAGGGCGTTTATCCGCAATGCGACCGTGGCAGCGGGTGCGATCGGAGCGATGGGAACGCTCGGCCTGGCCGGATGCGCTCCGCAGAAAAGCTCCGAGGCGGACGGCGCCGACTCCGATGGACCGGGAACATTCGCCAGCGATACCCGCATGACCGCAAGCGCCGATGGGCTTGTTCCCGACACCACCGCCGATATCACCTACCTGCCGCGACGAGGCGAGTACCCGACACCCGCCGTCGAGGCTCCACCCACCACCGAATACACCTGCGACGTACTCGTGGTAGGCGGAGGCCTCACCGGCCTGAATGCCGCCTACGCCGCGGCTTCAGCGGGCAAGAGCGTCATCCTCGCCGAAAAAGGCACTCCCGGCTATTGCGGGCTTTCCGCATGGCCCAGCTGCACGGCCTATTACGATCCCGAGCTGGACGCCGATATGGATACCTGGGATCACTACATGCGCAACAGCTGCGATTGCTTTGCGAATCTGAATTGGGAGGATGCGTGGTGCGCGGAGTCGAAGGAGGCGTTCGAACGCCTGCAGCAATGGGGTTGGATCCAATCCTACGACCGCGCCGCCGACACCGAATTCTGGGTTGACGGTAACATCTACCACGACGACCTCAAGGGCTACAAGAATTCCGTTCCCGACCGTCGCCGCGTGTTCTGCCAGGTCCTCGACGACAACGGGGTGACCACCCTCGATCACATCATGATCACCGACATCGTGGAGGAGAACGGAGTCTGCATGGGCGCCGTGGGCCTGCACTACCAAAGCGAGACGTTCGTCTCCATCGCCGCGAAGGCGGTCGTTCTGGCCACGGGCAACGGCGTGATCAAGCCCATGGGCTATCCGATAGGCTCCGACACCTATGATGGCGTGTGGATCGGCTACAACCACGGCCTGCCCATCACGGGTCTGGAGTTCGAGGATTTCCACATGACCACGAGCTACGCGCCTTCGAACTCCCTCACCAACAACGCCTACCCCTACCTCGAGCCCGTCTGGCCGACCGGCGGCACCGTGAGCGCGGAATCGATGAGCAAGCAGAAGAAGGTGAACGAGCGCTACACCGAATTCGCGAACGGCTTCAACCTGGAATACAACGACATCACGCTCATGGACGGCGAAGAGAGCGGGGCGGCGGCATCGGTCGCCAGCACCAACGGCAACGAGAGCGATCCGCGCAAAGGCAAGATGACCAGCCCCCTGCCGAAGGGGCACGTCTACGGAGCCGCCGTCGGCATGAGTGTGCACACGGCGGCGGGCATCTGGTGTGGCGTGGACGACCTCACCTGCGCGACCGGCCTGCCCGGCCTCTATGCCGCCGGCGACGGCACCAACGGTTGCTACGTCGGAGGGCCCTGCTACGGAGCCCAGCGCGGCTCCACTTCCAGCTTCATGAGCGTGCAGGGCTTCCATGCCGGAACCTACGCCGCCCAGTACGCCGACGGCGTCGGCGACGTGACGCTTCCGCAAGCCGCGGTGGATCAGCTCAAGGAAAAGGCGCTGCAGCCCACCACATTGGAGCGCGGCTACCATCCCGAATGGATCAAGGAAGTGCTGCACTCTATCATGGCTCCGGGATGGATGAACTGGGGAGGTGCGACCGAAGAGACCCTCAACGCGGCGCTGACGAACATCACCACGTTGCGCGACCTCGTTAAAGACAAGATTTACGCCCAGTCCGGACACGCGCTGCGGCAGGCTCACGAAGCCGAGCACCTGCTGCTCGCCATGGAGCTGAAAGTGCGCGCGAAACTCGAGCGCAAAGAATCACGCGGACACCATTACCGCAAAGATTATCCGTCGCGCGACGACAAGTACCTGTACTTCCTCACCATGACGAAAGGCGAAGACGGCAGCATTTCATGGGGCAAGGTCGATCTGCCCGAACGTTGGACGGGCGACGTGAACGCAGACTACCTCGCCCGCTATCCCGTGCCGCAGAATCCCCTGGACGCCAAGCTGCATTACCCCGAGGCAAACTAGCCTCTCCGGTTGAACCGATCCTCACACAAGAAGAAAACCACGAACGAAAGGATGGCCTGATGTCAGTCATTCGTCAAAACCTCGACTCATGCATCGGATGCGAGACATGCGTGAACGTGTGCCCTATGGACGTCTTCCGCATGGACGCCGACCATATGAAGTCGGTTATAGCCTACGTGCAAAGCTGCCAAACCTGCGGCCAATGCTGGCTCAACTGCCCCACCGATTCCATCGGCCTGCAAGATGCCGAAGTAAGCTTCGGCATCAACTACGGCAGATAATCGAACAGACGCGAGGCGAACGGGCCGCAGGGCCAAACCGAGGCTCGGCGGCCCGTTCGCCTCACAGAACAGCACCGGCGCGATACGAGAGAGGACGCGCTACATGAAAAGATCCCGCCCATCCACGAAGCCGATCAGCTCCTGCTTCGAATGGACGCCGATCTTGCGATATACGCGCGACGTGTAGCTTTTCACCGTCGGCTCAGAAACGTAGAGCATCTCGGCAATCCGCTTCGCGCTGTAGCCGCGGTAAACTAGGACCCCCACCTCCAATTCCCGTTCCGTCAGTCCCACATTCGCGAAAGCCCTCTTTGCGGCTTCGTTGTGCGAAGAATGAGCATCCTCGGAAGCTTTCCGGGCGATTTGCAGCGCATACACGCTCAGGTACGCGATCGTTCCCAAGGCTGTCACGCACAACGCCACCGTCACCACCGAATTGAGGGCATCGCTCGATACGACGCTTTCCGCGATGGGCACGAGATAGCGGAAATCGAAGGAGAGCATCCACGGCAAAGCAACTAAGAGAATACCGAGGATGCCGAATGCGAGGACCGCGGACAAACGCTTGCGGGCGGCGGCGTAAGCGAAGGTCATCCAGATGAAAACCTCCACGCAGTGCTCACCGGCAATCAACACGCGCCGCGCGAGCACGCTTCCGTCGTCGGGGAAGAGGGCGACCATCAAAAGGCCTACCATATACACGCTGGCCAAGATGATGAACACCACAACGAGCCCGCTCTCCGGATCTGCGAATCGTCGGAGACAGAGCACCACTGCGGAAAAAGTACACAAGCACAAAACCGATGCGAACAGCTTGCTGGACATCGACGCATCCCCCGAGAACTCGGGAATCCGCAGACGGACGTAGACGACGCAAAAGTAGACGAGCAGCATCATGAGCGCAGCCATGCGCCATGGAAGCTGTCGCATGGACGATAGATCGAACGTGCGCGACAATGACGCGCCACGCGCCGAAAAAGCCGCGCACATTCCCGTACAAACCGCGCACACAAGAAGAAACGGCGCATAGGGCAAAAAACCGCTGCAAACCACGATCAGCCCCAGCTGCGATGCCGCGAACGAGATGGCAATACCGAGCACCGCCCGGCCTCCGCCATCGCTTGAGAGCCGACACCCCCAGAGCAGTACAAACGCAGCTTCGAATGTCGCGACAAGCGGCATGCCCGCCATAATGAGAATGCGCGAAGAGGAGGACCCTGCTTCGCAGGCGATCAGGAGAGCGTGACCGACCGCGCCAAGGAACCCGCCGAGCACGGGGATCGTCCGACTCGATCGGAACAGGGCTTCGAGCCGCCTTCGAAGCGCGATCATCACGGCGAAAGCGACGATCAACTCGATGGAATAGCACAGATGGAAAAAAGCAACCGTCGCAGCATCCATCGACGCTATCGATGGAACCACCGATAGCGGGTAGAAACCCGAGGACTGCAGACACGGCCACAAAAACGCCAATCCGGCAAGCTCCCAAGCCCGCGTCGAATTGAATGCGGCCTTACTCGTCGTCGCCAAAACCCCTCCAACTCCCCCTCGGACACTTCATATTGTAGCACGCCCGAAGATGAGCCCCGCCCCTGCACCCTCCTTGGCGGATCGAAGGAGGCTTCTGCGGCGGCGACCCTGCGCAAGCGATGCGGTAACGGCGTGAACGCTTTGCGCAGCCAACGACAACCTGAAGCCCCTCGAGGGCGTCCCCTCGGGAAACGCATTCAATCGGAATGAGATGCTGATTCAAGAAATCACCCAAAACGTTCTAAATGTCCGTAAAGGTGTTGATAATCCTTAGAATCTCCCTATAATACACTGCGGTTCGCGATCACAAATAAGGGGAGGAAGCAATCTTTGTTGCGAAACTGTTGCGAGAGACGCAGTACCCTCAATTCGGTCGGAGCCGTACCCGGAGACGTTTCAAGAGGATGAAACTCCCACTCCCATCTTGCATCCCCGCTCCCTGCGACGGTTGCAGGAACCCCATCCCCCGTGCCCTGTCGTTGCGCCAGGGCGGATTTTAGAAAGGAAGGTGATTGTAATGGCTTCAGCTGATGCGAACACTTCGTTCCACGGAATCGCAGCGCGTCTTGACCGCATCCCGATCTCCGGCTTCCACAAAAAGGTTATGTGGTTGCTTGCCGGCCTCACGTTCTGCGACTCTGTCGATATGGGTGTCGGCGGACCCATCGGCATGGTCCTGCAAGATCAGGGCTTCATGACGCTTGAACAGTTCGCTTTCTTCAACTCCATTACGATGGTCGGATACCTGATCGGCGGCCTGTTGGCCGGCGCCATCTCCGACGGTATCGGACGTCGCAAGGCGGTTCTCGTCTGCGGCAGCCTCTTCACCGTATTCTGCTTCGTGGCAGCCGCCTCTCCCGACGCGAACTTCCTCACCGGATGCCGTTTCTTCATGGGCGTCGGCCTTGGTGCCGCGTTCCCGGCGGGCTATTCGGCGCTGACCGAGTTCACGCCTCCACAGAAGCGCGGCAAGTACCAGTCCTACGTCGGCCTCATCGCCAACTGCGGTACGCTCTTCGCTTCTGTGATGAACCTCATCATCCTGCCGATCGCCGGCTGGCGCGAGGTGTTCGTTTTCTGCGGCGTCCTCGGTGCAGTCGTGATGGTGCTGTGCTTCTTCTACCTGATCGAGTCGCCTCGTTGGCTCGCCCTCATGGGCCGCAACGAGGAAGCTGGCAAGATCGTGTCGAACCTCGAGAACAAGATCGCCTCCAAGGGCGTGGCGCTTCCGCCAGTCCCCGCCGAAGAGATCGAGCGCCGCGAGCATGCCGAGAACGTGACGCAGCTGCCGTGGAAGTTCCTCTTCACCAAGAAGATGATCACCCGCACGCTCACGGCCATGTTCCTCTGCTTCGTCATGAACGTCCTGGTGTACACGGTCATTTCCTGGACGCCGACCATCCTGAAGGCGAACGGCTTCGACACGGGCCTCTCCACGCTCATGACCGTTGTCATGCAGCTGGGCATCCCGGTGGGCGTCGGCCTTCTGACGTTCTACGTCGAAAAGGTCAACCGCAAGACCATCCTGATCGTGACCTTCGTTCTGATCGCCATCCTGGGTCCCATTTGGTCCATGCTGCCGACCGACCAGCCTGCTCTGGTCATGTTCTTCGGATTCCTCGTGTGCGTGTGCACGTTCACGAACTCCGTCACCACGTCGGCGATTTATCTGTCCGAACCGTTCCCGACCGCCTGCCGTATTCGCGGTGCCGGTGTGGCGAACGCCTTCGGTCGTCTGGGCGGTATCTTCAGCCCGATGTGGATCGCGTTCTTCGTGGCAAGCCCCATGGGCACGCTCGGTGCGTACGTTATCAACTCCGCGCTGGCCATCTTCATGGCCATCTGGCTTGCGATCTTCGGCGTCGAGACGCGCGGTCGTACGCTTGAGGACATCACCAAGGGTCTGCTGGACAAGTAAACGTTTTTTCTTCATCCTCGAACAACGTTTCCCAGAAGAGGGCTTCGTGCATCGAAGCCCTCTTCTCTTCCCCGGACAGCCGAAAGCGCCACGGCGCCGCAGGACACCAGATAGAAAGCTGTCGTTTGTGCGGTGAACGCGCCGCAGAATGCGATCGCGCACCGAACAACCTGCGCCTTTTGGTACCATGATCCCTGTTAGCACCTATTCCGAAACCTCGGCGACAAGAAGGAAGGCCGCCTTCTATGGCACGAAAGAAAAAGAAGACCGGGCTCGTTGACGAGCCGAAGCCCGAGCGCAAACCGCACATTGTCTGGTTCGATGCCGACGGTGTCGAGATCGGCGATGACGGTTACCCTATGACGCGCATCCGAACGAGGATGCATCGCCTGTTCAACGCTCTGTTTGTGTGGGCTATCATCGCCGTGCTGATCGGCATTTTCTGCACGGTTTTCGCCTACGCACAGAATCAGGAGTTCTTTCTTGTCGGCAACCTCGACGTGGAAATGAGAGGCGGAACACAGCTGAACGGCTACGATTTCGCCTTCCTGCTCCGGGTCGAAGGCTTGCTCTGCCTCTTCACGGCGCTTCTGAGCTTCTGCGCCAATTTCATCGGTTTCAACTGGATGTACGATAAGCGCAGCCCGCGAGCTATCACGAGTATAATCGCGGTGATCGGCATCGGCTCGATCCTCTACGAGCTCGCAGCGCTTTTGGTCGTGCACGTGCCCGACCCCGTATCCGTGGTCAACATCGTCCTGGCGGCGCTTGTTTTCACCACGATGGCTGCGGTCGAACGCGAGAAGCCCACGCTCAAAAAGGCGAAACGCGTCACGAAGGTCATCAAGAAGAGATAGCTCGGCTTACAAGCAACCGGACATGAGTACATGTTCTCGTCCGCATGAATTGCACGATCCCACGCATCGAGCTCTCAAGCGCAAGCCGCAAAGCCACACGACTTGCAGTCGGGCGGCTTTGCGGCTTGCGCGACCATCGTCCTCCACATCCACAACCGTTCTCGAATCTTTTTGTTTCAAGTTCTTTAAATAACGATTTCCCGACCGTCCCCCTCTTTATAATAGAGTGGTTAGCGCATTTCCCCCTGAAGGAGGTCCCACGAAGATGAGTTATGTCGAACGCGTCATCGAGCAGGTGAAGGCCAAGAACCCCAACGAGCCCGAGTTCATTCAGGCCGTCACCGAGGTGCTCACCTCACTCGAGCCGGTCATCGAGTCGAATCCCGCCTACGAGAAGGCGGCGCTGCTCGAACGCATCGTCGAACCCGAGCGCGTCATCATGTTCCGCGTGCCCTGGACCGACGACGCAGGCAACGTGCACGTCAACCGCGGCTATCGCGTGCAGTTCAACAGCTGCCTGGGGCCCTACAAGGGAGGGCTTCGCCTGCACCCATCGGTGAACCTCGGCATCATCAAGTTCCTCGGCTTCGAGCAGATTTTCAAGAACAGCCTGACCACCCTGCCCATGGGCGGCGGCAAGGGCGGTTGCGACTTCGACCCCAAGGGCAAATCGGACATGGAGATCATGCGCTTCTGCCAGAGCTTCATGACCGAGCTGTTCCGCCACATCGGCGCCGACACCGACGTGCCGGCCGGCGATATCGGCACAGGCGCCCGCGAGATCGGTTTCATGTTCGGCCAGTACAAGCGCATCAATATTGTGTGGGAAGGCGTGCTCACAGGCAAGGGCCTGTCCTACGGCGGATCGCTGGCGCGCACGCAGGCCACCGGCTACGGGGTCGTCTACTGCGTTCAGGAGTATTTGAACTGCCATGACGACTCCTTCGAGGGCAAGACGGTTGCCGTGTCCGGCTCGGGCAATGTCGCCATCTACGCCACCGAGAAGGCGCAGCAGCTCGGCGCGAAAGTGGTCACCCTCTCCGACTCCACCGGCTGGATCCACGACCCGGCAGGCATCGACCTCGCGCTGGTGAAGCAGATCAAGGAAGTGGAGCGCGGCCGCATCTCCGAATACGCCGCGCGCAAGGAGGGCGTCGTATATACACAAGGCCGCGGCGTGTGGAGTGTACCTGTTGACATCGCCCTGCCCTGCGCCACGCAGAACGAGCTTTTGATCGACGACGCCAAGCAGCTCGTGGCCAACGGCGCGAAGATCGTCGCCGAGGGCGCGAACATGCCCACCACGATGGACGCCACCGACTACCTTATGGACAACGGCGTGGTCTTCTGTCCCGGCAAAGCTGCCAACGCCGGCGGCGTGGCCACCTCCGGCCTCGAGATGTCCCAGAACTCCGAGCGTCTGTCCTGGACGTTCGAGGAGGTTGACACGAAGCTGCAGAGCATCATGAAGAACATCTACCACGCGGCCGACGACGCGGCCCGCGAGTACGGCCACGAGGGCAACTACGTCATGGGCGCCAACATCGCCGGCTTCAAGAAACTCGCCGACGCCATGATGGCCCAGGGCATCGTGTAGGACAAGCGGAATACAAGGCGAATACGAGAGCGGCCCGCCAGTTCGCGGGCCGCTCTCGTGGTTCCGGTAGCGCAGGAAGCCTAACCTTGGCGCTTCCGTGCCGGCGCGCAACTTTCGGGTTTATCGCGCTCAAGCAGCGATATCGTGCGCTCCACAAGAGCGGTCAGGTCGGCGCCATCCTCTGGATAGTATACGGCCGCCGACCGCACGCGGCAGAACGTCTTCTTTCCGTCGATGCGGACCTTCCACATGAGAGCCAGCTCGAGCGCGCGCATTAGGTCCGCGAGCGCATGCGTTTCGATCCGTTCGCGAACGGCAACGACAAAGGCTCCGCTGCCGATGCGGGCTTCCACATGGTTGCTGTGCACGACGGCATCGATCTCCTCACGCACCTTCCCCAGATAGCAGCGGCGCGCTTCCCAACTGATGGCGAACGCCGTTTTCTCGAAATCGTCCACCATCAGGCAGATCAGTGTGAGCGGCTCCCCCGAGCCGCCCGCTGCCTTATCGAACGTCTCGACAAAGCCGTCGTAGGTGAACATCCCCGTCTCCTGGTCGATGCGCTTCTCTCTTTCGATCCGCTGGCGCATGCGGCGTATGCGCAGAGCCATGAACGCGGCGACGACGACGAGCAGCGCGAACCCGACCGAGCACGCCGCAATGCAGAACATCCACGACTGCGGAACCCAGCCGTCTGCCGGCATGATGGACAGCGTCCACTGGGTGGGCATGTCGAAGGATGTCTTGGCCCCGTGAGAGAAATCATGCCCCCGTTCGAAACGGCGATGATGTCTTTGCGACCGTCCTGAGGGCTGACCGCCCACAGTTCATAGAGGTAACCTTCGTCTTCAAGCATCGAAAGATCGAGCTGGTCGATGACGTACTCCGCCTTCAAGCCAACCGCGATCTCACCGTAATACGCACCATCGACGTCCACTGGTTCGATGAACAAAAACGCCTGCATACCGTTCGAGAGCTCGACCGGGCCTTCGACAACGAATCCGTCGATCCACTTGGCAAGCGTATAGACATAGGTGAACTGGGTAAGATCGCGTCCCACCAAGTCGGCGAACCGATCCTCAGGAAACGCATAGCGCATCGTCTCGTCCACCACGTATCCCATGTAGATCGCCTCGTCGCGTTCGAGCAACTCGGCCGCCGAGGCGGCCAACCAAGATTCATCGTCGGGATCCACCTTGAGAGCGGCGACGAAATCGCTCGTCTGGCTCAGATCGCCGCGCAGCTTCAAGGTAATGGTCTGCTGGAAGGAAGCCAACACGTTGTCCGCATCGTGTCTGCGGGCGTTCTCCACTTCTCCATAAACGAATAGTCCAAGCGCAGCGCACGCTGCAATCACCACAAGAGAGAACGCCGCGAACTCAACAGCGCCGCGAAGGCCTTTCCGTTTCATGACCGTTCCTCGTCCTGGTAGATGCAGAACGACTCCTTCCCGCGCTGCTTGACGCGATACAGCGCGCTGTCGGCTTGTTTCATGAGCTCGTCTGCGCTCGCCTGATGATCCCATACCGACACGCCCACGCTGCAGTGAACCGAGAATGCGGAGCCGGTGGTTTGGACGTCTGCATGCAAGCTGCTCGTGAGCTCCTCGAGAACGCGATACAGCTCGCTTCTATCGTCGAAGTCGGTCATGAGCAGCGTGAACTCGTCTCCGCCGTAACGCCCCACCAGCCCGTCGTAGCGACGCTCATACTCCCGTAGAAGGTACCCGACGCTCTTGAGTGCAACGTCGCCGGTCGCATGGCCGAACGTGTCGTTAACATGCTTGAAATCGTCGAGATCGATGAAACAAAGCGCGTAGATGCCGTCGTCGGCGTTCTCCAGCACGTTTTGCAAACGGCTGGCGAACACGGAGCGCGTCATCGTGCCCGTCAGGCCGTCCGAAAGACCCGAAGAAGTGAGCTCGAGGATGTCGGCTATGCCGGCGTCGGCGGGCTGATCGTCGCTATAGAGCTTCTTCTGCAGTTCCGACACCGACCTTTCCAACGTGCGCGCTTCTTGCATCTGCCGCATGAAGCTGCGCCTCATGATAAGGAAGGCCGTGGCTATCAAGACAACAGCCACAAGCGCCAGGGGAGAGATAGCCCACATGACCTTGGAGTAGGCTTCCCAGAAACTCGTCGCGCACACAGCATCCCACTCGGTCTCCGCGATGGGAGCGACCGTGTAGTACTTCACATCTAAGCCGTTTACAGTCCAGAAGCTCACCGGATTCAACGCGAGCAGCTCGCTCTGCACGGTGTCGGCCGTCATCCCGAAGGCGATAGAGTCACGGATAGGATCGAGGAAAGGGTCGTCGTACACGAAACCCGAAGTGGCGGACATAACCTGCCCTTTACCGCCGATCACCAGGGATTTCACATAGGAGCTGGCAAGGCTGTCGTCGAGCATGGCCATGATCTCGTCGAAGTATATGGACGCGAACACCGAGCCCGTCATCGCGCCCTGCTCGTCGCGCAACGGCACGATGATGGTGTAGTTGAGCGTCGTTCCGTCCGCGCCCGCCACGAAGCTGTCGGTGACGTAGCGTTGGCCGGTGGAGTACACGCGCTGCATATGCGAACGGCTGGCCAGGCTAGCGGCTCCCGTGGCATCCCACACGTTGATGTCTTCGTCGACATAGCACAATAAAAAGAACCCGAAATGCTCGTTCACTGCGTCGACCAGATTCACCTTCTCCATGACATCGACGTCGGGATCGGAGAGCGTAGGATGTTCGGACAGTGTCTCGAGCAGCTTGAACGTTTCATCGATGCGGTCTTCTATGCGAGGTTGGGCTGCCGCAAGCGTCACATCGGCCTCGTGCTGCATATCGTACACCGCAATAACGGCACCGGTCAGACACACGGCCACGACGGAAGCGAGCGCAAGCAGAACGCCGCATACGGCCATCCGCCTGAACGAGAATCGCGAACGCCCTCGTGATGTGCTGGAATCTTCCGCCATGCAGCTCCTCTTCTTCTGAAGGCAGATAAGATCAGCATACCATAACAGCACCCCCCCCCGGGGTCCCCCCCTGGCATCGAGAACCGACGACAGGGCGGGGTCGCCGGAGTCCGGACGATCGCGTCGCAAGCCGCTTTCGACCCGCAGGTCCACTCCGAATCCGAGACTGCAGCCGGCTTGTCATAGCCTTGTCGGCTGCCTTGACCTACAATAAAGGACACAAACGAGGGGGAAGGAACGGCTATGGCATATGAGACGATACGAACCGAGGCACGCGATGGGATGCTGACCATCACGTTGAACCGCCCTGAGGCGCGCAACGCAATGAGCTCGCTCATGATGCAGGAACTTTCCAACGAGCTGGAGCGCTGGGACGACGATCCGACGCAGCGCGTCTGCATTCTCACGAATGCTGGCACGTGCTTTTGTGCAGGCGCCGACTTGAAAGAACTCGCTGCAGGCACCTATCATCTGCCGCCTGGCAAAGAGGACTGGGGGCTGCTCGGCATGTCGAAGCATGCGTTCAAAAAGCCGCTCATTGCCGCCGTAAACGGCGTGTGCGTCGGCGGCGGCATGGGCCTTGTGCTTGCCTGCGACATCGCCATCGCCAGCCGGCACTCCGTCTTCGGGCTTCCGGAGGCGCGCCACGGCCGGGCATCCACCGGCGACGGCGCCATCCTGCGGCTCATGCAGCAGATCCCCCATAAATACGCTGCCGAGCTGATCCTGGTGGGCGACAACATTGATGCGGCACGAGCGTGCGACTGGGGACTCGTGAGCCGCGTCGTCGATGAAGAAGAGCTCATGCCTGCGGCACGCAAGCTTGCCGCAGGCATCGTAAAGAGCGCGCCTTTGGCCGTGGAATACTCGAAGGCCGCCATGAAGGAGGCGGCGGCCGAAAACGACCTATGCCCTGGCAAAGGCTGGGCGATCATGGATCGCTACCAAGAGCTCGTGAACGCAACCGAAGATGCGCAGGAGGGCCCGCGAGCGTTCGCGGAGAAGCGCGAACCCTCCTGGAGCGGCAGATAGCCAGCGAGGCGCCTGCTAGCGCGAGGACGCCTCCTCGGCCGCACGGGCGGCTGCCATCTCGGCGGCCTCGGCGGCGTTTGCGGGAGATGCGACGACGATCC
>JABLTR010008328.1_pt1 | contig 12894 bp, 9 predicted proteins | sample 7160071 | NCBI WGS metagenome assembly JABLTR01 (sample SAMN14651230, study PRJNA627086) | human gut metagenome | isolation source: feces | host: Homo sapiens
TGACGAGCCAATGAGCCGCCACACGACATTTCGCATTGGCGGGCCGGCGGATTTGTTTGTAGTGGCGCATACCTATGAGGCGCTGTGCGCAATCTTGCAAGAAGCCGGTCGGTTGGCCTTACCGGTTATGACTATAGGCAAGGGGTCGAATCTTCTGGTTGGGGATGGCGGCATTCGTGGCTGTGTTGTGTCTTTGGCCGGCGATTTCGAAAATATTCATTTGCGCAATGGAAATGAAGTTGTTGCCGGCGCCGGAACGTCTCTGGCGGGCCTGTGCAATTTTGCAAAAAAATGGCAGCTTTCCGGCCTCGAATTTGCCTGGGGTATCCCCGGATCGGTAGGCGGTGCAGCCTTTATGAATGCCGGGGCCTATGGCGGGGAAATGAAGGATGTTGTCCGCACTGTTGTCTACGCAGGCGCCGACGGCGTAAAGCGCAGTGTTGAGGGAGAGAAACTGCGCTTTGCGTACCGGCACAGTGTTTTTATGGATGAAGGCGGCGTTCTTTGCAGCGTTACGTTTCAGCTTCGGCCCGGCAATACAGATCAAATAGCGGCGCTGATGGAGGATTATTATAGCCGGCGCAAGGCCAAGCAGCCGCTCAATAAACCGAGTGCGGGCAGCGTTTTTAAACGTCCGGAGGGCCATTTTGCCGGGACACTGATTGAACAGTGCGGACTGAAGGGGTGTGCTATTGGCGGCGCTATGGTCAGTGAAAAGCACGCAGGCTTTATAGTGAACCGCGGCGGCGCGACCTGTGAGGATGTATTGCGGCTGATTGAACATATCCAGCAGGTAGTGGCGCAGCAGACGGGCATTCATTTGGAATGTGAAGTAAAAGCAGTGGGAGAGCGGAGGAAGTAAGTATGGAATTTGTGGTAGTGACGGGGATGTCCGGCGCGGGAAAATCCAGGGCGATCAGTGCAATGGAGGATATTGGATTCTATTGTGTAGATAATATCCCGCCACAGCTTATACCGACCTTCCATCAGCTTTGCCGCAGTGCGAAGCAGCCCTTTAGCCGGGTTGCCGTGGTAACGGATATTCGCGGCGGCGATATGTTCAACACATTGTTCGACTCTCTGGAGCAGCTCAGAAATGAGCGGATGGATTATAAGATCCTTTTTCTGGATGCCGCCGATTTTGTTCTGAGCAACCGCTTTAAGGAGACGCGGCGCAAGCATCCGCTGGCGGACAGTTATATGGGCAGTTTGGAGCAGGCCGTTAAGCTGGAGCGAGAGGTGCTGCGCCCGGTGCGGGAGCGCGCGGATTTTATCATCGACACCTCCTTTCTTTCCCCGGCCCAGCTCAAGGAACGAATCTCCAGCCTTTTCCTGGGAAATGCCTCGGATGCGCTGATGATTCATTGTGTTTCCTTTGGCTTTAAATATGGCGTTCCTGCGGAATCGGACCTGGTCTTTGACGTTCGCTGCTTGCCGAACCCATTTTATGTGGAGGAACTAAAAAATCTGACAGGGCTGGACGAGCCGGTCCGCAGTTATGTCATGCGGTGGGAGCAGACAAAGGGTTTTGTCCAGCGCCTGATCAGTCTAATTGATTATATGCTTCCCCTGTACTGCGATGAGGGCAAGAGCCAGCTGATGATCTCTATTGGCTGTACGGGCGGGAAGCACCGTTCGGTGACCTTGGCGCAGCTGCTCTATAACCATTTGGTTGAGGCCGGACGGCGTGCCAGCGTGAATCATCGGGATATTCGGAAGTTATAAGGGTGTGGGTGAAATGTCCTTTTCAGCGGATGCAAAGCGTGAACTGGCAGCGATGGACACTCAAAAGATCTGCTGCCAAAGGGCGGAGTGTTACGGCCTGTTCCTTTTTGCAAAAGCCTTTTCATTTCAGGAAATTGCACTGGTGACCGAGAGCGCGCCGGTTGCCCGGGTTGCGGCCCAACTGGCAGCGGAGCTGTGCGGATGTATGGCGGACATATCGTCAGCCCTGGTACATCGGGGGAGGGAACGGCTGTTTTTTACCGTCACCATTCCCGGCAGGGACCAGCGCGCGGAAATGATGCGTTTTTTTGCGCAGCCGCTGAATGCGATTAATTTGAGGTTACAAATGGATATGCTTGAAAAGCCCTGCTGTGAGCGTTCCTTTCTCAGAGGGGCCTTTTTAAGCTGCGGAACCGTTACTAATCCTAAAAAGGATTACCGGCTGGAATTTACAGTGCCGTTTATGAAGCTGGCAAACGACCTGCAACAGGTGCTTGCCGGGCTTGATGGCATAACGCTGCAGCCCGGCATCGCCAACCGGAAGGGAAATTTTGTCGTTTACCTAAATGGAAGCGGCAACGTGGAGGACCTTTTGACCTTTATGGGCGCACAAAATGCCTCCATGGAAGTCATGCAGGAAAAAATGCTCAAAGAGGTGCGCAATAACGTCAACCGCAGGACAAATTTTGAGACTGCAAATTTAGATAAGACTGCCTCGGCCTCGGCACGCCAGCTGCTGGCGATTCAGGCTGTCATTGCGGGGCCGAAGGGGTGGGAGGCCTTCCCGGAGGAATTGCGGGAACTGGCATGGCTGCGCTACCAGAACCCGGAAATGACGCTGCGGGAACTAGAGGGGCGTTTGACGGAGCGCGTGAGCCGGTCCGGCATACACCGCCGTTTTCATAAAATTTTAGAAATGGCTGAGGCCTTGGAGCATAAAAAAGAGTAGGAGGAACGGACGATTGTTTGTACATCTGCATTTACATACAGAATATAGCCTGTTGGATGGCGCCTGCCGAATCAACCGTCTGTTGGATACGGCTGCGGCAAGAGGGGACCAGGCGGTAGCAATCACGGACCACGGTGTCATGTATGGTGCGGTGGATTTTTACAAGGCAGCGAAGAAAAGGGGGATAAAACCCATTATTGGCTGTGAGGTTTATGTGGCTCAGCGCACCCGGTTCGACAAAATTCATGAATTGGATGCAGAGAGCCGCCATCTGGTGCTGCTGTGCGAAAATGAAACCGGTTATCAGAACCTGATTGCTATGGTCTCGCAGGCCTGGACAGAAGGCTTTTACAGTAAGCCGCGTGTAGATTTTGAGCTTTTGGAGCGGCACCATGAGGGCTTGATTGCTCTTTCCGCCTGCTTGGCGGGAGAGATCCCCCGTGCTTTGGTGCGCAACGATTATGACGCCGCCAGAGAGGCGGCGCTGAAATACCGCGGTATTTTTGGCGAGGGCAATTTTTACCTGGAGCTTCAAGACCATGGGATTCGGGATCAACAGCTGATAAACCCTTCCATTATCCGCCTGTCGGAGGAAACGGGCATTCCCTTGGTGGTTACAAACGACTGTCATTACATTGAAAAAGAAGACAGTAAAATGCACCATATCCTGCTGTGCATCCAAACGAACCACACGGTGGAGGATGAGGACGGGATGGAGTTTGCCTCCGATGAGTTTTATTATAAGACCGAAGAGGAGATGCGCGCGCTCTTTCCAAATAATCCCGAGGCCGCGGACAATACCGTCAAAATTGCGGAGCGCTGTAATGTTGAGTTTGAATTCGGCAACACAAAGCTGCCCAAATTTGAAACCCCGAATGGTCAAGAGAATACGGCTTACTTTCGCACGCTTTGCTATGAGGGCCTGCACCGTCACTATGGAGAACAGCCCGAGCAAATGCTGATTGACCGGCTGGAGTATGAAATCAGTACTATTCAGCGGATGGGGTATGTCAATTATTATCTGATTGTTTATGATTTTGTTCACTACGCCAAAAGCGTTGACATCCCGGTTGGCCCGGGCCGTGGTTCCGGCGCCGGCAGCATGGCGGCCTATTGTATGGGCATCACCGACATTGACCCCATTCGCTATAGCCTGCTTTTTGAACGCTTTTTAAACCCGGAGCGTGTCAGCATGCCGGACTTTGACATTGATTTCAGCGATGAACGCCGATCTGAGATGATAGACTATGTGGTGTCTAAATATGGCGCCGACCATGTGGCACAAATCGTAACCTTTGGCACCATGGCAGCGCGTGGTTCTATCCGCGATGTTGGGCGGGCAATGGCGGTGCCTTATAATGTGGTGGACAGCGTTGCCAAGCTGGTGCCGATGGAGCTGAATATCACGCTGGAGGCCGCCCTGAAGAAATCGCAGGAGCTGCGCCAGCGGTACGATACAGACCCTAAAATTCATGAACTGATTGATATGGCTAAAAAGGTCGAGGGCATGCCGCGCAACACCTCGACGCATGCGGCTGGTGTTGTTATTACGGACAAGCCCGTCAGCGAGTATGTGCCGCTTGCAAAAAACGGGGACTCTGTGGTGACACAGTTTACCATGACAACGCTGGAGGAACTCGGCCTCTTGAAAATGGACTTTTTAGGCCTGAGAAACCTCTCGGTCATGCACGATGCGGAGGAAATGATCCGCAGGGAAGCGCCTGGTTTTTCCCTGGAGGAAATTGACCTTGACGACCCGAAGGTTTATGAGATGCTCACGGCGGGAAATGTGGAGGGGGTTTTTCAGTTTGAATCTGCCGGTATGCGCAGCGTAATTATGCAGCTGCGTCCGGAAAGGCTGGAAGACCTGATCGCGGTGATCTCGCTCTACCGCCCCGGTCCCATGGATTCGATCCCGCGCTATATCGAGTGCCGCCATCATCCGGAGAGGATTCAGTATAAGCACCCGTTGCTGAAGGACATTCTGGATGTTACTTACGGCTGTATTGTTTATCAGGAGCAGGTCATGCAGATTTTCCGCAGCCTGGCGGGCTATTCCCTGGGGAGGGCCGACATTGTGCGGCGGGCGATGAGCAAAAAGAAGCACGATGTAATGGAGCGGGAGAAGGAGATTTTCCTGCATGGGCTGCTCAACGACGATGGATCCGTGGCGGTGCCGGGCTGTGAGAAAAACGGCGTGCCTGCAAAGGTGGCCGAGGATATCTTTAATGAAATGGAGAGCTTTGCGTCGTATGCCTTTAATAAGCCGCATGCGGCTGCTTATGCAACCATATCATACCGCACCGCCTGGCTGAAATGCTATTATCCCCGGGAATACCTGGCGGCGCTGCTGACCAGCGTGCTGGATAACAGCAATAAGCTCTCCTCTTATATTGCCGAATGTACGCGGCTGAATATTCAGGTGCTTCCGCCGGACGTCAATGAGAGTAAGCTGGGCTTTAACGTCTCAGGAGAGGATATCCGCTTTGGCCTGTTGGCTATTCGCAACCTGGGGCGCGGCGTCATTGAGAAGATTCTTGAGGAGCGCGATAAGGCGGGCAAATTTAATACGTTTTATAATTTTTGCAAGCGCATGTTTGAGTCCCTGAACCGCAGGGCGCTGGAGAGCCTGGTCAAAAGCGGCGCCTTGGATGGTTTGGACCATAACCGCCGTGAAATGCTGGAAAATGTAGGCGCGGTGCTGGAACATCTCGAGGCCGACCGAAAAAGAAATGTGGAAGGCCAGATTGGCTTTTTTGATTTGCAGCCGGCAGGGGCTCAGGAGGATTTTGTCATCCGGCGGCTACCGGATTATTCTGCATCGGATAAATTAGCCTATGAAAAGGAAGTTACGGGCATGTTCCTCTCGGGCCATCCCATGGCTGAATATGCTTCGGTTTATGGAAAAATACGGGTTGCTAGAATCGGAGATTTATTGGATGAGGAACAGGCCGGCCATTATCCGGACGGAAAGATGGAGACGGTCCTGGGGGTGCTTGTGGGAATAAAGATGAAGGTCACAAAAAATAATAGCACAATGGCGTTTTTGACCCTTGAGGATATGTTTGGCGCGATTGAGGTGCTGGTGTTCCCGAAAACCCTGGGTGAATACGGACAATATATGGTAGAGGGAAAAATCATCAGGCTGACGGGCCGTATCAGCCGCCGCGAGGACGAGGAGGCCAAGCTGGTTTGCAGCCGGGTCGAGGAAGCGGGCTCCCCTCAGGAGCTGCTGCAGAAAAAAACGGATGGGCCCGCCGCAAAGCCGCAAAAAAGGCCGGGGCTATACTTAAAAGTACCGGGGGAACAGAGCAAAGAGTACGACAAGGCTAAAAAGCTGCTGGCTGTTTTTGACGGGATGACACCGCTGTATATCTACATGAACGATACCAAAAAGCTGATGATGGCGCCCTTTTCTCTCAGGGTAGACGTGAATGAGGTTTTGCTGCGTGAGCTTAAAAAGGTGCTGGGAGAAAAAAATGTGGCGGTAGTTCAGGAGGGACAACAATAGTCCATATCCAAGAAACTAACATCCATAGTTTTTAGGTTGATAAATACCGGAAGTACCGATATAATGATTATGAAGAATTATGAATTGTAGAGACAGTCTAGAACTGAGTAATAGGAGGCTGTAAGATGAGCAAAAAAACAATTGCGGTTTTAACAAGCGGCGGCGATGCGCCGGGAATGAATGCCGCTATTCGTGCCGTAGCCAGAACGGGCCTGACCTCCGGCATGCGAGTGCTGGGCATCCGGCAGGGATATAATGGGTTATTGGAGGGGGACCTGTTTGAGATGGACCTCCGCAGTGTTTCGGATATTATTCACCGCGGCGGTACCATGCTTTATACGGCGCGCAGCCCCAAATTTAATTCCCCGGAGGGCGTCAGGCAGGCGGCGGAAATGGCCCGCAAGATGGGTATTGACGGAATTGTCGTTATCGGCGGCGACGGTTCTTTCCGTGGCGCCCGTGACCTGACCAGCGAAGGGATTCCCTGTGTGGGAATTCCGGGTACCATTGATAATGATATTGCCAGCAGTGAGTATACGATTGGTTTTGATACGGCGATGAACACGGCGATTGACATGGTAGACCGCCTGCGCGACACCATGGAGTCCCATAGCCGGTGCAGTGTGGTTGAGGTGATGGGGCGCAGATGCGGCGATTTGGCCTTGCAGACGGGCATAGCTGTCGGTGCAACGACAATCCTGGTGCCAGAGGTTCCGTTTGACCTCGATAAGGATGTCGTTGAACGTATGCGCTTTACGAAAAAAACGGGGAAAAAACATTTTATCATTGTCGTGGCGGAAGGCGTCGGCGGAGTGGATAGGCTGGCAAAGGATATTGAAGCCAGAACGGGTATTGAAACCCGCGCTACAGTGCTGGGCCATGTGCAGCGCGGCGGTTCCCCGACCCGGCGTGACCGTGTGGTAGCCAGTGAAATGGGATACCGTGCGGTGACTCTGCTGGCCGAGGGAAAGCAAAACCGTGTTGTCGTTATGCGGGATGGAAAAATTACGGATCTAGACATTACCGAGGCCTTGGCAATGGAGCGGACATTTAATAAAAAGCTTTACGAAATCGCCCTTAAAATTTCCATTTAATGAAACAATATGCCGGTTCGGTTTCTCCTTCAAGATAGTAAAAAGGAACCCTGTTTTAAAGCAGGGTTCCTTTTTTTGCCGGGCATTATTTGCCGCAGTTTTGCTTATGGATGTTGTTTTCGCAGCCGCAGTCCCCGACCTTGGGCGGGAAAAATTCATCGGTTGGGAATTCGATCCGGCGGAACATCTCGCAGGGGTTATCCGAGGTCGTAGTGCACTCCTTCTCCGGAATACAGAAGTCATAAGCGGGAATCAGCATCTGAACGTTGCGTACAATCTGTACAATGGTGAATAGGCCGAGGGTGACGTACACTGAACGGCCGCGGCAGGTTTCAAATTCGCCGCCGTACCGTCTGCAGATGCATTCGGGAATGCGGCAGCAGCATTCGCCGCAGGGCGGGGCGTCGCAGATACGTGCGGAGAGGCCGATCGGTTCTGCCACCTGTACGGTCGCTTTGGGCAGAACCCTGCCGCAATAAGACGCATCAATTTCGTCAAAACTGTTGTCGGAATTGAACATTTTTACGTTGCCCTCACTACCGTACAGAACCACCTTTTTATTGAAGATGGAAATACCGCTGACAATGACGGGGCCGGATGCCGGTGCACAGAAGAGATCCAGACAGACATCAAAGAAAAATGTCATGTCGACAGAGTAGAAGCCTTTGTTGAAGGGAACGGGCTCAAGATCTAGGTAAACGGTGATGACGTCGACACTGCGCAGGCGGACGTTGGCTGCCTGCTCAATGAGCTCGTGCTTATCAGGGGTGAAGTAGACGCGCAGATCCTCCAGGCAGCTCTTGTCTCCACAAGAGTCGTACACCCGCATAGCGTCGATACAAACAGCCTCTTTAAAGCAGTTTGGCGACTCTGTTGCTGAACCAAAGTTATTTTCGTCCATAACGAAACCTCCTAGCTTTCTCAATTGAAAACGCTGGCGACCTTCCAAAGTTCTCATTCCATTTTATGGAGCTGTCTAAATTGTGTTACAGAAAAATAAGGGGCCGTTCCGGCGTTTGTGCTTATATAATATTCTATGAAGGCGTTATCAAAAGGGACAGTGGGAATTGAATTTTTCATAAAACAATTTGTTTTATTGACTAATAATTCTTGAGCGTAAACTTGGATTTTTTCTGTTCCTTCTAGTAGATTTCAGGCGGAAAAGGATGCTATAATTAATCGCTGTAGCTGGGATTTAAATTTAAAAGGTGTCCGCCGGACCGGCCATAAGGAGGAATAGATCATTTGACCAGGGATTTAACGCAGGGAAGCCCTGTAAAGCTAATGCTGGCATTTTCTGTGCCGTTGTTGATAGGCAATGTTTTTCAGCAATTTTATAATATGGTGGATTCTATCATCGTCGGCCAATATCTGGGAATGCAGGCATTGGCGGCTGTAGGCATATCGGGTTCCATCATCTTCTTGATATTGGGCTTTTGCACAGGGCTTACCGGAGGGTTCTCGGTGGTGATTGCCCAGCGGTTTGGGGCAGGGGATGAGGACGAGCTACGGCATTCCGTGGCGATGTCTACGGTGCTGTGTATTCTCATTTCTGTAGTTTTGACAGTAATCAGCGTAGCGGCCACCTGGCCGCTACTGGAGCTGATGAATACGCCGGAGGACACGATCCAGTTTACCTACGATTATGTGGTGGTTATTTTTTATGGGATTTCAGCCTCTGTGTTTTATAACATGATTTCCGGCGTTCTGCGCGCTTTAGGGGACAGCAAAACACCGCTTTATTTTTTGATCGTGGCCTCTGTTCTGAATGTCGTGCTCGATATTGTTTTTATACGCTATTTTTATATGGGCGTTGCAGGCGCTGCCTGGGCCACCATTATTTCCCAAGCAGTTTCCGGTTTTTTATGCCTATTTTATACGGCTAAAAAGTTTCCCGTATTGAAATTCCAGCGGAAGGATTGGAAAATTCGGGCTTCCACCTGTGGGTTGCTGATGAGAATTGGCTCGCCAATGGCCTTTCAGTTTTCAATTACGGCGGTGGGCGTTATTGTACTGCAGGGAGCGATTAACCGGTTTGGCTCTGTCATGGTTGCGGGCTTTTCTGCGGCGGCCAAGGTGGAACAGTTGATAGAACAGCCGCTGGCAACAATGGGCGTGACAATAGCAACCTATGCCGGGCAGAATTATGGGGCCGGAAAAATAGACCGCCTGAAGGAGGGCGTGCGCAAATGCGTATGGCTTACCCTGGCGGCGACGGCCCTTGGCATGCTGATTGCTTTCTTTTTCTGGGAGCCTCTGGTGCGCCTGTTTATTACCGGTACAGATGATCAGACCATCGGTATAGCGCTCAATGCTGCTCAGCAATATCTTTATATTGTCATTATTTTTCTGGTATTCCTTGGGCTGCTGTTTGTGTACCGCAATGCCCTGCAAGGCGTTGGCCGGTCGTTTATGCCCTTGATGGGTGGAGTTGCAGAGTTGGTTATACGCGTTGCGGTTGCGCTGATGGCGCCGCTGATTGGCTACGCCGGTGTGTGCTTTGCCACCCCAATAGCCTGGGCAGCCGCAGCAATACCGTTGATAATCTCCTGGTTTATATATGAGAAAAAAATCCTGCTGGAGCCTGCAGGCTAAATGTTTTTTATAGGATTGGTATGTTCCCCTATACAAGGCTTTCCTAATTTGCTATAATAAAAGGCGTCAGAGTAGAGGCCGAGCGTTAAGTGCTGCCGGATGGGAAGTTGCCGGCGGACGAAAAATTCAGGATTGAATTTGCGGTTCGGCCTCGCGTCCGCTGCCACAGCCTTCTTAATGTGGCAAGATAAGGAGGTCTTTTTTATGTCGAAACAGTCTAAATTGCAACCCCGCAACCTCGCAATTCTCGCCCTGCTGCTGGCAATGGAGATTATCCTTTCCCGGTTTTTCTCCATCCAGTTGCCAATCATTCGGGTCACCTTTGCCTTTATTCCCATATCGGCTACAGGTATTTTGTTTGGACCGGTGCCTGCGGCGCTGGTTGCGGGCCTGGGTGATTTTATGGGGGCAATCCTTTTCCCGGTAGGCGCGTATTTCCCTGGCTACACTGTAACAGCATTTCTGACGGGCTTAGTCTACGGCCTTTTTTTGCACCGCAGAGTGGTAACAGTTTGGCGGGTAGCCTGTGCAGTGGGAATTATTGCGGTTGTCTTAAATCTATTTGTGAACACTATTTGGATTCAGATGACCACAGGAAAAGCCTATTTAGCGTTATTACCGACGCGGATTGTTAAATCCGTTATGATGGCGCCGTTCCAGATTGTAGTCATTCGTTTACTTGCCGGTAGGCTTCAGGGGCTTGAAAAGTATCTTTTTCCCCGAACAGCGGGATGATGAATAGCATATACTTCAGATAAAAAGCAGCGCTCTGTCTCATAAATAGACCAGAGCGCTGCTTTTATCTGAAGGGTTTAGACCCGGCTGATTATGCAGTCTATTTTTCCTTTAAGAGAATAACTGCCGATGCCAGCGGGAATGAAATAGCTGTCTCCCTTTTGAAGGGGATAGGAACGGCCGCCGTAGCATAACGTTCCACTGCCGTCGATGGCAAGAACGGCATGAAAGGATTCCGGCGTTGCATTTAGAGAAGCGCTTTGGCTGATTTCGTAGTGCTCCACCGTAAAATATTCGCACTGGTTCAGCAGTGTGTAAATATAGCCGTCCCGCTGCTCAGAGGGGCCTAACGGGCGGCAATCCCTGGTAGGGGGAAGGCGTTTTGTAACCTCTTTTGCTTTTTCAATGTGAAGCTGCCGGGGGTTTCCGTCTGCGCCCACACGTCCATAATCGTAAACGCGGTAAGTAGTGTTGGAATTTTGCTGGATTTCGGCTATGAGAATACCTTTTCCAATCGCATGAAGCGTCCCTGCCTCTATAAAAAATACGTCGCCTTTTTTGACGGGGACAATATTGCAGACATTCAAGAGAGTGTTGTCCTGAATCCTCCGTGCAAACTCTTCCGCGGAAATTTCATGGTCGAAGCCGTAAATCAGTGAAGCACCTTCCGCACAGTCGACGATATACCACATTTCCGTTTTGCCGTACTCTCCCTCAACACGTAAAGCGTAGTTATTGTCCGGGTGTACCTGAACAGACAGATTATCCTGGGCATCGATCAATTTAATTAAAATGGGGAAATAATCAAACTTTTCACAATTTGTGCCCAGGACGCTTTTTCCCTGTATCTTGATATATTCCGGTAGGGTTTTACCCGCAAAATCACCGTTCTCAATCAAACTGGGACCGTCCTTGTGGCAAGAGAGTTCCCAGCTTTCCGCAACCCTTTCTAGGCTGGTGCTTTTTCCAAATTCTGTTTTTAGCCGCGTCCCACCCCAGATATAATCTTTAAGGGGTGAATTTAGGCGAAGTGGTTCCATGATATGCTTCCTCCTATTATTCATTTTGATTTTCATTGACAAGATTATAAAAATAGATGTAGATATCTTCATAGCCGCCGGATTTTGTATGGTAACCGCCTGGGATTTTGCCAATCCGCTGAAAGCCGCAGCTTTCATAAAGTGTCACAGCGCGGGTATTTGAGGCAACAACCGCATTGAATTGCAGCCCGCGAAAACCGCATTCCCGGGCTGTAGTTAGGGAATGCAAAACCAGCCTGCGGCCAATACCGTGGCCTCGCACAGCATGGCTTACCCCATAGGAGGCGTTGGCGATGTGAGCGCAGCGTCCAATATTGTTGGGGGGTAGGATATAGAAGCCGGCAACCTGTTCATCTAGGAGGGCGCATACGGTCCGTGTTTGTTCCTGAAACAAGGAGTTAATGCTTTCAGCTGTATATTCAATCTCCCCGGGAAAAGCGTTGCCGGTTCTAGTAATATCATTCCATATTTTTACGGCGCCAGCGGCATCCCGACGCTCATATGCCCGCAGTATAACCTCCGCCATCTTCTTATTACCTCCTTGATACAACGGTTATTCCAGCCCGATATAGAAAAAGAGCCCTAGCTATCATACTGCCGATTTTTTTCACTGTCAACTATTCGGGCTTCGATTACCGGTAATGATGCCAATATCGGAAGAGAAGCTTTTTCCATGCGGGCAATGTTTGCTCATATTCGCGGGCTGTTTTTTGGTAAAAGTCATAGAGTGCTTTCTGTTCCTCCGGTGTTATTTTGTGGGCGCTGTAGCGCGCTTTTTGCGCAAGCTCTTGTGTAAAATCTGGCTCCCTTAGGCCGGCATAGGATAGTAATCCGACCAGCTTTTGGTGCATTTTCAGCAGGGATTTATTGGTATCCTCGGCTTGTAAGAGCTGTTGGAACCGTCTGACGGCAATAAAATGCCGGATAAAAATCAACGACAGCGGGATCAGGAGGATCAGAAGAAAAATGACAATGGGGAGAAAGTCGGCGGGCTTGGCTCCCTCTGCCGCAGTAGGTGTGGAGACCTCCTGAGCGGTAGGCGAAAAACTGTCTGTGGCAGGTAGGGAGGAGACCGAGGCTGCCGGGGAGGATTCCATAGAGGCGGAGGAGGGGGCGGGCTCTGAGGTAACAGAGGAAGGAGCAGGGCTCTGGACGACACCTGTATTGCCGGGGGCCGTGGTATAGCCCGGTGTGGCCTCCAGAGGAACCCAGCCGGTACCCGGAAGATAGTATTCAGCCCAGGCA
>JABLTR010095124.1_pt1 | contig 12893 bp, 9 predicted proteins | sample 7160071 | NCBI WGS metagenome assembly JABLTR01 (sample SAMN14651230, study PRJNA627086) | human gut metagenome | isolation source: feces | host: Homo sapiens
AGCCATAGACTGTGGCTGTGCCTCAGGTGGACGGCTGTGCGCCTACTGTTTTGAAACAGACAGGGAGTTTTATGTTGACAAGATGTAACAAAACCTTTATCATCCTACTATATTATATCACATTTCACGAAAAAAGCATACCTTTTTTTATTAAAAGGTAGGCTTTTGCGACAGGCTGACCGATACAGCTCCCCTGTATCGGTATTTTTCTGCCCCAACGCCCCTATCCGCCCCACCTCTATTGACATTTCCCCCTCAATGTGCTATCATAAAAAAGAGTGAGTTAGTCGCAACTATCTTAATAACACCACAGGAAGAAAAATGGATATGAATGAAAAGCCAAAGCTTCTTAAAAAGATAAAGCCTGTGAGCAATATATCAAACAAGATAGTAGTAATGGAAAAGTAGTTTGAAAAAGCTTTCACTGATACAGTTTTTATAAGCTGTGTCGGTGTTTTTTATGTCCAGATGAACTTTTTGCAAACGAGATAGAGTTTTCAAAACCAAGATAGAAAAATAATTTTAAGATGAGCCAAAATGAAAATGAGATACTATTGATTTTAGTTAAGATAAATGCTATAATATTTCATAAATCTAACAGAGGAGAGGATAAAATGCCAATATTTTATATATCGGATATGCACATTGGACACCAAAACGTCCTGCACCATGACAATAGACCTTTTACTGACATCAACCATATGCAGGCTGTCATGACGGCAAATTGGAACAGCACCGTTTCCGATAGCGACGAAGTGTATATCCTCGGTGACTTTGCATGGAAAAACACTCAGGGGCTTGAAATGCTCTCTCAGCTTAGGGGCAAAAAGTATCTTATCCTCGGCAACCACGATAAGCCCACAGAAGAAATGAAAGCCTGCGTTCAGTGGGTAAAAGACTATACAGTGATACAAGACGACGAAACGCAGGTGGTGCTTTCTCATTATCCTATCGCCCATTGGTATAATCAATATCGTGGCGCTGTTCACCTCTATGGTCATGTCCATAACACCAAGGACTATCAGGCGTTTTTGCAGTATGCACAAATATGCAAAAACCTTGCCATACCATTTGAAAGCTATAACGTGGGCTGTATGCTCTATTATATGGACTACACCCCCAGAACACTTGATGAAATAAGGAGGAGCGCAAAATGATACTTATAACAGGCGATATCCACGGAAGCCACGATATCCATAAGCTCAGCAACAAAGGCAACCCCGACTTCAAGGATATTTTCAACAGCATGACAAAGGATGATTACGTTATAATTTGCGGAGATTTCGGACTTGTATGGAACAATGATAAGGAAGATATGTGGTGGAGAAGCTGGCTTAACGACAGACCTTTCACCACCCTCTTTGTTGACGGCAATCACGAGAATTTCGACCTCCTGAACGCTTATCCCGTAGAAAACTGGCATGGAGGAAAGATACACCGAATAGCCCCAAGCATTATCCACCTTATGCGAGGACAGCTTTTCGATATCGAGGGCAAAAGCTTTTTCACCATGGGCGGTGCAGAAAGCCATGACAGAGAGTTTCGCACCATAGGCATAAGCATATGGGAGCAGGAGCTTCCTAATAACAAAGAATACGCCCAAGCACTTTCCACCCTTGAAAAGTGCGAATACAAAGCCGACTATGTTATAACTCACTGCGCCCCTACAGATATCGAATATGAGGTGGAGCATGGAAAATGCACGTCCGCTTATAATTTCTACCATTCAGAAAACAAGCTCACAGAGTTTTTTCGTGACCTTGCAGAGAAAATGCAATATGAACGCTGGTTTTGCGGGCATTATCACTGCGACTATGTGAGCAAACTAAACCCGAAGTTTGAGATACTTTATGATAAAATAGTCACACTGCCTTAATAGTCTGACCTATGAGCTTGTAAACAGCGCACCCCTTTGACTTCCCACCCCCGCCATGCTATAATGATAAAAAAAGAGGTGACCCCACATGACCAATAAAGCATACTACCACCTGCCGGGGCTTTTCGAGTTTTATGACCTTTACGCCGCTTTCCTGCCCATATTCCGTGAGCATAGAGATTATTTCTATGACTGGTGCGAAATAGGCTCTGTCTATGGCGCACCTGCCGACTGTATATGGGGCGGCGGACGAGCAGGCTTCGGCGAACATTCTCCACGAGAAGTCCTCGACCTTATGAAAGAATATAACATCTCCTCACGGCTGACCTTCAGCAATTCCCTGCTAAGAGAAGAACACCTTTCAGACAAAAAGTGCAACGAGCTTTGCAGGCTGTTTTCCCAAAGCCAGCCTCCACAAAATGGCGTGATAATATGCTCCGACCTGCTTCTTTCATATCTGAAAGAGAATTATCCCCACCTCTATTTTGTGTCCTCTACCACAAAAGTCCTCACCGAGTTTTCTCAGCTTGTAAACGAGCTTGACCGTGACGATTTTTCCTATGTAGTCCCCGACTTTCGCCTAAACAAAGCCTTTGATAAACTCTCCGATCTCACCACTGAGCAGAAAAACAAGGTTGAGTTTCTTTGCAACGAGTGCTGTTATATAGGCTGTGCAGACCGAAAAAACTGCTATGAAAACGTCAGCCGCAAAAATCTCGGTGAAAACTGCCCCGACCATGTTTGCAAAGCACCCAATGCCTCAGAGGGCTACCGCTTTTCAAAAGCCATGGAAAGCCCTGCCTTTATCAGCATAGAGGATATCCAAAACACCTATCTCCCAATGGGATTTTCAAACTTCAAGATAGAGGGCAGAAGCCTTGGAAGCGCCCTGATACTTGAATTTCTGCTCTACTATATGACAAGACCCGAACATCAGCTAAAGGTCAGAGAGCAAATTTATCTCGACAGTATGCTGGATCTGTTCTGACTATTCTTCACATCGCATATCTCCCATATCACAAAAAATATGTCGCAAAACTCATGTTACCCATGGCTTACTTGGAAACAAAAATCAAAATAAGTGTAAACAATGCCACTTTTTTCTTGAAACAGCCATTATAATATAGTATAATAACACAGTGCTTTGTCACAAAAAAGTTATAGGAGAATTTACATGAAGAAAATTATCGACATATTTCTGCGTTCTTTGCTCACAGGCGTGGCGATAGCCATAGGCGGAACAGTCTATCTTTCCTGCCCTAACAAATATCTGGGAGTGTTTCTTTTCGGCATAGGACTGTTCGTGATACTGTCCTTTGGCTTTAATCTCTTCACAGGAAAAGTCGGATATGCAGTTGAAAACAAACCCTCTTATCTCGGTGAGCTTGGCATAATATGGCTCGGCAATTTTGCAGGAGCCGTTCTCTCCGCCCTGCTTATTACCCAAACACGCATATCCACCATAAGCGACAAAGCCACAGAGCTTTGCAATATAAAGCTTGGGGATAATATCACAAGCGTTTTTATCCTATCATTTTTCTGCGGAATACTTATGTTCGTTGCCGCAGACGGCTATAAAACTATCCAAAACCCTGTGGGACAGATACTTGCAATATTTCTCCCCGTTGTGGTCTTTATCCTCAGCGGCTTTGAACACTGCGTTGCTAATATGTATTTCTTTACCATAGCAGACCTGTGGAGCGTTAAAGCCTTTGGCTACCTAATTATAATGTCCCTTGGCAACTCCATTGGCGGATTACTTATCCCCCTTCTGCGAAAAGGCTTTGTATCAAAAGCATGACGCCTGTTTTTATAGGCTTATATAACACATAAAAAAGATACCGCAGTTCAAAAAGAACTGCGGTAAAAAAATGACTTCTGCTCTCAGGAACACAGTAAAGGGGGTATTATGAAAAAAACAAATAAAACAAAGGAGTCAATAGTAACCATAAGATAACAAATAAAACACAATTTAAACAATTTAGAAGGAGTGTGCAGAAGTCATAAGGCAATACCGCACAAGGCACGCCTGTCGGCTTTGTACGCAATCTGCTTGCAGATTTTCCGCCATATCGCACCAAAGCTCTCAAGCTGGTTTACCAGCTTTGAATACGCTAGTATTCCTGCGTCGCTTTAGCACAATCTGACGAAAAATCTGACGGCACATCTTGCGCACAATCCTTGTGCGGTATTGCCTTGATTCGTTCCTGATGTATGTATTATATCACACTAAAAACCATTTGTGGTAACTTTTTTTGGACAGTTGTGACTTTTTTAAAAAAAATCTGCACTCCGAAAATTCTAAAGCTTTCAGAGTGCAGAATTATCTTTTTCTGTAGAGGCAAACAGCGTTTGCCCCTTCCCACGTCTATCTGAATTGTCGCCTGTCTATCAAATAATATCCGCCCTGCGTTTACCTATCTGTGCAAACTCTTTGCGCCGTATGATAAAGTAAGCCACTGTTACCGCAGTGCCTGTTATCACCCAGGAAACAGGGTAAACTATCATGAGCATAAGATAGCTTCTGTGAGCCGCATAAATCGTGTTCACCCACACAAGCCTGAACACGCAGGTGCCAAGCACAGTTATGACCGCAGGTGTCATAGAGTGACCCATTCCCCTAAGACAGCCGCCCGATATCTCGTAAACACCCGTAAGAAGCTCCAGCAGACAAACTGACCACATTCTTATCATTGCGTAGTGTATAACGTTCTCGTCCGTTGAGAAGATCTGTATAAAAAGGTGTCTGCCAATAAGGAATATCAGACTCAGCCCAAGACAGCTTGCAAGCCCGATAAAGGTGCAAAGCCTGTATATCTTTTTACAGCGTTCCTTATCCTGAGCCGCAAAATTCTGACTTGTAAAGGTGGTCGCAGTCTGAGCGAAAGCGTTTATAACAAAATATGCCATGAACTCAAAATTCTGTTCGGCTGTGCTTCCAGCGATACCGTCTGAACCGAAGCTGTTTATCGCCGCCTGTATCACAACGTTTGACAGCGAGAAAACCATGCTCTGCAAACCAGCCGGCAAGCCTATCTTTATGATACCGAGGAGATATTCCCAGCGTATCCTGAGCTTTCTGACATCAAGTCTTAGCATCTCCTCCTCGTGGGTAAGAAAGTAAAGTATCATGCAGGCACTGAAAAAATTTGATATAACAGTTGCCGTTGCAACGCCTGCCACACCCATTTTGAACACGATCACGAACACAAGGTTCAGAATAACATTTATAACGCCTGCGGTGATAAGAGCGTAAAGAGGTCGGGTGCTGTCGCCCTTGCTCCTAAGCACTGCCGAACCGAAATCGTATATCTCGATAAAAGGCATTGCAAAGAAGAATATCCTGAGATACAGCGTTGCAAGCTTTAAAACATCGTCAGGCACATTCATCATGCCAAGGAGTATCGGTGCAAGTATCTCGCCTACACCCAGTATGATAAATCCGCTTATGACCGCCAAAAGCACCACCGTATGTACAGCCTCGTTTGCCTTATCTTTTCTCCCCTGACCTATAAGCCTGGCCACCACGACATTTGCACCGACAGAAAGCCCCAGAAAAAGGCTTACAATAAGGTTCACCAATGAAGAATTGCTTCCAACCGCCGCCATGGCTTTGTCGCTGTCAAATCTGCCCACCACCGCAAGGTCAGCGGAGTTAAAAAGCTGCTGCAAAATACTTGACAATGCAAGGGGCAGTGCAAAAATAACGATCTTGCCCACAAGCGGGCCGTTTAACATATCTATTTTCTTATTTTTCATACCAGATCTTCTCTCATCTTTAAAATAACTATTTCTCACACCTAATATTATATCACACCATCAAAGCTATTTCAATACCCGAATTTGCACATAAGCACACACAGAGATGTGTAAAAATCTAAACATTACGACCATTTGTACAATTTTTTGAACTCTTTGCCTGTTGACAAAGGCATGAAATGGTGTTATAATAATATTCCACGGGAGGTGAGCAGTATGGCGATAGACAAAAAAGGCACAAAGCAGATTGCCGACAACCGAAAGGCACGTCACGATTATTTCGTGCTGGAGCAGATAGAGTGTGGTATCGAGCTTGTGGGAACAGAGGTCAAGTCTATAAGGAATGGCGGTGTCAATCTGAAAGACAGTTGGTGTTCTATCGAGGACGGAGAGATGTGGGTCAAGGGTATGCACATATCCCCTTATGAACACGGCAATATATTCAACCGTGATCCACGCCGTGAGAGAAAGCTGCTGCTCCACAAACGTGAGATACTGAGGCTGTTCGGAAAGGTACAGCAGGAGGGTCTTACGCTTATCCCGATGTCGCTATATTTCAAAGGCAGCAGAGTCAAGCTTGCACTTGGGCTTTGCAAAGGTAAAAAGCTTTATGACAAGCGTGACGACATGGCAAAGAAAGCCGCACAGCGTGACATAGAGCGTGCCATGAAAGAGCGAAACTAACATGGGGGTGTAAAGGTTTCGACGGGGGTTTTGAAGCACGATAAGCGAGTAGAGGAGCGCACACTCTTTAAACGGCGTACGTTTTAAAATTAGACGACAACGATAATTTTGAATTAGCTGCTGCTTAAGTCAGCGCTCGTCTTGCCTTAGAGTACCACGGCTTTGGTAAAGGCGTCGATCAGTGGTGAACGTTACAAAGCGACGGCTGTAGCCTTGTGATGTATCACAGCCTACCAAACACACAGGCGTGTCTGTTTGCCTTTGTGCAAGGGAACGGGAGTTTTCCGCAATAACAGAATACACTCGTAGAAGTTCGTGGGGATAGGCTTTCGGACAGGAGTTCGATTCTCCTCACCTCCACCAGCCACTCGCCGTGGCGGGCATTTCCCGTCAAGTTTTTTTGTAAACACACAAAGTCACCGCTGTGATAATTTGTGTGTCACTTTTACAAATTTGGGGGCGTGCCCCTGCACCCAATCCGCTTTACTTTATGTAGGGCGGTTTTTTTATTGCCGCTCATCAATTTTATCTAAAACCCAACCATTGTTTCGCCGTGGCGGGCATTTCCCGTCAAGGTTTTTTTGTAAACACACAAAGTCACCGCTGTGATAATTTGTGTGTCACTTTTACAAATTCAGGGGCGTGCCCCTGCACCCGATCCGCTTTACTTTGTGTAAGGCGGTTTTTTTATTGCCGCTCATGGATCATTATTTATAAACCCAACTTTGTTATTTCACCATGGCAGACGCTGATATAATAAAAAAAAGTGCATTACCACCACATGATAATGCACTCTTATATTTTACCCTATTTCTCCTCCAGCCCGCTGAGCGAAAGCCTGCTCTCCATTTTCTGAACAGTCTTGCTCTCCTGCTTTGCGATCTTTGCTTCAAACCAGAAGGTCGAGCCTTTGCCCTCCTCCGATTGAACGCCGTATGCAAAGCCGTGGGCTTTGAGTATCTCCTGACAAATGGAAAGTCCAAGTCCTGTGCCTACCACGTCACGCTTTACCTTTGCGTCACGGTAGTATCTGTCAAATATCTTCGGCAGAAGTTCCTTAGAAATGCCCTTTCCGTTGTCTGTTACTTCAATACGAACCACATCAGCCTTGTTTATCTGCTTGATACGAATGACCTTATTGTCACCCGTGTAGTTTATAGCGTTGTTTATAAAGTTGTAAATTACCTGATCAAGCTTTGCAATATCCGCCGTTATCACTCTGTCCTCATCTGGGATATACTTGATATCATAACCGTTTTGCTCTATGAGTATCTGATATCGAGTCATGCAGTCATTGAGCTTGTCAACTATAGAGAAGTCCGTGAGTTTCAGCTCCGCATTACCCGACTCCAGCTTTGAAAGCTCCAGCAGATTATTTACCAGACTTGAAAGCCTGTCAGCCTCGTCGATAATGACTTGGATATGCTCCTGCCTCTTCACAGGATTATCCCCCGACAAGTCCCTTATCATTTCCGCATAAGCCTTTACCATAGTGAGCGGTGTTCTCAGGTCGTGAGATATGTTCGCAATAAGGTCTTTCCTAAGCTCCGATACCTTTTGTATCTCGTCCTTGGCATTATTAAGCACCGTGGAAAGCTCCTCTATCTCACAATAGCCATGACCATTGAACTCCACCGTATAATCCCCTTCACCGAATTTCTTCGCCGTGTTCGTAATGTCAACGATAGGCTTTGAAAGTCGCTTTGAGATATACATAGTTACAATAAAAGCAAGCTCAAAAAGTATGATAGTGATATAAATGAGCTGTTCTCTTATAATGCTTACAGTGGAATCTATCGGCTCTATTGAGCTTTCAATGAAAAGATACGCCTGCTTATCCGAATCATCAGTGTAGATAGACGTGCAGTAAAATATCTCCTTGCTCTTGAAATTCTCATTTTGAGCAATTTTCGTGATATAGTTATCGTCCGACTGCTTTAGCTTAGATATCATCTTGAAAAGTCCGATGCCATAGCCCTTGTTTATGACCTTGTTAAGATGCGAATATGCTCCCATGTTGTTTTCCATCACAATAGGATTGCCCATTCCGTCCGTTATAACAATGCAAAGGCTGTTGTCAAAAGCCAGCGAGCGGTTCGTTACCTCCTGCTCGTCAGTGCCATATGCTTGGATTATCTGATTTGCAGCGTCTGTGATATCTCTTATCTTCGCCGACTGATAATATCTTTCCAGGAAAAAATACTGAAAAAGCCAGATAAGAATAAGAATAAAAGCCGTGAAGAAGATAAAGTACATCCACACATATGACCGCAGACTTCTTTTAGCCTTTATCTCCGCCGTCTTATTGCTGACTTTTTCCTTGACTTCTGCAAGCTTACTGGATCTTTTCAAACTTATATCCCATTCCTCTCAGAGTAACAATAAGATTGCGGTATTTTCCAAGGCTGTTTCTCAGCATTTTTATGTGAGTGTCCACAGTTCTGTCGTCACCGTAAAAATCAAAGCCCCATACCTCTTCAAGAAGTTTCTCTCTTGAAAGCGCAATGTTCATGTTCTTCACCAGATAGAAAAGCAGGTCATACTCTTTCGGAGTCATGGAAACCTTCTCCCCGTCTATCTTTACCTCACGGGCTGTAAAGTTTATCTCTAATCCCTCGTATCTTATAACGTCCTCAGTGCGCTGAGAAGCTGACGCACGGTTAAGCACCGCCCTTATCCTTGCCATAAGCTCCTTTGGCGAGAACGGTTTTACTACATAATCGTCAACGCCTATCTCAAAGCCGAAAAGCTTGTCATACTCCTCGCCCCTTGCGGAAAGCATTATAACAGGTATCTGCTTTATTTTTCTTATCTCCTTGCAAGCTGAATAGCCGTCAAGCTTCGGCATCATAACGTCCATTATGATGATGTCGAAATCCTGATTTTTCACCATTTCCACAGCCTGCATACCGTCCTCAGCCTGAGCTACTTCATATCCCTCAAACTCGGCATACTCTTTGATTATCTCTCTTATTTTAATTTCGTCATCGACTACAAGAATTTTTGCCATAGTCATTCCCTCCTATTCAGGCAACACCGCACAAAGAACACCTATTTGCTTTGCATACAATGCTTGTGTGTTGCTACCTTAATTCATATTCTTTGCTTATATAATAACCTATTATTGTGTAAAATTTGTGACGGTTTATAGAATATTCTAAGCCATACCGCACCAATTCACCAGAAAACTACTGCCCGCCAACCAAAATGGTATGACGGGCAGTAGTTTATATAGGAATTTGTTATGGGAATGTCAGAAAATCAGCAATGTCCCATCATAATGAGAGCCATAAGACAAAAACCTGTTACGATACAACTCATTGCGCCCATGATGTTGTCTATTTTTTCTGCTGTAAGCTTTTTCATAGTGATTACCTCCTTGGGGTCTAAAATAAACTATTCTGTTCTCAGTGCGATAACAGGGTCTTTCTTTGCCGCCACTCTTGACGGGAACAGACCTGCGATAAGCGTCAGGCAAACGCTTATTGCAATGAGTACAACTGCCGCACTGACAGGTATTGAAGCTCTTATCGGCACGTCCGTAAGATGTGCGATTATCATGTTTATCGGTATTGTGAGCAGATATGAGATAATTATTCCCAATGCACCTGCCACAAATCCCACGATAACTGTTTCGGCATTGAACACTCTTGATATATCCCTCTTTGAAGCACCTATACTTCTCAGAATACCTATCTCCTTTGTTCTTTCCAAAACTGAGATGTAGGTTATAATGCCTATCATGATAGATGATACCACAAGTGAAATTGCAACAAATGCAATAAGAACGTAGCCGATAGCGTTTATGATAGAGGTGATAGAACTCATCATAAGACCAACATAATCGGTGTATTCTATCTTGTCCTCTTCGCCGACACTGTCGTTGTAATCGTCGATAATATCTATTATCTTTTCCTTTGAAGCAAAGTCCACAGGATAGATATTTATGCTGTCAGGGTCTTCAACAACTGAATAACCAAGAGTTTTCATGTTGTTGTCATAGTTTGAAGTGGAATATTTTCCGCTGTTTGCAAGCTGATCCGCATTTGTGTCGGACTGTTCTTTGAGCATTTGCTTCATAAGCTCCAGTTGCTCGTCAGAAAGTGAAGCTATATACTTCTTCTGAGTTTCGGTAAGCGATGACATATCACCGCCCTGAATTGCTGACATATCCATTGAACCCATGGCATTCATGCCCATATCTGCAAGCTCGCCTGTATCGGAAGCACCGCTCTGCTCCATAAGAGCCTTATACTGCTCCTCGGTCATTCCCTCAGGTATCTCCATAGAGCTGTCGCCTGCAACCAAACCAGCCTTCTTATCTGTGTCGGAGCTGTCTGCTGTTTCGTCAGCCTTGCTTTCTGTATCGGCTGTGCTGTCGGAAACGGTTTCTGAACTGCTGTCTGTATCTGCCGCATTCTCGTCCGTTTTGAACTTAAGTCCTGTGAAAACATCTATGTCAGGGTTTGCTATCTGCTCTTTTACTATCTCGCTGTTATCTACTTCGTCGATAAGATATGTCATAAGGTCATGACGATAGCCTATCGCACCGCTTATGGAAGCAGAGGAAGCGTCCTCATCAGGTCGCAGGATACCGACTACACTTATTTCTGTGCCGTTTGCAACAGCCTTTTTCATGTAGCTCTCATCGCCTGTCATATCTTCCCACACACCGTCTTTTTTCTTATAGAAATCAGGTGTAGGAACGACCTTGAATTTCAGGTCAAGAAGCTCATCATAGGTGTAAACGTGCTGTTCGCTGTCAACGGATATATCCTCTCCTGCCATGGCACGTCTTACTATGCCGTTAAGTGAGCTTGGGTCGAGAAGTCCGAGAGAATAAAGCACATAGTCGTTTATCTCGTTGTTCTTATCAACTACAAGCACAACTTCGTTATACTTTTCAGGCAAACGTCCTGCGATAACGTCATACTGCTTGTCGATAAGCTCCTCATTATCTATCATTTCGCTCCATACATCAGTACCCATGCCACCCATTGAGCCACTCATGGACATTGCTTCCATCTGAGTTGAGGACATATATCCCATATCTTCAAGAAGCGTTGACGGATTGACCTGCATTACACCGCTGTCGCTCTCCGTAAAAACGTTAAGTGTAGTGGCGTATGTGTACTGAACGTCGCTTGTAAGATCTTTCAGGTCGCTGTTATCGTCAAGATATTTCTTGAACTTCTCCAGATTGTTGACCTTTGTTTCTTCCATGAGAGTGTTTATCATCTCGCCCATGGCATTCTGAGAATAGACCTTGTCTTTATCGTGTTTTGCTGAATCCTCATGGTTTTTCGCCATGGTGTTCATTATCTCGCCTATACTTGCGGTGGTCTTTGTTATCTGAAGCGGATAGCTTGAAAGGGTATCAGACTGCACCTGATCTATATAAAGCTGAACGCCGTTTGAGATAGAAAGAATAAGTGCGATACCGATTATACCAATAGAGCCTGCAAAAGAGGTAAGAAGCGTTCTTGCCTTTTTTGTCATAAGATTGTTTCGGCTCAAAGACAGCGCAGTAAGGAAGCTCATGGAAGTTTTAAGCTTTTTGCGCTCTTTCTTCGCCGCCTTTTTGTCAGCCTTTGTAGGCTCTTTTTCAGGCTTTTTGATAGGCTCAACAACATTCTTGTCAAGAGGGTCGGAATCGTCTATGACCTTTCCGTCAAGAAGTTTGATTATTCTTGAAGAATATTTCATTGCAAGCTCAGGATTATGCGTTACCATTATAATAAGCTTGTCCTTTGAAATGCTCTTCAAAAGCTCCATTATCTGTACGCTTGTTTCAGTATCAAGCGCACCTGTAGGCTCGTCTGCAAGCAGAATATCAGGCTCATTCACAAGCGCTCTTGCAATGGCAACTCTCTGCATCTGACCGCCTGACATCTGATTAGGCTTTTTGTGGAGCTGGTCGCCAAGACCCACCTGCTTGAGAGCCTTGACGGCTCTTTCACGTCTTTCTGACTTTGAAACACCTGAGAGAGTCAAAGCAAGCTCAACGTTTGAAAGCACTGTCTGGTGGGGTATAAGGTTATAGCTCTGGAACACGAAGCCTATGGAATGGTTTCTGTAGGAATCCCAGTCGCGATCCTTGAAATCCTTGGTAGATTTGCCGTTAATGTTAAGGTCACCGCTGGTATATCTGTCAAGGCCGCCGATAATGTTCAAAAGAGTGGTTTTACCGCAGCCTGACGGGCCGAGGATAGAAACGAACTCATTCTCACGAAAATCAATGCTAACGCCTTTAAGGGCAGAAACGGTGGAATCACCAACGACATAATCTTTTTTTATGTCCTTTAAACTAAGCATATATTTTCTCCTATTTTTGTTATTGTAAAGATATTATAATAGGGTTTTATAAACTCAGTTTAAACATAACACAGTTTTGGGTAAAAAAATTGTCGGAGGGGGGATTTAAGTGAGGAGTGAGGAATGAGGAATGAGCATAGCAGACCAAAGTAAATTGCAAGCATAAAGTAAAAATAAAGCACCGAGCGAAGCGAGAGATAAAGCGCACGCTCAAGCCCGGCGCTAGAGGGCTTGTGGGGTCTAGGGGCAAAGCCCCTAG
>JABLTR010055447.1_pt1 | contig 12883 bp, 11 predicted proteins | sample 7160071 | NCBI WGS metagenome assembly JABLTR01 (sample SAMN14651230, study PRJNA627086) | human gut metagenome | isolation source: feces | host: Homo sapiens
CCAATCTGCTCATCCATCATATCATTGATTTCCCGCCGGCGCAGCCCGTGATTGCCAGTGGTAATCACATCCGCGCCGCAGTCAAAAATCTGTTTTGCGGAAAAAGGCAGGATCCCATTCCCTTCTGCGGAATTTTCGCCGTTGACCAATATAAAATCCGGCTGGTATTGCTTTTTCAATAGCGGCATCTTCTGCCGCAGGAAATCACAGCCTGCCTGCCCCACAACGTCTCCCACCGCTAAAACCCGCATTTTTCCACCTCTTTCACAGTCCCAGTTCCTCTGGGCAGGGAAAGAGCCTGCCTAAGGCAGGCTCTCAAACACCTAATCCGGCAAATTATTTTGCGTATTCGATGGCACGGCTCTCCCGCACCACATGTACTTTCACCTGACCGGGATAATCCAATTCCGACTCAATTTTTTTGGCGATCTCCCGGGCAACCAAAATAGTCTGGTCATCCTTGACCACCTCCGGTTTCACCAGGATACGGATTTCCCGCCCTGCCTGAATGGCATAGCATTTTTCCACACCCTCGAAAGAATTGGCAATTTCCTCCAGCTTTTGCAGGCGTTTGATATAATTTTCCACATTCTCACGCCGCGCACCGGGCCGGGCCGCGGAAATAGCGTCCGCCGCCTGCACCAGGCATGCCACGATGGTCCGAGGCTCCACATCGCCGTGATGTGCCTCGATGGCGTGCAGGATGTTCTGGTTTTCCTTGTATTTTCTGGCTACGTCAACGCCGATGTTAACATGGGATCCTTCCACTTCATGAGTCAGTGCTTTGCCGATATCATGCAGCAGGCCGGCCCGTTTGGCCCCGTTCACATCCGCACCCAGCTCCGCCGCCATCATGCCGGCAATATGAGCCACCTCCAGCGAATGATCCAGTACATTCTGACCATAGCTGGTGCGGTAACGCAGGCGCCCCAACAGCTTGACCAGCTCTGGATGGATCGAATGAATGCCAATCTCCAGCACAGCACGCTCGCCGTCCTGCTTGATCTTGGCCTCCACCTCCTTGCGGGCTTTTTCCACCGTTTCCTCGATACGCGCAGGATGGATGCGCCCATCCTGGATCAGGCGCTCCAGGGCGATACGGGCGATTTCCCGGCGAACCGGGTCATATGAGGACAACGTAATGGCCTCGGGTGTATCGTCAATAATCAGGTCCACCCCCGTCATCGTCTCGAGAGTGCGGATATTGCGGCCCTCTCTTCCGATGATGCGGCCCTTCATTTCATCGTTTGGCAGCGGCACTACAGACACAGTAGCCTCCGCCACGTGGTCTGCAGCGCAGCGCTGAATTGCTGTGGAGATAATTTCCCGCGCCTTCGCCTCCGACTCTTCCCTGGTCTGCTGTTCAAACTGCGCAACCATCAGCGTTTTTTCATGGGTCAATTCTTCTTCCAGGTTTTTCAACAGATATTCCTTGGCCTGATCAATCGTCAGGCCGGAAATCCGTTCCAGCATCTCAAATTGCCGCTTTTTGATTTCTTCGGCTTCGGCTAATTTTCCCTCTGTCTCCTTAATCTTTTGCTGCAGAGTTTCATCCTTTTTTTCCAAATTTTCCAGTTTGCGGTCTAAAGACTCTTCTTTCTGAACCAGCCTGCGTTCCTGGCGGGTCACTTCAGAACGGCGTTCCTTCACGTCTTTTTCCGCTTCCGTACGCATTTTATAGATCTCGTCCTTGGCCTCGACCAGCGCTTCTTTTTTACGGCTCTCAGCAGATTTGATAGCATCGCTTAAAATGCGCTTTGCCTCTTCTTCCGCAGAACCCAGTTCAGCTTCGGCCACTTTACGCCGGTACTGCACGCCTACAAAAAAGCACAAGGCGCCGCCGACGAAAAAAGCAATCACACCTGTAATAATACAGGCGATTATGGTTGATTGATCCATTACAGCTGCTTCAACCTCCTTCTTTTGTAAATTTTGTAATAGCAATATCGAAACAGATGACACTTTCAATATAGTTGCATATCATTCATATTTTAAAGCCTGGCCATGCTCCTGTCAAGAAAATTATAGGATAAACTGCAAATTCCACTCGTTTACCCGTCAAAAATCCGTGCGTTTTTTTCCAATGCTTTTTTTGTTGACAAGAGGGCTTTCGAATGATATATTAGCTATATTAATACGATGAACACGTTGAAAGAGAAGCCGCGAACCAGCGTTTCCACAGAGAGGCTGCCCCCGTGCTGAAAGGCCGCCGTTGCAAGGTTCTGTCGGTACCGCCTCTTGAGTGCGGGCAAAACCCGCCGCGTCAGGTGCGTTAACCCCTTGTCCAATGAGTGGCGGATTTTCCGCAAGCAGGGTGGAACCGTGGAGCTGACATATCGCTTCACCCCTATCAACATAGGGGTGAAGCTTTTTTGTTGCCTGTTTTTGACCTGGCAACGGAAACTGCCGGAACGTCAAGTCGCAGTAAAAAGAGAAGGAAAGGATGAAACATATGATTCACATTACGCTAAAGGGCGGCGCTGTTAAGGAATTCGAAGCGCCCGTCACCCCAATGCAGATTGCCAAATCCATCGGGGAAGGATTATACAAAGCTGTTTGCGTCGCAAAAATAGACGGCGTTGTTCGCGACCTGCGCACCCCCATTGAAAAGGATGCTCAGGTGGAGCTTTTGACCTTTGATGATGAGGAGGGAAAACGCGCTTTCTGGCATACAGCTTCCCATGTAATGGCCCAGGCGGTGCTGCACCTGTTCCCCGGGGTGAAATGCGCTATCGGCCCCGCGATCAAGGATGGGTTTTACTATGATTTCGATGTAGAAAAGCCCTTTACTCCCGAGGATCTGGAAAAGATCGAAGCAGAAATGAAAAAAATTGTCAAACAGGGCATCCCTCTTGAGCGGTTCGAGTTGCCCCCTGCCGAGGCGCTGGAACTGATGAAGGACGATCCGTATAAGGTAGAGTTGATTGAAGAACATTCCGGCAAAGGCGAAGCCATCAGCTTTTTTAAGCAGGGCGATTTCACCGACCTGTGCGCCGGTCCTCACCTGCCCGACACTTCCCGCATCAAAGCGTTTAAGCTGACCTCCACCACCGGCGCTTACTGGAGAGGTGACTCCAGTAAGCAGATGCTTTGCCGGGTCTATGGTACTGCTTTTCCAAAAGCTTCCATGTTGGAAGCGCACCTGGCTGCAATCGAAGAGGCAAAGCGCCGTGATCACCGCAAACTGGGCAAAGAACTAGGCCTATTTACCATTTTGGACGAAGGACCTGGCTTCCCCTTCTTTTTGCCAAAGGGTATGATTCTGAAAAACACGCTGATCGATTATTGGCGGGAAATCCACACCAAGGCCGGATACAAAGAGATTTCCACCCCCATTATGCTCAATCAGGATCTATGGCACCGCAGCGGCCACTGGGAACATTACAAGGACAATATGTATACTACGGTCATTGACGATACCAATTTTGCCTTAAAGCCCATGAACTGCCCCGGAGGCATGTTGGTCTATAAGACGGAACCGCATTCCTACCGTGACCTGCCTCTGCGGATGGGTGAATTGGGCCTCGTACACCGGCATGAGCTGTCCGGCGCGCTGCACGGCCTGATGCGGGTACGCTGCTTTACTCAGGACGATGCTCATATCTTTATGACCAAAGAGCAAATTAAGGATGAGATTGTCGGTGTAGCAAAGCTCATTGACGACGTTTATTCTATGTTTGGCTTTAAATACCATGTGGAATTGTCCACCATGCCGGAAGATCACATCGGAAGCGACGAAGATTGGGAAATCGCCACCAACGGCCTGATTGCCGCCCTGCAGGAGTTGAACAAAGAATATGTGGTTAACGAGGGCGACGGCGCTTTCTATGGCCCGAAGATTGACTTCCATCTGGAGGACTGCCTTGGCCGGACCTGGCAGTGCGGTACCATCCAGCTGGACATGCAGATGCCGGAGCGGTTTGAACTGGAATACACCGGTGCAGACGGCGAAAAACACCGTCCTGTCATGATTCATCGGGTAGTATTTGGCAGTATCGAGCGGTTTATCGGCATTCTGACTGAGCATTTCGCCGGCGCGTTTCCGGTCTGGCTGAGCCCGGTACAGGCTATCGTTCTGCCCATCACCGACCGGCAGCATGAAGCGGCAGCCAAAATCAAGGATCAGCTGGAAAATGCCGGCGTCCGCGTGGATTTAGACGGCCGCAGTGAGAAAATCGGCTACTAAATCCTCGAAGCCCAGCTTCAGAAGATCCCTTATATGCTGGTTATCGGCGACAAAGAGCTGGAAAACGGCACCGTCTCGGTGCGCAGCCGCAAAGGCGTTGATCTGGGCGCTATGCCCTTGGATACCTTTATCGCCAAAATCCAGGAAGAAATTGCCTCGCGTTCCAACGACTAACCCCCACATTTCGCCAGACCCCCGTGCAAGCGTATTGTCGCACGGGGGTTTTTGTATGAAGCTCTTTACGTTTGCATGGCAAAACGCTTTTTTCCTTTCTGGAATGCTCTTTTGAGTTTATCTTTTTTGGATTGTTGATTCCAATTTTCGATAAAATGCATGTGCGCCAGCTCTTTCCACCCCCAAACGCCAGAGGATCCTAACAACACTGTCTCCTCAGCCTGTTTGCAGTTCCAGATAATAGCGCTTTTCCGATTCTATTTATTCTTAATTCTTACTTTTGGAAGACGGCAATTCCCATCATATGTTTCAGGAGGAAGCATATCCGATTTTACGAATATGGCGCACGGCACCGCATAGATACGGCTTTCCCTGTAAGGTCTGTTATTGACAAGAAAAACTTTCATTCTGCTATTTTTCCTGCTATTTGATGTCCGGTTACCCATTCCAGAATATCGGTTTCATCAAACACCGCATTGCCGCCGCCATGGTAATTTTCTGTAACGCCGTGCTGGGCAAACCAATCATTGCCCGGCATCCGGATTTATAAAATATCGTCTATTTCGTTTTCGTTCCAGCCCGCGTCTATATAGGCCCCGCGAAGATTTTCACAGGCGTCCCGCGCCCGCTGGGAACCGCAATATTCATCGTTCTCCGCCATAAAGACGTACACCGCTACGCCGTTTTCGGCAATCGGGGCGTATTTTCCGTCCCATTGAGAAGCTCCGTGAAGATAGGCTGCATATAAATCCGGCCGCATAGGTACTGCCTGGAACATGGTTTCCCCTCCCGTGGAATACCCCGCTCTTAGCGAGGTTTTTGTATAAAAACCGGAAGATAACAACGATAATGAATTTATTTGTCCCCGTCTCTCCTTCCAAAACCCGTTCCGGAATTGTCCCTGTCTGCAAAGGCATTAAATTTTCCGACCGGCTTTCCCTGTTTTTATCGAAAGATGAACTGCTTTGAAAATCGTTTCTTTGCATACGGGCATTCCTGTGCAGCCGGCGAGTCCAACAGTAGACTTGAGGAGGACTACTACATCGCTGTAGAGCAAGAACCGTCGAGCATGGCTGCAGTTTTCCATATTTCTCCCACCTGCAACCGTACGGGATTGTCAAAACAGTTCTTCGTTTCCATCAGGCTGTGCGGTATCAATAGCCTGTTGGCCTACAGAAATTGCTCCCAACACGCAGGGTTTTCACCCGCATTCCCATAGCCCGGCTTTGGCACTTTTACTCCGTTTTTAAAGCGACATATCTTGCAGACTTCCTTTTACCGGTTCTGAATGTATTGTAATAGGTTTTTCAGCGGACGGGAGTTTCAATTCATTATTCGTTCCAAAACATTAGTATATTTAAAGGAGCACAAAAAAGAGCGGCAGAGGAACTTCTGCCGCTCTTTCAGCAGGTTATTCTTTTTGATACCGCAGCCACAACACATTCTCATCCAGAAGTTTCATTTGCTTCAAGCACAATGGAATCGGGCTGCTGTAAGGTGAAAATTCTGACTGTTCGAAAATAGACACTGCCGTAGTACTGCCATCTGCTACTGGAGCAATTACTAGGCTCAGCTCGTCAATACATCCCTGAACCAAAAAGGACCAGTTCATTACACCGCCGCCGGCCACCATCAGTTTTTCAATTCCGAACAAGCTGTAAAGCTTTTTCAGCAGCAGGGTACAATCCAATCGGTCCACCCCGGCAAAAACATAGGAAATGCCAAGCTTTTTTAAATAGGCCAGATATTCCGGCAACGCTTGTTCTGTCAGCACCTCGATCACATGGGAAGCCGGTCGGCCTTTTTTTTCAATGGCATGGGAGGAAAAGGCAAGTTCCCCTTTGGGATCCACCGAAACAATAAAGCTGTCCATCGTTTTTCCTTTCGGGCTTATCCAATCCTCTATAGGCGGATTTTGTTTGGGGGCAGGCAGACCGGGCACCCGCCCGTCAGCATAACCGCCCAGCATGGTGGCAGTACCATACACAGTGGCCTGGCAGCCATAAAAGCCACGCAGTTCACCGTAGGCTTTGAGTGCCGGAGCTGTTTCTGGCGTGCTGAAAAACGCCCCGTCGATCTTTCCATCCAGGGAAGTGAGCATATGGCAGACAACAAAAGGCCGTTCCATCTTATTATTCCTCCTCATAAATATCTTTCGCCATCTACAGAACGGCCTACGCCTTGGACCACCCTGCATAAAAGGCAATCTGTGCCAGGGCTTTTCTCATCGCATCTGTAGAAGCGCCATTTTTTTGGCGTGCGCAGTATAGTGAAGGCGCGAACCGTCTGGAATCCTGTCGGCCATTAAGGCTGATCCCGCAACCGGGGCGCAGCCGTGCGAATAAAGCCTATCCCTTCTGCCAGACCTGTGAAAGCCGGATTTTTCTCCTTCTCCGGCTCATTATTCGCAGAAACCATCTCCACACAGTCTGAGGGGGACTACGTGATCCGCACCGGCAAAGCTGTCGGTAAAAGCGCCCTTTGGCTGGATACTTTTATCGTCTCTTATGGTCGGCAGTACTTAAGGCGCGGCATCGCCCTTTACCCTACAGACTGCTCCAGGCAACATTCATGGCATCAGGATTCCCGTTTTGATGGGCGCCGGCAACGGATAAGCCCCAGATTTTGTTCCGAAATTTTTACAGATTATTTTATCCTTCCTTATTTCTGCCCGTCTACGTCGGGAACCATTTTTACATAGGAACGCAGCAGATGTTCATCGCTTTTATAATAGCGTTTTTTCTGATCCAGGCTGGATATTTTTTTCATTTCCTCTTCTGTTAAGGAAAAATCAAACAGATCAAAATTATCTTTGATATGTGCCGGATTTTTAGAGCCGGGGATAACTATATTGCCGCTTTGAATATGCCAGCGCAGGATGATCTGTGCGCTGCTCTTCCCATATTTTCCGGCCAGTTCGGTAAACAACGGCTCCTGTTGAAGCGCCTTATCGCCATGTCCCAGGGGGTACCATGCTTGGATTATGATTCCCTCTTTATCCAAGAACCATTTCAGTTCTTTTTCCTGAGAGTAAGGGTGCGCTTCTGTTTGCAGGACGGAAAGCTTAGGTTTAACCCAGATTCAGGCCGTCCAGCCATTCTTGCACATCCGCTTCACTCACGCTGGAGGAGAAGCGATGGCCTTCCTGCCAATTACCAGTGCCCGCCATTTCTGCCAGCAGCTCGCCGCTTTGCCCCAGCCCGGAACTGGAGGAAGTGCAGAAAGGGATCACCGTCTTACCGGTAAAGTCGTTGGCTTCTATAAAGCTGTCCACCGGCCAGGCTGCTATGCCCCACCAGATGGGATAGCCGATAAATACAGTATCGTAACTATCCCAGTTATCCACCGTATCGGCCACCAGCGCAATGTCCCGCAAAGACTCGTCTTCATGTTCCTGATTCACCCGACTGCCATCCACTGTCCAATCCAACTCCTCATCGGTATAGGGATCCACGGGCTCCAGTTCAAACAGGTCGCCGCCGGTAATGTCCGCGATGTAACCCGCCGCCTGCTCGGTATTTCCGGTGGCGGAAAAATAAACAACCAGCGTTTTTCCGGTCTCAGTGCTGGTCTCAGTGCTGCTTTCAGTGCTTTCCGGCAGCGAGGACGGTGTCTCCATGACTTCAGAGCCTTCACTGTGAGACTCTGAAGTACCGGACTCGCTGGAAGAAGAGGACGTGCTGCTGCACGCAGTCAGGCCGAGCACCATCGCCAGGCTTAAAAACAATGCGGTTAACTTTTTCATCTTGGTTGCTCCTTTCAAAATCTTTTCAGTGTTCTTTATTCATAGCATTCCCGAAAGATTGCCAGAATTTCTTTGTGAGACATGACCTTATATCCGCCCTGGGAGATGCCGCAGGAGTCCGCTATTTCTTTGAGCTGGGATTTTTCCACACCTAATTCCCTCAGCGTGGTGGGCAGCCTCAACTCTTCGATAAAATTTGCCAGGGCATCGATACCGGCCAACGCCAGTTCTTCATCTGTTTTCCCATTTCGGGCAACACCCCATACATTCTGAGCAAAGCGAACAAACTTGGGCAGGCCCTCCTTGTAGATATGGCGGTAATAAACCGGGTGAAGCACCGCCAACCCGCAGCCGTGATTGCAGTTGATATAGGCCCCCAGTTGATGCTCCATATTGTGGCATTCAAAGTCGCATCTCTTTCCCATTTTAATAAGACGGTTTTCCGCCATGGTGGAATTCCACATTAGATTGGATCGGGCGGTATCATCCCTTGGGTTCTGCATGGCTGCGCGCAGATTGCGGATGACACTTTTCATAAGCGCTTCCATGATATCGTCGGAAACGTTGTCCTCGTCTGGTGCGCTGAAATAGGTCTCCATAATATGGCTGAGAATATCAAAACTGCCGGACGCCATCTGTTTTTTCGGCACAGAGAAGGTGTAAGTCGGATCCATCAGTGCAAAACGGGGATTGAGCTGCGGGTAATCCCGCCCGGTCTTGATCTTTTTCGCCTCGTTGGTAATGACGGCCCCGCCGTTGCACTCGCTGCCGGTGCCCGCCACCGTGACAACAACGCCCAAAGGCAGCGGTTCAAAATCAATAACGCCAGGATGCGTCCAAAAATCATTCCAAATGTCGCCGGCGTACCTGGCGGCCAGAGAAACGGCCTTACAGCAGTCCATAACGCTGCCGCCGCCCACGGCTAGGATCATATCAGCATGGTTTTCCAAAGCAAGTTTTGCACCTTCCTGCACTTTGGCATAGGTTGGGTTGGACATAATGCCGCTAAACTCCACAATGGTCTTGCTCGCCTCGTTCAGGATACCGGTGATCTCGTCATAGACGCCGTTTTGCTTAATGCTCCCGCCGCCGTAGGCCAGCAGAACTGTACCTGCCCCTTTCGTCAGACCGGCCAAATATTCCTTCACACAGCCCTTGCCAAAGTAGACCTTTGTATCGTTTTGAAAAATAAAGTTGTTCATCACCATGCTCCCTTTCTGAAAATTTCTCTATGTGAATGGCGCTTCACATCTGCGCTTCCCAAAAAGCGACAGCCTCTTTGAGCCACCCTTCTGCCACGGTACCAGTCCCCAGGCCAAATCCATGGGACAGACCGGGATAATGGCGGAACTCCGTGGGAATGTCCAGGGCGTTCATAGCGTCCAAACGGCGCTGCATAGTGTGCCAGTTCGCAATTCCATCCCTTTCGCCCACGCAGGCAAAGGTGGGCGGATCATTTTCTGTGTAATCGCTGTAGCCGGTATACTGCATGACCACTGCGCCCGGCTGGGGAAGGTCATTTCCGCCAAATGCTGCCGGTCCGTAGCTGCCAAGCCACGCCGCCATACGCGCCCCCGCCGATCCGCCCCACAGGGAATAACAGTCGGTCTCCACCTCCAGTTCCTCGGCGTGGTCAAAGATAAAGCTGATGGCGCGGGCTAAATCTTCGCAAGCGGTCTGCGCGCCAGGGCGGTAGATAAGGGCAAAAGCGTTATAGCCCTGCCTAGAAAGCTCCAGTGCGTGGGGGAAACTGTCCTGCATGGCCCCCACATAAGCAAAACCGCCTCCCGCATTGCACACGGCAAATCTTTCCCCGGGGTTCCCACGGAAGAAGAACAGCCCGGTGTCCGCTTTCGTAGGATCCTCCGCCTTTTCCTCTTCTGAATAGATATCATAAAAAATGGTCTCTCCGGCGTTCGCACGCTGCCACAGGGTATTGACAATCTCCACCGTTTCCGCCGGGTCAATGTTGTTGTACCAAGTGAGCTGTAGCTCTCCCAGGGTGTTACCACTCATATACCGGTCATCTACCGGGAAAAGCAAACGCCCATAATCACCAAACACCGGATCGTTTCTCACTGTATCAATGCTTGTGTTTTCATCAAACGGTTTCTTCATCGTTTCCGATTCCGGCACCGAATCCGCTTTTCGCTCTTCCTGTTCACAGATTGCTGAAGCAGATAAAACGCGATCCGGTTCTTTTTGCCCATTACATGCTGTCAGGCAAAGCAGAAAACATAATCCGGCCATGAAGACCTTCTGCCCTTTCATTTTTCACACGCCTTTCCCTTAGCTGTTTTTATTATAAAAAAATCGAGGCTTCATCAGAAGTCTCGATTCGTTATGCAGTATATACCAAAAGGTTAACAGTGATGCGGCTATTATGATTTTGTGATTTTGTCCACGGCCTGCAAAAACTTTCTGACCACCGGGGACGGTTCCGGCGCATGGAGCAGACCATAAGGGATGGTATATTTCCAATCCACCGGCAAAATTTTCAACAGCGGGTGAACATACTGCCACTTTTGGACAGCCATCAGCACGCAATTATTATTTTCACACTGGTTAAAAACACCCACATCGTAGAAATCAAAATCCACGATTTGGATTTGCGGATGATTTTTCCAAAGATCATCCCGCAGCAGGTCTACATAGCGGCTCCATTCCCGTTTTATGAGCATCAGTTTTTCTCCATATAAGTCCTGTATCGTCAGTTCATCCTTTTGCGCCAGTTTATGATGGATTGAAACAGCGCAACAGATCGCTTCTCGGGAAATTTCCAATCCCTTGCACTGTCGCAGGTTCAGCATGGTCTCGTCAAAGATGCCCGCCACCACATCGATATTCTGCCCCAGGTTAGCGAGGATTTCCCGTGCGTTTTCCGGAGTGTTGTCAAAGGGAACCAGCTGAAATTTTGTATTGGGACAGGCTTCCTGCAATTTAGGCCATAAGTCCACCAGCACCTGTGCTGGTGTCATGGGAGAAGTTCCAATACGGATGATTTCCTCATCCCTCTGCATCGCATTCTTCGCCCGTGTGATAGAATCTTTACAGTATTGGATAATGTACTTGGTGTCTTGCGCCAGCGACTTGCCGGCCTCAGTAAGCTGTAATCCTCTGTGGGTGCGGACAAAAAGCTGCAAATCCAGGCTGTCTTCCAGGAGATTGATCTGTTTTATGACCGCCGGCGGGGAAATATACAGCTTTTCTGCCGCTCTATTAAAGCTGCCACATTCGGCAACGCAGAGAAAGGTTTCTAATTGAAGGTTATACATGATGGATTCGCTCCCTTCTTCTTCGCATTCGATATAATATTTTACCATTTCAGTACTGATCCCGAAGTCGGTTGAAATTTCAGAACAGCTTTTGCCGGTAATATAATAAGCGACGGTGGTTTCACGATACTGTTTTGAAAGCAGGGATAACTCGCGGCGCAAAAGATGGAGTTCTTCTGTCTTCAGATATTCCTCTTCAGGTGTTGCCCAATATGTTCCGACAAAGCTTTCATCAAATTCTATCGTTTGAAAGTTGCTTTTTCGGATCCGCTTTTTAAAAGTATTTTCTGCAATCCTCCACATGAAGCCGTAAAAAGCGTCGTCATTTTTTAATCCACGCGCACACTTTAACACCTCGCAGATAATATCGTTTGTCAAATCCTCCGCTTCTGACCTATCGTAAAGCCTCGACAGGGAAAAAGCAAAAATATTCTTTAAGTTATCAGATAATAGCTTTGCCACTTTTTCCCGTTCCTAAATCTCACCTCCTGCTCTTTATTGAAAGCTTTCAACTATATAGTATCCAGTATGCGGTATTGGTTAATTGAAATTTTATTCAAAAACAAACAAATAAATCAAAAAGCACAACACGAGAGTTCAGCTCTTCCATGTTGTGCTTTTTTGGCAGGGGCGGTCAGTTTAGATCTCCTATCCCATGGGGAAGGCTAATATCAAGGATCATCCTGAAAGCTTTCACTCCTTATTTCCAATAAATCCTCTAAAGGAATCTGGTTTCCATCCGTCAGAATAAGTCTGCCCTCCCGGGAATCGATCCTCTTGAGTTTTCCCGTGGCAGTATGGTATTGACCACCGGCTTTTTTCTTGTCCGGTGAAAACCATGTGACGGTGATCTCCGGTTGTTCATCTATCCGCTCCAGCAGGAGCTGCAGCGTCTGGTCCAGCTGTTCTTTGGCGTCCTCATCCAGCTCGATCCTTCGGTCGGTGACACGGGCGGTTTCCTCGATGGCGGCCCCGTGGCCGGTGAGGGCGGCAAAGGGGGAAAACTGTGCCGCCCGGTCTGCAATGGGCATCCGTGGGTGCCTTTTCGAGGTGGGATGGGGCAAATGGAGAATATCGTCATAGGGGCCCGTCATGCCTGGTGCCCTCCAATCTTTTCATTCTGGTCCTTTGCGGTGGCGCCTTCTTCCAGGTTCATTCCCTTGAGGATGGCGTTTTTCCCATACCGCTTTTTCACTCCCAGCATCGCCTCCTGGAGCTTGCGCTCCTTCGCGTGGGCGGCGGCCTTTTCTTCGGCCTGCTTCTGCTGGGCAGCATAGTCGGTGAACAAATCCAGCTGTTCTGGTGCTTCTTTTTCCCGTGCGGAGATTTCGTCCAGCAGGCGGTTGGCGCTGATGGTCAGCCGCCGGATCAGCAGGCCGGGGTCCGCCACCCGGTCATACAGGCCGGAAACGGCCTCCAGCAGGTCGCTGGCGGAGGAGGTGTAGCCCTCCAGGTTTGCCGTGCCGTGGCCATGTTTGGGGATCTTGCGCCCATAAGGGGCGG
>JABLTR010007556.1_pt1 | contig 12877 bp, 13 predicted proteins | sample 7160071 | NCBI WGS metagenome assembly JABLTR01 (sample SAMN14651230, study PRJNA627086) | human gut metagenome | isolation source: feces | host: Homo sapiens
CAGTCCGGTGGACGTGGACAGTACGGTCATTGTAAAGTGAAGTTCGAGCCCATGGATCCCAACGGCGAGGAGACCTTCAAATTTGATTCCACCGTTGTCGGCGGAGCGATCCCGAAGGAGTATATCCCCGCAGTCGGCGAAGGTATCGAGGAGGCTGCTCAGGCTGGTATCCTTTGCGGATTCCCGGTACTGGGTGTACACGCAACCGTTTACGACGGATCTTATCATGAGGTCGACTCCTCTGAGATGGCATTCCACATTGCAGGTTCCATGTGTTTCAAGGAAGCTATGGCAAAGGCAAGCCCTGTGCTGCTCGAGCCGATCATGAAAGTGGAAGTGACCATGCCCGAGGAATATATGGGAGACGTTATCGGCGATATCAATGCGCGCCGTGGACGTATCGAGGGAATGGATGATGTAGGAGGCGGAAAGATCGTTCGCGGATATGTACCTCTTGCAGAGATGTTCGGTTACTCCACCGACCTTCGTTCCAGAACACAGGGTCGTGGTAACTACTCCATGTTCTTCGAGAGATACGAACAGGTACCGAAGTCCGTTCAGGATAAGATTATCGCGTCGAAAGATAAGTAAAATAAAGCGAAAAAGTATTGAAAAACCCGGTATTTTTCTATATAATGACAATTAACCGAGTATTTTGATCAACCGGAAAGCAATCCCTCATAAGGGATGAAATTAAGGAGGACAATTTAAAATGGCTAAGGCAAAATTTGAAAGAACCAAACCGCATTGTAACATTGGTACCATTGGACACGTTGACCATGGTAAAACTACCCTGACTGCCGCTATCACAAAGGTACTGGCTCAGAGAGTTGAGGGAAATGCAGTAGTTGATTTCGAAAATATCGACAAGGCTCCGGAGGAGAGAGAAAGAGGTATTACCATTTCTACTGCTCACGTTGAGTACGAGACAGAGAAGAGACATTACGCGCACGTTGACTGCCCGGGACATGCTGACTACGTAAAGAACATGATTACCGGTGCCGCTCAGATGGACGGCGCTATCCTGGTAGTAGCTGCTACTGACGGTGTGATGGCTCAGACAAAGGAGCACATCCTTCTGTCCCGTCAGGTAGGCGTTCCCTATATCGTTGTATTTATGAACAAGTGTGATATGGTAGACGATGAGGAGCTGCTGGAGCTGGTTGAGATGGAGATTACTGAGCAGCTTGAGGAGTATGGCTTCGAGGGATGCCCGATTATCAAGGGTTCTGCGCTGAAGGCTCTGGAAGATCCCAGCGGCGTATGGGGAGACAAGATCATGGAGCTGATGGATACCATCGACGAGTATATCCCGGATCCCCAGCGTGCAACGGATCAGCCGTTCCTGATGCCTGTCGAGGACGTATTTACCATTACCGGACGTGGTACTGTTGCGACCGGTAGAGTAGAGCGTGGTACTCTGCATCTGAATGACGAAGTTGAAATCATCGGTATCAAGGAAGACGTTCAGAAGACCGTTGTTACCGGTATCGAGATGTTCCGTAAGCTGCTGGATGAGGCTGAGGCCGGCGATAACATCGGTGCTCTGCTTCGTGGTATCAACCGTGACCAGATCCAGAGAGGACAGGTCCTGGCAAAACCCGGCACTGTTACCTGCCATACCAAGTTCAAGGCTCAGGTTTACGTTCTGACCAAGGACGAGGGGGGTCGTCATACTCCGTTCTTCAACAACTATCGTCCGCAGTTCTATTTCAGAACAACTGACGTTACCGGTGTCTGCATCCTTCCGGAAGGAATCGAGATGTGCATGCCTGGCGATAACGTTGAGATGACCATCGAGCTGATTCATCCGATCGCTATGGAGAAGGGTCTTACCTTCGCTATCCGTGAGGGTGGACGTACCGTTGGATCCGGACGTGTAAGCGAGATCATCGAGTAATTTGCGCGTAAGCAACGAGAAGCGTTAAGGAAATAAGGAACCCGCTGTGAGGTACTTGTATCTCACAGCGGGTTTTATTATTTCCGTGAACGCGGCGACTGCCGCGTTCAGCTCGAAAAAGCGGTAGCTTTTTCGAGCGGCTTCTCGTTGCGGCCATGCTGGCAGAGCACTTGTGTTCTTCCCTGTATTTTTTTACTCATTTATAGGGCGAAGCCCGCGACCTCGAAAGCGCTGTGCGCTTTCGAGGTGCGCATGGCTCATTGCAGGGCTTATATCTCACAGCGGGTTTTGTTATTTCCGTGAACGCGGCGAGTGCCGCGTTCAGGGAGAAAAAGCAAAAGCTTTTTCGAGCGGCTTCTCGTTGTGGCCATGTTGGAAGATTGTTTCTTGTTTTCAGCCCCCAGAAGGCATTTTGTCTTCCGGGGCTGATTTTTTTCTGCTGATTTTGTGTAGGTAGAGACTTTTCTGGGGCCTGAAAGCAAAAATCCTCGTGAGAGGCTGATATTTTCAACAGTATCAGGCGTAAAAAGGGGAGAAAGCCGTTGGAAGCTGGTAAAATTTTCAGCCTCTCACAAGAAAAAGGCTCTTAGAGGCAAACAAAAGGAAAAGTCTCCAGGGAAAGGGCTCAAAAAGTCTAGCCTGTAGGAGAAAAAATATCTTCAGGGGTGGATTTCTCCTTGAAAATTGAACTTTTAAAGGGATATAATTTCAAATATTCTTGAAGAGGCGGAAGAATATGCAGGAGACACAGCAGAAGGAATGAACTTGCTCAGTTTAGTGTTTACATATGAGGGCGCGGAATTGGAGATCATTCAGAGGATGACCTCCGCGATTGCCTGTCTTCTGGTGTGGCGGTTGCTGTGCTGGAGACGGAAATCAAGTTACGGCGCTTTCGTGTCGGTTCTGATTACGTGGATCTTCGGATATTTTGTTTCAAAGAGAGAAGATGTCGATTCTCAGTCGGAGCAGGCCTGATTCAAAGCAGTCATATTTTTGAGATAAAAGCATTCGGGAATAATGAAACAAATAAGTGGTTTCCATCAGGTAACTATAGTACAATATTGTGCCTGCTTTACATTATCTTTGCGAGAATTTAGTATAAACGCAAGGAGGTTCGCCATGCAGACAAGAGATTATCTGAAATATATTGTGGAAGAAATTCATTCTACTGTATTTGCTACCGTTGATGAGAAGGGATGCCCGGTTACCTGTGCCATCGACATGATGGACTGCGATGAAAGCGGACTTTACTTTTTTACTGCTAAGGGCAAGAAGTTCTATGAACGGCTGAAGGCCAATGAAAATATCGCTTTTACCGCCATGAAGGGGGGAGGATACCCTTTCCTGTGTGGCGGTGTCGGTGCAGGGCAAAGCGCGGGAAATCGGGCCCAAAATGCTGCCGGCTCTTTTTGGGAAAAACCCGTATATGAAGAAAATATATCCTGATGTACGTTCCCATGACCAGCTTACTGTATTCAAAATCTACGAGGGAACTGGAGAATGGTTTGATCTCTCCAGGCTTCCCATAGAGCGGGCGAGTTTTTCCTTTGGCGGTGCGCAGGTAAAAGAAAGTAGATATTTTGTGACGGAACAATGTATCGGCTGTAAGCTGTGTTATCCCAAATGTCCGCAGAAGTGTATTGATATCACGCAAAAGCCCGTGGTGATTCAGCAGGAACATTGCCTGCACTGCGGGAACTGCGCGGAAATCTGTCCGGTGGAGGCCGTCGAAAAGAGCTGAAAAACAGAAATAGCTATTGCCAGGGCGTTGAAAGTAGGGTATATCTATCTCAGAAGGAGTTGCTAATTGGCGACAGACAAATCCGGAGGGGATGCTATGAATAAACGCACCTTGAAAATTGTGGTAATCTTAGCGGTGGGCCTTATCCTATTTTTGTCAAGTTCCGGCTATGTCCTGTTTCGCTTGGGATATTTTCAAGCAGGAAATGAATATATCGGGATATTGACGAAAGAAGCCTATTATTTCGAAGCTCCGCGAGATGGGATTTATTCGTATCATCCGGGAAAAGAGCCGGAAAAACTGATCAGTTCCTTCTGGGTAGAGGACTGGGACGTAAACGAAACGGCGTTGTATTATAAATATGGGCGCAGTTTGTATTCGCTGGATACAGAGAATGGGAGAAAGCGGAAACTGTATGAAGCGACGGACAGCAGATGTTCCCACATTTCATTTTCTTTGAGAGATGATGGAGACATTCTTGTCAATTTACACGATAAGGATGAGGAAAAGGTCAAACAGATCCTTATAGCTGGGAAAAATGGAGAAATTTTACATGAAATGACGGACTTTCTCCCTTATTTAGAGGTTGAATCATACAATGACACTGCAAATGTTAGACTTGATGAACAGTCATTCCTGCCGGAGGGAGCTTCCTATGTTCTGGGGTATGGGAACAGAATGGCGGATGTTCAACCATATATCTTTTATTTATCAGATAATGCGATATGGTGTCTGGACGGAGAGACAGGCGAGGCATGGAAGATGAAGGAAATCGATGGCGAGTACATACAGTCCGTGTGTACAGATGGGGAATATTTCTATGCGATTTCCATCGCAAAATCTCCATCTGTCTATCAGATCATCAAAGACCAGGATGGCAGTCCTGGGGGGCTGCGGCTTATTGATGAAGAGATTATGAAAAAGTAGACGCAACCGGTCAGGCACAGTTCAAGCGTGTCCAGGCTTTCTGCCATCTGTAATAGGAAAGACTGCGGCATGTACTGACAAGCTGCAGTCTTTTCGGCTGAATTTATTTTACCCCCATCCAGGAGGAGATAACCATGCGCTGTACTTCGCTTGTCCCCTCGTAAATTTCTGTTATCTTTGCGTCGCGCATCAGACGTTCAAATGGAAAATCCCTTGAATATCCATCGTATCCTGCGAGCTGAAGGCAGCGTCGCGTTACGTTTGTGGCCGCTTCTGCCGCATACAATTTTCCCATGGCGGCAAGATGGGAAAAGGGTTCATGATCCTGTTTCGCCTGTGCCGCGCGGTATACAAGCAATCGTGCCGCATCGACTCTTGCCTGCATGTCGGCAAGTTCAAATTGTGTGAACTGATATTGAGAGATTCGCTGTTCTCCCTGCATATGCTCTGTGACATATTTTTTGCAATGATCAATGGCGCTTTGCGCAATGCCCAGCGCCTGTGCCGCCACACCGATACGACCGCCATCTAAGATAATAAGAGCCATTTTAAAACCTTTTCCCAATTCGCCCAGTAAGTTTTCCTTTGGAACTTTACAATCCTGGAAAACCAATTCATATGTCGCGGAACCGCGGATACCCATTTTCTTTTCTTTTGTCCCGAAAGTAAATCCCGGCGTACCCTTTTCTACGATAAATGCGGAGATTCCTCGGCTTCCCTGTGTTTTATCAGTCTCTGCCGTAACTATATAGGTGTCTGCGGAAAAACCGTTTGTGATAAAGATCTTAGAACCATTTAGCAGCCAGTAATCGCCCTTGTCGATAGCGGTTGTCTTCTGATTTCCCATATCGCTTCCCGCGGAAGGTTCCGTTACTGCAAAAGCCCCCAATTTTTTTCCTTGCAGAAGCGGCACAAGATATTTCTGTTTTTGTTCTGACAATATCACTTGTCGCGTCTCCGTTTTTCGACAAAAATCAGCTCGACTTCATTACGCCCCATCAACGCAAGCCGTTCAGCCTGATCTGTAATGAGCCGGAAGGCTATTATCAGATAGATATGGACAGATACCTTGCGAAAAAGGATATTGTGCTTAATTCATATATGAAAGTGCAGAGTATTGAAGCGGTAAAAAGGTGTGTAATGAACAATTTGGGAATGGCGGTGGTTCCGACGTATTCCATTGGCGAAGAATTGAAAAACGGTTCGCTTATTCCGGTTAAAACGGAACTGGACGATAAGGAATACCATTCGTTTTATATCTATCACAAAAACAGATGGATCAGCCCGCAGATGGAACTGGCTATGGAGCTATTAAAAAAATATTTGGGAAAAGAAGGTAAGTAAAGAAAACAGAGAGCATGAGATTATTTCATTGCAGTCATCGGCTGCGTCATGATACAATGCGTATGGATAATTTTTAAATGTAGACGAAAAAAGGGGAATCGGGTTTGGAGAAAGCATACGGATTTAGAAGGAGGTAGGGGACATATGAGGAAAGAGGCATCCATAGAACAATGGAAAACATTATATGAAGCGGGAACACGTATTAAGGAACGGAAACCATGGGAAAAGTTTTGGGATATGGACTTAATCGGCATCAGATATGGTACGGAAGAGGAAACGGTTTTCTTCAGTATTCTGGGGCGGGGTGGGGACTGTTATGGAATATCTGTCTATGAAGGATACGAGGGCCTAAATAGCTTTCTAATGCTTACTATGCATGAGAGCATGAATTTGGATTCGGAATATGCGATGTTTAACCAAAGAAATCTTACCTGCTATTGGGGGAATCGTGACGAACTCTCCGATAAGCAAAGAAAGATTATTAAGGAATTGGGATATACATATCGCGGAAAAAATCAGTGGCTGTATTTCCTGTCCTTTGAACCGGGATATTATCCATATAATATGGATGAGAAAGAAGTATTGCGTATGAGCGAGTATTTACAGGATTTGGAAATGGCTCTACGTTACTATGATGAAATAGACATGCAAGTTGATTTTGAAGCGGGAAATATGTTTCTGTTTTCTTTTGGAAAAGATAAAAAAACATGGAATTTTGGCGAAGAACCACTTCCCTTTACAGCTTTTCGATTTGGGAATTTACTGATCACAGATGAGGATTTGCTTTCAGACCTGGGAAAAGCCCCGAAATGCAATGCTGTTTTAGAGGCGGATGTATCTGTGTTAGGAGCAGCTGTTACGGATAAAAAATATGATCGTCCTGCGAATCCGGCATTGTCGTTATTAGGAGACGCGAATACGGGAGTCATCATTAAATTTGAAATGGTTGGGCCGGAGGATGACGCTGTTGTAGTGTTGGCAGAAATTCTGACAGACTTTATTTTACAATTTGGAGCACCGAAGGAAATAAAGGTGTCAAATGTAGTTGTAGAAGCCGGACTTGAGCAAATATGCAGTGCGTGTGGTGCGAAACTTCGCAGAGTAAAAAGATTGAAAGGATTGGAAGAATTCAAATATAGCATGCGAAGATTTTGACAGCGTCGGTGTACAAAGGGACAATACGGTCGGGAAATGACCGAAATTGCACGGGTTAAGACGTGCTGCTCCTTGTACACCGGCGCTAAAAATTTTTATTACTCAATACAGCTCAATCGTATCCGGGTCATGGCAGCTTCCGCCGCAGTTTTCCAGGGCGTCGATGGCGGCCATGTCCGCCTCCTCGATATGGAAATCGTAGATATCCAGGTTCTCCGCCATCCGGGAGGGTGTGACGCTCTTGGGAATCGGGCGCAGGCCGTGCTGCAGTACCCAGCGCAGACAGATCTGGGCCGGCGTTTTGCCGTATTTTTCCGCCAGGGAAATCAGCGTCTCGTTGGAGAGGACGCCAGATCTGGCCATGGGGCTCCAGGCCTCAGGGACGATGTCATTCTTCAGACAGTAATCCACAACGTCGATGTGCGCCCAGCCGGGGTGGAATTCAATCTGATTTACCATGGGTTTGATTCTGGCGGTTGCGGCCAGTTCTTCCAGATGATGGGGCAGGAAGTTGGAGACGCCGATGGCTTTCGCCTGACCGGAGCGGTAACATTCCTCCAACGCTTTCCAGGTGGAGGCATTGATCTTTTTCGCCTCATCGCCGAACATCTTTGTGTTTGCAGGCCAGTGGATCAGATACAGATCAATGTAATCGAGATCCAGTTCCTTCATGCTTTTCTCGAAGGCTGCTGTCGCCTTTTCATATCCGCGGTCCGTGTTCCAGACCTTTGTAGCTACAGAGATGTCTTCTCTCTTAATCTCCAGTTCTGCCATCGCTCTGCGCACACCCTCTCCCACAGCCTTCTCGTTACCGTAGTAGGCAGCGGTGTCAATGTGGCGGTAGCCCAGCTTTAATGCCGTAAAGACGGCCTCGGCTGTATCCTCGGCAGGCGTCTTATAAGTTCCGTATCCGATGGAGGGGACGGTAATGCCGTTGTGGTAAGTGACCGTTTTCTGTACGTTTATCATATTAAATTACCTGCTTTCTGTTTGTTCTATACTGATGTTACCATTTTTCGGCGACAGATACCAGATGCAGGAAGATTTTTTGGAAAAGTTTGTGATATTATTATTTTACAGATGCCTTATATATGAAAGATAGATAGCGTCGGTGTACAAAGGGGTCAGAAGAAAAGAGGGGAGGGCAGAGAACGTGGACAGGCCAGCAATTGTTTTTGAACAGTACTATGAAGATGTTTATCGTTTTCTGCGCGCTCTTACGCTGGACGTGGGTCTGGCAGAGGAACTGACGCAGGAGACCTTTCTGCGGGCCATCCGGTCGATTGATACCTATCAGGGTAATGCGGATGTTCGCGTGTGGCTGTGCTCCATCGCCAAAAATCTGTTTTACTCTCATTTGAAAAAACAGAAAAAATCAATCCCGGTCGCGGATGAGGATTTTCCGGATAGGGAGATCCCGGAAAAACTGCTGATAGAAACGCTTCTGGACCGGGAGACGGCGATGGAGATACACCGGGCGCTGCATCGGCTCCGGGAACCATATAAGGAGATTTTTTCACTGCGGGTTTTCGGGGAATTGTCGTTTCGGGAGATCGGAGAACTGTTTGAAAAGAGCGAACACTGGGCCTGTGTGACTTACCACCGGGCACGGCAGATGGTTCAAAGAGAAGTGAGAGGAGGGGAGAGCGATGAAAAGGGAGTGTAGCTTGATCAGAGATCTCCTTCCGCTGTATGCGGAGCATATGATCAGTGAAGAAAGCGTAAAAATCATAGAGGAACATCTGGAACAGTGCCCGTCCTGCAAAAAGGTCTGGGAGGCCTGGTAATTTTTGTGGCGCATCTTACCGGCATTGCCCAGGCGGTTCTGGCGGTCTTCTTCGTGGGAATGTTCGTAATGGCCTTTGCGGTGGGACTGGATTTTGTCCCTGGCTGCAGCATTGGTATGGAGGTTATGGATTATACCATCTATCTGACCGGCAAGGACCGTTCCGCGCTGACCGGCGTGCTGGATATGTTTCTGCAGAAAGCCCAGAATGCGGTTTCCTCCGCGCTGGTGGGCGGCATCCTGATCGCCATCGGATACGAGGTGGATTCCGTGACCGGAGATTATATCGGAGAGCTTTCCGCACTGCCTCCCATGCTGACCTGGATGACGGTAGTCATGGGGCTGATTCCCGCGATTCTGGCTGTTATCGCCGTGTTGATCATCAACCATTATCCGGTTGATCAGGCGAAGCGGAAAGAGATTCAGACTTATATAAACGAGCATCAGGATCTGAGAGTGACGGAAGAATAAAAAGTGTTTCTTCGATCTGATATCAGGAAGGAGTGTCAGTTTTCCGTATCTGTATGCGCAAAAAAACTGACAAAGATATCAAAAAAAGCATATCAATGTTAGAAAAAGAATTCCCGATATACTAAAATAACCCTATTGGCTGCGATATTATATCTGTCAATAGGAAAAGGAGGTATGAGGGAAAACTATGAGCAGGAAAGCAAAAGTAAAAATCCGGAGGCGGTCGGCGCGAAGCAGATCTTCGGCGTTACGTCTCTGTCCACCATGGGCGGAGTATCGGCGATCTTCATGTCCAGCATGTTTATGACTTACATGACAGACTATGCGGGACTGGGATCCTGGGGAGCGACGCTGGCGACGACTCTGCTTCTGGTGGCGCGTATTGTGGACGCCATCGATGACCCGATCCAGGGATTCATTATGGACAGCGCCAAGGTTGGCAAACACGGGAAGTACAAGAAGTTCTTCTTGATCAGCGTCATTATGACAGGTGTGGGAACAGTCGCTCTGTACTCGCTGCCCCAGTCGCTGGTAAAAGTTCCGTTCCTGGTATCGATATGGGTTATCTTCTTCTATTTTGTGTATGATATCGGTACTTCGTTCTACAATCAGAATCTGCTGTACCGGACCATTACCAACGATCCGAATGAGCGGGCAAAACTTCTGGTTGGCCCGAGGCTCTGGACGATGATCTTAAGTATGATCGGGGCCGGCATGACAGCCATTGCCGTATCAATTCAGGCGGTGGTGGGAAGCTACAGCACGGCATTTTCGATCCTTGCCACTGTTGCGGTTGTAATTGCCCTTGTGGTTTCCGTGATCGGCTGGTTTATGGTAAAGGAGCGTCATGTGGTGGAGCAGAAAGAGGGAGATAAGGTTAAGATTACCGACTTCGTTGAACTGCTGAAGACGAATAAACCGATGCTGATCAACGTGTTCCACGCCGTATTTTCCGGCTTTATCTGGACCTTCCTGTTCTCGGCGCCCAGCTATTACATCAAATATGCTTTCTGCGCGAACCTGACGACAGGCGAGGTCGACATGGCGCTGTTTGGAACATATTCCATCATTGTATCGATGATGATGCTGTTCCCGCTGTTGATCTCTACGGCGATTGCGGCACCGATCCTGAAAGCTTTTAAGGGAGACTTTATCAAGATGCACAAGGTCGATCTGCTGCTTCAGGGTCTGGGCGGCCTGATTATCTTCTTTGCCCATATTACCGGCCTTGCCCAGGCGGTTCCCGCCGTCTTTTTTGTCGGAATGTTTGTGATGGCCTTCGCGGTGGGCCTGGACTTTGTGCCGGGTTCCAGCATCGGAATGGAAGTGATGGACTATACCATCTACAGTACCGGCAAAGATCGATCCGCATTATCCGGCGTGCTGGATACATTTCTGCAGAAAGCGCAGAACGCGGTTTCCACGGCTCTCGTGGGTGGAATCCTTGTTGCGATCGGTTATCAGGTGGATTCCGTGACCGGCGATTATGTGGGGGAACTTTCCGCGCTGCCGCCTATGCTGACCTGGATGACGGTAATCATGGGTTTGGTTCCCGCGATCCTTGCGGTCATTGCCGTGCTGATCATCAATCGCTATCCGATCGATCAGAAAATGCGCAAGGATATCCAGCAGTATATCAGCGAGCATCAGGCTGCGAAGGTGGAGGACTGAGAAAACTGTCCCCGTAAAAGCGGTCCGGCATACTGTCGGATCCCCGCTGACGAAACTGAATAGGGGAGACGCCCTCGGCGCTTTTGAAGGTTTTGGAAAAGTGCGACAGAGAGTGAAATCCCAGAGCTGACGCGATAGAGGTCAGGGGTTGGGAGGTGTAGAGAAGAAGAACTCTGGCCTCCTGGACCTTGGCCTCTTTTATAAAGGCGTGAAGAGGCTGGCCGGTACGTTTTCGGAAGAGGGAGGAGAGGTAGGAAGGGTCGTAGCCCAGGCGGGAGGCGATATCTTTTACCCCGAAACGGGAGTAGAGATTACGGTATACGTAGTCAATACAGGAATCGATGGGCTGCCCGTAGGACTCCCAGGCTTTTGCGTGGGAGAGCTCGTCAAAATCCCGGCACATAGCGGACATCATTCGGTTGAACTCCTCCGCCGTGTTGATGGAGTCCGCCTGGGAAATATAGTAATCGCTGATCGCGCAGGCAGTCTCCATGTCCACGTATTTATCCATGGCGTGCATATTCAGGGCGTAGGCGACGCCGATAAAGGTGTTCCGGAAATTGATATCCGGACTGGCGGAAAAACTGCTCATCTCCCCGGAGAGGTTGTTTCCCCGGATCTCCCCATCGCCGGAACCGGTAATGTGGAAGGGGGTCTTCTTTTCCGCCTGCTGGGAGTTCCGGTAAAAGATCATCCGTGAATTTTCCCTGGAATTGTGGGTAAAACCGCTGGCGCGCAGTTTGTACAGAAATTCATAAAATTCTTTGTTCATTTTGCATCTCCATTTTTTCAAAAAATCAAGGATTTATACAAATTATAACATGGATTTTCCGATAAAATACAGATGTTTCAGAAAAAACAGGAAATTTGACTCGGAAAGGAAGACAAAAAGATGAGGAAAAACAGAATCATTTTGGTATTGGCGGCTGTGGCCTGTCTGGGAAGCGCGGTCCTCTGGGGCTGCGGAGCAGATTCCGGCAAAACCGATGGGGCCGGGGAGACGGATACCAACGGCGTGGAGGAGGCGGCGGTGCTCCCCGCGTCGGAGGCGAAACTTGGCGAGGGAGAAAAGGATGGCGTGACGGTAACGCCGCTTTATGATGAAAAGAACCATGCGATCACGGATATGATCACAGACGGATCGGCCGTTTACACAGTACCCGCAGGCGTGGATGGATCGTATGATATTTATCTGCAGGTAGGGAAGGCCACCAGCATGGTAGGAACAACCATTTACGACCTGGCAGTCAACGGGACAGATCGCTATGCGCTTCCCATTCAGGTGGTCCGGGCGGACGCGGAACACACGGATCTCTATGACATGGGCGTCTTTCTCATGGCGGAGGATGTAAAATTGAAGGAGGGGGATGAAATTGCGGTTATCGGGAAGGATGGCTATACGACGGTTTACGGGGAAAACGTGTTTGCATCCATTCCGGCGATAGGAGATATGCTCCTTTTCCAGGCGGGCACAGAAGTCCCCATCGGGTACGGGGACGGCGAACTTTCGAAAGAGGAAACGGGAGATCCCTCGGATCCTTTTTCCGGAAAAACCATCTGCTGGCTGGGATCTTCCGTGACGTACGGGGCGAAAGCCGAGGGGTATTCCATGGCGGATGCCATTGCGGAAAATCATCCGGGAACTACCTGCCTGAAATATACGATTTCCGGGACAACCCTGGCGGACAACGGATCCTCCTCCTATGTGGAACGGCTGAAAAAGGATATCGATCCCTCGCGTCCTCTGGATCTTATGGTGGTTCAGCTCTCCACCAACGACGCGAAGGCGGAAGCAGGGCTGGAACTCGGAACGGTGTCGGAGAGCAGGGATCCGGCGGATTTCGACGCGTCGACCATCATCGGGGGGATGGAGACCATCATC
>JABLTR010078494.1_pt1 | contig 12862 bp, 12 predicted proteins | sample 7160071 | NCBI WGS metagenome assembly JABLTR01 (sample SAMN14651230, study PRJNA627086) | human gut metagenome | isolation source: feces | host: Homo sapiens
CCCGGGCCGCCTTGTCAAAAGCTTCGCCTGCCGCATCGTCCCGGGTGCGCCCGATGATCCGAAACTTTGTATAGCCCAGCACCTCGATCAGATGGCTGTGCCCGCCGGATACCACCAGACAAAGAAACGGCGGTTCCAGCTCCGGATGAGCGATGTAGTTGGCGGCAATGTGCCCCCGAATGTGGTGAACCGGAATCAACGGCTTTTGAGTGGCCAACACCAGGCCTTTGGCAAAATTGACCCCCACCAGAAGCGCTCCGATCAGCCCCGGTGCATAGGTGACCGCAATACCGTCAATCTCCTCCAGGCAAACCGAAGCGTCGTTCAGCGCTTTTTGGGTTACGGCAATGATATTCTCCGTATGCCGGCGGGATGCAATCTCCGGCACCACGCCGCCATATTGCCGATGCTCCTCCATCTGGGAGTTGATGACTGACGACAGTACGTGCCGGCCGTTCTCCACCACAGCGGCGGCGGTTTCGTCACAGGACGATTCAATGGCGAGCAGTTTCATTCTGGCTTTCCTCCTCTGTCAGCTTCCGTGTCATTAAAATAGCATCCTCCACAGGATCCCGGTAATAGTTTTTTCGCACCCCCGCGGGGCAAAACCCGTGCCTGCGGTACAGCGCCTGTGCGCCCAGGTTGCTTCGGCGCACCTCCAGTGTTAAAAAGGCAAGGCCGGCCTGACGGGCAAAATCCGCCGCGTCATCCAACAGCGCCGACCCAATCCCCTGTCGCCGGAACAGCGGGTCCACCGCAATGTTGGCGATATAGCCCTCATCCAGCACATAATGCAGTCCCAGGTAGCCCAGCACGGTCCCGGCGCCGTCCTGCGCCACCGTAAACCGCGCGCCGGGATTATCCAGCTCTGCCCGAAAGGCATTTTCGCTCCAGGGATCGGAAAAACAGATGCGCTCCAGCGCCGCCAGTGTCAGCAGGTGCCGTTCCTCCATGGGAATCAGCCGGTACTCCATTGCAAGCCCCCCTATTTCGCGTCGTACCAACTGATGCCGACACCGCAGTCCACACTCAGCGGTACTTTCAGCTGTACGGCGTTTTCCATTTCCTGACGAAGCAGAATTTTCGCCGCTTCCACATCCTTTTCCGCCGCCTCGATGATCAGCTCGTCGTGTACCTGCAAAATAATGCGGGCGTCCAGCTTCTCCTTTTCCAGCCGCCGGGCAGCCTTGACCATGGCGATTTTGATGATGTCCGCCGCCGTGCCCTGAATCGGGGTATTCATAGCCACCCGTTTTCCAAACGCCTGCAGGTTTTTGTTGGAGGCCGCCAGCTCCGGCAGGTACCGCCTGCGGTGAAACATGGTCTCTACATAACCATGCTCCTTGCCAAAGGCCACAATGTCATCCATATACCGCTTCACGCCCGAATAGGTGCGCAGGTAATCCTGAATATACCGGTCTGCTTCCGCTACGGAAACGCCGATGTCCCGGGCCAGCGAAAAGGCGCCAATGCCGTATACAATGCCAAAATTCACCGCCTTGGCCCGGGAACGCATCAGCGGTGTGACAAACATCGGCGGCAGGTCAAACACCTGGGAGGCGGTGACTGTATGAATGTCGGTGCCATCCAGAAACGCCTGCTGCATGGTCTTATCATCCGCCACATGGGACAGCACCCGCAACTCGATCTGGGAGTAGTCCGCGTCTACCAGAAGATACCCCGGCCGCGCTTTGAAGAACTTGCGCAGATTGCTGCCCAGCTCGGTCCGCACCGGGATGTTCTGCATATTAGGCTCCGTAGAGCTGATGCGGCCGGTTCGTGTCTCCGTTTGATTGAAGGAAGAATGGATGCGCCCATCCTCCCCAATCAGCTTCATAAATCCATCCACATAAGTGGATTTAAGTTTGGTCACGGTACGGTAATCCAAAATCAGCGGGACAATGGGGTGCTTATCCTTGAGGTAATCCAATACATCCGCGTTGGTGGAATAACCGGTCTTGGTCTTTTTCCCTGCCGGTAACCCCAGCTTGTCAAATAAAACGCTTCCCAGCTGTTTGGGAGAAGCGATGTTAAATTCTTCGCCTGCCAGCTGATAAATTTCCGATTCCAGCAGGTCAATCCGCCGGGCCATCTCCTCTCCGAATGCCACCAGCTCTTCCCGGTCAATACCGAATCCTTCTTTTTCCATCTGAGACAGCACCCTCGCCAGCGGGATCTCCACTTCCTGCAGCAAATACCCCTGCTGGTTTTGGGCCAATTCTTTTTCCATCGGCCCGTATACCGCCATCAGCTTCATCAGCCGTTCCAGGGGAACTTCATATCCTTCGGCCTGGGGCAGCAATACGCGGGACGCCCCATATGCGGCGCTGAGCCGCTCCAGATCATAGCCGCTGGCCGTTGGATTTAACAGATACCCCGCCAACGTTGCATCAAACACAATCCCGGCCGGCTCGATTTCCCAGTCCAGCGCCTGCCGGTACAGCTGCTTGGAGTCTGCCACCGCTTTGGCAGCGCCGCTTTTCAAAACCCGCTCCAGCACCGCTCGCTCTTCTACGGAAAAACAGGCGGCCTTTTTTCCATCAGACAGGGCAAAACGAGTCCATTTGTCATCCCAGCACAAAAACAACGGTTCTTCTCCGGCGAGAACCTCCTCCACCGGCGCGGACGCTACCGTCAGACAATCCTCTTCCCGGTCGGGCAGAAATTTTTTTTCGTCCGGATGCAGTCCCAGCCGGGTAATCATCGAAAACATTTCCAGCTGATTGAGTGTTTTCACCGCTTTTTCCTCGTCCGGCTGCCGCATCAAATAGGCGTCCATGTCCGTTGGCACTGGCGCGTCCAGCCGGATACGGGCCAGATCCCGGCTCATGTAAGCGGCTTCTCGATCCTTTTCCAGCTTCTGGCGCACCGCCGGGCGGATGGCTGAGTCGTCCAGATGGGCATACAGATTATCCAGATCATGGAAATCGTGAATCAGAGCCACCGCCGTTTTTTCTCCGATGCCCGCTACCCCCGGAATATTGTCCGAACTGTCCCCCATCAGCGCCTTTACGTCAATCAGCTGCTCGGGCAAAACCGTGTATTTTTCTACAATGGCCGCCACATCGTACAGCGTGGATTCCGGCCGACCCATTTTGGTAGTAGCCAGACGCACCTGCACCTGGTCTGTGACCAGTTGTAATGCGTCCCGGTCTCCGGTGGCGATCACACACTGCCCGCCCTGCTGCTGACAGGCGCGGCTGAGAGTTCCCAGGATGTCATCCGCCTCATACCCTTCGCACTCTACCACTGCATAACCCAAATCCGCCAGCAATTGCTTGAGCACCGGAAGCTGTTCCGCCAGCTCTGGCGGCATTCCTTTGCGCCCGGCTTTGTATCCGTCAAATTGTTTATGGCGAAAGGTGGGGCCTTTTTTGTCAAAGGTTACCGCTACCCGGTCCGGAGCTGTCTCCTCCAGCACCTTGAGCAAAATGCTTAAAAAGCCGTAAATCCCATTCGTGTAAACTCCTTCTTTGGTGGTCAAAAGCTTAATCCCATAGAAGGCACGGTTGAGCACGGAATTACCGTCAATCGTCAAAAGTTTCACTGGGTTCCCCCTCCATTTTCCAAATTATCATTTTATAGTCCGTGTTCTGCTCCAGCCCCAATAAACAGAATGCAGGCAAATCACTGCGGTTGGAAAACAAACCAACGGACCGATCCCGGTTCTGCTTTTTCTTCACACTTTACCTTGTCGCCGGTGCAACAACAGCAGAAAAGGAAAAAAGCCGCAAGTGAAACTGCCACAGCTATAACGGACGGGCTTTTCCCATTCCCCATTATCCGGCCGGAAACCGTATAGAATGTATTATACCACAAAATCTCCCTGTTGTAACGGTCTTGGAACCAGCGCTACCCTTTTTATACTGTCCCCCATTGCGGAAAGATCCCTTTTTTGATATGATGGAAAAAATGGCCGGGCAAAACCGAACTCCAGCCTGTAAACGCTTTTGCATCGCGAAAGCGGATTGTCGGTCGTCTTCGTGCCCGCCTCGGAGCGCGCTTTCGAAAAAACCAAAATCAAAACAAAGGGGCAAACTGCCAGATGAGAATAAAAATTGGAACTGTTTCCATCCAAAGGACTGCGGCCCTGGCGCCGCTGGCCGGTGTGGCCGACCGTGCTTTCCGGGAGATCTGCCGCGCTCTTGGAGCCGCTTATACCATAGGCGAAATGACCAGTTCCAAGGGGCTTATCTATCAAAACAAAAAAACTGCCGATCTTTTAACGCTTGGCCCATCGGAACATCCCGGCGGCATCCAGCTGTTTGGCGATGATCCGCTGACCATGGCCCGCGCCGCCGAGATGTCAATGGCCCATGAGCCGGACATCATTGACATCAACATGGGTTGTCCGGCGCCTAAAATAGCAGGCAATGGCGGTGGAAGCGCCCTGATGAAAAACCCGGAACTGGCCGGACAGATCATCCGGGAAGTTTCCCGGGCCGTCCCAGTGCCAGTAACGGTCAAATTCCGCAAGGGGTGGGACGACCGGTCGGTCAACGCGGTAGAGTTTGCCAAAATAGCAGAGCAGAACGGCGCAGCGGCGGTAACCGTCCACGGCCGCACCCGCCAGCAGATGTACGCTCCCTTTGCCGACTGGCAGATCATCAAGGAGGTAAAAGAGGCGGTGTCTATCCCAGTCATCGGCAACGGCGACGTGGACTCCGTTGCAGCCGCCGTGCAGATGTATGAGCAAACCGGCGTCGACCTGGTCATGATTGGGCGGGGCGCCCTGGGAAACCCTTACCTGTTTACTCAAATCGCCCGCTACTTAGCTGACGGAACTCTGCTGCCAGACCCGCCTTTGTCTCAGCGACTAGGCTATTTGTTGGAGCAGACCCGGCTGGCCGCAGGATATAAAGGGGAGCAGGTCGCTTTAAAAGAAGCGCGCAAGCATGCCGCCTGGTATCTGAAGGGGGTGCACGGCGCCGCCCGGCTGAGAGGGCGTACCGGTTCGTTAAAAACCCTGTCCGATCTGGAGGGTCTGATTCAGGACGCGCTGGAAGAAGAACAAAAAGCCGCTTCCCCACTCTAGCGGCTTACCATCGGGAGGTGCTTTTCATGGCAACTGCAGTCGTATCCGCACCGGGAAAAATCAATCTGACGCTGGATATCCTCGGCCGTCGGGAAGACGGCTATCATGAAATGGAGATGCTCATGCACGCGGTGAGCCTGGAAAACACCGTCCGGCTCACCACGCGGGACCGGCCAGGAATCTGCCTGAGCTGTTCCAATCCAGCAGTGCCAACCGGCGAAAAGAACCTCGCTTACCGGGCGGCTCAGGCTTTTTTCGCTGCCTGGGGTCATTCGGTCGGGCTGGAAATCCGGGTAGAAAAGAGGGTTCCTATGGAAGCGGGCATGGCGGGCGGCAGCGCTGACGCCGCCGGCGTACTGACCGGGCTTAACAGGATAGCCGGCGGCGCCTTTTCCCGGCAAGAGCTGTGTCAAATCGGCCTGTCACTGGGAGCCGACGTTCCCTTCTGCATCTGGGGCGGCGCGGCGCTGGTTCAGGGCATCGGCGAAAAAATTACCCCATTGCCGCCACTGAAGCAGTGCTGGCTCGTGATCGCCAAACCGCCCCAGGGAATGAAGACCGCCAACTGCTTTGCCGCCTATGACGCGTTAGATTCTGTGCATCACCCCGACACATCCCGGGCGTTGAAAGCACTGCAGGAGCAGAACCTTTCCGCCCTGGGGAAACTTTTGGAAAACGTATTGGAGCAGGCCGTGCCCCTGCCCCAGGTACAAAAACTGCGGGAGGATATCCTCCAAAACGGCGCGCTGGGCAGCCGGATGACCGGCAGCGGCACAGCTGTTTTCGGGCTGTTCGCCGATAGGAGGCAGGCGCTGCGCTGTATCAGGCGGATATACCGGTTCGGCGGCTCTTTTTTTCTGATCCGGCCGGTAGATTACGGCGCCAAGCTTCTATGGGAAGGATAGCCATCTGCCCCAAATTGTATAAGATCTTAAAACCCCGTCCATACTACGCTCAGAATTGATCGTAAGGATGGGGTTTTACATATGCGAAAAAAAGAATGGTTTGTACTCATCGCCTGTATCATAAGTATCGCCTGTTCCTGTGTGTGTTCCTTTGGAGAAGAGTGCTCCTTTATCCGGGAAAACACTCTGCGGCTGCATATTCTGGCCAATTCCGATTCGCCTGCTGATCAGGCTTTAAAGCTAAAAATCCGGGACGCCGTGCTCTCTCACTCCGGGGAATTGTTTTCCGGCTGTGACACCCGCCAGAAGATGGTCAGCGCAGCTCAGGAACAGCTTTCGGATATCCAGCGCATCGCCGAGCAGACTGCGATGCACAATGGATACGATCTGCCGGTAACAGTGTCAGTCACTGATATGTTTTTTGAAACCCGCCGGTACGACAACGTCCTTTTGCCTGCCGGAACCTATACGGCAGTTCGCATTGAATTGGGAGAAGCAGCGGGAAAAAACTGGTGGTGCGTGCTCTATCCGCCTTTGTGCGTCAGCGCGGCTCAGACCGGCTTTACCGAAGAAGAAGCCCAGATCAGCGACAGCCTGCTCCAGCAGGAAGAGCTCCCCCGCTACCGGGTGCGCCTTGCGGTGGTAGAATGGTGGGAATCCCTTTGCCGCTGGGTCAAGGAAAGCTAGTCGGGTTGGATGAACAAAGGAGGGAACCGCATGTCCGCACAAAATTCCAAAAAACAAAAGGCCCGTTTTTTTGTTCTGGCCTTCGCACTGTCTTTTTTTGTTCTGGCCATGAGGGGTCTGATCGTGGTATTTGTCCTCAATCCGGTAGAGGAGGAGAATCCTTCCAGCCAGATTTCCACCGATGCCTTCTACCTTCCCCAAGAGGAGGACAACCTCACCATTCTGCTTACCGGGCGCGCTCCGCAGGAAAAAGCCCCTCTTTTCTTCGCCCTGGTCCGGCTGGATATGCTGGAGGGACGCATTCCTGTTATTCTGTTTCCGCCTCAAACGGCCCTGGATGAACAAACCGGCTACGCCACTTTGTCTGAGGCTTATCAAAAAGGCGGCGCGCCCGCCACAGCAAAAGCGCTGAGCGATTCGTTTTCCATTCCGGTGGACCGATATGCCGATGGGGACAGTCAGGCGCTGATTGACGCAGTCAATCGCATCGGCGTTGCAGAATACGAGCTGAGCAAAAACCTTTCTTATAACAAAGATGGTGTCTTCATCAACCTTTCTGCAGGCCGTCAATTAATCGACGGACAGAAGTTTTGGGACATCCTGCGTTATCCGAACTATCGGGAAAGCGAGCTGGAGCAGTGCCGGGAAGGCGCCAAGCTGATTGCCAGTTATGTTAACAGCCGTTTCTCTGCCGTCCTGGACCAAAATGCCGGAGCTCTGGTTGGCGGCCTCCTGGATCTGGTAGATACCAATTTCTCCTATGTAGATTTTGAATCCCGCCTGCCCGCTCTGACCTTTTTATCCAAGCTCAGCGGCGATCCGGCGCACGCCTATACCCTGACTGGTGCATGGAACAAAGCCGGATATTTTATTCCGGACGCAACGGCCCGCCGCCAGCTGGTACAGGCTTTTGCATAGGGGAAAACACTTTCCTGATGATTTGGACCATGCTATTCTCTTCCGACATCGGGAGTCGCATCATAGAAAGACTCCTTTTCTCACAGCGCTTTTTCGCGTTTGCCTGGCAGCACGATGCCGATCGCCCGTTGCCGCATCCCGGCCATCCTCTTCTGCGGCACATTCCTATTTTTTCTGATCCCGCGTTTTGGTACGGTTTTGATCCAGCGCATTTTAGGACGGAAATTTCAAGGTCAGCCTTTCCAAAATCCTACCTCAACCCTTTACAGACAGCAAAAGGCCGAAAAATTCTTTTTTCGGCCTTTTGCTGTTTTTTATTTCTGATATCCAATAGCACCAACATCAGAAAGGCTTTTCCATCCTTTTCTCCTGCCAGGTGCTGTGATGCAAGCGAAAACCATTACAACACTTTGACGACATATCCTTCTTTTCGAGGCTTTGGCTGCGGGGCGTCTCCGTCCGGATAGCCCAATGCCAGTGCGCCGATGCCGGTCAGAGGTTCCGTAATTCCCCATTGACGCAGCAGTTCTTTTCCCTCGGATGACTCAAACATCTCCCGCTCACGGTGAATCCAGCAGCTCCCAAGCCCCAGGGAATGGGCGGCCAGCATCATATTCTCCAGTACACAGCTACCGTCCTCCACTCGAGTCCCCCTCTCGGACGAGGCAAGCACCAGCAAAATAGTCGGCGCGCCATAATAAGGATTTGAGTCGCTGTTCATCACCTTAGCGTTGAGTTGCACTAGCTTTTGTACTGCTTGGGGGTTTTGCACCGCGATGATTACCGGGGACTGCATCCCCATACCGGTAGGCGCATAAGTGCCCGCCTCCAAAATCAAATCCAGTTTTTCCTGTTCTACCTGCCGGGGGAGATATTTTCGGATTGCCCGCCTTGTTTTCAAATTTTCCAGCACCGGATTGCTCATAAGAAAAACCTCCTTTTTCAGCTCCCGTCTTCACTTTATGCCAAAATCCCCCGGTTTTTTTAAAGATCCCCGGCGGCGTATGGCCATTTGTGCGCGGCTTTTTTATAGTATATCTCACTCTGCCCGTAAAAGTAAAGCACCATTTTCCGGGAAAAGATCGTCAACCTTCTCTTTTGGCGCATCCTCCACGGTTTTCGCAGAGACGCACTGCGTATGATGGCAAAAAAACAAGGCTCCGGGGAGCCTTGTTTTTCAAAACGGCGGGCAAATGATCCATCCGCTTATTTTTTCATATTGCTCTGGAAGGTAACCGACGTATCGCCTTGCAGGTCATTGCCAAACTGATAGTCCTTACCCGGCAGGATCGCGTTGAGCAGGATTCCCAGGATAGCAGCGATAGCCAGACCGGTCAGGGTCAAGCTGCTGCCGCCAAAGGTAAAGGTTAATCCGCCGACGCCGTCAAAGCCCAGTCCACTGACCAGAATGACTGCCGCGATCAGCAGATTTCTGGTATTGGTGAAGTCTACTTTGTTTTCCACCACGTTGCGCACACCCACTGCAGAGATCATGCCATACAGCACAAAGGAAACGCCGCCGATGATCGCTGTGGGGATAGAATGAATGATTTCTGCAAAAGCGGGGCTAAAGGAAAGAATAATCGCGCCATAAGCTGCAATGCGTATTACACGGGGGTCATACACCCGGGACAGGACCAGAACGCCGGTATTTTCCCCATAGGTGGTGTTGGCCGGGCCGCCAAACAGCGCAGCCAAAGAAGTCGCCAAACCATCGCCGATCAGGCTGCGGTGCAGCCCGGGATTTTCGATATAATTTTCACCGCAGGTAGCGCTGATTGCCGAAATATCGCCGATATGCTCCATCATGGAGGCGATGGCGATAGGAGCCATAATCAAAATGGCAGACAGATCAAATTTGGCCATCTGGAACGGAGGCAGACCCACAATATCGGCCTGCGCCACGCTGGAAAAATCGATCATGCCGCAACACAAAGCAACCACATAGGGAACCAGTACACCCATCAAGATTGGGATGATCTTGATCATGCCCTTTCCCCACATATTGCAGGCAATGACAACGATCACCGAAAGAGCCGCCAGCCACCAGTTTTCCGAGGCGTTGGTTACAGCACTGGGCGCCAGAATCAGTCCGATCAAAATGATGATCGGGCCGGTGACTACAGGCGGCAGAAATCGCATTACCCGCTGAACGCCAACAACTTTGATGACCGCGGCCAAGACCAGATACAAAAGGCCTGCCACTACAATGCCACCGCAGGCATAAGGTAATTTTTCCGCATCGGTCAGGCCCGCATAAATACCGGTATCCAACATCTTTACTGCGGCAAATCCGCCCAGAAAAGCAAAAGACGAACCAAGAAAAGCCGGCACCTTAAACTTGGTGCAGAGATGGAAAAACAAGGTGCCGAGGCCGGCGCAGATCAGCGTAACCTGTACGCTCAGGCCGGTGACAATCGGCACTAAAACGGTAGCGCCAAACATGGCGAACATGTGCTGGATGCCCAAAATCAGCATTTTTCCCACACCCAGCTTTCGCGCATCGCGCACGGGCTCGGAAGGGGCGGTGGTTTGTTTGCTCATTTCATTTCCCTCCTATTTGTTTTCATCGCCGCAACCAACAGGCGCGGCTCCCCCGGCGGCGCCGGGTGGAACACCTCTTTTACTGCGTTTTTCTTGAAAACACAGCAAAAAACGGCATCTCTGAAACAACAGAAATACCGTTACCGAACACGGAAAAGAAAAGGGAAGCAGATTGCGTTTTTTAATCCTGCGCGCATCTTCTTCGCCTCCTCCGCTTCCGGTTCCTATTGTCGATTTATTATAACACAATTCGACTTGGCCATCAACTGTATATTTGCACAGAAAAACAATGGCGGAAAGAAAAAATCCATTTGTCTGCGATAACGGCTGCGCAGCCCGCGGGCATTTTCGCCGCTGTACCGGATGCCTATTCGAATCTGCCGCCCACGCGGTATGGACCCCATGCTACCGGTGGTTTCCCTCACCGAAATCCCTTTCTGCCATTGTAAGGGTGCATTTTACAAAGGCTACGCCCGGGGTGGGCGCCGCTTTTTCAACAATCGGAACAGCCGGCCAGTCAAGATCCGCCTTTTCCCGGCTTGCCCGCTACGGGACTTTTGGGCATGCCCTTCAATCTGCTTGGACGCGTCATCCCGCATCGGATCCCAGACGCTTGTCAAAGAGCCGGGGCGGTCTTCCAAAACAGAATATCTTTCCTTTGGCGGCGCGTCTGTTTCTTTCGGCGCATCGAAATCCGGCCAGCCCGCCGCCTCCATTTCCTCTTCGCTTAAAACCCACAACGGAGTTTGGGACAGGCCCTTCTTTTTCCCCATCGTTATTCCCGCGCCGCCAAATAGCGTTCCGCTTCCATGGCGGCAATCGCGCCGTCCGCCGCGGCGGTTACGCTCTGGCGCAGACTTTTCACCCGGATATCCCCTGCTGCAAACACCCCGGGAATCTCCGTGTGCATATTTTCGTCAGTTTTAATATAGCCCTTTTCCAGAGGGAGCTTTCCCTCCAGCAGCCCGGAATTGGGATCCAGTCCCACAAAGACGAACAGTCCCATCATGCCGTCGTCCTGATCCGCCGTAATTTCGCTGATCTCTCCGGTTTTGACATTGCGAAGGCGGATCGTCTGCAATACGTCCTGGCCGTCCAGCGATTCAATCTCCGAATCCCAGAGAAAGGACATTTTCTCGTTGGAAAACGCCTTATCCTGCAGCGATTTTACCGCACGCAGCCGGTCACGCCGGTGGATGATTGTCACCTTGCGGGCAAAGCGGGTCAAAAACAGGGCCTCTTCCACCGCCGAATCTCCTCCACCTACCACATAGACCTCCAGGCCACGGAAAAACGCGCCGTCGCAGGTGGCGCAATAGGATACCCCCTGCCCGGTAAAAGTATCCTCACCGGGACAGCCCAGCTTGCGGGGAGAAGCTCCAGTGGCCAGGATCACCGTCCGGGCCTGATAGACACCGGACGCGCCGGTAAGGGTTTTCACTTCGCCTTCCAGTTCCAGTGAGCGGATCTCGTCCGCTTTTCGCAGAGCGCCAAAGGACTCCGCCTGTGCCGCCATCCGGGCGGTAAGGCTATATCCGCTCTCCTCTTCCAGCATGGCGCCAGGATAGTTTTCCACCCGGTCGGTCTGCGCTGCCTGGCCACCTTCGGCCCCGCGCTCCAGTATCAGCGTAGAAAGCCCCGCCCTTGCGCCGTACAAACCCGCCGCAAGGCCTGCCGGCCCTGCGCCGAGAATAATCAAATCATAAATTGGTTCCATCATGTTCCTCCTTTGCTTTTCTGATCCAAAGGTCCAATCCTAGTATGGTCAGCCATACGCCGGATATCGCCAAGTTATCGGATAAATTCTGCCCGACACACTTTTTATATTCCTATTTTCTTTGCCATACCTCAGGAGACCGACGCAGGTCATCGCTTTTTCCGGCGGCAGGACTGTCTGCCGCAACAGCTGTACGACAGGAAATCAGCCCCGGCCCACAGCTCAAAACCAGCGGCGCCCCGGTCGCTCCGATGCCCTTTTCCTCTCTTTCCATCATACGGCTATGAAACAATGCCCTCGCCAGCCTGAGATAGGAAAGAATTGTCATTTGCCGCAAACTCCATTTGGCCGTCCATCTCCCGGACGTCAATCAGCCGGCCGGTTACCACGATGCGGTTAACAAAGGTACCGATCGGATCGCAGGATGTCAAAGTTAAACAAGGATATTCCTTACAGGCAATTGGATTCCAGTCATCCGACTCGATGATCTGGGTAGACTCATATCGGTAGAGATAAGCTTTTTCCTGATAAACCAAGTACATCAGATCCCCATCTGCCAGCCGGTCGATGTAATAAAACTCCGCGCCTTCAATGTCCCGGTGCCCAGCAATGCTTACATTGGCATTGGTATCCGGCGCAGGCAGTTGAGAGTATTCATATAGTCCGGGACCGGATCGAAGCGAGTCAGTATCCACGCCATTCTGCACCAGTAGGTCCTGATCCAGCGCCGGGATAACCAGCCGGAGGTCTCCGCTTTCATAAGATTGCCGGTCAGTGGTCACTACCAGCTTCCCCACCGGATAGTCCTGACGGATCAGGCTGAGGCTCCATGTCCCCGTATTGGCCTCAGACTGGGATGACAGCTCCACGCCCACCTCCGGCGGCGCCGCGGGGCCGCGCATCATCAAAAGACCTGTGATCAGCAAAATCAACCCAACGCCCGCAAGAATCAGCGAAGCCGTCTGACGGCGGGTTAGTCTGCGTTTTTCCTCCGGTTGGTTGATTTCCATAAGCTTTTGGCCTCCCCAAAATATTCAATGCAAAATACCCATTTCA
>JABLTR010011161.1_pt1 | contig 12846 bp, 10 predicted proteins | sample 7160071 | NCBI WGS metagenome assembly JABLTR01 (sample SAMN14651230, study PRJNA627086) | human gut metagenome | isolation source: feces | host: Homo sapiens
CGGTAAACGCTCATAGTATCTATTTTATCTATTTTAGTCTTCGTCCCCTTCTCGGGGTTTCTATTTTTCTACTTGTCGTTTAGTGCGGTTAGTAGGGGTACTATTTACTTCGTCCCCTTCTCGGGGTTTCTATTTTTCTACCCTTTCCCCTATATCCCTTATAAATACTGGGGTTTTTATCTGGCTTGCGGGGTAAATGCGCAAACCAGATATTTTTACTAACTCACTTGTTAATAATACCCTAAAAAGCCTTATTTTTCAAGCATCGGCGCAAATTACATTTTTTCGTACTCAATTTGTCCCATTCCCATATCATAAAGCTCTCCTTGATATCTAGTACACTTGCATATATGAGGAGCAAGATTTAACCCTACATATTTCTCATGTTTATGTTGTTTATAAATTTTATCTGGTAACGTATTTTTATAAATATTATTAACCACTTTCACTGCATCTTTCTCAAACAACGGATACACGATCGTTTTTGATAAAAATCCACATCCACCTCCCAACCATACAATATTTTCTTTTTTACTTCCTCTTTTAAATCGAGAATAAAAATATTCATAACTAATTTTACCAAAACAATTTAATGCTTCAATAATATCCTCCATGTCATAAGGGCAGATACTGGTATCTATTGAAATTTGAAAGCAGATAGCTGTTTCTGGAATTAATGTTTCTCGTAACACATTCACTGGATTTTCTTTGTACTGTAAATTATAATCAATTTTTTGACTTAATGTCAATTGTTTCAATGAAATCGGATTACTGTCTCCCACATGCAGTCCTGATAAATTATCATTTACTGCATTACCTGCTGTTTTCTCATCTCGTTTTAACGTATATAATACTTCATTTTCTAACTGCTTTGTTTCTCTGTTTAAATAAACCATTCTTTTTTGTTTCTCAGTAGATCTTCTCCGAATTGTTTCTTTTATTGACCGATATTTTTCTGGATGTTTTTGTATTTCCCAGGCAATTAAAGCAGTACGAATCATTCCTTTAATACTGCTGCCTGGAACATAAGGCAGTCCATATGCATCTTTTACAAATGCACTGATTGCTTTTGGTCTGCTCTTTCCTTTTTGAGTAAAGGCTTCTCCTGCATCCATCTCATATTTTTTCCATCTATTATAGTCCTGTTCCTTAAACTTATACTGACCAAGCCATTGACCCAAAGATGGTATTTTCGCCCTGCTGTCCATCATATAATTTTCAAATTCTCGTCCAAGACCTTTTTTCTGCAAGTCCTGATACATCTTATATATATCAGGAATAATTACCTTATGATTCCACGGCATATAAATATATTCTTTTTTCCCAATTTCGCTACCAGAACCTATATAAATCGGAGATAAGGCGTGAATTTTTACTTTATAACATTTTAAATAGTCATTCATATCGATACCCCCAGAAATAATGGCTTCGCATATCGATAAACCGAATGTTTTCCGCCATCTGATACATCATAAATGTCTCCTTCAAATGTATTATCAAAACAAGAACCTGCTGCAAACACATATAAATCTTTCTTTTTTCTCCATTCTTCTGCATAAGTAGAAGAAGCAATAAATCCAGAACGTTTTTCCAATTGATAAGAAGCATTTTCTAACGCACTTTCTAACTCTTCATCTTTGGGTAATGCAGTTGATAACAGTATTTTCTTTTTTGATTTACTTTCTAAATATGCATGCAACATCTCTGGCATTTTCGCACTTTTAAAAATAAATTTTCCAAGTCCTGTTGTCTTTTTCCCTCCAATTCCGGTATAAGACAAAGATTCCAGCAAATCTTCTGCCAGCCATTTTTCTTCTTCCCCTTTATAAGCCAAGATAAGATACAAACCACAGCCTTCTGAATAATAATAAATTCCAACTTGATAAGGCTCTGTTTCTCCTTCATTTCTTACTTTTGCTGATTTTTTTTGAAAAAAGTCTCCATAATTTCTCATTGGATTTTCTGTTATTTCTAAAGTACCTTTTAAAAATCCATCCAAATTATCTACTGAAATAAATTTCATCTTTTTATACAATTTCTTTTGTTCCGATATTCCTTGTTCTTTTGTTTCCACATAAATCATCGGTTTTGGAATCATATAAGTTTGTCCCATGTAAGGAAATGCATCTGAAAAAAGAAGTGCTCCACTCTTTACTTTTTCATAAAATTCCTTCGCACAATCCATCTTTAATGCTTCAATATAAAGTGCAGAAAATAATTGGTCTGCGCAAAATGTATACGCACTTTCATTTAACATACCTGTTCCAAAATGTACACCCGTTTGAAACTCTAATTTATAAATTGAATATTCCATAACAGAACTCCTTTAACTATTCAATATTTCCTGACACTTATCTATAATAGAATCTTCAACTTCTCCAATCACTACATCTACCTGCAAATCTGCAACTCTAATACGACCATAACCTCTTGAACCATTTCCTCCAAGATAATCATATTCTAACAAACGGAACCCATCTTTTAAAATCTGAAAATCCTGTAAGATTTCATCTACTTCTGTCACTTCATAAATCAACTGCATTGGAAATTTTGCACCACGTACTACACGCTCAATCTGTCTTGGATTTGCTACAGCAGTTGTTCTTTGAATACTATTTTCAAATTTAATTTCTGTCTGTCCAGTTAATCCAGCTCTTTTTAATTCATCTATGTTTCCAATAAACATATCTGTAAATAGCAATTTACTTATCTTTGCATTTCCCTTTTTCGCACTTCCAAATAATTTGGTTAAACATTCTACATCTTCATCTGGAGTTTTTGCCACAAAACCTTCATTGTATTTCTTAGCCAGAAGTGTTCTCATTTTTCCTTTTAAACTGCTTCCTGGAATCATCGGCATATTCGTGCGTAAATCTCTAATAACAGGAGAATCAACTGCACCAATTGCTGAAAATGCACTCGAACCTCCAATATGTAATCCTGTTACTGTCTCTATCGTTCCACTGATTTCTATCTTTGCAAACATAATCTCTTCCTCCCCTATTCATCTCTTCCGCCATAAAATTTACGATATGCCACAAGTGCTTCCATATATCTGCTGAATAAAATATACTGTTTTCTACTATTTTTTATCTCATCAATATGTGTTAAAATATCTGCCTCTTCTATCAACTCTTTTACTCTCTTTTCTTTTTGCTGTTCCCTTCCTGCCTCATAGATAAAACGAATTTTCATATAGTTAATCTGACCAATTAATTCTGCTGAAAGCTTTTCCTCTTTTAAATTTACAACCTGATTATAAATGTCTGCAGTCATAGCCAACAAGTTTCGTATTTTTGAAGTAGTTACCAATTCGCCATTCTTTTTTTTCAGATTATTAATTGCCTTTTCAGCAAGTTCTACATAATTATCCTCTGTTAATTTCATCTTCTTCTCCCTCCCTGCGATTTAAATACACGTATAAATAGATCGCAGTAATTAACTGTTTCCTGTCATTTTCATTTTTGCTCCATTGATACATTTTCTCAGAAAATCTTCTATACTCGTCTCTTACTTTACTGTTATCCTTTTCTTTATCTTCTTCCGGCTCCATTCTGGATAACAAATAAACATATCTTGCTGTATTAATCTTCTCGTGTGTATTTCTAAGTAATTCCACCAGATGATATAAGAACGCCATTCCATGTTCTTCAGAGTTTCCAAAATATTCATTTAAAGCAGTCAGCTTTTCATTTATTACTTTTTGTTCAAATTCATCCCAGCTATATCGATGATTTTCTACAATTTTTTCGCCCTGTTTTGATTCTGAATAGATACGCTCTTCTTCAAATAGTGTAATTGCATTTTTACCATCTAATGCTTTTGAAAAATCTTCCAGTCGTTCTACTTCTTTTGCCATAATATTGACTGGATATTTGGGTGGATAAACTCCAACTCCGCCCGAAATTGTTAAAGTGCCTTGTGTAAATTTTTCAAGTGCTTTTCTTATATCCATAAATGCTGCAATTACATCATTCCATGCACCTGCTAAAAATATATCGTCTCCTCCGGAATAGATAATAACTGCCTTTCTTGCTCCGCCTTTTCCTAATAATGTTTCCGTTCCATTTTGTAAAATTCTATTGATATAACATTTAAAGAAAAGGGATAATTGCCGTGACAATGTTGCTGTTCTCGATAGTGTTGCATATTTTCCCTTTCCATCCTCTCCTTGAAAACCATGAGTAAATGCTGTTCCTAAACTATCTACATCTGCTCTTAAAATTCCTACTCTTTTTACACCTTCTGCCTGCTTTGCAAGCTCTTCAAAGGTCTCTCCTGTATTGTAATCACCAACCCACAATTTTGTTGTAACATGCTTTCCAACACATATATTATTTTTTGTATAACATCGAACATAACTTATTTCCTGCATATGTTTTAGCAGCTCTGTTTCATTTTGTGCTATCAAATACTTCCCAAATGGAAGCACTACTGCATTTTTCTTTGGTTCTGATAAAATTGTAAAATACTTTTCATGCAAAACACTTCCTGATAATGTTTCTAATGCCAGACAAACCGGACATTTCTCATCTACCAATTTTGCTGATCGATGGCAGACAGAACATTCTCTTTCAGCATCATGCTTCTTTTTATTGAGTTTCCGAATCATATCTGCGCTATATCGATGTAATTTTTTCTTAGATATCATCCGAGACATCGTCCGATATAATTCAGAATAACTTCCTTCTGGTTCATTTTTTAAGTTATTTGCAGTTGCAGTCGCATATCCTCCTGCCACATATAATGCAATGTCAAATGTTTTCATAAACCATTGATTTAATTCTGATTCATATTCTTCTATCACTTTATGTACTTTAGTGGTATTTGGTATCAACATATAGCAGTGACCGCCACCTGTATAAATCAAATTTGCACGACTTAAGGACAACCGTTCTAACAGCTCATCCACAATATGTTCCATCATAATTTCAAGATAAAAACTTCTGGCTCTTAACCCTTTTAATGCACCTTTTTGTCCAACTGTATAAATGAACTTCTGAATCCCCGAAATATCCATAGAGTACATCAAGAACATTTCTTCTTCATAAGATTTTTTTGCATTCCGAAGCAGACACTTTTTAAAGTCATGCTCCTGTTTTTCTTCCAGATATTGCTGTACACAAGAAGCTACTGCTGCTGTTATTTTTACATGGTCATACAATGAAATATCCGTTACTTCTTTTTTTGCTGTTGAAGATGGTATATAAGAAAGATTTGCTTCTAATACTGACAACAGGGAATTTAAGTATTCTTCACTTAATGTAATTCCTTTTAAGCTTTCTGTAATTGCTGTTATAATTCTTTGATAAAATTCCTTATCCATTTCTACAGGCTGATTAGTCGGATAATTGATATCTGACTCTGGATTTAACACTCGCATTTCGTAATGACTTTTTCCATGATTTCCATTTAAAAGATTAAATACACTATCCAATGGAATTTTCTGATCAAATCCAAATTTTACTTCTCCTGTATCTACCTCACGCCTGTCTGTAAAAGACGCTATATTATCCGCATAATAGACAATATACGCATAATCATTATCTTTTATCGGTGCATTTTTTAAAGGCTCATTATGATGATAACGCACGCAATTTAAAATCTTCTCATCTTGAATTCCTGCTTCTTTTAAATATTCATATCCACTTTCGCTATGGCTTTTCCTGCTGCCACCACTGCGATATATCACTTTCCCAATATCATGAAATAAACTTCCAAAAACTGTTTTTAGCCCATTTTCCTCTATCATTTTCTTCCCCTATCATTTAGTTTTTTTATGCATCCCATCCCAAGTGCTGTTTTGATTCCCACTCCAGAATATTCTCCAAATTCAAACAACATATTTGCAAAGTTTGTCATTGTTTTTGTTCCATACATTTTAATTGTAATTTTCCCAATAAACGCTGGAATTTTAATTCCTTCCAATTCAAAACTGACACTTTTTAAATCATATCGAATTATCTGGGATGACTCATACAATTGTTCTAAAGTGTCTTCATCCACCATTATTTCATCTCTGACTGCGGAATCATATTTATTCATCAGACTCTGGAAAATACATCTAATATCTGGATAAAATAAGTATCTTCCTTTTTGTTTAAATGCTGTTGGTGTCATAAAATGAAGTTGAATATACGGACTACTGTCACTTTCGTAAAAATGATTCATCAACTCCTGATACGTAATTTCTGAAAAATTTCTTTGAACAATTTCTATCTTTTGACTCTTTTTCTTAATGGTAATACTTTCTAGTTGAAATAAAGTCTGATAAAGAATGGTCTGTACTGCCTCTTTGTTTAAGGCGCATACAATCCAATACCAGTTTTCCCCCCTATATTCCAAATGCTGTGTATAGGGATGTAATTGTGACAGATGTAAATAGTCACCATATTCCTGAGGTAACAATTCCATCAAAGCCCCATGAAAGAGTGATGCCATTTGATAACTTAATTCTTCTTGACTTTTTAATTTTAGTTCTAGTTTCCCTAACATTCTTTTCCTTTCGCAACTTTTAATATTGCAAATATTATACCATAAATTGCTTTGTTCTTTATCACAAATACTTTATTTTATTCTTAAGACTTTTTATCGTTATATTATTTTATTTCATCCATCAATTTTTTTCATTAAACTACAGGTTTATCTTTTATTGTATTTAGAAATCACTACAATCACTTTTTCCATCTCCAGCAGTTTTACAAGATGTGCATTCATCCCTGCTGAAATACATTTTCTCACATCTTCATCAAATGCATTTTCGATGATGGCAAATGTTCCGGCTAGACTTTCGTAAAGTGGACATTCGCAATTCACTTCTTCTTTGGTACAGCCCTGTATCTTGCCATTTCATAATAAGTATGAAACTTCTGCATTTTAAGAAGTTTGAATAACGACATTATAACAAATATCATCATTTCTGCGCTAAAAACAGGCTTTGGCAAACATTTTTTTGAGATTTTTCCGTGAATATGATAGACTACTAACTGTAATATATATTGGATTTCTTACTAAGAAATACTTACAAAAGAAAGGCTTTTTTATTATTTATGAAAGAAAAGATATTTAACATCATTCAGATTGGAGATAAAAGCAATAAAATCAGTCGTGCATTTGATATTTTTATTACGATTATCATTGTCGATAATATTATTGTCACTTTTTTGGAAACGTTTGACCAGTTATCCTCTTTTTCCGGTTTATTTAAAATAGTGGAGATTGTCACTGTTTTTGTTTTCTGTGTTGAATACATCCTGCGCATCTGGACTGCAAACTATCTTTACCCAGAAGTAACTGCCGGACATGCACGTTTTAAATTCTTGATTTCTTTTGATGGAATTGTTGATTTGCTGACCATCATTCCGGCTTTTTTCTTATCCGGTTTTGTCATTTTCCGTATGCTCCGCGTTGCCAGAATTTTTCATCTGTTTCGTCTCAATGCAAAGTATGATTCATTTAATGTCATCACAACGGTTCTTTATGAAAAACGAAACCAGATTATTTCTTCGGTTTTTATTGTTTTGATTTTAATGCTCGCAAGCAGTCTGTGTATGTACAGTGTGGAACATGAAGCACAACCTGCCGTCTTTCGCAATGCCTTTAGCGGAATCTGGTGGAGCATGTCAACTCTGCTCACCGTCGGATACGGTGATATTTATCCGATTACAACCCTTGGACGTATCATGGCAATCTGTATCGCCTATCTTGGTGTCGGAGCAGTCGCTATTCCAACCGGTATCATCAGCGCCGGTTTCGTAGAGCAGTACCAGAGAAAAAGCAGTATTTCTGATTTAAAAGATGCGGACATTCAGGAAATTGCAGAAGTGTTTGTTGATAAACGCTATGCCGGAAAAACTGTAGAAGAAATGGAAGAGGCACAGCAAATCACCATCTTTCTTGTTTTACGTGATGATTTTTCTGTGCTTCCTCAAAAAAATACGGTTTTAAAATTAAATGATATTATTATTATTCGAGTGGAAGGGGAGTAGCCAGGGATGAGACTTTCGTCCCTGATTATTTATCCTTGTTTATAAGCTCACAATCTTACACTCAAACGGTGCAAGCGTGATTTCTCCCTGTTTCACTTCATGCGCATTATGGTTAATATACATAACCACTTTCTGTGTCTCATTTCCTCTGGTTACGATTTCCACTCCTTCTTCAGAAGGTGTCATCTTGATTTCACATTCTTTCATAATGTGTTCCATCAAAAGATTGGTAATCTTTTCTTCCAGACCGCATCCTACATAGTAAGTCGTTCCATTTTCGGTCTTCTTTCTGGTAATTGCCGCAAATTCTTCATAGAACTGGTCGCCATAATGGAATAACACTTCTGCCTCTTTGACTTGAATCATATCTCTGAAAATTCCGCCTTTTCCGGAAATCCCTTCAAATTCACCAGTTCCGATTACCGGAAATGCCTCATAATCCTGAAGACTTTCAGTTTCTTCTATAGTAAGACCGGTTAAGTCTCCATAATGAACCGGCATCGTTTCACCAAATGGAATATTATTGTCCACATCTTTTACTGCATGACGGTAAGTAACTACCACTGTTCCGCCATTTTTTACAAATTCATGGATACGTTTTTCCATCTCCGGTTTTGTAATAATCATCTGTGGCAGAATCACTACTTTATAGTCAGAAAAATCTCTATCTTCCGGAATCACATCCACACCGACATTCTGATCATGGAATGATTTATAGAATTTCTGCATTTCTACCGAACTGTCTAACAAAATGCTCTGTCTCTGGATTCTGAAAGATGCCAGTGAATCATAGTCGTATACAATTGCAACCTGATTGTTAATTGGTGCTTCCATTGCTTCTTTATAATTGGAAATATCCTGGAAGAAACTCTGTACTTCATAGAATTTTCTACACTTTACATTATCTGCATCAATGACTCCATAACAGAACTGTTCTGCACCTTTTGTTGCGCCTCGATATCTAAAATACATTAAGGAATCTGCACCATGTGCCATACTTTGATAGGACCACATTTTTGCCTGATTCGGTCTCGGAAGAAAACCTGTGACATCATGACCCTGAGCTCCCATAATGGCTTCTGTAATCCAGAAATTTTCCCCTTTTAAGCCTCTGATATAATCCAGTCCAAATGCAATTTCATGAGGTTGAATAGGTTCTTTCTGACCTCCCCACACCGGATAATTATTATAGGCTACCTGATTCAGACTTTTTGCTACTTTTGAATAATCCACATGTTTTCCTAATCCTCCACCAGGAAAATCATGCATGACAACTGCATCCGGTACGATTTCTCTTACAAGATTTGCCTGAAACTCCATAAAATCCACAATCGATTGACTGCGGAATCTCTCCCAGTCCTGTCTCAAAGCCGGATTATGCGTTGTAATCGTCTCCATAGGGATTGGAATTTCTGAGAAATCATTGTATTCCTGTGACCAGAAAGTAGTTCCATAAGTTTCATTTAACCGGTCGATATTTCCTGCAAATTTTTCAGAAAGATAACTTTGGAATTTTTTCTGACAGTTTTTACAATAACATACATCACTGCCTTCATGACCAATCTCATTATCAATCTGCCACGCTACAATACTCGTTTCCTCTTTATAATGTTCTACTAGTTTCCGAACGATTTTCTCAGAATATTCATACATCCGTGGACTATTGAAACAATACACATGTCTTCCACCAAAAGTTCTCTTTTTTCCACCCTCAAATTCAGAAACAATATCCGGATATTTTGCTGCGAGCCATGCCGGAATTGTAGCCGTCGGTGTTCCCATAATAATTTTTAAATTTCGTTCTTTTGCTTTTTCTATTACATGGTCAAAAAAAGAAAAATCATACTGCCCTTCTCTTTTCTCCATCAAATGCCAGGAAAATTCAGCAATTCGAATCACATTACAGCCCAGCTCTACAATTGTATCCAAATCCTGTTCCAGCATATCAGCATGCCATTGTTCCGGATAATAATCTACTCCTAGCCACATAATTTTTCCTCCCTAATTTTCATATAATATCGGATTCTTTCCTGCACTTGCTTTTGTAAGTGCGAAAGTGCATTTTCTAACTATATGGTAGCAAATAAATTTTTACCTGTCAATGAATTTTTACTAAATTTATTTATTTTTATAGTAAATTTTTTACTTGCCATTATTTTCCTGCTTTTTGATGCTTCCACGAATAACCAGACTACATGGAATGACAATTTTCCTTGGAAGTTTCTCTGCATTCCAGAATCTCTCAAGTGCAAATGTCGCTTCTTTTGCACTTTCTTTTAAATAAACCTCTATGGAATCAAGTGGCGGTGTACTGCTCTCAGAAAAGGTTGTATTATTATAAGTTACGATATTACAATCCCCAGGAACCAGGAAGCCATGTTCACGAATAGCTTTCAAAATACCTGCTGCTGTAGCATCACTGGAAATAAAAAGTGCCTTGGGAGGTTTTTTATTTTTTTCTAAATAGCGTTCCATCGCCTCATAAGAACTTCCGGAATTCATCTCACAGTCAATCACCAGATTTTCATCAAACAGATTTCTGTTAATCATCGAATTTTTATAATAATAAAATCTTGGATCCATCGTAAGCATTTTCACCCTGTTATACGTATAAACTGCACCTGCATAGGCAACTCTCTCATATCCCATCTCATCAAAATGATTGAGCACCAGACGTATTGCCATATGATAGTTTGGAACAATACTATAATACTTCATCTCATCCGGCGAGGAATCAATAAATACAATATTGGATGTATACTTTTCAAAACTGTGAATTTCTTCTGTTGTAAAACGTCCTATTGCCACTATTCCCTCTAAATTTCCATCACTGTTTTTCACAAAATTCCCATCACTGTTTCGATATAAACTTACTGTATTCCAGCCATTAGAAAAGCACTCTGCTTCTACCATATTTTTTAACATCATGTAATAAATATCATCCTGAAGCTGTTGCATTTCAAACATCTGTGCAATTCCTACCGTAATGTTTTTGCTGTTTTTAATCTTTTCCTGATTTCGAACCCTAGTATCCTTGTGCCTTTGAGATACTGAGCGATATCCCAACTCCACTGCAATTTTCGTCACTTTCTCTCTTGTTTCTGCCGCTACATTCAAAGTACTGTCGCCATTTAAAATTCTTGATACCGTCCCCTGAGATACGCCGGCTTTTAATGCAATATCTTTTAATGTTGCCATAAGTTCCCCTTCCACAATATTTAAATTTTTACTAAAAATCTATTAAAAACAGTTTATCACAAGAACTGCTGTAATGCAAAAAAACCGACTGAATAAGCCGGTTCTTTTGCGTTTTTATTCTAACTATTTTTCTTTCTTTTTATCCGTATTTACTTTTTTCAAAATTTCTTCCAGATAAGCGCCATCCAGCTTATATCCTTTTGCATAGATTACAAATGCAAGCACTGTAATGATGGTCGGAATCACTCCCATAAGAACTCTCATTCCCATGATAGTCGATGCAGACTGTTCTGCATTTGCAACATATCCTACAATTGTAAGACCCACACCGATGAACCATGCAGAAACAGCAGATGCGGTCTTAACAAGTAATGTCTGGAAGGAAGCAATAATACTTTCATTTCTGCTTCCAAGTTTCACTTCACCATAATCAATGACATCGGCTAACATAACGGTTGTCGCACCTAATGTCAGACCCGATCCCATTTTGTAAAGTACACCGCAGACTGCAATAATTACTACATTTTGCGGAGCAAAGAATCCGCTGATAACCAATCCTGCAAGACCAATTGCCGGACTGAAACTTGCGATTGCAAATACCTGTTTTTTGCTCAAATCTTTTGAAATCATTGGGAAAATAAACAGTGCCGCAATTTCCGCAAATTGAGAAGCCGTTGTGAAGATTGGATACAAGCTGTTGCTTCCTGCTACATATTTAAAGTAATAAATTGCAATACCACCTGCAAGCTGAACAACCAGATTGTAGCAAAGTACAACACCGATAAATACTTTTAACTGATCATTTCCAAGGATAACATGAATTGCATCTTTAATTGTTGTTCTTTCTGACTTTTTATCTGTTGTTTCATAACAACTGCGGTCTTTTACAAAAACAACTGTAATAACAGAAGTCAGTACAAAGATTACAGCAATTCCAATTGCCAGATAAAAATATCCTTTTGCATCATCGCCTTTTCCCAGCATGGAAACCAGTTTGATTGCAAATGCTCCCATTAACAGCCATGCAAGACTGGCAAAAATTCTCGGAATTACAGACATGGAATCTCTCTCTTCTTTTGTACTTGAAAGAGAAGGAAGCATAGACCAATATGGGATATCAATAATGGTATAAGACATTCCCCAAAGGATATATATCACTGAAAAATAAGCATACATCGCAGTTCCTGTCATTCCAGCCGGTTTGTGGAACAAGAAAATAAGAATAATGGAGTTTACCACTGCTCCAATTAAAATCCATGGTCTGAATTTACCCCATTTTGTTTTAGTGTTATCAACAACAAATCCCATCATCGGGTCATTAAATGCATCCCAGATTCTGGCCACCAGAAACAGGTTACCGACAAACAAAGGTGTCAGTCCTACAGTATCTGTGAAATAAATCATCAGAAAATAAGAAATGATGGCATAGCACAAGTCTTTTCCAAGTGCACCGATACCAAATGAAAATTTACTAAAATTTGTTAACTTCATATGTGTTCTCCCTCGTAAGTTTTATTACTTTTATCATTCTCCAATGTAAAGAAGCAGGGGAATGCTTATCTGCAGTAAAGCGGACATTCGCAATCCGCTTCGCTACTTGCTCATGAACGCAGTCGCTTTGCGATCTGTCAGTGGGAGCTTTCAACTCCCACTGACAGAA